>VFQM010000099.1_pt1 | contig 105974 bp, 75 predicted proteins | sample 3512391 | NCBI WGS metagenome assembly VFQM01 (sample SAMN10412369, study PRJNA504923) | tailings metagenome | isolation source: Replicate 1 from Balatoc abandoned mine | place: Philippines | reverse complement strand
CTGGCGCGAGATGCGGTTCATCTTGTTGATGGTCTCGATCATGTGCACCGGGATGCGGATGGTGCGCGCCTGGTCGGCGATCGAGCGGGTGATGGCCTGGCGGATCCACCACGTGGCGTAGGTCGAGAACTTGTAGCCGCGGCGGTATTCGAACTTGTCCACCGCCTTCATCAGGCCGATGTTGCCTTCCTGGATGAGGTCGAGGAACTGCAGGCCGCGGTTGGTGTACTTCTTCGCGATCGAGATCACCAGGCGCAGGTTGGCCTCGATCATCTCCTTCTTCGCGTCGCGGCTGGCCTTCTCGCCCTCGTTCATCTTCTTGTTGATCTCCTTCAGGTCCTCGAGCGGCACCACCGCGCGCGACTGCAGGTCGATCAACTTCTGCTGCAGTTCCTGCACCGCGGGCAGGTTGCGCTGCAGGATCGGGCTGTAGGGCTTGGCCGCCGCGATCTCCTTTTCCGCCCACTTCAGGTTCATCACGTTGGGCGGGAAGGTCTTGATGAAGTGGTCCTGCGGCATGCCGCACTTGTCGACCACGATCTTGCGGATCTCGCGCTCGTAGCGGCGCACGTCGTCGACCTGGCTGCGCAGGATGTGGCACAGCTTCTCGATCGTCTTCACGGTGAAGCGGATCGTCATCAGATCGTCGCTGATGGCGTGCTGCGCCTTGTTGTAGGAAGCGCTCTTGTAGCCTTCCTTCTCGTAGGCCTTGCGCATCTTGTCGAAGTGCGTGCGCAGCGCCTCGAACTTCACCAGCGCGGCCTTCTTCAGTTCCTCGAGCTTCTTGGTCAGTGCCTTGCTGCCGCCCTGGCCGTCGTCGTCGTCTTCCTCGTCGAACTCGTCGAAGTCTTCCTCGGCGACGTAGTCGTCGGCCTCGTCCTCGGCGACGAAGCCGTCCACGGCCTCACTGATCTGCATCTCGCCGGCGCCGATGCGGTCGGCCATCGCCAGGATCTCGGCGATCGTGGTCGGGCTGGCGCTGATGGCCAGCATCATCGCCTGCAGGCCACCCTCGATGCGCTTGGCGATCTCAATCTCGCCTTCGCGGGTGAGGAGTTCCACCGTGCCCATCTCGCGCATGTACATGCGCACCGGGTCGGTGGTGCGGCCGAATTCGCTGTCCACCGTGGACAGCGCAGCTTCGGCGGCTTCCTCGGCTTCTTCCTCGGTAGCGGTGGCGGTGCCGCCGCCGGCGATCAGCAGCGTGGCGGCGTCGGGCGCCTGCTCGTAGACCGCGATGCCCATGTCGTTGAGCATCGACACGATGGCCTCGAGGATTTCCTCGTTGACCAGCTTCTCGGGCAGGTGGTCGTTGATTTCCTGGTGCGTCAGGAAACCACGCGTCTTGCCCATCTTGATGAGCGTCTTCAGTTCCTGGCGGCGCTTGGCGGCTTCTTCTTCGGTGAGTGCCGTCTCGTCCAGGCCGAACTCGCGCATCAGCGCGCGCTCCTTGGCGCGCGAGACCTTCATGCGCAGCGGCTTGGCCTTGGCTTCCTTGCCTTCGCCGGCATCGGCCACCTCGACTTCGGTCTCGACCTCGGCTTCGGCTTCGCCGTCGAGTTCGGCCTCGATGTCGCCCAGGTCCTCGTCTTCCTCGACCGCCTTCTTGGCGTCCTTCTTGCCGCCCTTGGCCGCCGCCTTCGTGTCGGTCTTGGCCGTCTTGGCTGCGGGCTTGGCAGCCGCCTTGTCCGACTTCTCCGCCTTGCCCTTCGCAGCGGCCTTGGCTTCGGCCGGTGCCGCGGCCTTGGTCTTCGCGGCCGGTGCCGGCGCTGCAGCGGCCTTCGGGGCCTTGGCGCCCTTGGCGAGCTTGGCGAGCTTGGTGTCTTCGGCAGGGGCGGCTGCGGCGGCGGGCTTCTTGGCGGTCATGCTGTTCCTTCGGTGAGGCTGTCGCGGCATCTTCACGGCGCACGCCGGGCCGGCGCTGCAAATGCAGCCCGGCCGAGGTCGGGGGTGTCCGTCGGGGCGAAGATGGCGGTGTCGAGTGCGCGGGTTCGCCGTGAACCCGGGGGGCTGGCAGTCCTTGCGGATGAAGGTGGCCGTGCGCTGTGCTGAGCGCGCCCGTGTCAGGGGTTTGGCCGGTCCGGAGGTGCTGCTGTCACTCTTGCCGCTGCGGTAAGCCTTGGATTATACCGCGCCGCCTGCGCATGGCGTCAGGCGGGAGGCGTGATCTCGGCCGTGCGGTGTAGCTTGATGCGCTCGTGACAGGCCCGCAGCCGGTCGAGGTGTTCGCGGTCGGTGCGGCCCTCGGCCGTGAGCGCACGAGCCTCCTGCTCGAAGTGCTCGCGCCACAGCCGGTGCATCACCCGTTGCAGGTCCTCGAAGCTGTGTTCCTCGTCGAGCGTGCCGCTGCCCACCCACTGCTGCGCGTCGTCGCGGAAGTGTTCGGCCTGCAGGGCTTCGTCCAGCGCCGCCCAGGTCTGCGGGCCGTGTTCAGTGATCTGCCGTTCCAGCCAGGCCACGGCTTCGCCATGGTGGCCGCCCAGGTCGTGCAGCAGGTGGTGGTCGTCACCCGACAGGCGCTCCCACCAGTCGCTGTGGCGCAGCAGCAGGCGCAGCGCCAGGTCGGCCGGGCCGGCAGGCGCGCGCCGGCCGGCGCTGCGCGGCACCCGCCGTGGCGCGGCCAGCGGCGGCTGCGCCGCAGGCGCGCGTGCTGGCGCGCTGGCTCCGCCCCACAGCGCCACGAGGTCGTCGCTGGCCAGCCCCGCCTGGCGCGCCAGCTCGGGCAGGAGCTGGCGCTTGAGCGCACCGTCGGGCAGCGCCTGCCACAGCGGCTTGGCCTGCGCCAACATGCGGGCGCGGCCCTCTGCGGTGGTCAGGTCGGCATCTTCCGCGGCCTGCTCGACGAGCTGGCGCGACAGCGGCACGGCCGCTGCCACGGCGGCTTCGAAGGCGGGTGCGCCCAGGGTGCGCACGAAGCTGTCGGGGTCGTGCTCGGTCGGCAGGAAGAGGAACTTCACGCTGCGCAGGTCGCTGGCATGCGGCAGCGATGCCTCCAGCGCCCGGCCGGCGGCACGGCGGCCGGCGGCGTCGCCGTCGAACGCGAAGACCACGGCGTCTGTGAAGCGGAACAGCTTGTGCACATGGTCGGCGGTGCACGCCGTGCCCAGCGTGGCCACGGCGTTGGCGAAGCCCGACTGCGCCAGCGCCACCACGTCCATGTAGCCCTCGACGACCAGCGCGTAACCCTTCTCGCGCAGCGCGGCGCGGGCCTCGAACAGGCCGTAGAGCTCGCGCCCCTTGCTGAACAGCGGTGTCTCTGGCGAGTTGATGTACTTGGGCTTGCTGTCGTCGAGCACGCGGCCGCCGAAGCCGATGACTTCGCCGCCCACCGCGCGGATCGGGAACATCACGCGGTCGCGGAACCAGTCGTAGCGGCCGCGGTCGGCGTCGGCCGCGGCGCCGTCTTCGCCGTCCTTCGAGCGCACGAGGCCGGCTTCTTCGAGCAAGGGCTCGTCGTAGCGAGGGAACACGCCGGCCAGCGTGCGCCAGCCGGGCGGCGCGTAGCCCAGGCCGAAGCGGGCCGCGATGGCGCCGGTGAGGCCGCGGCGCTTGAGGTAGTCGATGGCGCGCGGGCTGGCGCGCAGCTGGCCGCGGTAGAAGTCGGCGGCTTTCGTCAGCAGCTCGCCCATCGAAAGCCGCCGCTCGCGTAGCTTGTCGCGCCGCACCTGTTCGTCTGCACTGACCTGTTCTTCGGGCACCGTCAGGCCGGCACCCTGGGCCAGGTCGCGTACGGCCTCGACGAAGCTCAGGCCCAGATGTTCGGTGAGGAAGCGGATGGCGTCGCCCGAGGCGCCGCAGCCGAAGCAGTAATAGAACTGCTTGCCCGGGCTGACCGAGAAGCTGGGCGACTTCTCGCCGTGGAACGGGCACAGCCCCATCAGGTTGGCGCCGCCGCGCTTGAGCTCGACGTGGCGACCGACGACGTCGACGATGTCGACGCGTGAGAGCAGTTCCTGGATGAAGCCGGGCGGGATCACCCGGCGAGTCTACCGACGCCGGATTCCACCGCCGCCGGCGCCAGCGCGAACATGCCCTTGTAGTCGCGCACCCAGGCCGCGACCTGGTTCGACGGCATCGGCGCCGCGATGCCCGTGCCCTGGCCGATGGTGCAGCCTAGCTCGAGCAGCGTGCGCGCCTGCGCCGGTGACTCCACGCCCTCGGCCACGACCGTGCGCCCGAAGGTGCGCGCCAGCCCGATCACGCCTTCGACGATGGCGCGGTCCTGCGCGTCGGCCAGCATGTTGTGCACGAAGCTGCGGTCGATCTTCAGCACGTCCACCGGCAGCTGCTTCAGGTAGGTCAGCGGCGAGTAGCCGGTGCCGAAGTCGTCGAGCGCGAAGCGCACGCCCAGGCCGCGGCAGCGGCCGATCAGCGCCGACGTGGCCTCGATGTCCTTGTGCGCCTCGGTCTCCAGGATCTCCAGCTCCAGCGAAGTCGCCAGCGGCTCGTCGTAGCGCGCCAGCAGCTCCGACAGGCGCTGCGCGAAGTCGGGCTCCTGCATGTGGCGCGCCGAGACGTTGACGCTGACGGTGATGTCGAGCCCGTTGCGCCGCCACTGCGACAGGTGCTCCAGCGCCTGCGAGAACACCCAGTCGCCCACGCGTGCCGACAGACCGGTGTTCTCGATCAGCGGCAGGAAGCGCTGCGGCGCGATCAGCCCCTGCTGCGGGTGTTCCCAGCGCAGCAGGGCCTCGAAGCCGAGCACGCGGCCGCTGGTCATCTCGACCTTGGGTTGGTAGAAGAGCACGAACTCGCCCTGGTCCAGCGCCTCCTGCACGCGGCCCAGCGCCATCACGCGCTCTTCGGTGCGGCGGCGGTGCTCGGGGTCGAAGAACAGGTAGCCATTGCGGCCGCTCTGCTTGGCGCCGTACATCGCGTGGTCGGCGTGGCGCAGGAGGGTGTCGGCGTCGCTGCGGTCGATGGGGTAGATCGTGGCGCCCATGCTGGCGGTGATCTGCACCGACTCCGCCGCCGGGTCGATGACGTAGGGCTGCGACACGACGCGCAGCACGCGTTCCACCGCCAAGCGGGCTTCCTCGATGGTGCCGGCGCGCAGCAGCAGCACGAATTCGTCGCCACCCAGCCGTGCAGCGGAGTCGGCCCAGGTGTCGCGGCGCCGCAGCGCGCTGCGCAGGCGGCCCGACAGTTCCACCAGCAGCCGGTCGCCGGCGGCGTGGCCGAACTGGTCGTTGATGGGCTTGAAGCGGTCCAGGTCGAGGTAACACACGGCGAGCAGGAAGCCCTCGCGGTCGGCAGCGCGCATCGCGTCGGCCAGCAGCAGCGACAGGTGCACGCGGTTGGGCAGCCGCGTCAGTTCGTCGAAGTGGGCCTGGCGCTCCAGGCGCTCGCGCTGCACCTGCTGCTCGGTGATGTCGCTGATGACGAGCACGTGGTAACGCAGGCTGCGGTTCGGCCCCGGCACCGTGCTGATGGTGGCCTGCAGCGTGCAGGTCTCGCCGCTGCGGCGGCGCTCGAGCAGTTCGCCGCGCCAGTGGCCGAGGTCGCGCAGCGCCGCCCACATCGCCGCGCGCTGCTGGCGCGCGATGGGGTCGGCGGGGGCCGGCCGCAGCAGCGAGGGCACCGTGCCCAGCAGCTCGGCGCGTGGCACGCCCAGGATGTCGGTGTAGGCCGGGTTGGCGTCGAGCGCGCGCATGTCGGCGTCGGTGACCAGCAGGCCTTCGTGCAGATGCTGGAACAGGCTGGCCGACAAGCGCTGGCGTTCCTGCGCTTCATGGCGGTCGTCGATGTCGGCCAGCGTGGCCAGCAGGCGCGCAGGGCGCCCGTCGAGGTTGCGCTCGATCACCAGCAGCGTGGCCTCCAGCCAGCGCCAGGCGCCGGCAGCGGTGTCGCGCGGCATGCGCAGCTCCACCTGCAGGCGGCCGGTGTCGCCGCTGCGCAGGCGGGAGATGCCGTCTTCCAGCAGCGGACGGTCTTCGGGGTGCACGCGCTGCAGCCACTGGGCCGGCGTCCAGCGTCCGCCGTCGTGGCCGGTCAGCGAGATCCACGCGGCGGACGCGAAGCTCTCGTTGCGCTGCATGTGCCAGTCGGCCACGCCCAGGCGCGACCCGTCCAGCGCCCATTCCCAGCGCTGCGTGCGCCAGTCGTCCTCGACGGCACGGGCATGCACCAGCAGCAGCAAAGCCAGCATGGCCATGATCCAGCCGCCGACACCCAGGTACAGCACGCTGCCGTGCCCGGGCCACAGCGGGCCGGGGCCGGCCGCCGTGCAGACCACCAGGGCCACGACCAGCAGCGTGGCGCTGCCGAGCGCCGCGCCGGCATGCAGGGACAGTGCCACCAGCAGCACCGGCGGCACGAACAGCAGCAGGCGCCCGAGCGCGCTGTCGGAGACGGTGACGCTGGCCAGCATGGCCGCGGTGGCGAGGCCGGCTGCCATCAGCAGCAAGGTGCCGCCCAGCCGGTGGCCGGGCTGCAGCGCGTGCATCACGCGCCGGTCCAGCGTCAGGATCGGCAGGGCCACGAGCAGCATGCCGACCACCAGCACGCTCCAGCCGGCCGCCAGCACCGGCCACCAGCCGCCTGCGGGCACGGGCATCGTCCAGCGCAGGCCGCTGCCGGCCACCAGCGCCGCCACTGGTGCGGCCACGGCGCAGACGGCGAAGGTCAGCGCCTGGATGTCACGCGCGCGCTCCAGCCGGGCGTCGAAGGCGATGGTGCGCAGCAGCCACAGGGCCGCCAGCAGGCCGGCGGTTTGCGCGACGGTGGCCACCAGCGCCGTGGCCGGCGGCAGCGCCATCGTCAGCAGCGCCAGCAGCACACCCCCTGCAGCACCCAGCGTGCCGCCCGCGCCCCAGCGCAGCGTGGCCGCCAGGCCGACGCCTCCCGACAGCGCCAGCGCGCTCCACGGCGCCAGCGGCAACGCGACGGCACCCAGGTACGCGGCCACCAGGCAGGCCAGAGCGATCGACACGCTGCGCCCTCCACGCAGGCTGACGTGCTGCCACGACGCCAGCAGGCGCGCGAAGGGGGGATGTTGTTCGGGTTCGGTCACACGGGCTGTCGGCGGGCAGAGGGAGCGGCCAGACAAGGCAGCCCACATCCATGCTAACCGCAGGGTCCCCGCCAGCAGGCCGGTTTCGCCCCCGTGAGCCGGGGACGCAGGACCATGCAGCCGCGGGGTGCGGGCCGCCGTGGCGTCAGATGGTGAAGTCGGACAGCGAGCGCCCGGCGGCGAGGGCGGCGCGCAGCCACTTCGGCTGCAGGCCGCGGCCGGTCCAGGTGTCGCCCGTGGCAGGGTCGCGGTACTTGGGCGCGACCTTGCCGCTGGAGCCGCTGCGCTTGGGCGCGGCGGCGGCGCGGGTGCCCAGGTCGGCCAGCGTCAGCCCGTATTGCGCCATCAGCGCCTTGACCTGCGCGATGGCTGCGGAGCGCTCTTCGCGTTGCGCGTCGAGGATCTGTTTTTCCAGGCTGGCCTTTTGTGCCAGCAGTTCTTCCAAACTTGCCATGGGAATCTCCGTGCTGCTGAAAATGACTGGCCCGATGCTACATCGGGCGCCCATTTCCGGCGGCGCGGAAAACCCCGCGCTGGATTGGAATCAGCGGTAGCCGACGCGGTCCAGCATCTGCTGCACCGGCACCTGGTTGCGGCCGATCGTGGAAATCGGCACCGTTTCCACCTTGAAATCCCCAAAAGCTTCCAGCGCAGGATTCTTCAGTTTCACGTCGCGTACCGCCGGCCATTCGTTGTTGCCGTTGGCAAAATAGGTTTGCGCCTCGGCGCTGGCCAGGTACTCGAGAAACTTCACCGCTGCCGCGCGGTTCTTGGCGTGGCGCGCCACCGCGCCGCCGGCGATGTTGACGTGGGTGCCGTGGTTGGCCTGGTTCGGGAACACCACGCCGATGCGCTCGATCACCGCCCGGTCGGCCGGGGCTTCCGAACGCATCATGCGTGCGAGGTAATAGCTGTTGGTCAGCGCCACCGCGCACTCGCCGCTGGCCACGGCCTTGATCTGGTCGGTGTCGCCACCTTTGGGGGCCCGCGCCATGTTGCCGCTGACGGCCTTCAGCCATTCCTCGGCCTTGGCCGGGCCGAGATGTTCGACCATCGCGCCAAACAGCGACAGGTTGTACGGGTGCGAGCCCGAGCGCGTGCAGACGCGGCCCTTGTTGACCGGGTCGGCGAGTTTCTCGTAGGTGTCGACATCGGTTTTGTTCACGCGCTGCTTGTCATACACGATGACACGGGCGCGCGTGGAGAACCCGAACCACTGCGAACCCTGGCCGGCGTCGGTGCTGCGCAACTGCACGGGAATCCGACTTTCCAGCACGCTGCTCTTCACCGGCTGGAACAGCCCGTCGGTTTCCGCGCGCCACAGGCGGGCCGCATCGACCAGCAGGATCACGTCGGCCGGGCTGCTCGCGCCTTCGCTCTTCAGGCGGACCAGCAGGCCGGCGTCGTCGGCGTCCACCCGGTTGATGCGGATGCCGGTGGCCTTGGTGAAGTTGGCGTACAGCGCTTCGTCGGTCTGGTAGTGGCGCGCCGAATACAAGTTCAGCACGGTGTTGTCCTGCGCCGAGACGGACGACAGGCTCAGGGCGGCGACAGCGGCCGCGAGCAGGCGGGCGAGAGCGGGACGGGACATCGAGACTCCTGGGATCGATCAGCGATCCCGGAAGTCTACATGATAATGCGAACGCTTCTCAATAGTCTTACGGCGCTGGGGGCACGTAGCCTGCCGGCTGCTCGGCACCGCCGCCGAAGAAGAACTGCTCCATCTGGCGCGCCAAGTACTGGCGGGCGCGTGCGTCGGCCAGGTTGAGCCGGTTCTCGTTCACCAGCATGGTCTGGTGCTTCTTCCAGAGCTCGAAGGCTTCCTTGCTGACGTTGTCGTAGATGCGCTTGCCGAGCTCGCCCGGGTAGGGCGCGAAGCTCAGGCCTTCGGCTTCCTTCTTGAGGTGGATGCATTGCACCATGCGGGTCATGTCGATCTCCTGGGGTCGGTTCAGCTGAGTTTCTTCACCAGGACCTGGCTGCGGCGGTCCCAGTTGTATTTCTTCTTGCGTGCGTCGGGCAGCCAGTCGGGGTCGACCTGCGCGAAGCCGCGCTTGATGAACCAGTGCATCGTGCGCGTGGTCAGCACGAAGATGCTCTCCAGGCCCATCGCACGCGCACGCTGCTCGACGCGCTTGAGGATCCGTTCGCCATCGCCCTGGCCTTGCGACAGCGGGCTCACGGTCAGCGCGGCCATCTCGGCCGTGCGACGCTCGGGGTAGGGGTAGAGCGCGGCGCACGCGAAGATGATGCCGTCGTGCTCGATCACCGTGTACATGGCGATGTCGCGCTCGATCTCGGTGCGCTCGCGCCGCACCAGCGTGCCGTCGCGCTCGAAAGGCTCGATCAGCTGCAGGATGCCGCCGACGTCGTCGGCCGTGGCCTCGCGCAGGCTTTCCAGCTTCTCGTCGACGACCATGGTGCCGATGCCGTCGTGCGTGAACACCTCCAGCAGGATGGCGCCGTCGGCGGCGAAGGGCAGGATGTGCGAGCGCTCGACGCCGCCTTCGCAGGCCTTCACGCAGTGCTGCAGGTAGAAGGCAGGCTCGCTGGGCAGCGTGGGCGGCGGCATGCGCGCCAGCAGCCGGCGCGCGTCGGCCAGCGCCAGTTCGGTGTCGATGGCGCTCTCGGGGTCGTCGCCGTTCTCGTGGATGCCCGGCAGCTCGGTCAGGAACAGCAGCTTGTCGGCCTGCAGCGCCACCGCGGCTGAGGTTGCCACCTCTTCCATCGTCAGGTTGAACGCTTCGCCGGTGGGCGAGAAGCCGAAGGGCGACAGCAGCACCAGCGCGCCGGTGTCGATGGCGCGGCGCATCGCGAGGTGGTCGACGCGGCGCACCAGGCCGCTGGACATGAAGTCGACGCCGTCGACGATGCCCACCGGCCGCGCCGTGAGGAAGTTGCCCGACACCACGCGCACGGTGGCGTTGGCCATCGGCGTGTTCGGCAGGCCCTGGCTGAAGGCGGCCTCGATCTCGAAGCGCAGCTGCCCGGCGGCTTCCTGGGCAGCGTCCAGCGCCACGGCGTCGGTCACGCGCACGCCCTTGTGGAAGCGGGACACATGCCCCTTGGCCGCCAACTGCTCGGTCACCTGCGGCCGGAAGCCGTGCACCAGCACGAGCTTGATGCCCATCGCGTGCAGGATCGCCAGGTCCTGCACGATGGTGTTGAGCTTGCCGGCCGCGATAGCCTCGCCCGCCACGGCCACGACGAAGGTCTTGCCGCGGTACATGTGGATGTACGGTGCGACGGCGCGGAACAGCGGGACGAAGGTGTGCGGAAAGACGAGGCTCATGCTGCGCCGGATTGTGCCGCAGCCCCCGGTGCGGGCCGACACCCGGCCATAATCCGCGCCCCGTGCCTCCACCGCGCCGCGCCGTCCAGGCGCACCCCGTCCCGCCCATCACGTACCCCGAATCGCTGCCGGTCTCGGCCCGGCGCGAGGAGATCGCGCGCGCCATCGCCGCGCACCAGGTCGTCATCGTCTGCGGCGAGACCGGCTCGGGCAAGACGACGCAGCTGCCCAAGCTGATGCTGGAGCTGGGCCGCGGCTGGGGCGCCGGCGGCCAGGGGCTGATCGGCCACACGCAGCCGCGGCGCATCGCGGCCAGCAGCGTGGCCAAGCGCATCGCGCAGGAGCTGAACTCGCCGCTGGGCGAGGTCGTGGGCTACAAGGTGCGCTTCCAGGACCGGCTGCAGCCCGGCGCCAGCGTCAAGCTGATGACCGACGGCATCCTGCTGGCCGAGACGCAGACCGACCCGCTGCTGCAGGCCTACGACACGCTGATCATCGACGAGGCGCACGAGCGCAGCCTGAACATCGACTTCCTGCTCGGCTACCTGCGGCAGATCCTGCCGCGCCGGCCCGACCTGAAGATCGTCGTCACCTCGGCCACCATCGACGCCGACCGCTTCGCACGCCACTTCGCCGGCCGCCAGGGCCCGGCGCCGGTGATCATGGTTTCGGGCCGCTTGTTTCCGGTCGAGCAGCGCTGGCGGCCCTGGGAAGAGCGCAAGGACGCCGACCTCGAAGATGCCATTGCCGACGCGGTGGACGAACTCTGGCGCGAAGGCCCGGGCGACATCCTCGTCTTCCTGCCCGGCGAACGCGAGATCCGCGAGACGGCCGACCACCTGCGCAAGCATCTGGCGTCCTCGCAGCCGGGCCAGCGCGGCGGCCCGCAGCCGGAGATCCTGCCGCTGTTCGCGCGGCTGTCGCAGCAGGAGCAGGACCGCGTGTTCGAGGCCGGCAACGGGCGCCGCATCGTGCTGGCCACCAACGTCGCCGAGACCTCGCTGACGGTGCCCGGCATCCGCTACGTCGTCGACGCCGGCACCGCGCGCGTGAAGCGCTACAGCTACCGCAACAAGGTCGAGCAGCTGCAGGTCGAGCCCGTCAGCCAGGCCGCGGCCAACCAGCGTGCCGGCCGCTGCGGCCGCGTGGCCAACGGCATCTGCATCCGGCTCTACGGCGAAGACGACTTCCAGGGCCGGCCGAAGTTCACCGACCCCGAGATCCTGCGCAGCAGCCTGGCCGGCGTGATCCTGCGCATGAAGGGGCTGCGGCTGGGCGACATCGAGGACTTCCCGTTCCTCGAAGCGCCGCCGAAGAAGGCGATTGCCGACGGCTACGCGCTGCTGGGCGAGCTGGGCGCGGTCGACGAGGACAACGCGCTCACGCGCATCGGCGTCGAGCTCAGCAAACTGCCGCTGGACCCGCGCGTGGGCCGCATGATCCTGGAGGCGCGCGAGCGCCAGGCGCTGACCGAGGTGCTGATCATCGCCGCCGCGCTGAGCGGCCAGGACGTGCGCGACCGCCCGCTCGAAGCGCAGCAGGCCGCCGACGAGCGGCACAAGAAGTTCGACGACGAACGCTCCGAGTTCATGGGCTACCTGAAGCTGTGGAAGTGGATCGAGGAAGGCCGCGGCCACGGCGAGGCGCACAACACGCACAAGCTCACCAACCGCCAGCAGGAACAGCGCCTGCGCGAGAGCTTCGTCAGCGTGCGCCGCGTGCGCGAGTGGCGCGACATCCACTCGCAGCTGCACACCGTGGTGGCCGAACACGGCTGGCGGCTGAACACCGTGCCCGCCACCTACGAGCAGGTGCACCAGGCGATGCTGGCGGGGTTGCTGGGCAACATCGGCTGCAAGAGCGACGACGAGGACTGGTACCTCGGCGCGCGCGGCGTGAAGTTCTGGCGCCACCCGGGCGCGCACCTGAGCAAGAAGCCCGGGCGCTGGCTGGTGGCGGCCGAGCTGGTGGAGACGACAAGGCTGTTCGGCCGCGGGCTGGCGGCGATCGAGCCGACGTGGATCCCGCCGATTGCCGGCCACCTGCTGAAGACGCAGCTGCTCGAGCCGCACTGGGAGAAGAAGGCAGGCGAGGTGGTGGCGCTGGAACGCGCCACGCTGTACGGCATCGTCATCTACAACAACAAACGCGTGAACTTCGGCCGCGTCGACCTGCCCGCCGCGCGCGAGATCTTCATCCGCGAAGCGCTGGTGCAGGGCGACTGGGACACGAAGCTGCCGTTCCTGGCGCACAACCAGAAGCTCATTGCGCAGGTGCAGGAGCTGGAGCACAAGTCGCGGCGCCAGGACGTGCTGGTCGACGACGAGCTGATCCACGCCTTCTACGACCAGCAGCTGCCGCGTGACGTGTGCAGCGGCGCGACGCTGGAGAAGTGGTACCGCGAAGAGGTGAAGAAGCAACCGAAGCTGCTGCACCTGACGCGCGAGGAACTCATGCGGCACGAGGCTGCCGGCATCACCACGGCGGCCTTCCCGAAGACGCTGCGGCTGGGCGGCATCGACTGCAGCGCGGTCTACCTGCACGAACCCGGCGACGCCAAGGACGGCGTCACGGTCACGGTGCCCATCTACGCGCTGAACCAGGTCAGCGACGAACGCTGCGAGTGGCTGGTGCCCGGCATGCTGCAGGCCAAGGTGCTGGCGCTGTGCAAGACGCTGCACCAGCGACCGCGCTCGCGCCTGGTGCCGCTGCCCGACTACGCGGCCGAGTTCTGCGCCACCGCGCCCTTCGGCCAGGGCGGCCTGCTCGACGCGCTGCTGAAGGCCGTGCGCGAACGCACCCAGCTGGCGGTGCAGCGCAACGACTTCAAGCTCGACCAGCTGCAGCCGCACCTGTTCATGAACTTCCGCGTCGTCGACGAGCACGGCCGCCAGCTCGGCATGGGCCGCGACCTCGCCGGCCTGAAGGCCGAACTGGGCGGCCAGGCGCGCAGTGCGTTCCAGGCGCTGGCGGCGCTGAAGGTGGCGGCGCCGCCGGCGGCCGCGCCGGCCAGCGCCGCAGCGGCGGCCGCCCCGAGCGGGCGCGGCGTCGCAGCGCAGGTGCAGCCGCCTGCCGCCGCGGTACCAGCCGAGACCCAGCGCTACACCGCCTGGACCTTCGGCGCGCTGCCCGAACTGATGGAAGTGCGGCGCGGCGGCCAGGTGCTGATCGGCTTTCCGGCGCTGATCGACCACGGCACGCACGTCGAGATCGAGGTCTTCGACGAACCCGAGGTCGCCGCGGCGCGGCACCGCGCCGGCCTGCGCCGGCTGGTCGCGCTGCAGATCAAGGAGCCGCTGAAGTTCCTGGAAAAGAACATCCCCGACCTGACGAAGATGGGCACGGCCTTCATGGGCCTGGGCGGCACGCTGGAGGAGCTGCGCGCGCAGATCATCGACCTGGCGCTGGACCGCGCCTTCCTGGCCGAGCCGCTGCCCGCCGACGACCGCAGCTTCAAGGCCCGCATCGACGAAGGCCGCACGCGGCTGAACCTGATCGCCGCCGAGGTGGCACGCCTGGCCGGCACGGTGCTGGCCGAACACGCGACCGCGCTGCGCAAGCTGAAAGACAGCAAGCCGCCGAAGGACGTGGCCGACGACGTGGCCGCGCAGCTGCAGCGGCTGGTGCCCAAGCGCTTCCTGCTGGCCACTGCCTGGGCGCCGCTGCAGCACCTGCCGCGCTACCTGAAGGCCGTGACGCTGCGGCTGGACAAGCTGCGCGCCGACCCTGCGCGCGACGCCACGCGCCTGGCCGAGCTGCGGCCGCTGGAGCAGCGCTACCTGCGCCGCGTGGCCGAGCTGAAGGGCGCGCAGCACGCGCGGCTGGACGAATACCGCTGGCTGCTGGAAGAGCTGCGCGTGAGCCTGTTCGCGCAGGAACTGCGCACGCCGCAGCCCGTGAGCGCCAAACGACTCGACAAAGCCTGGCAACAGTTGGCAGGCTGAGGCCGGTCGTTCGGGTTTGCGCGCAGCCCACCCCCCGGCTGGCGCGTTAGTTGCTCCTTACAATTCCGCGTTTGCAGCGCCACCCACCGGGGCGCTGGCGTTGGGCGCCGCCACCCGCGGCGAAGAGGACACCATCTTGGACATGCGACTGCTCACGGCTGCCGCGCTGCTGCTGGCCTTGTGCGACACCGCGCGGGCGCAGGGCGTGCCGTCGACGTCGGCCGCATCGGCCGCCGAGGCCGCGGCCGAGAAGTCGGCGATGGAACGTGCGCAGCGTGAAGCCGACGGCCCGCGGCGCCGCATTCTCGAAGCCGCGCGCGTGCGCGGCATCGTGCGCGCGGAGTCGTCACCCGCGGCCCCCGTGGCAGTGCCTGTGGCGGCACCGCCCGCGCCTGCAGTCGAGCGGCCGGTGAGCCTGGGCGCCTTGCCGGCCGTGGTCGACCCGGTGGCGCTGCCGGCCAGCGCCGCGGTCGGGGCGCCGCTGGTGGCGCCCATCGAGGCGCGCGCGCCGGCAGCGCCTCTGCTCGCGCCGCTGCCCGAAGCGCGTGCCGTGGTGCTGGATCCGCCGCGCCTGCTGAGCCGGGTCGACCCCGAAGTGCCGGGGCGGCTCCAGCGCCGGCCGCAGCGCCGGCTGGAGCTGACGGCCGACCTGGTGATCGCCACCGACGGCCGCGTGGTCAGCGTCGCCTTCCGCGGCGACCCCGACGACGAACTGGAGAGCGCGGCGCGCGCTGCCTTGCTGCAGTGGCGCTTCGACGACCAGCCGATCGAGCGTCCGCACACGGTGCAGCTGGTGTTCGGCGCGGGCTGAACCCGCGTGGTCGGGGCGGGCCGGCCGCGTCAGCGGCCCAGAACGTCCAGTGCGCGGTCGAGGCCGCCGCTGTGGATGGCGATCATGGCCTGCGCGGCCACCGCGGGCTTGGGGTGGAAGGCGATCGACAGCCCGGCCGCAGCCATCATCGGCAGGTCGTTGGCGCCGTCGCCCACCGCGATGGCCTGGCGGGCCTCGATGCCCATCAGCTCGCACACCTCCAGCAGCACGCGCCGCTTCTCGGCACCGTCGACGATGTCGCCCCAGGGGCGGTCGAACAGCGTGCCGGTCAGGCGGCCGTGCGCCACGCCCAGCGTGTTGGCGCGCGCGAAGTCCAGCCGCAGGCGCTGGCGGATGCGCTCGCTGAAGAACGTGAAGCCGCCCGAGACCAGCAGCGTCTTCATGCCGGCGGCCTGGCACGCGGCGACGAAGGCCTCGACGCCTGGGTTGAGCTGCAGGCGTTCGTCGTAGACCTTCTGCAGCGCGGTTTCGGGCAGCCCGGCCAACAGCGCGACGCGGCGGCGCAGGCTGTCCTTGTAGTCGGTGATCTCGCCGCGCATCGCGGCCTCGGTGATGGCTGCGACCTCGTCCTTGCGGCCGGCCTCGGCGGCCACCTCGTCGATGCACTCGATGTTGATCAGCGTCGAGTCCATGTCGAAGGCGACGAGCTTGTAGTCCGACAGCCGCGCGCCGACGGGCACGCCGCGCACGACCAGGCCGGGGGAGGGGGTTGTCATCGCCAGGGTCAGCAGTTGAAGGGTTGGAAGGCGCCGTCGAAAGAGCGGCGTTCGAACTGGATGGCCGGCAGCGCGACGGTCTCGCCGTCCACCTGCACGGGCGGCAGGCGCAGCTCGAAGCTCGGCACGTCGCCCGGCAGGCGAGCGCCGAGGTCGAGGTGCGTGTCGGCACCGGCCGGCGCCGGGCGGCCGTGCAGAGGCGTGGACAGCGGCAGCGCGCCCCGGTAGGCGACGCTGATCGTGCCCAGCGGCAGCAGGTGGCGCTCGCCGCTGGCCAGGTCGTGCAGGCCGACCGCAGCATCGCGGTCCAGCCGCCAGGGCCGGGCGTCGCCGGGCTCCAGCCGCAGCATGCCCAGCAGGGGCCGTGGGTTGCGCAGGGTCGTGTAGCGCCACTCGCCCAGCCAGCGCGCCGTACCGATGCGCTCATCGAAACTCAGCTCGGCGTGGCGCACGATGGCCGCGCAGTCGCGCTGCGGCGTGTCGCGGCGGCAGGCATCGGCGCGCGCCTGCAGCTGCTGCAGCAGCGCGGTGCTGCGGTAGGTCGAGAAGTCGGTGCCGGGCGCTCGCTGCAACGTCACGGGCGGCAGCAGCAGCCGTTCGCCGCCCAGCCACAGCGGCGGCAGCTGCACCGCCATCTCAGGCGGCGCGCTGCCCAGCGGCCCGTCGAGCAGCAGCGTGGCGCTGCCATAGGGGGCGGCCGCACCCGGCAGCGGGCCGCCGGCCGGATGCAGTGCCGCGACGTCGACGCTGTCGCCCAGGTTCACCGTGGCCGTGCCCAGCAGCTCGACCGACACCGGCAGCGCCAGTTCGCGGCCACTGCGCTGTTCCAGCAGGGTGGGCCGGTCGCCGAGGAAGCGCACGCGGCGCTGGCGCGGCAGCGTCAGGCGCAACCGCAGCGGGATGCCGCTGGCGTCGCCGAGCACGTGGTCGCGCTGCGCCGAGGCTTCGATGGCGATGCCCGAGGGTAGCTGCATCGCCAGCCGCGTCGGCGGCCCGGCCTGGCCGCCGCAGGCTTCGCGGTGCAGGTCGAAGGGCGCCGTGGCCGACGGGCGGAAGTAGGTGCCGTAGGGCGCCGGCAGGCAGCCGGCCAGCGGCAGCGCCGCCGCACCCAGCAGCAGCGTGCGCCGCGGCAGCGCCGTGCTCAAGCGCGCGCTCCCGTGGGCGGGCCCAGCGCGCGCAGCACGTCGCGCACGAAGTGCGCGCGGTCCTGCGGCGAGGCGATCTCGCGGTCGATGCGCAGCTTGTCGTTGCCGGCCAGCTTGATGGCGCGGTTCTTCTGCACCAGGTCGATGATCTTCATGGCATCGATGGGCGGGTTGGGCCGGAAGAAGATGTTCATCAGCTTCGGTCCGGCGTCGATCTTCTGCACGCCGTAGGGCTTGGCCAGCACGCGCAGCCGGTGCGTGTCGAACAGCGTCTGGCCCTGCGCCGGCAGCTTGCCGAAGCGGTCGGTGATCTCCTCCAGCAGCAGGTCGATGGCCTCGGGCTTGTCCACCGTGGCCAGGCGCTTGTACAGGTTCAGCCGCGTGTGCACGTCGCCGCAGTAGGCGTCGGGCAGCAGCGCGGGGGCGTGCAGGTTGATCTCGGTGGTGGCGCTGAGCGGGCTCAGCAGATCGGGTTCCTTGCCGTTCTTCAGCGAGCGCACGGCCTCCGACAGCATGTCGTTGTAGAGCTGGAAGCCGACCTCCATCATGTTGCCGCTCTGGTGCTCGCCCAGCACCTCGCCGGCGCCGCGGATCTCCAGGTCGTGCATGGCGAGGTAGAAGCCGCTGCCCAGCTCTTCCATGTCCTGGATGGCCTGCAGCCGCTGCGCCGCCTGCTTGGTCAGGCCCTCGACGTCGGGCACCAGCAGGTAGGCGTAGGCCTGGTGGTGGCTGCGCCCGACGCGCCCGCGCAGCTGGTGCAGCTGCGCCAGGCCGAACTTGTCGGCGCGACTCATCACGATGGTGTTGGCGCTGGGCACGTCGATGCCGGTCTCGATGATGGTGCTGCACAGCAGCACGTTGAAGCGCTGCGCGACAAAGTCGCGCATCACGTGTTCCAACTCGCGCTCGGGCATCTGGCCGTGCGCCACGGCGATGCGCGCCTCGGGCAGCAGCTCTTCCAGCTTCTGCTTGCGGTTCTGGATGGTCTCGACTTCGTTGTGGAGGAAGTAGACCTGGCCGCCGCGCTTGAGCTCGCGCAGGATGGCCTCGCGGATGGTGCCGCTCGTTTCGCTGCGCACGAAGGTCTTGATCGCCAGCCGGCGCTGCGGCGCGGTGGCGATCACGCTCAGGTCGCGCAGGCCTTCCAGCGCCATGCCCAGCGTGCGCGGGATCGGCGTGGCGGTCAGCGTCAGCACGTCGACCTCGGCGCGCAGCGCCTTCATCGCCTCTTTGTGGCGCACGCCGAAGCGGTGTTCCTCGTCGATGACGAGCAGCCCCAGGCGCGCGAACTTCACGTCGCTGCTCAGGAGCTTGTGCGTGCCGACCACGATGTCGACCGTGCCGGCGGCGATGCCGTCGATGGCCACCTTCACTTCCTTGGCACTGCGGAATCGCGACAGCTCGGCGATCTTCACCGGCCACTTGCCGAAGCGGTCCACCAGCGTCTGGTAGTGCTGCTCGGCCAGCAGCGTGGTCGGCGCCAGGATCGCCACCTGCTTGCCGCCATGCACGGCCACGAACGCGGCGCGCAGCGCGACCTCGGTCTTGCCGAAGCCGACGTCGCCGCAGACCAGGCGGTCCATCGGCTTCGGGCTCACCATGTCCTGGATCACGGCGTGGATGGCGGCGCGCTGGTCGGCCGTCTCCTCGAAGCCGAAGCTGGCGGCGAAGGCCTCGTAGTCGTGCGGGCTGAAACGGTGGCTGAAGCCTTCGCGCGCGGCGCGGCGGGCGTACAGGTTCAGCAGCTCGGCCGCGGTGTCGCGCACCTGCTCGGCGGCCTTGCGCCGTGCCTTCTCCCACTGGCCGCTGCCCAGGCGGTGCAGCGGCGCCTCGTCGGCGCTGACGCCGGTGTAGCGGCTGATCAGGTGCAGTTGCGCCACGGGCACGTACAGCGTGGCCTTGTCGGCGTATTCCAGGTGCAGGAACTCGGAGGTGCCTTCGCCCAGGTCGATGTTCTTCAGGCCCTGGTAGCGGCCGATGCCGTGGTTCAGGTGCACGACGGGGTCGCCCACCTTCAGCTCCGACAGGTCCTTGATCAGCGCGTCGACGTTGCTGACCTGTTCCTGCTTGCGCCGCTTGCGCGCCTGCGGCGTGGTGGCGAAGAGTTCGGTCTCGGTGATGAACTGCACCGACACGCCGCTGTCGGGCTCGTGCCAGTGGAAGCCCTCGGCCAGCGGCGCCGACGCGATGGCGACCTTCTCGCCGCCGTCGCCCATGGCCAGGAACTCGGCCAGGCTGGCGACGCTGGGCACGCTGATCTTGTGGTCGCGCAGCAGGTCGAGCAGGCTCTCGCGCCGGCCTTCGCTTTCGCCCACCAGCAGCACGCGGTGCGGCGTCTTGTCCAGGTGCTGTTCCAGCGCCGACAGCGGCTCGGTCGCGCCGCGGTCCACCGACACGTCGGGCAGCGGCCGCGCCCAGTCGGTGGGCTCCTTGCCGCGCAGCGACAGGGTGGCGTGGGCCTGCGTGCGCGTGAAGAACTCGTCGGGCTTCAGGAAGATCTCTTCCGGCGGCAGCAGCGGGCGCTCGGGGTCGTGCTGCAGGAAGCGGTGGCGCTCGCGCGTGTCGGCCCAGTAGCGCTCCAGCGCCTGGTCGACCTCGCCGTGCAGCACCAGCATGGCACGGCCGTCCGTGCCGAGGTAGTCGAAGATGCTGCCGATGCTGTCGAAGAACAGCGGCAGGTAGTACTCGATGCCGCCGGTGGCGATGCCCTGCGCGATGTCCTTGTAGATGCGGCTGCGTGTCGGGTCGCCTTCGAGCTTCTCGCGCCAGCGCTTGCGGAAGTCGCCGCGCGCGCGCTCGTCCATCGGGAACTCGCGGCCCGGCAGCAACCGCACCTCGGGCACCGGGTACAGGCTGCGCTGGCTGTCGGGGTCGAAGGTGCGGATCGAGTCGACCTCGTTGCCGAACAGGTCCACGCGGTAGGGCACCAGCGAACCCATCGGGAACAGGTCGATCAGCCCGCCGCGCACCGCGTACTCGCCCGGGCTCACCACCTGGCTCACGTGCTGGTAGCCGGCCAGCGTGAGCTGGCTCTTGAGCTTGGCTTCGTCGAGCTGCGTCTTCTGCTTGAAGTGGAAGGTGGTGCCGGCCAGGAACGACGGTGGCGCCAGCCGGGTCAGTGCGGTCGTGGCCGGCAGCAGCAGCACGTCGACGTCGCCCTGCTGCACGCGCCAGAGCGTCGCCAGGCGTTCGCTGATCAGGTCCTGGTGCGGGCTGAAGGTGTCGTAGGGCAGCGTCTCCCAGTCGGGGAAGACGGCGATGCGCAGCGCGGGGTCGAAGAACGCCAGTTCGTCGGCCAGGCGCGTGGAGTCGGAGGGTTCGGCGCTGACGATGGCCAGCAGCCGCTGGCTGTCGGCCTGCTGGCGGGCCAGGCGCGCCAGCAGCAGCGCGTCGCCCGAGCCCACCGGGCGTGGCAGCGTGAAGCGCTTGCCCGGGGCGATGTGGGGTAATTGCATGGAGGGCGCGATTCTAGAATCTGGCGATGACTCCTGCTCCGCGTTGCTTCGCCCTCGTGCCTTGCGCCGGCATCGGCCAGCGTGCCGGCACCGGCGGCCCCAAGCAATACAGCCCGCTGGCCGGCCGCAGCGTGGTGGCGCACACGCTGGCGGCGCTGGCTGCGGTGCCGCGCCTGGCCGGCACGCTGGTGGTGCTGGCGCCCGACGACACGCTGTTCGAGCGCCACGCGCTCGACTTCGCCGGCTGGGCCGCGCGCGTGGGCGGCGCCACGCGGGCCGCGACGGTGGCCCACGGCCTGGCGGTGTTGCGCGGGAAGGGCGCCGACGACCACGACTGGGTGCTGGTGCACGACGCCGCGCGCTGCCTGCTGCAGCCGGCCTGGGTCGACCGCCTGATCGACGCCTGCTGGGACGACCCGGTCGGCGGCCTGCTCGCGCTGCCGCTGGCCGACACGCTGAAGCAGGAAGGCACCGGAGCCGACGTGGGCCGTGTGGACGCCACGGTGCCGCGCACCGGCAAGTGGGCGGCGCAGACGCCGCAGATGTTCCGCCTGGGCCTGCTGCAGCGCGCGCTGCTGCAGGCCGGCGCGGCCGTCACCGACGAGTCCAGCGCCATCGAGGCCCTGGGCCTGGCGCCGCGGCTCGTGGTGGGCGAGTTCGAGAACCTGAAGGTCACCTGGCCCGGCGACTTCGCGCTCGCGGCCCGGTTGCTGGAGACACGATGAACCCGATGAACTTCCGCGTCGGCGAGGGCTGGGACACGCACCAGCTCGTCACCGGCCGGCCGCTGGTGCTGGGCGGCGTCACCATCCCGCACAGCCACGGCCTGCTCGGCCACAGCGACGCCGACGCGTTACTGCACGCCATCACCGACGCGCTGTTCGGCGCGGCGGCGCTGGGCGACATCGGCCGCCACTTCCCCGACACCGCGGCCGAGTTCCGCGGCGCCGATTCCAGCGTGCTGCTGGCCGAGGCCGCGCGCCGCGTGCGTGCTGCGGGCTGGGAGATCGGCAACGTCGACAGCACCATCGTCGCGCAGGCGCCGAAGATGGCACCGCACATCCCGGCCATGCGCGAGCGCATTGCGCAGGCGCTGGGGGTGGCAATCGACGCCGTCAACGTGAAGGCCAAGACGGCCGAGCAGATGGGCCCGGTGGGCGAGGGCCGCGCGATCGAGGCGCGCGCGGTCTGCCTGCTGTGGCAGCGCTGAGCCGGCGCCTGGGCGCGGCGCGCTGAACCGCTCAGCCCTTGGGCGTGCAATCGCCCTCGGGCCTTCGCCAGCCGTGCGAGACCTTCCGGTCTCGCACGTGCGGGCTCAGTCCGGCGCGCGCGCCAGCGGCGGCGGCAGCGCGTCGCCCGCCTGACGCTGGCGGAACAGGCCGGCCCGTGCCAGCACGATGGTGGTGATGGGCGCGGTGATCGAGAGCACGATGATGATCAGCCAGGTGTGCAGCGCCAGGCTGCCTTCGCGGGTGGAGAAGTGCACGATCGAGGCCGCCGCCACCAGCCAGGCGGCCAGGGTCGATGCCAGCGCCGGGGCGTGCATGCGCGCGAAGAAGTCCGGCAGCCGCCACAGGCCCAGCGCGGCCAGCAGCACCACCACGCCGCTGCACAGCAGCAGCGCCGCGACCACCAGTTCGCTCCACGGCATCATTCGATCGCCTCCCCGCGCAGCAGGAACTTGGCCATCGCCACCGACCCCACGAAGCCGAACAGCACCATCAGCAGCGCGCCTTCGAAGTACATGCTGCTGTCGAAGCGGATGGCCAGCACCAGCATCAGCAGCATGCCCACCACGTACAGGAAGTCGAGCGCCAGCACGCGGTCCTGCGCGCTCGGGCCGCGCGCCAGGCGCAGCAGGCCCAGCACCATGCCTGCGGCGTAGAGCACCAGCGTGGCCGTGATGGCCAGCGACATGATCGGGCTCAGGCTCATTCGAAGATCTCCAGCAGCGGGCGTTCGTAGTCGTTCTTGAAGTGGGCGATGAAGGCGGCCTCGTCGTCGAGGTCGAAGACATGCAGCAGCAAGGCGCTGTGGTCGGGCGCGAGCTCGGCCCACACGGTGCCGGGAACGACGGCGGTGATCATCGCCAGCGCCGCCAGGCCGTGGGTGTCGCGCAGCGTCAGCGGCACCAGCACGAACTGGCCGCGCGGCGGACGCTGGCGGCCGCGCAGCACGCCCAGCGCCACGTCCAGCGCCGAGCGCACGACGTCGCGCCCCACGCGCAGCACCAGGCGCACCAGCGTGCCCCAGTGGCGCAGCTGCCCGGGCGGTGGGCGCAGCGGCGCGGTGAGCAGCGGCACCACCACGGCCACCAGCACCGCCAGCAGCAGGTGCGCCGGGTGCAGCGAGCGCGCCAGCAGCAGCCAGCCGCAGAAGATGCCCAGCGACAGCCAGGGCGCGGGCAGCAGGCGCTTCATCGCACCACCTCGGCGGGCACGGGAGCGGCTGCAGCAGGCGCGGGCCGGGGTTGTGCCGCCATGACCGCGGCGATGTAGCGCTCGGGGCTGTGCAGCGTGTCGGCGGTCTGGCGCGCGTAGGCCAGTGCCGGCTCGCCGCGCAGCACCAGCAGCAGCGTGGCGCCCAGCAGCAGTCCGATCGGCAGCGTCTCGATGACGCGCAGCCGCGGCACGGCACGGTCGCCCGCGGTCCAGAAGTGGCGCATGCCCACGCGCAGCAAGCCGGTGGCCGCGCACAGCCCCGAGGCCACCAGCAGCCCGAACAGCGTCCAGGCGGCCAGCGTGCCCACGTCGAGCAGCGCCGTCAGCATCGACAGCTTCGCGACGAAACCCGACAGCGGTGGCAGCCCCGCCACCACGATCGCGCACACCAGGAAGGCCAGGCCCAGGAAGGCCAGCGCGCCGGGCAGGGCGCGGCCGATCAGCGCGTCTTCGTTCTCGTCGAGGTTCACGCCGGGCGGCGGCGCGGCATCGAAGAACGCGGGCAGGCGGTCCTGGCCGTCGTCGGTCTGCTGCGGGCCCACTTCCACCTGGCGCGCACGTTCCAGCAGTTCCACCAGCAGGAACAACGCGCAGCCGGCCAGCGTGGAACTGGCCAGGTAGAACAGCGCACCGCCGCTGAGCGCGGGGGCGTCGAAGCCGATGGCGGCCAGCAGCGTGCCCGACGACGCGATGACGCTGTAGCCGGCCAGCCGAGCCAGTTGCTGCGAGGCCAGCATGCCGATGGACCCGAACGCGAGCGTCGCCAGGCCGCCCCACACCAGGGCCGTGCCGCCGAAGTGCGCCGAGTCGCCGGCGTCGGCCGGAAAACACAGCGTCCACAGGCGCAGGATCGCGTACACGCCCACCTTCGTGAGGATCGCGAACACCGCCGCCGCCGGGGCGCTGGCAGCGGCGTAGGCGCCGGGCAGCCAGAAGTTCAGCGGCCAGAGCGCGGCCTTGGCGAGGAAGGCGATGGCCAGGATCGCGGCGCCCGCATGCAGCAGGCCGCGGTCGCTGGCAGGCACGGCGGGCAGCTTCTGCGCGATGTCGGCCATGTTCAGCGTGCCGGTCACGCCGTACAGCACGGCCACGCCGATCAGGAACAGCAGCGAGGCCATCAGGTTGATGGCGATGTAGTGCAGCCCCGCCCGCACGCGCGCGCTGCCGCCGCCGTGCAGCAGCAGCCCGTAGCTGGCGGCCAGCAGCACCTCGAAGAACACGAACAGGTTGAACAGGTCGGCGGTGAGGAAGGCGCCGTACAGGCCCATCAGCTGCAGCTGGAACAGCACGTGGAAGTACACCCCGGCGTGCTGCCAGCGCGCCAGCGCGTACAGCAGCGCCGCCAGGCCCACGCTGCCGGCCAGCACGGCCATCAGCGCCGACAGCCGGTCGGCCACGAGCACGATGCCGAAGGGCACCGGCCAGTTGCCCGGCAGGTAGACACCGAAGGCCGCGGCCGCGTCCTGGCTGTCGACCCACAGCAGCAGCGCCACCGCTACCGCCAGGCTGAGCAGCGTGGAGACGACGTTGGCCACGGCCTTCATCGCACGCCGGCCTTCGCCCAGCAGCAGCATCAGTGCTGCCGTGGCCAGCGGCAGCAGCACCGGCACGACGACCAGCTCGGCTTTCATGCTTGCCCCTCGGCCGACGCCAGCGTCGACCGATCCCCCGAGGGGATGCGGGCCGGCTTGGGAGCGGCCCGGCGCTCGGCCCTCATGCCTTCTCCTCCTGCCCGTCGACATGATCGCCGCCGCTCAGGCCGCGCAGCGCCAGGATGACGACGAGGAACAGTGCCGTGGTGGCGAAGCCGATGACGATGGCCGTGAGCACCAGCGACTGCGGCAGCGGGTCGCTGTAGTGCAGCAGGTCGGGCGCCAGCCCGGGTTTCAGGATGGGTTCCTTGTCGATGGCCAGGCTGCCGACGCTGAAGATGAACAGGTTCACCGCATACGACAGCAGCGACAGCCCGATCAGCACCTGGAACGTGCGCGGCCGCAGCACCAGCCAGACACCGGCGCCGGCCAGCACGCCGATGGCCAGCGAGATCACGACTTCCATGCGGCGGCCTCCATCGTGTCGGCATGGGCGTGCGCGTCGGCATGCGCGTGCTGGCGCCGCGCCCGCAGCGACTGGTGCGCCAGCGCCGTCAGCAGCAGCAGCGTCGAGCCCACCACCACCGCGAACACGCCCAGGTCGAACAGCGCAGCGCTGGGCAGGTGCAGCGCGCCCAGCACCGGTAACGTCACGTGCGCCGTGTGCGTGGTGAGGAAAGGGTGGCTCCAGGCCAGCGCGCCCAGCCCGGTGGCCAGCGCCAGCAGCAGCCCCACGGCGATCCAGCGCGCCGGCAGCAGGTGCAGGCGCGCCTCGACCCAGCGTGTGCCGCCCACCATGTACTGCGCGATGAAGGCAATGGCCACCACCAGCCCGGCGACGAAGCCGCCGCCGGGTTCGTTGTGGCCACGCAGGAACAGGTGCAGCGCGAACACCACCGCCAGCGGCAGCAGCAGCCGCACCAGCACCGCCGGCACGGCCAGGTAGGGCGGCACGGCGTCGCCGTGGTCGTCGGGATCGGCCAGGTCGTGGCCGCGGTCGGCGGCGTGCACGCGCTGCTGCTCGGGCACCTCGACCGACTCATGGGCTGGCCGGAAGCGGCGCAGCAGCGCGTAGACCGTCAGCCCCACGATGCCCAGCACGGTGATCTCGCCCAGCGTGTCGAAGGCGCGGAAGTCCACCAGCATCACGTTGACGACGTTGGTGCCGCCGCCTTCGGTGAGCGCGCGGTCCAGGAAGAACGGTGAGATGCTCAGCGGCGCGTTGCGCGTCAGCAGCGCGTACGACAGCGCCGCCAGTCCGCTGCCGATCAGCACCGCCACCACCACGTCGCGGCGGCGCCGCCAGCGCGAGCGGGCGGCGGTGCCCGGGCTATCGAGCGGCATCCGCTTGGGCAGCCAGCGCAGGCCCAGCAGGAACAGCACCAGCGTCACCACCTCCACGGCCAGCTGCGTCAACGCCAGGTCGGGTGCCGAGAACCACGCGAAGGTGATGCACAGCACCAGGCCCACCACGCCCAGCATGGTGAGTGCGGCCAGGCGGTGAAACTTGGCCTGCCAGGCGGCGCCGACGGCGCAGAAGGCGCCAATGACCCACAGCAGCACGAACTCGGGCGTTGCGGGCACGCGTTCGCGATCGCCCCAGGTCAGCGGCACGATCAGCGCCGAGGCCAGCGCCGCCAGCCCGGTGACGAGCACCAGCACCAGCAGCTGCGGCTGCAGCCGGCGCGTGCCGGCCAGGCGCAGCAGGCGCCTCGCGGCCAGGCTCAGCCGCGCCATGCCGCGCTCGAACAGGCGCTTGCCGTCCATCAGCTGCAGCCCCGGCGCGCCGGCGCCGCGGCGTGCCTTGAAGCGCCGCGCAAACAGCAGGTAGATGGCGATGCCACCGGCAGTGGCCACCAGGCTCATCAGCAGCGGCATGTTGAAGCCGTGCCAGACCGCCAGGCTGTAGACGGGCAGGGCGCCGCCCACCACCGGCTGCGCCGCGATGGCCAGCACCGGGCCGATCGACCACGCCGGCAGCGTGCCCACCACCACGCAGGCCAGCACCAGCAGTTCCACCGGCACGCGCATCCAGTGCACCGGCTCGTGTGGCTGGCGTGGCAGGTTGCGCGCAGGCGGGCCGAAGAACACGTCGTGGCCGAAGCGCAGCGAATACACCACCGCGAAGACCCCGGCCAGCGTGGCCGCCAGCGGCAGTGCGATCTCGACCCAGGGATGGGCGCTGACGAACACGGTCTCGGCGAAGAACATCTCCTTCGACAGGAAGCCGTTGAGCAGCGGCACGCCCGCCATCGCGGCGCAGGCCACGATGGCCAGCGTGCCGGTGATCGGCATGCTGCGGTACAGGCCGTCGAGCCGGCGCATGTCGCGCGTGCCGGTCTCGTGGTCGATGATGCCCACCGACATGAACAGCGACGCCTTGAAGGTGGCGTGGTTCATCATGTGGAACACGGCGGCCACCGCCGCCAGCGGGCTGTTCATGCCCAGCAGCAGCGTGATCAGGCCCAGGTGGCTGATGGTGGAATAGGCCAGCAGCCCCTTCAGGTCGTTCTGGAACATCGCCAGGTACGCGCCGACCAGCAGCGTCGCGAGGCCGGTGCCGCCGACGATCCAGAACCAGTCCTCGGTGCCCGCCAGCACGGGCCACAGACGCGCCAGCAGGAACACGCCGGCCTTCACCATCGTGGCCGAGTGCAGGTAGGCCGACACCGGCGTCGGCGCCGCCATCGCGTGCGGCAGCCAGAAGTGGAACGGGAACTGCGCGCTCTTGGTCAGCGCGCCCAGCAGCACCAGGCCCAGCGCCAGCGGGTAGAGCGGGTGCGCGCGCACCACGTCGCCGGCGGCCAGCACCACCTCGAGCTCGAGGCTGCCGACCATGTGGCCCAGCAGCAGCACGCCCGCCAGCAGTGCCAGGCCGCCGGTGGCGGTGACGGTGAAGGCCATGCGCGCGCCGCGGCGGGCGTCCTTGCGGTGCGTCCAGTAGCCGATGAGCAGGAAGCTGAAGACGCTGGTCAGCTCCCAGAACAGCACCAGCTGCACCAGGTTGCCCGACACCACCACGCCCAGCATCGCGCCCATGAAGCCCAGCAGCAGCGAGTAGAAGCGCGCCGCCGGGTCGTCGGGCGACAGGTAGTAGCGGGCGTAGACGATGACCAGCAGGCCCATGCCGCTGACCAGCATCGCGAACATCCACGCGAAGCCGTCGAGCCGCACGACGATGTCGATGCCCAGGGTGGGCAGCCACTCCAGCCGTTCCACCAGCACCGCGCCGTCCGCCATCTGCGGGTACAGCAACGCCAGCGGCACCGCCACCGCCAGCGCCACCAGCGCCGCCCACAGCGACTCGAGGTTGCGGGCGTTGGTGGGCAGCAGCGCGGCGATGGCGCTGCCAACGAAGGGCAGCAGGGTCAGCAGCAGCAACGACATGGGCCGCGAGTGTAACGGCGCCCCCGACCTGCCCGCCGAAAATGCATTTCAATTCAAGGACTTGCAGCGGGTTCCTGCAGAAACCGCAGCACCGGTGCCGACCCCAGCGCGTCGAAGCCCGGGTTGAACACCACTTCCCACAGGTGGCCGTCCGGGTCCTGGAAGTAGCCCGCGTAGCCGCCGTAGAAGGTGGCCTGGGCGGGCTTGACGATGCGCCCGCCGGCCGCCGCCGCCTGGGCCAGCACGGTGTCCACGTCGTGCGGCGCGGCCACGTTGTGCCCGAGGCTCATCTCCAGCGCGCTGGAGGGCTGCGTTGGCAGGCCGGTGTCGGCCGCCAGGCTGCTGCGCGGCCACAGCGCCAGCTTCAGGCCGCCTTGCAGCATGAAGAACGCAACGGCGCCGTGCTCGAACTCCGCGCCCTGGATGCCGGCCGTGGGCCAGCCCAGCCCGTCACGGTAGAAGGCCACGGCGCGGCCGAGGTCGGCCACGCCCAGCGTCAGCACGGTGATGTGGGGCAGCATCGTCAGGGGTCTCCGACAGGAGAGGTGGCGGGCCGGCTCGCAAGGGCGGCGGGCCCGGTGGCCTGCCCGGAGGGACTCGAACCCCCGACCTGCTGCTTAGAAGGCAGCTGCTCTATCCAGTTGAGCTACGGGCAGTGCGGGCCGGATTGTACGAACCGGCCACATCGCCGCGGCTTCAGCGCTTGCCGTACTGCGTCTTGCCGAACAGCACGTCGCGCGCCTTGTCGTCGTTCAGCGGCTTGCGCAGGCTGGCCAGCACCTCCACGCCGCGCTGCACTGCGGGGCGGGCGGCGATCTCGTCGAACCAGCCCTTGAGGTGCGGGAACTCGTTCCAGTCGATGCCCTGGTTCTTCCAGCTGCGCAGCCACGGGAAGATGGCGATGTCGGCGATGGTGTAGTCGTCGCCGGCGATGTAGCGGTGCTGCGCGATCTGGCGGTTCATCACGCCATACAGGCGCCGGGCCTCGTTGCTGTAGCGGTCGATGGCGTAGGGCACCTTCTCGGGCGCGTAGATGCGGAAGTGGTGCGCCTGGCCCAGCATCGGCCCGACGCCGCCCATCTGGAACATCAACCACTCGAGCACCTTGTACCGGCCGCGCGTGTCGGCGGGCAGGAAGCGGCCGGTCTTGCTGGCCAGGTACAGCAGGATCGCGCCCGACTCCATCATCGAGATCGGCTGGCCATCGGGGCCGTCGGGGTCGACGATGGCGGGGATCTTGTTGTTCGGGCTGATCTTCAGGAAGTCGGGCTGGAACTGGTCGCCGGCACCGATGTCGACCGCATGGGCGCGGTAGGGCAGGCCGCACTCTTCCAGCATGATGTGCACCTTGTGCCCGTTCGGCGTCGCCCACGAATACACTTCGATCATCGCCATTCCCCACAGTACGCTTCGGTGGAAGCGGTTGCCGACGGACTCTAAACCATGCTCGAAGGTCTGAAACGCCTGTTCGGCGGCGGCGCCGGCGCAGCCAAGGGCTGGGATGCACTGCAGCCCTGGGCCGAGGGCAAGCAGTACGTGTTCCGCGGCGTGCGCGAGAGCGAAGGATTCGTCGTCGACGGCAAGCTCGGCGCCGCTCCCTGGCGGCTGGAATGGGGTCCCTCGCAGCGCCCCTACGTGCAAGGCAACGAACTGCGCCTGCGCGCCGAACTCGGCCTGCCCTCGGACCTGCAGGTGGTGGTGATGAACCGCGTGCTGCAGGAGCAACTGGAACGCGCGGTGTTCGACCAGTATGTCGAAGGCGTGCAGACCCGCATCGACAACCAGACACCGCCCGAGGCGCGCTGGCTGGTCATGTTCCCGAAGCTGTCGGGCGCCGAGATGGGCAAGCTGAAGGAACGCTTCGTGGCGCTGGGCAGCGTCAAGCCCTGGCTGGTGCAGTGGCTGGACGGTCCGCTGTCGGCGGCCATCGCGGCCAAGGGCCTGGACCCGGTGACGCCGTTCGTGCTGATGATCGGCCGCGGCCGGCTGACCCTGCGCACCGCGCAGACCGAACCCGAGGCGCGTGACCTCGAAGCCTGGCTGCGCCTGTTCGAGACCGCGATGCGCGAGGCACGCCGCGTGGGCGACCAGATGGCCGAGGCCCGTGGCCACGCACCGAGCACGCAGCCCAGCATGTGGTCGGCCAGCAGCCAGCTGCCGCCCGAAGACAGCCGGGGCTGACACGGCCCTGCAGGGCCGTGCCGGGCTGCCTCAGCGCAGGCCGTGGCGGCCGAGTTCGAGCTTGGCGATGGCGTTGCGGTGCACTTCGTCGGGGCCGTCGGCAAAGCGCAGCGTGCGCGCCGCGGTGTAGTAGTAGGCCAGCGGCGTGTCCTGGCTCATGCCGGCACCGCCAAAGACCTGCATCGCCCAGTCGATCACGTCGCAGGCCATGTTGGGCGCCACCACCTTGATCATCGCGATCTCGGCCTTGGCGCTCTTGTTGCCGGCCACGTCCATCATCCAGGCCGCCTTCAGCGTCAGCAGGCGCGCCTGCTCGATGCGGCAGCGGGCCTCGGCGATGCGCTCCTGCGTCACGGTCTGCTGCGCGATGGTCTTGCCGAAGGCGGTGCGGCTGCTCGCGCGTTCGCACATCAGCTTCAGCGCGCGCTCGGCCAGGCCGATGAGCCGCATGCAGTGGTGGATGCGGCCGGGGCCGAGGCGGCCCTGCGCGATCTCGAAGCCGCGGCCTTCGCCGAGCAGCATGTTGCTGGCGGGCACGCGCACGTTCTTGAAGTCGACCTCCATGTGCCCGTGCGGTGCGTCGTCGTAGCCGAACACCGACAGCGGCCGCAGCACCGTGATGCCCGGGGTGTCGGCTGGCACCAGGATCATCGACTGCTGCGAGTGCTTGGGGGCGGTGGGGTCGGTCTTGCCCATGAAGATGTAGATCGCGCAGCGTGGGTCGCCGGCGCCGCTGGTCCACCACTTGCGGCCGTTGATGACGTAGCTGTCGCCGTCGCGTTCGATGCGGGCTTCGATGTTGGTGGCGTCCGACGAGGCCACCGCCGGCTCGGTCATCGCGAAGGCGCTGCGGATCTCGCCGCGCAGCAGCGGCTGCAGCCAGCGCTGCTTGTGTTCCTCGGTGCCGTAGCGCACCAGCACTTCCATGTTGCCGGTGTCGGGGGCCGAGCAGTTGAAGACCTCGCTGGCCCAGGGCACGGCGCCCATGATCTCGGCCAGCGGCGCGTATTCCTGGTTCTTCAGGCCGGCACCGAGCTCGCTTTCCGGCAGGAACAGGTTCCACAGGCCGGCGGCGCGCGCCTTGGGCTTGAGTTCCTCGATCACCTGCACCGGCGTCCAGCGCTTGCCGGCTGCGGTGTTGGCCTGCACGTCGGCGGCATAGCGGCCTTCGGCGGGGTAGACGTGCTCGTCCATGAAGGCCTGCACGCGGTCGCGCAGGTCCTGGGTCTTTTGCGAGTATCCGAAGTCCATGGTGTCTCCTTGAAAGAGGGCGTCAACGCGCGGCCTGGGCGAACTTCCAGGCCATCTCGGCCAGCGGTCGCGTCGAGGCGCCGGTGGCCCGGGCTTGTGCGCTGCTGGCGATGCCGTCGACCACGCGCTTGGCGATGCCCTGCGTGATCGAGGCCAGTCGGAACAGGTTGTAGGCGAGGTAGAAGTTCCAGTCGGCCATCAGCGCGGCGGGGTCGGCGCGGCCGGTGCGCTCGCAGTAGCGGCGCACGTAGTCGGCCTCGCTGGGGATGCCGAGCGCCGCGTGGTCGAGCCCGCCGATGCCGCGGAAGGTGCCGGGCGGGATGTGCCACGACATGCAGTGGTAGCTGAAGTCGGCCAGCGGGTGGCCCAGCGTCGACAGTTCCCAGTCGAGCACGGCGACGATGCGCGGCGCGTCCTTCGCGAACACGAGGTTGTCGAGCCGGTAGTCGCCATGCACCACCGCGACCTGGCTGTTGTCGAGCGCGGTGGCCGGCAGGTGGGCGGGCAGCCAGGCGATCAGCGCGTCCATCTCGGCGATGGGCTCGGTGATGGAGGCTACGTACTGCTTGCTCCAGCGGCCGATCTGGCGCTCGAAGTAGTTGCCGGGCTTGCCGTAGTCGGACAGGCCCGCCGCAGCGACGTCGACCCTGTGCAGCGCGGCGATGACGCGGTTCATCTCGTCGTAGATCGCGCTGCGTTCGGCGTTGGCCAGACCCGGCAGCGACTGTTCCCAGAGCACGCGCCCGTCCATGAACTCCATGACGTAGAAGGCGCGGCCGATGACGGACTCGTCTTCGCACAGCAGCAGCATCTGCGCCACCGGCACGTCGGTGGCGGCCAGCGCCCGCATGACGCGGAACTCGCGCTCGATGGCGTGGGCCGAGGGCAGCAGCTTGGCCGCAGGACCTGGCTTGGTCCGCATCACGTACTGGCCGCCCGGCGTGAGCAGCTTGTACGTGGGGTTGGACTGCCCGCCCTTGAACTGCTCCACCGTCAGCGGGCCGCGGAAGCCCGGCAGGTGCGCCTGCAGGTGCGCTTCCAGCGCGCCGGTGTCGAAGGCGTGGCTGGCAGCCACGGGGCGCGTGCCGGTGTAGTCGTCCATCGCGTTGTCTCTCGTGTTGTGGTCGCCGGCGGGTTCAGCGACGACGGTCTAGCGTTCTGCCAGCACCAGCAGCTTCTCGCGCGACAGCACCACCAGCCGCGTCGGCTCCACGCGCACGGCACCTTCGCGCTCGAAGCCCTTGAGCTCCTGGTTGACGCGCTGGCGCGAGGCCCCGAGCAGCTGCGCCAGGTCTTCCTGCGCCAGCGCCAGGCCGATGCGGATCTCTTCGCCCTGCGCGATGCCGTAGCTCTTGGCCAGCAGCAGCAGCTGCTTGGCCAGGCGTGCCTGCAGCGGGCGGGTGTTGAGGTCTTCGAACTGGTTGAACATCAGCCGCAGGCGGCGGCAGTTCAGGCGCAGCAGGGCGTCGTACAGCTCCACGTGCTGCGCCAGCAGGTCCTTGAAGTCGGGCTTGCGCACCACCAGCAGCGTGGTGTCGCCGTGGGTGTCGGCGTCGTGCGTGCGCGGCAGGCCGTCGAAGAGCGCGATATCGCCGAACCAGACACCGGGCTCGGCGTAGGTCAGCGTGACCTGCTTGCCCGATAGGCTCACCGAGCTGATGCGCACCGCACCGCGTGCCACGCCGCACCACTCCTCGGCCTGGCCGCCGCGTGAAGCCAGCGGCGTGCCGTCGGCGTGCCGGCGCACGATGGCGCGCGACAGGATGGCATTGCGCAGCGGTGTCGAGAGCTTGGAGAACCACGCGCCTTGTTCGATGTTGTGTCGCTCGTCGATTGTAAGAACCGGGGTATTCATGGCTTGTCTCTGACGCGACAAGGGCGCCACCATCGGCATTGTGTCCTGTCGACCCGGAGCGCCACCATGCCGGCTTCCCTGCATGCCATTGCCAGCCTTGCCGAAGAGGTGAGCCCCGAAGAGTGGCAACTGCGCTGCGATCTCGCTGCGGCCTACCGGCTGGTGGCGCTGTTCCACTGGGACGACCTGGTGTTCACCCACATCAGCGCGCGCGTGCCGGGCCCGGAGCACCACTTCCTGATCAACCCGTACGGGTTCATGTTCGAGGAGATCACGGCTTCCAGCCTGGTGAAGGTGGACCAGCACGGGGCCAAGGTGGACGACACGCCGTTCGACGTGAACCCGGCGGGCTTCGTGATCCACAGCGCCGTGCATGCGGCGCGCGAGGACGCCGGCTGCGTGCTGCACACGCACACGCTCAACGGCATTGCGGTGTCGGCGCAGCGGCACGGCGTGCTGCCGCTGTCGCAGCAGTCGATCTTCGTGCTGTCCAGCCTGGGCTACCACGACTACGAAGGCGTGGCACTGCGCGACGACGAGAAGCCGCGCCTGGTGCGCGACCTGGGCAGCAACAACTACCTGATGCTGCGCAACCACGGGCTGCTGACGGTGGGCCGCACCGTGGCCGATGCGTTCTTGTCGATGTATCTCTTCGAGACCGTGTGCAACATCCAGGTGCGGGCGCTGGCGGGTGGGGGCGAGCTGGTCCACGTGCAGCCGGACATCGTGCGCACGGCACAGCAGCAGGCGGCCGCGGTGACGCGCGGCCTCGGTGCCAGCCTGACCTGGCCGGGGCTGCTGCGGCGGCTGGCGCGCGCGAATCCTGGGCACGACAGCTGACCGGCAGGTGTCGGCGGGCGGGTGTGCACCGGCCGTGCCATCCGTGATTTCCGGCCGATGTTGGCGACGGCGTGGCGGTCGGCTGTGGCGCCTGCCACCACAAGTGCGGGGCTGAAGGCAAGCGTCTGTAACGCCGCGTGCTAGAGTGAATTTCAGTCGCGCCCACACCCGTTCCCGCATGCAGAAGAAGCGGCATTTGTCGTTGGTCTTGATCGGCTTGGCGCTGTTCGCAGCCAGCCAGGCAGGCTGGGCCCTCGGTTGGGCCCGTGCGCAGCAATCTGCAGTGCTTGGCGCGCCGCTGGACTTCACCGCCGCCCTGCGCCTGGACCCGGGCGACGTCGTGGCGCCCGAGTGTGTGCGCGCCGAAGTGAACATCGGCGAGCGCCGTGTCGGGCCGGGTGATCTGCGCACGCAGGTCGACGGCAGCGACCCGGCAGCCCTGGTGATGCGCGTGGCGACGCTGGTGGCCGTGGACGAGCCCGTGGTGGCCGTGACCTTGGCGATCGGCTGCCCGGCACGCATGTCGCGCCGCTTCGTGCTGCTGGCCGACCCGCCGCTGTGGACACCGCCGGCGGCCGCTGCCGCGAACCCGGTGGCGCTGGTGGCGCTGGCCGCTGCGCCTGCCCCCGCCACTGCATCTGCATCTACGCCCGCACCCGCCGCTTCCGCGGCCAGGCCGTCCACAGCCGCTGTGGCGCCTGCTGCGCCCGTTCCGACTGCGCAGCCGGCACGGCCTGCTGCTGCACGCTCGGCGCCGCGCCCGGCGGCGCGGACCACGCCGCGCGCGGCACCGCCCGCAGCCCCGGTGGCGCGGCTGCGCCTGGAGCCTGCCGAACCCGCGCTGCCGGCAGCAGCCGTGGCCAGCGCCGTGGACGACGCCTTGCAGGCCGTGGCGCAAGCCGCCAGCGCCGCGCGGGCCGCCGCCTCCGCAGCGTCGGCGGCCGAGCAGCGCGTGGCGGCGCTCGAAGCCACGCTGGTCCAGCTGCGCGGTGACGTGCAGGTGCAGCGCGACCTGGTGGCCACCTTGCGTGCGCAACTGACCGACACCGAGCGCACCAGCCGCTGGCTGATGCCGCTGCTGCTGGCGCTGGTGGCAATGGCCGGCTTGGCGGGCTGGCTGTACTGGAAGCTGCGCCTGGCGCAGGCCGAGCGGCAGGCCGTCTGGCGCCGCGCCGCCGCCGAAGCCGACGCCGCGCGGCCGCCGGTGGCGACCTCGCAGCTGCCGCTGGTCACCTCGGAGCTCATGGCGCCCACGACCGTGCCGCCGCGCGCGGCCGGCACCTGGCCCACGCCGGCGCCCATGCCGCGCGGCAGCGCGATGGCGCCGCTGACGCCCACGGCTGGCATGGCGCCGTTGGCCTCGGTGCAGGCCCTGCCGCCCGAGTCGGCCGTCGAACGCACGCAGGTGCTGCCGCCGCAGGCCACCGCCGCGGACAGCAGCGCCGCGCGCGACGTCACCATCGAAGAACTGCTCGACCTGGAGCAGCAAGCCGAGTTCTTCATCGTGCTCGGCCAGGAAGACGCCGCCGTCGACCTGCTGGTGGACCACCTGCGCAACACGGGCGGCGGCAGCCCGCTGCCCTACCTGAAGCTGCTGGAAATCTACCGCCGGCGCGGCGCACGCGACGCCTACGAGCGCACGCGCACCCGCTTCAACCACCGCTTCAACGCCTACGCGCCCGAGTGGGACACCGACCTCCAGCACGGCCGCTCGCTCGAGGACTACACCGGCGTGCTGCCGCGCCTGCAGCAGGTGTGGCCGCGGCCGCTGGACGCCATGGCCGAGCTGGAGGCGCTGCTGTTCCGCAAGAGCCGCGGCGACCTGTTCGAGTTGCCGGCCTACCGCGAGGTGCTGTTCCTGTACTCGCTGGCGCGCGACCTGCTGGACCGCGAGGCCGCGGTCTCCGGCGACGTCGATCTGCTGCTGCCGCTGGCCGACGGCGGCGAGTTCAGCTCCACCTCGCCGCACCCGTACTTCGGTGACGAGCGCGACTCGGTGTTCGATTCGCAGGGCCTGCGCGGCATCGACCGGCCCACGGCGCCGGTCGACCTCGACCTGACGCAGCCCGAGGACCCGCCGACGATCGCGCCGGCGCCGCCGCGGCGCTAGGCGCTCAGATCTTCGCCAGCCGCTGCAGCGCCGTCTGCAGCGTCTCGTCCTTCTTCGCGAAGCACAGCCGGGCGATGCCCTGCTCGAAGCCGCCTTCGTAGAACGCCGACAGCGGGATCGCGGCCACGCCGATCTCGGTGGTGAGCCAGCGGCAGAAGTCGGCCTCGGGCAGGCTGCTCACGGCGCTGTAGTCCACGGTCTGGAAGTAGGTGCCTTCGCTGGGCAGTGCGCGCAGCCGCGTTGCCGCGAGACCCGTGCGGAACAGGTCTCGCTTGCGCTGGTAGAACGCAGGCAGTTCGAGGTACGGCGCGGGGTCGGCCAGGTAACGCGCCAGCCCGTGCTGCACCGGCGTGTTGACGGTGAACACGTTGAACTGGTGCACCTTGCGGAATTCGGCCGTCAGCGGCGCCGGTGCCGCCACCGTGCCCACCTTCCAGCCGGTGACGTGGAAGGTCTTGCCGAAGCTCGACACCACGAAGGCGCGTGCGGCCAGCCCAGGGATCGACGAGGCGCTGACGTGCGGCACGCCGTCGTAGACCATGTGCTCGTAGACCTCGTCGCTGATCAGCAGCACCTCGGTGCCAGACAGCAGTGCGTCGAGCTGCAGCATCTCGGCGCGCGTCCACACCGTGGCGCTGGGGTTGTGCGGGCTGTTGACGAGGATGGCGCGGGTCTTCGGCGACAGCGCGGCCGCGATCTTGGCGAAATCTGGGCGGAAGCTGCCCGGCGTCAGCGGCACGCGCACCACGGTGCCGCCGGCGAGCTCGATGTTGGGCGCATAGCTGTCGTAGCAGGGCTCGAGCACGATGACCTCGTCGCCCGGATGCACGCAGCACAGGATGGCCGTCAGGATGGCCTGCGTGGCGCCCGCGGTGATGGTGATCTCGGTCTCGGCGTCGTAGGCGTGGCCGTACAGGCGCGCGATCTTGTCGGCCACCACCCGCCGCAGCACCGGCACGCCGGCCATCGGCGGGTACTGGTTCAGGCCTTCGCGCATGGCGCCCGTGACCTGGTCGAGCAGGGCGGGGTCGCAGTCGAAGTCGGGGAAGCCCTGACCCAGGTTGACGGCGCCGCGCTCGGCGGCCAGCGCCGACATCACGGTGAAGATGGTCGTGCCGACGGTGGGCAGGCGCGAGGCGAGGTGCGGGGTGTGGGGAGCGGTGTGCATCAGAGTTCGTAGTCGCTGGCGGCGCCGCCGGCCATCGCACGCTGGATCAGCGCCGGGCTCAGGCGGTCGGAGAGTTGTTCGGCGAAAGCGTAGACGAAATGGCGCAGGTAGGCGCCGCGCTTGAACGCGACGCGCGTGACGTTGGTACCGAACAGGTGGCCCAGCGGCCGTGCCACCAGCTCGCCGCCGGGCGGGTCGTCGCGCACCGCGGTCTCGGCGACGATGCCCACGCCCATGCCCAGCTTCACGTAGGTCTTGATGACGTCGGAGTCGATGGCCTCCAGCGCCACGTTGATCTTCAGCCGCGCGCGGGCGAACGCCTGGTCGATGCGCGTGCGCCCGGTGACGGTGGCGTGGTACAGCACCAGCGGCTCGGCCGCCAGTTGCTCCAGCGTCGGCCGCTCCACGCCGGCCAGCGGGTGGCCGGCGGGCACCACCATCACGTGCTGCCAGTCGTAGCAGGGCAGGGTGACGAGCTCGTCGTAGGTGGCCAGCGACTCGGTGGCGATGCCGATCTCGGCCACGTCGTCCAGCAGCATGCGCGCCACCTGTTCGGGCATGCCCTGGTGCAGCACCACCTGCACCTTCGGAAACTTCTTGCGCAGCGCCGACACCGGTGCGGGCAGGAAGTAGCGTGCCTGCGTGTGCGTGGTGGCAATGCTCAGCGTGCCGGCGTCCTGCTTGCTGAACTGCTCGCCGATGCGCTTCAGGTTGGCCACCTCGCGCAGGATGATGTCCACGGACTTCAGCACCTCTTGGCCGGGTTCGGTGACGCGGCGCAGCCGCTTGCCGTGGCGCGCGAAGATGTCGACGCCCAGTTCCTCTTCCAGTTCGAGGATGGCCTTGCTGATGCCCGGCTGCGACGTGAACAGCGCCTTCGCCGTCTCGGTGAGGTTCAGGTTGCGGCGCACCGCCTCCTGCACGAAGCGGAACTGGTGCAGGTTCATGGCGCGGCCGGGTGGTCCAGGGCCGCCAGGCCGGCCGCGGCCAGCGCAGCGATCACGTGTTCGCTCTCGCCCGCCGCATGGTGCAGCGTGAAGGTGGTACCCGGGTGCGCGGCGCGCAGGCCGTCCACCAGCGCCGGCAGGTCGCGCCGCACGTGGCCGCCGGCTCCCAGGAACAGCGGCAGGATCTGCACCTGCTTGCAGCCCGCCGCGGCCAGCTCGGTACCCACGCTGGGCAGGTCGGGTGCCATCAGTTCGAGAAAGGCCAGGCGCACGGCGGTGTCGGGCCGCGCCGCGCGCACCTGCGCGGCCACCGCCTCGAACGGCTGGGCCCAGCGTGGGTCGCGCGCGCCGTGGGCAAAGAGAATCAGGCCTTGGGTCATCGGTGGTCCAGGAAGGAAGATGTCAGCGGAAGCGCACGAGCCACGCGAAGGCCGCCAGCGACAGCAGCAGGTAGATCAGGCTCGGCGTGGCGGCCACGATCCAAGGCGTCCAGGCGCGCAGCAGGCCGATGTGGCCGGCCAGGTTGTTCAGCAGCACGAAGCTGATGCCCAGCAGGATGCCGCCGAAGACCTTCAGGCTGACGCTGCCGCCGCGCGCGTGCAGGTAGGCAAACGGCAGGGCCAGCCCCACCATCACCAGGCAGGCCAGCGGGTACAGCGCCTTCTTCCAGAACCGGATCTCGTGGTTCTGCGCCGCCTGTGCCTGGTCGCTGAGGTGTTCGCTGTAGCGCCAGAGCTCGGCGGTGGTCATGGTCTTCACGGGCAGCACGGCGGCAGCCACCACCGCCGGCGTCAGCGTGCTCTGCCACAGCAGCTGCGCCTGGCGCTGCTGCTGCACCACCGGCTCGCCGATCTGGCGTGCCAGGGGCCAGAGGGTGGTCTCGGCATCCTTCAGCGTCCAGGTGCCGGCGTCGTCGACCTGCCCCTGGGGCGCCGCGATGCGCCGCACGAGGCGGCCGTCGCTGTCGAACTCGAAGATGCGGATGCCTTCCAGTGCGCCGCTGCTGCTGGTGCCCTGCAGGTTGATGCTGAAGCTGCGCTCGCCCTCGGGCGTGGTGCGCTTTTCCTTCAGCCAGGCGCCGGCGCCGCCGACCTTCAAGCCGCCGGAAAAGCGCGCCTTCAGCGTGACGCTCTCGCGTTCGCTCCAGGGGGCGATGTAGTCCCCGACGACGAAGGTGACGGCACCGAACACCACGCCCAGCACCGCCAGCAGCGACAGCGCCCGCCCGGGGCCCAGGCCGCCGGTGCGCAGGATGGTGAACTCGCTGCTCTGCGCCATGCGCGACAGCGCGTAGATGCTGCCGATCAGCACCGCGATCGGGATCAGCTCGTACAGGTGGCCCGGCAGCTCGTAGGCCGCGGCCAGCACCGCGGTGCCGACGGTGCGACCGCGGCTGCCGACGTCGTCGAGCTCGTCGACGAAGTCGATGAAATAGAACAGCGACAGGAAGGCCACGGCCACGAACAGCACCGACGAGACGATGTCGCGGTAGAGCAGCCGGCGCACCGTCTTCATGCCGCGGCCCCCTGCGCGCGCCGTGGCCTGGCGGGCAGCAGCCGCACCACGGCCGCGTGGTCGCGCCACCACAGCAATGCCAGCGCCAGCACGAACGCCGCACCGTGCAGGCCCGCGAGCCCCGCCCCCAGCCCGACACGGCCGCTGGCCACCCAGGTCTGCGACAGGTTGATCAGGTTGTAGTAAACGACGAAGCCCAGCAGCGCGAACAGCAGGTTCCAGTTGCTGGCGCGGCGCGGGTTGGTGGCGGCCAGTCCGATGCCGATCAGCAGCAGGTTGGCGGCGCCGAACAGCAGCCCGAAGCGCCACACCAGTTCGCCCTGGTGGCGCAGCGTGGGCTGGCGGATCAGCTCGATCGTGCGCAGCGCCCGCGGCGGCCGCGACTCGACGTCGCGCACGCGGCGTTCGTCGGCCAGCACGCGGTAGGTCTCGAAGCTCGACAACGTCTTCTCGCCGGTGCGCAGGTTGACGTCGTTGCGCTGGCCGCGCTGCAGCACGAGGTAGCTGTCGCCGCCCTCGCGTTCGAGGCGGCCGCTGCGCGCCGAGGTCACCGACTCGCTGCCTTCCTGCTGCGACAGGATGAACACGTTGCGTGCGTTGACGCCGTCGGTGCTTTCGCGTTCGATGAAAAAGACGCGGCGGCCGTCGCTGGAGGTCTGGAACACGCCTGGCGTCACGCGCGAGAGGTCGGAGCGCTGCGCATAGCGGTCGCGCAGTTCCAGGCTGTTGCGGTTGCCCCAGGGCCAGACGAAGAACAGCAGCAGCGCGATCACCAGCAGCACCGGCCACGCCGTGCGCAGCACCGGCCGCACGAAGCGCGACAGGCCCACACCGCTGGCGAACCACACTGCCATCTCGCTGTCGCGGTACATGCGGCCGAGCGTGACCACGATCGCCACGAACAACGACAGCGCCAGGATCATCGGCAGGTAGCCCAGCGACAGGTAGCCCAGCAGCAGCACCACGTCCTGCGGCGCCACGGCACCGCTGGCGGCCTGGCCGATGGTGCGGATCAGCATCATCGTCAGCACGATGGTGAGGATCACGACGAGCGTCGCGCCGAAGCTCCGGGCGAGTTCGCGACGCACAGTTGAATCGAATAACATCCGCGGCTTTTCTAGACGGACAGGAATTATGGACTTCAAGACGCAAGTTGCCGCTGCGGCGGGCCTGGGCGCCGTGGCCGCCGATGCCCTGCTGCTGGTGGTGGCCGGCAATGCGGTGCCCGGCGATCTGGACAAGAGCCTGGCCGGCGTGCTGACGGCTGCCGTCAATGCCGGCGACTTCGCGTTCAAGGCGGGCAGCACGCTGTACCTGCACCGCGTCGACGGTGTGAAGGCCGGGCGGGTGGTGGTGGCAGCGGCCGCCGACGGCTCGGTGAAGGCCTTCCGCAAGGCGGTGGCGGCCGGTGTCGGCGTGCTCAAGAGCGGCGGCGCACGCAGCGTCGCCGTGGCGCTGGCCGGTGCCGAACTGACGGCTGATCACGCCGAGGCGCTGGTCACCGCGGCCAACGAGTCGCTGTACGTCTACCGCGCCACCAAGCCCAGCGCGCCGGCCGCGGCCAAGCTGGCGAGCTTTGCGCTGGTCTGCAGCAAGGAGCAGAACGCGGCGCTGGCCGCCGGCCTGCGCACCGGCGAGGCCATCGCGGCTGGCGTGGAACTGGCGCGCGAGTGCGCCAACCGCCCGGGCAACCACTGCACGCCGACCTACCTGGCCAACACCGCGCGGCAGCTCGGCAAGGACCACGGCCTGAAGGTCGAGGTGCTGGAGCGCAAGGACGTCGAGAAGCTGGGCATGGGCTCGTTCCTCGCCGTGGCGCAGGGCTCGGCCGAGCCGCTGAAGTTCATCGTCGCGCGTTACAACGGCGGCGCCAAGACCGCGGCCCCGGTGGTGCTGGTCGGCAAGGGCATCACCTTCGACACCGGCGGCATCAGCATCAAGCCTGCCGCCGAGATGGACGAGATGAAGTTCGACATGGGTGGCGCGGCCAGCGTGCTGGGCACGCTGAAGGCGGTGGCGCTGGCGAAGGCCAAGGTCAACCTCGTCGGCATCATCCCGGCCTGCGAGAACATGCCCAGCGGCACCGCCATCAAGCCGGGCGACGTCGTCACCAGCATGTCGGGCCAGACCATCGAGATCCTGAACACCGACGCCGAAGGCCGCCTGATCCTGTGCGACGCGCTGACCTACGCCGAGCGCTTCAAGCCCGCGGCCGTGGTCGACATCGCCACGCTCACGGGCGCCTGCGTGATCGCGCTCGGCGGCGTGCGCTCGGGCCTGTTCAGCAGCGACGACGCGCTGGCGGCCGACCTGCTGGCCGCCGGCGAGAAGAGCGCCGACCTGGCCTGGCGCATGCCGCTGGACGAGGAGTACGACGACGCGCTGAAGAGCAGCTTCGCCGACATGGGCAACGTCGGCGGCCGCGCCGGCGGCGCCATCACGGCGGCCAAGTTCCTGCAGCGCTTCACGGCCAAGCTGCGCTGGGCCCACCTGGACATCGCCGGCACGGCCTGGAAGTCGGGCGCCGCCAAGGGCGCCACCGGCCGCCCGGTGCCGCTGCTGACGCACTACGTGCTGTCGCAGGCCAAGTGATGCTGCGGCGGCGGCCGTGATCTCGGAGGTCGAGTTCCACACCGGCGTCGCCGACGAGCTCGACTTCGCCTGCCGCCTGCTGCGCAAGGCCTACCGCCGCGGCGCGCGGGTGCTGGTGACGGCACCTGCCGAGATGCTGACGCGGCTGGACCGCGCGCTCTGGGTCTTCGAGGAGCGCGACTTCGTGCCGCACGTGCTGGTGGGCGCTCCGGCCGCCCGACCGCAGCCCGGTGCCGACGTGCTGGCGCGCACACCCATCTGGCTGACCAGCGACGCGGTGCCGTCGGGTCCGCCGTCAGGTGCGCCGGACGTGCTGGTGAACATCGGCGCCCAGGCGCGCGAGGACCTCGAGCGCTTCTCGCGTGTCATCGAGATCGTCGGCGCCGACCCCGAGGCCGAGCAGGCCGGCCGACAGCGCTGGCGCACCTACAAGGCACGCGGGCTGCAGATCACGCACCACGCTGCGGCAGGGCGCGACTGAAGAGGCCGGGACAACCCTGTCGACGCCGGGCGCGCTTGTTGCGTTGACCCTGCATCTCCAAGGCCAACCCTCGCTTCCCCCGGGTCGGAGGGGTTGTCATTTGGGGTATCGTTTCGCGCTTCTTTCTTTCCTTTCGTTTGTCTTGAAGACAACACCACCGGAGGTTTCCAGCATGCAACTCAAGCTGAATGTGATCGTTGGCGCTGCCGCCGCCCTGCTCGCGGGCACGGCCTATGCGCAAGACCTGGTCGTCAAGATCGGCCACGTCGGCCCCACCAGCGGCGCCATCGCGCACCTGGGCAAGGACAACGAGAACGGCGCCCGCATGGCGATCGAGGAGCTCAACGCCAAGGGCGTGATGATCGGTGGCAAGAAGGCCAAGTTCGAACTGCTGGCCGAAGACGACGCCGGCGACCCCAAGCAGGGCACGGCCGCCGCGCAGAAGCTGGCCGACAGCAAGGTCAACGGCGTCATCGGCCATCTGAACTCGGGCACCACGATCCCGGCGTCGAAGATCTACAGCGACAACGGCATCCCGCAGATCAGCCCGTCGGCGACGAACCCCAAGTACACCCGCAACGGCTACAAGACCGCCTTCCGCGTCGTCGCTGACGACGTGCACCTGGGCGGCACGCTCGGCAAGTACGCCGTGACGCAGCTGAAGGGCAAGAGCATCGCCGTCATCGACGACCGCACCGCCTACGGCCAGGGCGTCGCCGACGAGTTCGAGAAGGGCGTGAAGGCCGCCGGCGGCAAGACCGTCGGCCGCGAGTTCACCAACGACAAGGCCACGGACTTCACCGCCATCCTGACCAGCCTGAAGGCCAAGAAGCCGGACATCGTCTTCTTCGGCGGCATGGACGCCGTGGCTGGCCCGATGATGCGCCAGATGAAGCAGTTGGGCATCGAGGCCAAGTTCATGGGCGGCGACGGCATCTGCTCGAGCGAGCTGCCGAAGCTGGCCGCCGGCACCATGGCCGACAGCCAGGTCGTCTGCGCCGAGGCTGGTGGTGTCGAAGGTGCTGCCAAGAAGTCGATGGACGACTTCCGCGTCGCCTTCAAGAAGAAGTACAACGCCGACGTGCAGGTGTACGCGCCCTACGTGTACGACGCCGTCAACACGATGGTCGCCGCCATGGTGAAGGCCGGTTCGGCCGAACCCGCGAAGTACCTGCCGGTGCTGGCCAAGATCGAGCACAAGGGCGTCACGGGCAACATCGCCTTCGACGACAAGGGCGACATCAAGAACGGCGCGCTGACCCTGTACACGTACAAGGGCGGCAAGCGCGAGCAACTCGCCGTCGTGCGCTGATCTCCTTCAGCCAGACAGCGTGACAGGCGCCCTGCGGGGCGCCTTTTTCTTGCCCGCGCGGCGGGTGCGGCTTGATCCACGGCAAGTGCCGGCAGGCGCCGCTGGCTAGAGTGCCGCATGCCTATCGAGTTGTTTGCCCGCGGCGGCCACCGCTGCCTGATGTTCAGCGACCTCAGCGGCGAGCATGGCGACGCCGTGCAGGCCAACCAGTTCCTGGTGGTCGACGGCGACACCGGCGCCGTCATCGACCCCGGCGGCAACCTCGCCTACAACGAGCTGTACGTGGCGATGACGCACCACTTCGCGCCGAGCCGGCTGTCGGCCATCGTGGCCTCGCATGCCGATCCCGACATCGTGGCCTCGCTCGACCGCTGGATGACTGCGACGCAGGCGCCGGTCTACATCTCGCGCGTGTGGGAGCGCTTCATCCCGCACTTCTGCAAGCGGGGCAAGACCAGCGGTCGCATCGTGGGCATCGCCGACGCCGGCATGCGCATCCCGGTCGGCAAGAGCGAGCTGGTGGCGCTGCCCGCGCATTTTCTGCACGCCGAGGGCAACTTCCAGTTCTACGACCCGGTCGCGCGCATCCTGTTCTCGGGGGATCTCGGCGTCTCGCTGGGCACCGGCACCGAGGCGCAACAGATCGCCACGTCGCTGGCACCGCTGTTGCCGCGCATGGAAGGCTTTCACCGCCGCTACATGGTCAGCAACCAGGTGCTGCGCTGGTGGGCCGACATGGTGGGCACGCTGGACATCGACATGATCGTGCCGCAGCACGGCGCACCGCTGGCCGGGCCGGCGGTGGGCGAGTTCATCGCCTGGGCGCGTGACCTGCGCTGCGGCATCGACCTGATGGGGCCCGGCAACTACCGCGTGCCGGACTGACGCTTCAGGCGCGCGGCGGCCGGGGCAGCCGGTCGTACAGCCGGCACAGCTCGGCCAGGCGCTGGGCGTGCCAGGCATGCACGTGGCTCCACTGGAAGCGCCACTCCCAGTAGCCCTCGCCCTTGCCGGGGAAGTTCATGCGGCAGCTCCCGGGCAGGCCCAGCACGTCCTGCATCGGGTGCACCGTGGTGTCGGCGACGCTGGCGCACGCGGCGCGGATCATGGTCCAGGGCATGTCGTGGCCGTCGGTGGCGAGGTAGCCGCGTGCGAAGTGGCGCTCGTGTTCGCTGGCCGTGGCCCACCAGCCGGCCACCGTGTCGTTGTCGTGCGTGCCGGTGTAGACGACGGTGTCGGGTTCGTGGTGGTGGGGCAGGTACTTGTCGCTGGCGTCGCCGCCGAAGGCGAACTGCAGGATGCGCATGCCCGGAAACGCAAAGGTCTTGCGCAAGGCCTCGACATCGGGCGTGATGATGCCCAGGTCTTCCGCGATGATGGGCAGCGGCCCCAGCGCCCGCGCGATGGCCTCGAACAGCGCCGCTCCCGGGCCCGGCACCCAGCGGCCATTCAGCGCAGTGGGTTCGCTGGCCGGGATCTCCCAGTAGCCGGCGAAGCCGCGGAAGTGGTCGATGCGCACCACGTCCACCAGTTCGAAGATGCGGCGCACACGTTCCACCCACCAGGCGTAGCCGTCGGCGGCATGCGCGCTCCAGCGGTACAGCGGGTTGCCCCAGCGCTGCCCGGTGGCGCTGAAGAAGTCGGGCGGCACGCCGGCCACCACGGTGGGCCGGCCGTCGTCGCCCAGCTCGAACAGGTGCTGGTGCGCCCACACCTCGGCGCTTTGGTGGGCGATGAAGATCGGAGCGTCGCCGACGATGCGCACGCCCCTGGCGTGGGCATGTGCGCGCAGAGCCGCCCACTGGCGGAAGAAGCACCACTGGCCGAAGCGCCAGAAGGCCACGCGCTCGGCGTGCTCGGCCGCCGCGGCGGCCAGCGCTGCCGGCTCGCGGCGCACCAGCGCGGGTGCCCAGTCGCACCAGTCGGCCCAGCCGTTGGCCTCGCACAGCGCCATGAAGAGCGCATAGTCGTCGAGCCAGCTCGCCTGTGCGCTGCAGAAGGCGGCGAAGGCCGCACGCTGCTCGCCGGTGCCGCCGGACGCGAAGCGCGCGGCCGCGCGGGCCAGGCGGTCCATGCGGTACGGCACCACGTGCGCGAAGTCCACGCGCTCGGCCGCGAGCCCCGGCACCGGCTCCAGGTCGGCGGCGGCCAGCCAGCCTTGTGCGTGCAGCTCGTGCAGGTCCACCAGCAGCAGGTTGCCGGCGAAGGCCGAGGTGCTCATGTAGGGCGAGTTGCCCGGCCCGATGCCGCCCAGCGGCAGGATCTGCCACAGCGTCTGGCCTGCGCCGGCCAGCCAGTCGACGAAGTGGTACGCCTCGGCGCCGAAGTCGCCCGAGCCGTGCGGGCCGGGCAGGGAGGTCGGGTGCAGCAGCACGCCGCTGGCACGTGGGAATCGCATGGTGGTGGTGTCCTTGCAGGAAGGGGCGTCGGGCTCGCAGCGGGCAGGTGTCAGACGGCGGCGTCGCGCAGCAGCACGATGCTGCGCGCGCGCAGCCAGAAGCTGTCGGCGCCGTCGCGGCGCCAGGTGCTGCGGCCGTCGGCGGCGGTGCTGTCCAGTTCTGCCCGCCAGTCGCCCGGCGGCAGCGTGAAGGCCGCGTCCATGTCGCGGCCGTTGATCAGCAGCAGCAGCGGTGCACCGCCGCGGCCGGGGGCGCCGATCAGCGCGCCCAGGATGCGCGAGCTGCGGTTGTTCCAGGCGTCGGCCGTCAGCGGCTCGCCGCTGCGGCGCAGCCAGGTCAGGTCGTAGCGGCCCTGCGCGTCGGGCAGCCCGGTGTACCAGCGCTCGCCCAGCGGCAGCAGCGTCTTGCGCAGATGGATCACGTGCGCGGTGAAGTCGATCAGCGCCGCATCGGCCGTGGCCCAGTCGATCCAGCTGGTGGCGTTGTCCTGGCAGTACGGGTTGTTGTTGCCGCCCTGGCTGTGGCCGAGCTCGTCGCCGGCGGCCAGCATCGGCGTGCCTTGCGACAGCAGCACCGTGGCCAGCAGCGCGCGCTGCAGCCGCGCGCGCAGTGCCAGCACCGCGGGGTCGCCGGTCGGGCCTTCCCACCCGCAGTTCCAGCTGAGGTTGTGGCCGTGGCCGTCGCGGTTGTCTTCGCCGTTGGCCTGGTTGTGGCGCATGTCGTAGCTGACGAGGTCGGCCAGCGTGAAGCCGTCGTGCGAGACGACGTAGTTCACCGATGCCGTGGGCGGCCGCCGCCGCGGCTGGTAGAGGTCGGACGAGCCGGCCAGCCGCAGCGCGAACTCGCCGCGCGTGCCGTCGCCGCCGAGCCAGAAGGCGCGGGTGGTGTCGCGGAACTTGTCGTTCCACTCGAGCCAGCCGTTCGGGAAGCCACCCAGCTGGTAGCCGCCGGGGCCCAGGTCCCAGGGCTCGGCGATGAGCTTGCTGCCGGCCAGCACCGGGTCTTGCGCCAGTGCCTGGAAGAACGGGCCGTCGCGGTCGAAGCCGTGGCCGCTGCGGCCGAGCACGGGGGCCAGGTCGAAGCGGAAGCCGTCGACGTGCATCTCCTGCACCCAGTAGCGCAGGCTGTCCAGCACGAACTGCAGCACGCGCGGCTGGCGCAGGTCGAGCGCGTTGCCGGTGCCGGCGATGTTGTCGTACAGCCGTCGGTCGGCCTGCAGCCTGTACCACGCGCAGTTGTCCAGACCGCGCCAGGACAGCGTGGGACCGTGTTCGTCGGACTCGGCGGTGTGGTTGTAGACCACGTCCAGCAACACCTCGATGCCGGCGGCGTGCAGGCGCTGCACCATGCGCCGGAACTCGTCGCGCGGCGCCGCGCCGGCGGCATAGCGCGGCTCGGGGCAGAAGAAGCCGATGGTGTTGTAGCCCCAGTAGTTGCGCAGGCCCAGCTGCACCAGTCGCTGCTCGTCCAGGTGCTGCTGCACGGGGAGCAAGCTCACTGCGGTGATGCCCAGCCGCTGCAGGTGCGCGATGGCAGCGTCGCTGGCGAGGCCGGCGTAGGTGCCGCGTTCGTGCGCGGGCACGCCGGGCATGCTGCGCGTGAAGCCGCGCACGTGCAGTTCGTACAGCACGGTGTCGGCCAGCGGCGTGTGCGGGTGGCGGTCGGCCTGCCAGTCGAAACGGTCGTGCACCACGCGCGCCTTCAGCGCACGCGGGCCGTTGTCGCGCATGTCCATGTGCTGCGGGTGCACGGGATCGGCGCCGAAATGCGCGTCGGCCCAGTCGAAGCCGCCCGGCGGCTGCACGATCTCGCGCGCCCAGGGGTCGAGCAGCAGCTTGTGCGGGTTGCAGCGGTGGCCGCGGTCGGGCCGCCAGGGGCCGTGCACACGCAGGCCGTAGACGAGGCCGGCGGTGGCGCCGGGCAGGTGGCCGTGCCAGACGTCGCCGCTCTGCGCCGGGAGGGGCAGCCGCGCGGTCTCGGTGCTGCCGGTGCTGTCATACAAGCACAGCTCGACGGCGCTGGCGTGCGACGACGCGATGGCGAAGTTCACGCCGTGTTCGTCGCAGTGCGCGCCCAGCGGCCAGGCGCGCCCGGCCTGCAGCAGCGGCTCCTGCCGGGTCAGGCGGTCCACGTGAAGAACACCGTGGCCAGCGGCGGCAGGGTCAGCACGATGGATTGCGCATGGCCGTGCGCCGGCACGTCCTCGCTGCGGGCGGCGGCCAGCGGCGTGCCGACATCGCTGCCGCCGTAGTGCGCCGAGTCGGTGTTCAGCCGCTCGTGCCAGGTGCCGGCTGCCGGCACGCCCAGGCGCACGCCGTGGTGCACCACGGGCACGAAGTTGCTCACCACCAGCACCACCTGCCCGTTGCTGCCCCGGCGCACGAAGCTGAAGATGCTGCGTTCGGCGTCGCCGTGGTCGATCCACTCGAAGCCGGCGTTGCTGAAGTCCTGCGTGTGCAGTGCCGGCGTGCTGCGCAGCAGGCCGTTCAGATCGCGCACCAGGCGCTGCAGGCCGGCGTGCTCGGGCTGCTCCAGCAGGTGCCAGTCGAGGCTGCGGTCGTGGTTCCACTCGCGTTCCTGGCCGAACTCGCAACCCATGAACAGCAGCTTCTTGCCCGGGTGGCCGAACATGAAGCCGTAGTAGGCCCGCAGGTTGGCGAAGCGCTGCCAGCGGTCGCCGGGCATCTTGCCCAGCAGGCTGCCCTTGCCGTGCACGACCTCGTCGTGGCTGAGCGGCAGCACGAAGTTCTCGTTGAAGGCGTAGACCAGGCCGAAGCTCATCTCGCCGTGGTGGTGGCGGCGGTGGATGGGGTCGCGCGCCATGTATTGCAGCGTGTCGTGCATCCAGCCCATGTTCCACTTGTAGTGGAAGCCCAGGCCACCGGCGTAGGTGGGGCGGCTGACGGCGGGGAAGGCGGTGCTTTCCTCGGCCAGCGTCACGGCCTGCGGGCGCTCGCCGCCGATGACCTCGTTCGTGCGCTTCAGGAAGGCGATGGCTTCGAGGTTCTCGCGGCCGCCGTGCACGTTGGGAATCCACTCGCCGGCCTTGCGGCTGTAGTCGCGGTACAGCATCGAGGCCACGGCGTCCACGCGCAGCCCGTCGATGTCGAAGCGCTCCAGCCAGTACAGCGCGCTGCCGACCAGGAAGTTGCGCACCTCGGTGCGGCCCACGTTGTAGATCAGCGTGTTCCAGTCGTTGTGGAAGCCTTCGCGCGGGTCGGCGTACTCGTACAGGTGCGTGCCGTCGAAGCGCGCCAGACCCCAGGCGTCGGTGGGGAAGTGCGCCGGCACCCAGTCGAGCAGCACGCCCAGGCCGGCGGCGTGGGCGCGGTCGACGAAGCGGCGGAAGCCCGCGGCCGAGCCGCCGTGCGCGGCGTCCTGCTGGCTGGCGAAGCGGGCCGTGGGCGCGTACTGGCCCAGCGTCTGGTAACCCCAGCTGCCGTCGAAGGGGTGCTCGCTGACCGGCATCAGCTCCAGGTGCGTGAAGCCCATGTCCTGCGCGTAGGGCACCAGCGTGTCGGCGAGCTCGTCCCAATCCAGCCAGCGGTTGCCCTCTTCGGGCTTGCGCCGCCACGAGCCCAGGTGCACCTCGTAGATGCTCATCGGCGCGTCGAGCGCGTTGGCCGCCTGGCGCGCCAGCGAAGGTGGTGCCACCGGCGGCATGGTCGCCACGATGCTGGCGGTGGCCGGGCGCAGCTCGGCCTGGCGAGCCATCGGGTCGGCCTTCTGCGGCAGCAGCTCGCCCTGCGGCCCCAGCAGCTCGAACTTGTAGCGCGCGCCCGGGCCCACGCCGGGCAGGAAGAGTTCCCACACGCCGCACTCGCGGCGCAGGCGCATCGGGTGGCGGCGGCCGTCCCAATGGTTGAAGTCGCCGACGACGCTGGCGCGCGTGGCGTTCGGCGCCCACACCGCGAATGCGGTGCCGTCGACGCCGTCGATCGTGCGCGGCGTGGCGCCCAGCACCTCGTAGGGCCGCAGGTGCGAGCCTTCGCCGAGCAGCCACACGTCGAGCTCGCCGAGCACGGCGCCGAAGCGGTAGGGGTCTTCGAGCAGCGCCGTGCTGCCGTCGCCCCAGGTGGCCTCCAGCCGGTAGGGGCCGCTGCGCGCGACCTGGCGTTCGAACACCCCGTCGGCATGGCGGCAGTCGAACTGCCCCAGCGAGCGCCCGCCGGGCGTCAGCGCCCGCAGCTTCACGGCGCCGGGCACGAAGGCGCGGATCCAGAGGCTGCCGTCGGCGGCGCGGTGCGGGCCGAGCACGCCGAAGGGGTCGCCGTGGCGGCCTTGGCGCAGGGCGTCGACGTCGTGGGCGGTGAGCATCAGCGCTGGGGGTTGATGTGCCAGACCTCGCGAGCGTATTCCAGGATCGTGCGGTCCGACGAGAACAGGCCCATGCCCGCCACGTTGGCGATGGCCTTGGCGGCCCAGGCATGGCGGTCGCGGTACAGCGCGTCCACACGCGCTTGCGTCTGCAGGTAGCTGTCGAAGTCGGCCAGCAGCAGGTAGTGGTCGCCGCCCCACAGCAGCGAGTCGACCAGGCCGCGGTAGCGCGCCGGCTCCTCGGCCGAGAACACGCCGCCGGCGATGGCGTCGAGCACCGCCTTCAGCACCGGGTTCTGCTCGCACACGCGCAGCGGCTGGTAGCCGCTGTTCTTCAGCGCCGCGACCTCGGGCGTCTTGAGGCCGAAGATGAAGATGTTGTCGTCGCCGACCTGCTGGCGGATCTCGATGTTGGCGCCGTCGTCGGTGCCGATCGTGAGCGCGCCGTTCATCGCCAGCTTCATGTTGCCGGTGCCCGAGGCCTCGGTGCCGGCGGTGGAGATCTGCTCCGACAGGTCGGCGCCGGGCATGATGACCTCGGCCACCGAGACGCCGTAGTTCGGGATGAACACCACCTTGAGCCGGCCGCGCAGCCGGGCGTCGTGGTTCACGACGCTGCCCACGTCGTGGATGAGCCGGATGATGTTCTTGGCCATCGCGTAGCTCGACGCCGCCTTGCCGGCGAAGACCACGGTGCGCGGCACCCAGTCGGCGTCGGGCGCGGCCAGCATCGCCTGGTAGCGGCTGATCACGTGCAGCACGTTCAGCAACTGGCGCTTGTATTCGTGGATGCGCTTGACCTGCACGTCGAACAGGCTGTCGGGGTCGACCTCGATGCCGGTGCTGGCGCGGATGTGCGCCGCCAGCCGCGCCTTGTTGGCACGCTTGACCGCGAGGAAATCGGTGCGGAAGCCGGCGTCGGCGGCCAGCGGCCGCAGCTTGGCCAGTTCGTCCAGCCGCAGCCGCCAGCCGCGGCCGATGCGCTGGTCCAGCAGCGCCGCCAGGCCGGGGTTGGCCTGCGCCAGCCAGCGCCGCGGCGTGACGCCGTTGGTCATGTTCGTGAAGCGGTCGGGCCACAGCAGCGCGAAGTCGGCAAAGATGGTCTGCACCAGCAGGTCGCTGTGCAGCGCCGAGACGCCGTTCACCTTGTGGCTGCCCACCACTGCCAGGTGCGCCATGCGCACGCGGCGCTCGCCCGACTCGTCGATCAGCGACAGCCGGCGCAGGAAGCCGTCGTCACCCGGCTTGCGCAGCGCGGCAGCGGCCAGGAAGTCGTGGTTGATGCGGAAGATGATCTGCAGGTGCCGCGGCAGCACCTGCTGCATCAGCGCCACCGGCCAGGTTTCCAGCGCCTCGGGCATCAGCGTGTGGTTGGTGTAGCTGAACACCTGGCCGGTGATTGCCCAGGCGGCGCTCCAGGCCATGTGGTGTTCGTCGACCAGCAGCCGCATCAGTTCGGCCACGCCGATCGCCGGGTGCGTGTCGTTCAGGTGGATGGCCACCTGCTCGGCCAGGTTGTCCAGCGTGCCGTGCTCGGCCAGGTGGCGCGCCAGGATGTCCTGGATGGAGGCGCTGGTGAAGAAGTACTCCTGGCGCAGCCGCAGCTCGCGCCCGGCCGGCGTGCTGTCGTTCGGGTACAGGACCCAGGAGATGTTCTCGAACTCGTTCTTGTACTCGGCCGCACGGGCGTAGTCGCCGCTGTTGAATGCGTGCAGGTCGATCTGCGACGGCGCCATCGCCTTCCACAGCCGCAGCGTGCTCACGCGTTCGGTACCGTGGCCCGGCACCACCATGTCGTAGGCCTTGGCAGCCACTTCGCCGGCGTGGCGCCAGGCGGGTGCGGCGTCGGGGCCTTCGGCCTGCTCGACCCAGCCGCCGAAGTGCACGGGGTACGACAGGCCGCTGCGCGGAAACTCCCAGGGCGTGCCGTCTTCCACCCAGGGATCGGGGTGCTCGATCTGGCGGCCGCCCTGGATGCTCTGCGCGAACATGCCGAACTCGTAGCGGATGCCGTAGCCCATCGACGGCAGGCCCACGGTGGCCATCGAATCGAGGAAGCAGGCCGCCAGCCGGCCCAAGCCGCCGTTGCCCAGCGCGGCGTCCTTCTCCTCGGCGGCCAGGTCTTCCAGCCGCGTGGCGTGCTGCTGCGCTGCGGCCGCCGCCCCGGCTTCCAGGTCCAGTGCGGCGAGCGCGTTACCCAGCGTGCGCCCGATCAGGAACTCCATCGACAGGTAGTACACCCGGCGGGCACGCTGCTTGCGATCCTGGGCGTCGCCCTCGACCCAGCGGCGTGACAATGCCTCGCGGGCCACCTGTGCCACGGCGTGCATGACGTCTGCGTGCGATGCTGCGGCCGGGGCCACGCCCACCGTCGACAGCAGATGGTGGTCGACCAGGGGGCCGACGGAGGCAGGGCTGGAAGAAGGCTTGGCAGTCATGGCAGAGGTGTCGGAAAGCAGGGGGCCCAGGGCGGATGCACGACGCTTGCCGCGGCAGCGCAGTGTCTGCGATCGGCCTTGCGGGCGTCAATGGTTGGTCTCGTTCAATGACGTAGTTTCACTACATGCACGGAACTCAAAAATCCAGAATGCATTTCCGATACTTGGAAGAAAGTTATTTCTCAACAGTAGCTTAAGACGGATACTTCATCCTTCGCATGCAATGCAGTCACACCGAGAACGACACCACTGCGCCACGGAAGCTTGAGAGCTTCCTGTAATTTTCCTGCCATCGCACGATCCGACAACACCACCAGGAGACACGATGAAGACGACTGATGCCGCACAGACCTTCGACCTGCCGCGCCGCGCCGTGGCGCTGGTGCTCGCCGGTGGCCGCGGCAGCCGCCTGAAGAACCTGACCGACAACCGCGCCAAGCCCGCTGTGTACTTCGGCGGCAAGTTCCGCATCGTCGACTTCGCGCTCAGCAATTGCATGAACAGCGGGATCCGCCGCATCGGCGTCATCACGCAGTACAAGAGCCACAGCCTGCTGCGCCACCTGCAGCGCGGCTGGGCGTTCCTGAAGACCGAGATGAACGAGTTCGTCGACCTGCTGCCGGCGCAGCAGCGCGTGGACGAGGAGAGCTGGTACCGCGGCACCGCCGACGCCGTGTACCAGAACCAGGACATCCTGGCCGCTTACCGCGCCGACTACGTGGTGGTGCTGGCCGGCGATCACATCTACAAGCAGAACTACGCTCTGATGCTGGCCGACCACGTGGCGCTGGGCAAGGAGGTCACCGTCGGCTGCATCGAGGTGCCGCGCGAGGAGGCGCGCGCCTTCGGCGTGATGGCCATCGACGAGCAGCGCAACATCCTCGACTTCGTCGAGAAGCCGCCCGAGCCGCCAGCCATGCCAGGCAAGCCCGACCGCGCGCTGGCCAGCATGGGCATCTACATCTTCAACGCGCGCTACCTGTACCGCGAGCTCGAGCGCGACATGGCCGACCCCAACTCCAGCCACGACTTCGGCAAGGACATCATCCCGAAGATGGTGCGTGCCGGGGCCGCGGCGGCGCACCCGTTCGAGCTGAGCTGCGTCGGTGCCAAGCCCGGCACCGGCGCGTACTGGCGCGACGTGGGCACCATCGACGCCTACTGGGACGCCAACATCGACCTCACCGCCACCGACCCGCTGCTGAACCTGTACGACACGCACTGGCCCATCTGGACCTACCAGCAGCAGCTGCCGCCGGCGAAGTTCGTGCACAACCAGGACGACCGCCGCGGCATGGCCATCGAGTCTGTGGTTTCCGGCGGCTGCATCGTCTCGGGCTCGGTCTTCCGCTCGGTGCTGTTCTCGACGGTGCGTGTGCACTCGTACGCCTCGGTGAGCTGGGCTGTGCTGCTGCCGGGGGTGGAGGTGGGGCGGCATGTGCGCCTGAACCGCGTCGTCGTCGACCGCGACTGCGTCATCCCCGACGGCATGGTCATCGGCGAGGACGCTGCCGCCGACGCGCAGCGCTTCTACCGCACCGATTCCGGCATCACCCTGGTCACGCGCGACATGCTGCGCAAGCTGCAATGAGCATGCGGGTGCTGCATGTGGCGGCCGAGGTCTTCCCGCTGGTGAAGACCGGCGGCCTGGCCGACGTGGTGGCGGCGTTGCCGGCAGCGCAGGCCGAGCAGGGGGCCGACGTGCGCCTGCTGCTGCCGGGCCTGCCGCCGGTGCTGGAAGCGGTGCAGGGCGCGCGCACCATCATCGATATCGGTGCCTGTTTCGGTGCCTTGCGCGTGCGCCTGCTGCTGGCGCGCATGCCCGGCACCGGGCTGCCCGTGTACGTGGTCGACGCGCCGTACCTGTACCGCCGCGGGGGCAGCCCGTACCAGGACAGCCAGGGCGAGGAGTGGCCCGACAACCTGCAGCGCTTTGCGCTGCTGGGCTGGGTGGCAGCCCACCTGGCGGCCGAAGACGCCGACCCCCAGTGGGTGCCCGACATCGTGCATGCGCACGACTGGCATGCCGCGATGGCGTGCGCCTTCATGGCCGAGCACACGCCCACGGCTGCGGCTTCGGTGTTCACGGTGCACAACCTGGCGTTCCAGGGCCTGTTCGCGATGCACGACTGGGCGATGCTGGGCCTGGCCTCGCGGCTGATGTCCCCGGCCGGGCTGGAATTCCACGGCCAGCTCAGCTTCATGAAGGCTGGCCTGAAATTCGCCGACCGTGTGACGACCGTGAGCCCGACCTACGCCCACGAGATCACCACGCACGAGTTCGGCTGCGGCCTCGACGGCGTGATCCGCGGCCGCGGCGCCGACGTCTGCGGCATCCTCAACGGCATCGATTGCGAGATCTGGAACCCGGCCACCGACGCCGCCATCGCCGCGCGCTACGACGCCGAGCGCCTGGCTGGCAAGGCGCAGTGCAAGCGTGCGCTGCAGGCCGAACTGGGCCTGGACACCGACGCCGGCGCGCTGGTGCTCACGGTGGTGAGCCGGCTCACGGCGCAGAAAGGCCTCGACCTGGTGCTGGCCGCGCTGCCCGAACTGGTGCGCCAGGGGGTGCAGTTCGCGGTGCAGGGCACCGGCGAGCCGGCGCTGGAGGCGGCCTTCCGCATGGCGCAGCAGGCGCACCCGGGTCGCGTGCACGTGCACATCGGCTACGACGAGGCGCGCGCGCACCGGCTGGTGGCTGGCGCCGACGTGATCGCCGTGCCATCGCGCTTCGAGCCCTGCGGGCTGACGCAGATGTACGGCCTGCGCTACGGCACGCTGCCGGTGGTGCGCCGTGTGGGCGGCCTGGCCGACACCGTGAGCGACATCGACACGCAGCCCGACGGCAACGGCTTCTGCTTCGATGCCGCCACGCCGCTGGCGCTGGCGCAGGCGGTGCAGCGCGCCGTGCGGCGCTACACCGAGGCACCGGTCTGGCAGGCCGCGATGGTGCGTGCGATGGCGGCGCCGCTGTCCTGGGACCTGCCGGCCCGCGCCTACCAGGCGCTCTACGGCCAGGCGCTGGCGGTACGGCGGGCCTGACACGGCCGCTGGGCGGCGTGCCACGGTGGCACGCCGCTTGCGGCAGGAGGGGCCGATGCCGGGCGCCGTCGCCGCCGGCCGCCAACGCCCCCACGTCGCCATGCACGACAGCCTGCCCCGTCCCGATCCCGTCTTCGACACCGTGCTGGCCGGCGGCCACCTCGTCGACCCCGCGCAGGGCCGGGACGGGCTGTTCGACATCGCCGTGCACGACGGCCGCATCGCCGCGGTGCTGCCGGCGGGCAGCGACCTGCCGTCACGCCACCGCATCGACGTGCGCGGCCAGCTCGTCATTCCCGGCATGATCGACACGCACGCGCACGTGTTCCAGCACGTCACCGGCCGCTTCGGCCTGGAGGCCGACCTGTGCGGCGTGCGCTCGGGCGTGACGACGCTCATCGACCAGGGCGGCCCGTCGTGCATGACGCTGCCGGCCTTCCGCGAGTTCGTCGTGAAACCCAAGGCCACGCGCGTGTTCGCGTACCTCTCGACCTACCTCGTGGGCGGGCTGGAAGGGCACTACTACCCGCAGCTGTACCGCCCGGACTGTGTCGACGTACAGGCCACCACGCGGGCGGCGCTGGCCAACACCGACATCGTCAAGGGCTTCAAGGCGCACGCGGAACTGGGCGGCTTCGCGCGCTGGGGCATCGAGGTGATGCGGCTGTCGGCCGACATCGCCCGCCAGGCAGGCCTGCCGCTGTACATCCACTTCGGCCAGCTCTGGCCGCTGCCGGCCGAGGGCGCGAACGGCATCGACGCCGACCAGATCCTGGCCGACGTGGTGCCCCTGCTGAAGGCCGGTGACATCCTGGCCCACCCGTTCACGCGCCACCCCGGTGGCTTCGTGGACCGCCAGGGCCGCGTGCACGGCATCGTGCGCGAGGCCCTGGCGCGCGGGCTGAAGGTCGACGTGGGCCACGGTTCGCACTTCAGCTTCGGCCAGGCCCGCATCGCGCTCGATGCCGGCATCGTGCCGCACACGCTGGGCGCCGACATGCATGGCTACAACACCGCGGTGCCGGCACCGGCCGGCACCCCGGCCGCGCACAGCGACGCCGAGCACATGTTCTTCGGCAAGGTGCGCTTCTCGCTGGCCTCGGCCATGACGGCGATGCTGGCGCTGGGCCTGCCGCTGCAGCAGGTGGTGCGCATGGTCACCTGCAACGTGGTCGATGTCTTCGGCCTGCCGTCCGAACTGGGCACGCTGGCCGTGGGCCACCCGGCCGACGTGACGGTGCTGCACGACGAGCGCGGCCGCTGGCTGCTGCGCGACAACGAAGGCACGCAGCTCGTCGGCAGCCGCCTGCTGCGCCCCGCCTTCTGCCTGCGCGACGGCGTGCGTTTCGATGCCGACGCCGGCATCCTGCCTGTGGCCGAGGCGGCGTGATCGAGAACGGCGGTATCGCCTTCGCCTTCGCTGGCCCGTGCGCCACCTGCGCGGGCGTGTGACGGTGGTGCTGCCGCAAGCCTTGCAGCGGCTGCTGGCCACGCGCCCGCAGTTGCAGGTCGTGCGCAGTGCGGCCGAGGCGCTGGGGCTGCAGCGCCACCAGCTGCTGCACGCCGGACCGCCGCTGCGCGACCCCACCCAGCCGCCGCCGGCGCTGGCCTCGGCCGTGGTGCTGGCCTGTCTGCACGCCGGCTGGGCACCCGACGCCGCGGCGGCCGAAGAACTGCTGCGCAGCGGTGCGCTGCAGCTGTCGCCGGCGCAGGACCGCGGCTGCGTGACGCCGCTGGTGGCGGTGGTCGCGCCCGATACGCCGCTGTTCGGCGTCGGCGACGCCGCCGTGCCGCACGCCGTGTGGGCGCCCGTCCCGGCGCTGCGCGGCCCCGATCTGCGCATGGGCACACGCGACCCCGCGGTGCTGGCGCGGCTGCAGCAGCGCGACAGGCTGCTGGTGCCGGCACTGCAGCACGCGCTGCAGGCAGGCCCGCTGCCGCTGTGGCCTCTGGCGGCGGCGGGCCTGGCGGCGGGCGACGACCTGCACAGCCGCACCACCGCGGCCAACGCCGCGCTGGTGGACGCGCTGCTGCAGCGCGGCCTGCCGCCGGCGCTGGCCGACGACATCGCGGCGACGCCGCTCTTCTTCCTGACGCCATGGATGGCCGCCTGCGCGCTGCAGCTGCGGGCGGCGGAGCAGGGCGACTGCCCGACGCTGGTGACACGCGCGGGCGGCAATGGCGAGCGCTTCGCCATCGCGCTCGCGGGGCGCCCCGGGGCCTGGATCGGCTGCGATGCGACTGCGCCGCAGGGCCTGCACCTGCCGCAGGTGGCCGCGGACCTGGCGGTCACCGGTGCGGTTGGCGACAGCGCCGTGATCGACCTGCTCGGCCTGGGCGGGCAGCGGCTGGGGCTGGCGCCCGAACCCTGGTCGGCGCTGGGCAATGTGGTGGCCGGCGCAGCGGCCGCGGGAGCAGCGGCAGCAACGGAAGCGGCACGCCGGCTGCTGTGCGCGCCGCAGCCGCTGCTGGCCGAAGCGTGGCCGCTCGGCACCGACGCCGCCCGCGTGGTGGCGCAGGCCCAGGCGCCCTGGGTGGCGTTGGCGATGGTGGCGGCCGACGGCCGCAGCGGTTTTGTCGGGCGCGGTGTGTACCGGCCGCCTCTGGCGCTGTTCGCCGCCGCGTGCGAGGCCCTCAGCCGCCCGGCCGGAGCAGGGTCAACCTAGCAGCGCCGGCAGCCCTTGCACGGCCAGTCCGATGGCGGCGCAGGCGCCCAGCAGCGGCAGCACGCCGACCCGGAAGCGGAACAGCGCCAGTGCCGCCGCCAGGGCGATCAAGGCCGATACCCCATCGAAGTTGCCTCCGAATCCCAGGGGCCACAGCACGTGGTACGCGAAGAACAGGGCCAGGTTCAGGATCACGCCGACCACGGCTGCGGTGATCGCCGACAGTGGTGCCGTGAAGCCGAGCTGGCCATGCGTGGCCTCGACCACCGGCCCGCCGGCCAGGATGAACACGAAGGACGGCAGGAAGGTGAAGAAGGTGACCACGGCCGCGGCCAGCGCACCGCCGAGGAACACGGCGTCCGGTCCCAGCACTTCCTTGACCCAGCCGCCGACGAAGCCGACGAAGGCCACCACCATGATCAGCGGACCGGGCGTGGTCTCGCCCAGCGCCAGGCCGTCGATCATCTGCGGCCCGCTCAGCCACTGGTGGGTCTCGACCGCCCCCTGGTACACGTAGGGCAGCACGGCGTAGGCGCCGCCGAAGGTCAGCAGCGCCGCCTTCGTGAAGAACCAGCCCATCTGCGTCAGCGTGCCCTGCAGGCCTTGCGTGGCCAGCAGGGCCGCCATCGCCAGCAGCCACAGCCCGAGGCCGGCCGCCAGCACCTGGGCCAGGCGCCGGCGCGAGAAGCGCGCGTGTGGTGGCGTCGGCGTGTCGTCGCCGATCAGCGCCGCACCGGGGCCGTGCCCGGCATTGCCGTGGCCGCCGCCCAGCGCGAACACCTGCGGCCAGCGCCGGGCGCCGAAGTAGCCGATGAGCGCTGCCGCCAGCACGATGGCCGGGAACGGCACGTCGGCCACGAAGATGGCGAGGAAGGACGCCGCCGCGATGCCCCACATCCACCGGTTCTTCAGCGCCCGCGTGCCCACGCGGTGCGCGGCGTGCAGCACCAGCGCCGTCACCGCGGGCTTGAGCCCGTAGAAGATGCCGGCCACGAGCGGCACGTCGCCGAACCGCAGGTAGATCCAAGACAGCGCGATCAGGATGAACAGCGACGGCAGCACGAACAGCGCGCCGGCGACGATGCCGCCCCAGCTGCGGTGCATCAGCCAGCCGATGTAGGTGGCGAGCTGCTGCGCCTCGGGGCCCGGCAGCAGCATGCAGTAGTTCAGCGCATGCAGGAAGCGGCGCTCGCTGATCCAGCGCCGCCGCTCGACCAGCTCGGCATGCATGATCGCGATCTGCCCCGCCGGGCCGCCGAAGCTGATGAAGCCCAGCTGCAGCCAGAAGCGGAAGGCCTCGGCAAAGCTGACGGCCGGCGGCGGCGCGGCGGCTGGATCGACGGCGAGGTCAGCAGCCGGATCCAGCGAAGAGGGTGCAGTCATGCGCGCATTCTGGAGCCGCCCGGCCGACGCGTGCCGGCCGGGCGGCTGCTCAGTTGCCCAGCCGCTCAGCCGATCAAGCCACGCTGGCGCAGGAGCTCGATGACGCGGTCGGCGGCCCGCTCGGCCGTCAGCTCGGTGGTGTCGATGCGCAGCTCGGGCGCCTCGGGAGCCTCGTAGGGCGAATCGATGCCGGTGAAGTTACGCAACTCACCCTTGCGTGCCTTCTTGTACAGGCCCTTCACGTCGCGGCTCTCGGCCACGTCGAGCGGCGTGTCCACGTGCACTTCGATGAACTCGCCATCGGCCACCAGGCTGCGCGCCAGCCGGCGCTCGGCGCGGAACGGCGAGATGAAGGCCGTCAGCACGATCAGCCCGGCGTCCACCATCAGGCGCGCCACCTCGCCGACGCGGCGCACGTTCTCCACGCGGTCGGCTTCGGTGAAGCCCAGGTCCTTGTTCAGGCCGTGGCGGATGTTGTCGCCGTCTAGCAGGTAGCTGTGGCGGCCCAGCGCGTACAGGCGCTTTTCCACGAGGTTGGCAATCGTCGACTTGCCCGCGCCCGACAGGCCCGTGAACCACAGCACCACGGGTTTCTGCCCCATCAGCGTGCCGCGCGCGGCCTTGTCGATGTCGACGTGCTGCAGGTGGATGTTGTGCGCGCGGCGCAGCGCGAAGTGCAGCATGCCGGCGCCGACCGTGTTGTTGCTCAAGCGGTCGATCAGGATGAAGCCGCCGGTGTCGCGGTTGGTGCTGTACGCATCGAAGGCCACGGGGCGGTCGAGCGCGATGTTGCAGACACCGATCTCGTTGAGCTCCAGCTGCTTGGCTGCCAGCTTCTCGAGCGTGTTGACATTGATCTTGTGCTTGGGCTCGGTGATCGTGGCGCTGACGGTGCGCGTGCCGATCTTCAGCAGGTAGGGCCGGCCCGGCAGCAGCGGCTCGTCGGCCATCCAGACGATGCTGCACTCGAACTGGTCGGCCACCTCGGCCGGCGTCTCGGCGCGTGAGATGACGTCGCCGCGCGAGATGTCGATCTCATCGGCCAGCGTCAGCGTCACCGACTGGCCGGCCACCGCACGCGGCAGGTCGCCCCCATGCGCGACGATGCGTGCCACCGTGCTCTCGCGGCCCGAGGGCTGCACGCGGATGCGGTCGCCAGTGGCGATGCTGCCGCTGGCGATGAGGCCGCAGAAGCCGCGGAAGTCGAGGTTGGGGCGGTTGACCCACTGCACCGGCAGGCGGAAGGCGCCGGACTGCAGGCCGCCCTCGTCGATCTCGCAGGTTTCCAGGAAGCCCATCAGCGTCGGCCCGTGGTACCAGGCCATGTTCTCGCTGGCCGTGGTCATGTTGTCGCCCTTCAGGGCCGACAACGGGATGGTGGTGATGTCCTTCAGCCCGATCTGCTGCGCGAAGGCGCGGTACTCCTCGTCGATGCGGTTGTAGACCTGCTGCGAGTAGTCCACCAGGTCCATCTTGTTGATCGCCAGCACCACCTTGCGGATGCCGATCAGGCTGACCAGGAAGCTGTGCCGGCGTGTCTGCGTCAGCACGCCCTTGCGCGCGTCGATCAGGATCACGGCCACGTCGGCGGTGGAGGCGCCGGTGATCATGTTGCGCGTGTACTGCTCGTGGCCGGGGGTGTCGGCGACGATGAACTTGCGCAGGTCGGTGCTGAAGAAGCGGTAGGCGACGTCGATCGTGATGCCCTGCTCGCGCTCGGCGCTGAGGCCGTCGACGAGCAGCGCGAAGTCGATGTCGCCGCCTTGCGTGCCCCACTTCTTCGAGTCGGCCTCGATCGCGGCCAGCTGGTCCTCGAACAGCATCTTCGACTCGTACAGCAGGCGGCCGATGACAGTGCTCTTGCCATCGTCGACCGAGCCGCAGGTGATGAAGCGCAGCAGGCTCTTCTTCTCGTGCTGCGCGAGGTAGGCGCCGATGTCGCTGGCGATCAGGTCGGAGACGTGGGCCATGTCAGAAGTACCCCTCTTGCTTCTTCTTTTCCATCGATGCGGCCGAATCGTGGTCGATCATGCGGCCCTGGCGTTCGCTGGTGCGCGTGAGCAGCATCTCCTGGATGATGTCCACCAGCGTGGCGGCTTCGCTCTCGACGGCGCCGCTCAGCGGGTAGCAGCCCAGCGTGCGGAAGCGCACCTTCTTCAACATCGGCACCTCGCCCGGCCGCAGGCGCTGCGCCATGCGGTCGTCGTCCACCATGATCAGCGTGCCGTCCCGGTTGACGACAGGACGCTCGGCCGCGAAGTACAGCGGCACGATCGGAATGTTCTCCAGGTGGATGTACTGCCAGATGTCGAGCTCGGTCCAGTTGCTGATCGGGAAGACGCGGATCGACTCGCCCTTGTGCTTGCGGCTGTTGTACAGGTGCCAGAGCTCGGGTCGCTGGTTCTTCGGGTCCCAGCGGTGCTGCGCGGTGCGGAAGCTGAAGATGCGCTCCTTGGCGCGGCTTTTCTCTTCGTCGCGGCGCGCGCCGCCGAACGCGGCGTCGAAGCCGTGCAGGTCGAGGGCCTGCTTCAGGCCTTCGGTCTTCCAGAGGTCGGTGTGGATGGCGCTGCCGTGGTCGAACGGGTTGATGCCACGTGCCTTGGCCTCGGGGTTCTGGTGCACCAGCAGCTGCATGCCCATTTCGGCGGCCATGCGCTCGCGCATCGCGTACATGTCGCGGAACTTCCACGTGGTGTCGACGTGCAGCAGCGGGAAGGGCGGCGGCGCCGGGTAGAAGGCCTTCTTCGCCAGGTGCAGCATCACCGCGCTGTCCTTGCCGATCGAGTACAGCATCACGGGCCGCTCGGCCTCGGCGACCACCTCGCGCAGGATGTGGATGCTCTCGGCCTCCAGGCGTTGCAGGTGGGTGAGGTGGACAGGTGTGGCCATGGCGTCGGTGCGGATGAGCGCGGTGGACTGACAGGGTTGCGGCGGGCGGACAGCAGGCGGAAAGCAGGTGCTGCAATGCAGCAATTCGCGTGCCGCCGGGGCGCGAGTATCGCCGAAGGAATGGCCCGCCGGTGCCGGGCCCGTGCATTCGTGGGATGTGCTGGCAGCGGCGGCCGGAACGGCTCTTGCACGGGGCTACAGTCTCGACGAGGAGAACACCGATGCACCTGGAACGACTGCGCGACCCGCAACTGCTGCAGGCCGTGATCGACATCACGCGCCGTGCTGGCGACCTGATCCTGCAGGTCTACGCGACCGACTTTGCGGTGCGCGGCAAGACCGACGCGTCGCCCGTCACGGAGGCCGACGAGCGCGCCGAAGCGCTGATCGTGCCGGCCCTGCAGATGCTGGCCCCCGAGGTACCCATCGTGGCGGAAGAGGCGGTGGCCGGTGGCGCCAAGCCCGAGATCGGCGACTGGTTCTGGCTCGTCGATCCGCTCGACGGCACCAAGGAGTTCATCAGCCGCAACGGTGAGTTCACGGTCAACATCGCCCTGGTGCACCGCGGCGCGCCGGTGCTGGGCGTGGTGCTGGCGCCCGCGCTGGGCCGGCTGTTCGCCGGTGTGGCGGGGCAGGGTGCATTCATGGAAGACGCTGCGGGCCGGCGCCCCATGCGCTGCCGTGCCGTGCCGGCCGCGGGGCTGACGGTGGTGGCCAGCCGCTCGCACGGCGACGCCGCTGCGCTGGATGCGTTTCTCGCCGGGCGCACGGTGGCGTCGCTGGTGAATGCCGGCTCGTCGCTCAAGCTGTGCCTGGTGGCGGCGGGCGAGGCCGATCTGTACCCACGCCTGGGGCGCACGATGGAATGGGACATCGCCGCCGGCCATGCCGTGCTGGCAGCGGCCGGGGGCCAGGTGCAGACCCTGCACGGCGAGCCCCTGCGCTACGGCAAGCCGGGGTTCGAGAACCCGCATTTCTCCGCCAGCGCGGCCTGAATCCGCCGCGGGCAGCCCAGCCGGCCCCGAAACGAGGGGGCTGGTCTGGCTCTTGCTCGTGCATTCCGTGGCGAATTGGGGGGGTGTGGTCCAACCCCGGCCGATAACATCGCCTGTCTCCATTCGAACAGCACATCGCACCATGAGAGCACGGGTTGGGAACTGGATCGCTGCGCCGCTGCGCGCCGTGCTCGCGTTGGCGCTGGTGCTGGCGGTGGCGGCCTGCGGCGGCTCGCGCAGTGCCTCGGGCAACGACGTGGTGGTCAGCGGCAGCGCCTCGGCCGAGACCTTCGTGCCCGGCGCCACGGTGGTCTTCACGATGGTGGTGCAGAACGTTGGCAACGAAGCCGCGCGCGACGTCCGCCTGACGCAGCAACTGGGCAGCTTCCTTGTGCAGACCGGCTTCACCTGTGCCGCCGGCGGCGACGCCGTCTGCCCGGCCGTGCTGGGCCCGGTGATGTCGGTGCCCACGCTGGGCGTCGGCGGCATCCTTACCTTCAACATCAGTGCCACCGTCAACGTCATCACCAGCGGCACCATCAGCAGCACGATGACGGCCACGGCCGCCGACGACATCGGCCGTGTCAACAACGCTGCCACGGCGACGGCAAACGTGGTGGTCACCGCCACCAGCGCGGGTGTGACGCAGAACGCCGAGCCCGGCGTTGCGGCAGGGGCGTCCGCCACCTTCCAGGTCGTCGTGGCCAACCCCACGGGCGCGACGGTCGTGAACGACCTGGCGCTGCAGTGGAACGCGACGGCGCCTTTCGCGCTGGAAGGCATCACCGTCACCTGCACGGCCACCGGCGGCGCCATCTGCCCGGCCGAGCAGCCGCCGACCAGCAGCATGACGTTCACCGTGCCCACGCTGGGTGTGGGCCGCACGCTGGTGTTCAGCTTCACCGTGCCCACCAGCACCAGCGCGCGCGGCACCATCACCAGCACCGCCACGATCAGCGCAGAAGGCGACCTGGACGCCGCCAACAACACCTCGGTGGCCACCACGCTGGCGTCCGATGGGCGCAACGGCGCCTACGAGGTCTACGCCGCCAACGGCCGGCTGTATGCACTGGACATCGACTTCGACGCCCGCCGCTACACCTTCAGCGGCAGCGGCTTTGCAGACACCCGCACGTTCGCGCCGGCCGACGACGGCGGCTTCGCCACCACGCTGGGCGAGCGCCTGCGCTCGGCCGAAGACCTGGTGGTGGGCGCGCACGCGGTGGGCGGCAGCCAGGTGCCGTACGTCGCGGCGCGCCGCTTCGCCACGTCGCTGGGCGGCCTGCCGGCCACGCTGAACCTGATGCTGCGCAATGTCAACGCCGACGGCAGCGGTGCGGTCACGCGCGCAGCCACCGCGCGGGTCAGCGGCAACGTGCTGCAGGTGTGCCAGGACGACTTCGAGGTGGTGCAGGCGCAGAGCTGCGGTGTCGGTGCGCTGCGCAGCTTCCTGCTCAGCATCAGCGGCGACACCTACACCGGCGTCGACACCGCCAGCGGCAAGAGCTTCAGCTTCCGCCTCGCGCGCTCGGGCGCAGCCGACGTGCTGCTGGCCGTGGGCGCCGGCACCACCGGCGACACGACGCTGCAGTTCCTGATCGGCCTGAACGAAAGCGTGGGCCTGACCGACAGCGTGGTCTGGGGGCCGGGCATCTATGCCGACGGCCGCAGCGAATGGCTGCGCACCGAACTCACGCGCACCACCTACCTGGCCGAGGGCGACGTCATCGCCGACCTCAGCGGCCTGTTCCGGCTGGACAACACATCTCCGGTGGCCATGCTGCAGGGCGCGCCGCTGCCGACGCTGGACGGCGCGCCGGTGTGGGTCATGCAGTCGTACCCGCTGGTGGTGGTGGTGGGTGCGACCAAGAGCGACGTCGACCAGCCCAACGTCAGCGGGCTGCTGCAGATCGGCGTGCCCTGAGGCAGAGGCCTGGGCGGGTGCAGCGAGGAATCCGAGGGAGAACACAAGGCATGGAACTCAACCACATCGTCTTCATCGTCATGGACAGCTGTCGCTACGACAGCTTCATGGCCGCGGCCACACCGAACATCGACCGGCTGGGCGAGGCCAGCAAGCGCTATTCGTACGCGTCTTGGACGGCGCCGTCGCACCACACGTTTGCGATGGGCATGCTGCCGCACACGAGTCCGAAGGAGGTGTTCGCCAGCGAGGTCTACAAGGACGAGTTCGCGCAGTGGAAGGACCGCACCGGCCACACCGAGATCGCCTTCAAGGAGTTCCTGCCCGACCTCTCGCTGCCGAAGGTGCTGCGCAAGCTGGGCTACCGCACGGTGGCCAAGGTCTCGATGCCGGTGCTGAACAAGAACACGCTGATCAGCCGTGACTTCGACGACTACAAGCTCATGTCCAATCACAACAACTTCAAGGGCATGATCGACGAGATGGAGTTCCCCGACGGCGAACCCCACTACTACTTCCTGAACCTGGGCGAGACCCACTACCCGTACATGCTGTCGGGCGCCGACCTGCCGCACATCTCGGGGCTGCACGGCGCCCTGAAGGGCATGGACGATGCCGCGGTGGCCACCGCCGGGCTGCCGGCCAAGCAGGGCTTCGAGCCCGGGCAGATGGAGATGCTGCGGCAGCAGCAGGTGAAGTGCGTCGAGTACATCGACGGCCAGATCGGCCGTCTGATGGCGATGGCGCCGGCCAACACCCACTTCATCGTCACGGCCGACCACGGCGAGCTGTTCGGCGAAGACGGCTACTTCGGCCACGGACCCATCATGCACGAGAAGTGCTTCGAGGTGCCCTTCGTCGAAGGCCGCCTGGCCTGACCGCCTGCCGCCATGGCCGCACCGCTTTTCCTGCTTGCGCCCCCGAGGTCGTACACCTCGCTGATGAACGCGATGCTGGGCCAGCACCCGCAGTGCTTCGGCTTGCCCGAGCTGTGCCTGTTCAACGTCGAGAAGCTGTTCGAGCTGTGGGTGCGCACCAGCGACGAGATGGGCAGCGAGGCCAAGACCCGCCACGGCCTGCTGCGTGCCGTGGCCGAGATCTACGCCGGCGAGCAGACGATGGACAGCGTGCGCATGGCCACGCACTGGTGCGCCGCGCGCCAGAGCCACAGCACGCGCGAGGTCTACCAGGAACTGGTGGCCAAGATCGATCCGCTGGTGGCGGTGGAGAAGAGCCCGGCCTACACGGTGGACATCCGGCGCCTGTTCCGCATCGAGCAGGCGTTCCCGAACGCGCGCTACCTGCACCTGACGCGGCACCCGGTGGGGCAGTGCAAGTCGGTGATGAGCCTGTACGACGGCACCTTCGCGCTGTTCGTCAACAGCATCGACTTCCTCGACGACCGCGCCATCGTCGAGCCGCAGTTCGCGTGGCACGACCTGAACATCAACATCCTGAACTTTCTCGACACCATCCCGCCTGAGCGGCAGATGCGCATCCGCGGCGAGGACGTGATGAGCGACCCGCCCAAGTACCTGGGTGCCGTGTGCCGCTGGATGGGGCTGCGCGACGACGCCGACGCCATCGACGCGATGATGCACCCCGAGCGCTCGCCCTTTGCGTGCTTCGGCCCGCTGGATGCGATGTTCGGCAACGACCCCAACTTCCTCTCCGGCCCCACCTTCCGCCCGCACAAGGTGAAGGTGCCGCCGCTGGACCGGCCCGTGCCCTGGCGCGAGGACGGCCGCGGCCTGTACCCGCAGGTGGTGGAGCTGGCCCGGGAACTCGGCTACTGACACGATGAGCACACCCACGTCCACCAAGCCGCCCGGCACGCGCCCCAAGCTGGGCCTGATCGACGGCAAGCCGGTCACCACGCACCCCGACCTGTCGCGCCTGACACCAACGCAGAAGGGCCTGCGCGAGGCGCTGCTGCGCGAGTTCAAGGCGCGCAAGGCGAAGAAGTTCGTCGAGAAGCAGGTGCAGTACATCAACGGCAACCGCCAGGTCGCCGAGGCCATCAAGATCCTGTTCGACGAACACGGCCAGGCACCGGCCAACGCGCCGGTCGAGGACATCATCGAAGAGCGGCGCCAGCTCGAATACCAGATCAAGTGGTTCGAGGCCATGGTGCTGGAACTGCAGACCCGGCTGCTGCGCGTGCGCGAGATCGAGGCGCTGGCGCTCGACGTGCTGGAACGCTCGCCGCACGACCAGCGATGAGCCGGCAGCCCGTGCGCTTGACGCGCTTCATCCCCTTGCTCGCGCCCGTGTGCGCCGCCGTGCTGGCGGGCTGCACGCTGGGACCCGACCACCAGCGGCCCGCGGTCGAGTTGCCCGCGGCCTATGCGCCGCGCCTGGCGGCCAGCGCTGCGGCGCCTGTTGCCGTGGTGCCGGCTTCCTCGTCGGCTTCTTCGCCAGCTTCTTCGAGGATGGCCGCTGCCGACGCCGCCCTGGCGGCCACGCCGACCCTGGCCACCGGCAGCCCCGCGCTGCTGGCCAGCGCCTGGTGGTCGGCGCTGGGGGACCCGGCGCTCGATGCGCTGATCGCCACCGCGATCGAGCAGAACCAGGACCTGCGCGTCGCGGCGCTGCGCATCGCGCAGTTCGACGCCACGCTGCAGGTCACGCGCTCGGCCGGCCTGCCGCAGGTGGGCATCGACGCCTCGCGCACGCGCGACACGCTCAGCGAAAACCGCCAGGTGCCGCTGGTGGTGGGCGCGCAGCCGGTGGACAACGCCTACTCGGTGGGCCTGTTCTCCAGTTGGGAACTCGATCTTTGGGGCCGCCTGGGCCGGGCCAACGAGGCCGCGCTGGCCGAACTGACCGCGCGCGAGGAGAACCGGCGCGCGCTGGTGCAGTCGCTGGTGTCGGAAGTCGTGGCCGGCTACCTGCGCCTGCTGGCGCTCGACCGCGAACGCGCGTTGCTGCAGCAGGCCGTCGACAGCCTGCGCGAGACGCTGGCGCTCACCGAGGCCCGCTTTGCCGGCGGCGGCAGCTCCGAACTGCCGGTGGTGCAGGCGCTGGCCGAATTGCAGGCACGCCTGCCCGACCTGCCGGCCAAGGACGCCGAGATCGCGACGCTCGAGCACCGCCTGAACGGCCTCGCCGGCCGGCCGCCCGGCCCGATCGCACGCAGCAAGTCGCTGGCCGCGCTGCAACTGCCGCAGGTGCCCGGCGGGCTGCCCGCCGACCTGCTGTCACAGCGGCCCGACGTGCGTGCAGCCGAGCAGAATCTCATCGCGGCCAATGCACGCATCGGTGTCGCGAAGGCGCAGTACCTGCCGTCGATCTCGCTCACCGCGTCCTCGGGCTTCGCCAGCAACCAGCTCAGCGAGCTGACGCTGCTGTCGTCGAACTTCGGCAGCTTCGGCGTCAACCTGCTGGGCCCGCTGTTCAGCAGCGGCCGCATTGCCGGGCAGGTGCGTGAGGCCGAGGCGCTGCAGCAGATCGCGGCCGTCAATTTTGTCAGCGCGGTGCAGACCGCCTTGCGCGAGGTCGAGGACGCCCTCGTCACGCACGCCAAGGCCGGCCAGACGCTGTCGCTGCGCGCCATCCACCTGCAGACCCTGCGCGAGCAGCGGCGGCTCACGCAACGGCGCTTCGACGGCGGCTACGGCAACTACTTCGACGTGCTCGAAGCCGACCGCAAGCTGATGGCAGCCGAGCTGCAGCAGGCCGAAGCGCAACGCGCGCAGTTCGTGTCGCTGGTTGCGATCTACAAGTCCATGGGCGGCGGCTGGGCGCTGCCCGAGGTCACCGCTCTACGAGCCTCACCACCGAAGATCAACGAATGAGCGACCAAACCAAGCAGGTGGCGCTGCCCGCCTATTTGCCACGACGGCTGCAGGCCTTCCGCGTGGTGCGGGGCGACAAGACCAGCTACATCCTGCGCGACAAGCTCGCCGACAAGACGCACGACCTGGAGCAGTGGCAGTTCTTCGTGCTCGAGGTGCTGCCCGGCTGCGAAGACGCGCCCAAGCTGCTGTCGGTGTTCTCCGACCGATTCGGCCGCAGCATCAGCGAGCAGGAGGTGATGACCTTCTTCGCGCACCTGGCCGACAACAAGCTGCTCGACGAAGACGCCGCCAAGCACCCGCTGCTCAAGCCCTTCACGCGCACCGGCTACGCGCTGGAGCAGGGGCTGATCAAGCCCAAGTCCTTCGAGGAACTGGCCATCAAGATGGCGGCTGGCAGCGGCCCCGCTTCGAAGCCGGCATCGGGCGCCACCGACCTGCCGCCGGCACCGCCCGAGGTGGCGGCCAAGGTCGAGGCGGCGGCGGAAGAAGACCTGCCCGCCGGCGTGAACGAAGCCGACGGGCTGGACCCGCGCAACTCCAAGCTGCTGCTGCGCTTCTTCCCGATGCGCCCGGTGGCCACGCTGCTGCTGCCGCTGGTGGAGCCGCTGAAGTACGGCATCTACCTGCTGCCGGTGCTGGCGCTGGTGGCCGTGGTGCTGATGGTGCGCTACGCGCCGCTGGCGATGGAGGACCTGGCCACGCTGCGTGACGGCACCTCGCTGGCGGTGCACGCGCTGTTCAGCCTGCTCACCATCAACCTGATGGTCACGCTCACGCAGTCGCTGGTGGCGCAGAAGTACCGCGCCAGCGTCGGCGACTTCGGCATCGGCCTGCGCTTCGGCTTCTTCCCGCGCTTCATGGTGCCCATCGGCCACACCAAGCAGCTGCTGCGCCGCGAGCGCATGTGGCTGCAGGCCGGGCCGCTGCTGATGCGCGTGCTGCTGTTCAGCGTGGGCGCATTGGTCTGGTACAACACCCGCGACAGCCACGGCACGCTCTCGATGGGGGGCCTGGGTCTGGCGTTCCTGTGCGCCGTGAACCTCATCGTCGAAGGCGGCAATCCGTTGGTGAAGGGCAACAGCTACCACCTGCTGTCGGCCTTCGTGAACGAGCCCTACCTGCGCGGCAAGGCCTACAAGGCCTTCATGGACCGCTTCAAGGGCGGCGCCACCACCGAGTCGGGCCAGGCACTGCTGAGCACTTACGCGCTGGCGAGCTTCGTCTACGCCTACCTGGTGGTGCTGCTCATCGTCGGCGTCGTCGGCAACTTCCTCATCTACGAACTGCGCCTGGGTGGCGCGGCGCTGCTGGTGGTGGTGCTGCTGGGCCTGTACCTGACGGTGCGCACGGTCAAGCGCTTCCAGATGATCGGGCGCGCCTACGAGCGGTCGGTGCAGTTCGAGCGCTGGCGCCGCCGCGCGCTGCCGGCCGAGGGCGGCGAGACCGTGCAGCAGGAACCCCAGGGCAGCCGCACCTGGTACTACCTGCAGCGCGCGCTGCTGCTGTCGCTGCTGCTGCTGCTGTTCCTGCCGTACCCCTACGACGCCGGCGGCAACTTCGAGGTCTACCCGAGCGACCGGCAGGTCATCACCACCGACATCGCCGGCCTCGTGCAGGAAGTGAACTTCAACGGCGGCGAGACCGTGAAGAAGGGCACCGTGATCGCGCGCCTGGCGGCCGACGACCTGACGGCGCAGATGGCCGTGTTCGATGCCCGCATCGCCGAGCAGCAGGCGACCATTGCCGACCTGAAGGCGCGGCCCAAGAAGGAAGAAGTCGCCGTGGCGCAGCGCGCGCTGGAGACGGCGCAGCAGCGCGCCGCCTTCAGTACCGCGCGCGTGCCGCGGCTGGAACGCCTGTACCGCGAGCGCACGCTGTCGTTCGAAGAGTTCGACAACGCGCGCAAGGAAGCCGAGGTCGACCGCCGCGAGGTGGCGCAACGCGAGGCCGCGCTGGCGCTGGCGCGTACCGGAACGCCGCCCGAGCGCATCGCTGCCGAGACCGCGCAGTTGCAGGCCCTGGTGCAGCAGCGCGCCGAGGTCGAAGGCAAGGTCGCCCGCACGGTGCTGCGCATGCCTTTCGACGGCAACATCCTCAGCCTGCACCTGAAGCAGCGCCTGAACAGCCTGCTCGACAAGGGCGCGCCGTTCGCCGCGGTGGAAAGCCTGGGTGCGGTGAAGGTCGAGATCGAGGTGCCCGAAAGCGACATCGCCTACATCAAGGTCGGGCAGACCGTGCGTGCGCGGCCCAATGCCTACTACGACCGCGTCTTCGAAGGCAAGGTGCAGGACATCGACCGCAACGTCACCAGCAAGTCCTTCGGCAAGGTGGTGAAGGTCATCGCCGTGGTCGACAACCCCACCGGCGAGCTGAGGACCGGCATGACGGGCTACGCCAAGCTCTCGGCCGGCAGCATGCCGGTGTGGAAGGCCTTCTCGTCGGCCCTGGTGCGCTTCTTCAACGTGCAGGTCTGGTCCTGGGTGCCCTGACGGGTCGGCAGGCCTGAAGGTACAAGGGGGCGCCGCGGCGCCCCCTTGTCATGGCTGCGTCGCCGCGCTTCAGAACTTCGGCGGCCCCAGCCCGGTGTCGACGCGCCAGACGCCGTCGTTGATGCCGTCGGGGTACTCGTCGGTCGCGGGCACGATGCGGTTGTAGTAGATGAACGGGCCCTTGGCGGTGATGAAGAACTCCGGGTCCAGCCGCACGCGCGGGCGCTGGAAGTCGTTGGTGAGCATCCGGAAGTCGTTGCGCAGCGGGTCGATGCTCGTGATGGCGATGTGCGTCTGCGAGCGCCGATTGAAGAAGTTCGCGTCGGGGCTGATCTGCGTGAAGATGTACGAGCGCCCGTTGTGCGTGAAGACCTCGGGCGACCAGAAGAAGGGCGCGATCGGCGGCGCCTTGATCTTCTTCACGATGGTCCACAGCCGCGTGTTCTTCGGCCCCTTCAGGTTGCGGTAGACCCAGATCTCCTTGCGGAAATTGGCCATCGTGAAGAACACGTACTCGTTGTTGTATTCGGGTGCGCGCCACATGAATGCGCCCGCCTTTGTGACGCTGTCCTTCGTGAGCTCTTCCCGAACCCCTGTTTCGGTGTCGACCAGCCAGACCTGGTCGAGCAGGCGCGGGTCGCTCTCGCGGTGGCCCTGGAAGACGATGTTCCGCGTGCCCAGCACCCAGCGCCGCGAGTTGCCGCCGGTGAGGTCGCTGATCGGGATCGGCGTCTCCACCGCGGGTGCCGTCAGGCGGCGCCAGAAGAGCGCGGTCTTGCCGTTCTCGATGTAGTTGATGCGCGGGTCGCTGTCGGTCTCGTCGGTCGATCCCTCAGGCGTGGCGCGGTTCAGCGAGTTCGGCAGCACGCTGCTGGTCCAGCCGCTGGCGGTCTGCGTGGCCACTGCCAGCTGCGGCGGGCTCGCGGTGCAGCTGTAGGTGCCGTCGCCGGGGAAGCCCGAGCCGTCGACGAAGCGGGTGTAGACGATCTGCGAGCCGGCGGTGGACGCCGCCCACTCCGGGCCGTTGCCGAAGCAGGGCACGGGCGGCGTCGCGGTGTCCAGCAGCAGGCCGCGGCCGTTGGCAGGCACGAAGTCGCCGGTGGCGTAGTCGACGCCGCCCAGCCACAGGTTGCCGCTGCTGTCGGTGAACGCGAGGCGGGCGTTGCCGCTGCCGAAGTTGCAGCTGGCGCAGAAGCGGCCGCGCCGGGCGCTGTCGAACTCGAAGTCGGGCACCGCCGCGGTGGTGATCTGCACCTCGGGCAGCACGGCAGGTGTCTGCGCCTGCACCTGCAGGGCTGCAATCGACAGGCCTGCGGCCAGAGCCAGGGCACTGGGCATTCGCAGGGCGGGGACAGGCGAGCGGCTCAAGGACATCTCCGGTGTCGGACTGGTGCGCATGATGATGGAACAACACGGACTTGCGATCTCCCGAGGTATGCAATTTGCATCCCCTTGAACAGGTGGTGACCCGTGGTCGTGCCTTGTCGCTCGGTGCGGCAACCGCTAACGTCCCGCCACGACCGATCCGGTGGCGAATCTGCGGCTCCTGCCGCCTGTGGAGGAACGATGGCGAAGATGCCGAAGATGCGATGGGCAGCCCTGTGCGCCCTGGTGGCTGCCGGTGCGGCCTGGGCCCAGAGCTGGGTGCCCAACGAGACCCTGGCGTCGCCGCAGGCCGATCTGATCGACTACGAATTCAGTCAGATCCGCGGCCAGTTCGTCTGGAACGACGAGATCGGCAACCTCTGGCTGGCCAACATCGATCGCAGCACCGGGCTGTTTGTGCCGCAGGACGGCCGCGGCATCCTGATCGACAACGATTCCATGCGCTTCGAGGACGCGCAGAAGACCAAGAACGGCCCGGAATGGGTGCCCACCGCGAACGGGCAGGTCGTGGTGCACACCAAGTACAAGGGCCGCCACACCGACGGCAACTCGCGCATCGCGTACGCGGTCGAAAATCCCGACGGCACCTGGACCAGCACCTTCCTTGGGCCCGATCTGGTGCGCAAGGCACCGTATGGCAGCAGCATCATCGGCGATCCTGCGCCGCGCATCAGCTACGTCGACAACCGCGAGGTGCACTACTGGCGCGAGCTGTGGGACCCCACCAGCGAGAAGCGCATCGAGGACTTCCCCGATTCCAACTACCCGGTGCGCCACGTCGGCTGCGCCGTGCCCGGCGTTCCCGGCTCGCGGGCCGTGCTGTACCCGGTGAACATCAACGGCCTCGACCAGGTCTTCTACCGCGACTTCGACACCAACGTCTCGCGCCAGATCACCTTCGATGCCGGCTTCAAGTACGAGATGTGGATGTGGTGCGCGCCCGAGTTCAACAACGAACTGGTGTTCTTCACGCTCGTCGACCAGGTCGAGCTGCGCATCTACCGCAACCTGCCCACGGGCGTGGGCGGAGCGCTGCAGTGGACGCCGGTCTACAGCCACCGCGCGCGCTCGGGCAACCAGATCTTCTCGCCGGAGCCGTTCACGTGGAACGGCAAGTCCTACATCTCGATGGCGCAGACCGTGCGGCCGAACAAGTTCCGCTCCGAGATCTGGGTCGCCAACATCGACGCCACGGCGCCGATCTTCAAGCGCATCACGCCCACCGAGCCGCTGCGTACGCGCACCGATCCGGAAGTCTTCATCACCGACAGCGGCCCGAAGATCTACTACAACAAGCTGGTACCCGAGCTGAACGACCGCGGCGTGTACAAGCCGTGCCGCCGTCCGGAGTGTTCCGAAGGGGTTTGGTTTGCCGACCCCGGCCTGAACTGAAGCAAGCGGCGCTACCCGGGCCGGTCGCGACAGACGACCGCCCGCAGCGCCGCACGACGAGGGAGTGAGGAATGCAAGTCGAGGCGATTGCTGGAGAGGTGTGCCCGTCGCGGCGCGAGGCGGTGGTACTGCTTGGAGCGACCCTGGCGGCCGGTGTGCCGGGGCCTGCCGTGGCGCAGGCCACTGTTCCGCGCATCCAGGCGGGATTCACCAACCTCACCAGCAACAGCGACCGCATCGTCTCCTACCGCCACCAGGAACACCTGTGGCAAACCACCGACGGCGCCTTCCATCTGGTGCTGAACCGCGGCACGCTGACCCCTGGTCCGGGCCTGTGCCTGTACAGCAGCCACGATGGCGGCTCCACTTGGTCGCACCAGTGGACCTTCGCCGGCACCGACACCGATTCCGTCTCTGACGGGCAGTTGGAGGGGGACCTGCTGTCGGTGCTGTACCAGACCGCGACCGGCCACCTGGTGTTCCAGCAGATGCGCTACGACGCGGCCACGCGGGGCTGGACGCTGGAGCGTGACGATCCGGTGCTGGTCTCCGACGTGACGGCAGGCATCAACCCGGGCTTCGCGTCCGACGCGCTGGGCAACCTGTGGTGCGGCTTCGTGGCGCGCAACCGCGCCACCAACGACGTGCAACTGCGCCTGCTGGTGCGGCCCGCAGGGGCCACGGCCTGGGTCGATACCGGCGTCGGCTTCGGTCCCACCGACCGCCGCTCGATCGAACGCAGCGCCCGGCCGGTGCGCGTGGCTGGCGGGATGGGGATCGTGTTCACGGTGCGTGAGATGACCTACTGGGCGCAGCGCAGCGACACGCAGGCACTCGACGCACCCTGGGACGTGACGACGGTGTTCACCGGCACACCGGCGTTTCGCACGACGGATCCGTACGCCAGCCACTTCAGCGTCAACGCCGACGACGCAGGCAACGTGCACCTGGCCACGATCGAAGAGAACCAGCTGCTGCACTTCACCCGAGATGCGTCCAGCGGGCTGTGGACCCGCCCCGGGCTGCTGCTCAGCGGCACGAAGAAGCTGGCCTATGCCCAGAGCTGCATCGCCGACGGCCGCCTGATGGTGGCCTGGAGCGTACAGCGCGGTTTCGGCAGCCTGGTCGAGAGCAGCGATGGCGGGCAGAGCTTCCGCGAGATCGCGGTGCTGGTGCTGCCGCCCAACGCCACTGGTGTCAGCTATGGGCAGGCGCGCGTCGAACTCCCCACCCGCTGCACCGGTCCGGTCGTCGTGCTGCAGCAGTACTCCGACAACGGCGTTGTCCGACTGATGCGCTTCCAGCTGCCGGTGCGCTGAGGGCCCACCGCGGTGCATGCTGCACTGCGGCATCGCTCTTGCTTGACGTACGGTGTCGCCGCGGGAACTGCCGCCAGGGGCGGCACCGGCAGCCGATGGAAAAGTGGCCCGAGTGCTGAAAACCCCCGGAATGCAGGCCGGTCCGGGGCGGGTTAGGGGGGCTTGCTGCCATGTCTGCGTGCTACCGTTTTGCCACAAGCTGGTGCATCCGGTACCGCGCTCGCGCGAGCACCGGGGCGATGGCCGCAGAGCCTCTGCGGCCGGGTTGGGAGAGGGCACTTTGAAGACACACGCAGTCGAGTCCGCAAGACACATGGTCGACCGGCAGGGCCGTGCGCAGCGCGTCCGTTGTTCCACGGCACGGTGGGGGTGAGCGGCGATGCACACGTTCCAGACACTGGTCTTCACACCCGTCGGTTCGCACGACCCGAGCCTCGCCATCGCCGCCACGCGCGCCGGTGCCATCGGGGTCTTCGATGCCGAGCTCGGCACGCCGGCCGCGGCGTGGCACGCGGGACTGTCGGCGTTGGTGCGGGCCGGCTGCAACGGCTTCGGCATCAAGCTCGCGTCGCTGCACGACGCCGACGTGCCCGTCCTGACCGCCTTTGCCGCACAAGGCCTGCGCTGGGTGCTCCTGGGGGCCACGGCTGTCGGTATCCAGCTGCCGGCCGTGCGCCAGTTGCGCGCTGCCGGCCTGGCCGTGATGGCGGAGGTGCTGGCCCCTGGCTGGCCGCAGGTCGCGCTGGACGATGAGGTCGATGCGCTGCTGCTCAAGGGCAACGAGGCCGGCGGCTTCGTCGGCGAGGACGCGAGCTTCATCCTGCTGCAGAAGTGGCTGGGTCGCACCCACCTGCCGCTGTACGTGCGCGGCGGCCTCACGCCGGCCGTCGCTGCGGCCTGCCACGCCGTGGGCGTGACCGGTGGCGTGCTCGACGCGCAGGTGCTGCTGCTCGATGAAGCCCATCTGCCCGACGCCGCGCAGGCGCTGCTGGCCAGCCTGTCGGGCAACGAAACCGTGGCCGTGGGCGACGGCGAACATGGCGAGTACTTCCGCGTGCTCAGTCGCCCCGGCCATGCCGTGGCCAAGGCCTTCATGGCCGACGGCGACGGGCTGCGCTTCGATGCGCTGGCGCCGCTGGTGGCCGACCGCATCCGCTGGGACGAGCCCAAGGCCGGCCTGCTGCCGGTGGGCCACGACGTCTGCTTCGCCGCAGCCTGGCGCAAGCGCTACCGCCACCTGTCGGCGGTGCTGGCGGCCCTCGACGCCGCCGTGGCCACGCACCTGGGCATGGTGGCCGCGCAGCCGCCGGTGGCTGCCGATGCGCCGCTGGCGCAGGCGCTGGGGCTGCGGTTCCCGATCGTGCAAGGGCCGATGACCCGCGTGTCCGACGTGGCCGAGTTCGCCGATGCCGTGGCCACCGGCGGGGCGCTGCCGATGGTGGCGTTCGCGCTGCTGAAGGGCCAGGCGCTCGACACCCTGCTGGCCAAGACGACCTCGCTGCTGGGCGGCAAGCCCTGGGGCATCGGCCTGCTGGGCTTTGCGCCGCAGGCCTTGCTGGACGAACAACTGGCGCTGGCGACCAAATACAAGCCGGGCTACGCCATCATCGCTGGCGGCCGGCCCGACCAGGCCGTGAAGCTGGAAGCCGCGGGCGTGCCGACCTTCCTGCACGTGCCGTCGGCCAACCTGATTCCGCTCTTCGTGCAGGAAGGTGCGCGGCGCTTCATCTTCGAGGGGCGCGAATGCGGCGGCCACATCGGGCCGCTGTCGAGCTTCGTGCTGTGGTCGACGATGGTCGACAAGCTGGTCGAGGAACTCGATGCGAAGAAGGTACCGGCGGGCGAGCTGCAACTGCTGTTCGCCGGTGGCATCCACGACGCCGTCTCGTCGGCGCTGGTGCAGGTGCTGGTGGCGCCGCTGGCCGCGCGTGGCGTGCAGGTCGGCATCCTGATGGGCAGCGCCTACCTGTTCACCGAAGAGATCGTGGCCTCGGGCGCGATCGTGCCGCGCTTCCAGCAGGAGGTCATCGCCTGCGAGCGCACGGTGAACCTGGAATCGGGCCCCGGGCACGCCAGCCGCTGCGGCTACACGCCGTTTGCGCAGGAGTTCTTCCGCAAGCGCAACGAGCTGCGCGCACAGAAGGTGGCGGGCGACGAGAGCCGGCGCGTGCTGGACGACCTGATCATGGGTCGCCTGCGCATTGCCTCCAAGGGCACGACACGCGTGGGCGAGAACGGTGCGCTGACGACGCTGGACGAAGCGCGCCAGCACGCCGACGGCATGTACATGCTGGGCCAGGTCGCGACGCTGCGCGACCAGGTCACCAGCATCGAACGGCTGCACGCCGAGGTCACCGCAGGGGCCGCCGCGCTGCTGGCCGAGCGCCGGGCCGCGCTGCAGGCGCCGGCGCCCGTTCCGGGCCAGGGGCCGGTGGACATCGCGATCATCGGCATGTCCACGCTGCTGCCCAAGGCCGGCTCGACGCAGGCGTACTGGGAGAACATCCTCGACAAAGTCGACGCGATCACCGAGATTCCGTCGCACCGCTGGGACTGGCGCCTGTACTTCGACGCCGACCGCCAGGCCAAGGACAAGATCTACTCGAAGTGGGGCGGCTTCCTCGACGATCTGGCCTTCGACCCCACGAAGTTCGGCATGCCTCCCAAGAGCATCGAGGCCGTGGACCCGATGCAGCTGATGGCGCTGGAAGTGGCGCGGCGCACGCTGGCCGACGCCGGCTACGACGGCCGGCCGTTCGACCGCGAACGGGCGTCGGTGATCATCGGCGCCAGCGGCGGCACCGGCGACGTGGGCTCGCAGTACGGACTGCGTTCGGAGCTGCCGCGTTTCCAGGGTGCACTGCCGTCCGACGTGGCCGACCGCCTGCCTGAGTGGACCGAGGATTCCTTCGCCGGCATCCTGCTCAACGTGATCGCCGGGCGCATCGCCAACCGGCTGAACTTCGGTGGCGTCAACTTCACGACCGACGCCGCCTGCGGCTCGTCGCTGGCCGCGGTGTACCAGGCCGTGACCGAGCTGGCCGCCGGCCGCAGCGACATCGTCATTGCCGGGGGTGTCGACACGGTGCAGGGCCCGTTCGGCTACCTGTGCTTCAGCAAGACGCAGGCGTTGTCGCCGCGCGGTCGCTGTAACACCTTCGACGCTTCGGGCGACGGCATCGTCATCAGCGAAGGTATCGCGATGGTGGCGCTCAAGCGGCTGGCCGATGCCGAACGCGACGGCGACCGGATCTACGCCGTCATCAAGGGCGTGGGTGGCAGCAGCGACGGCAACGCCAAGGGCCTGACCGCACCGCTGCCCGCGGGCCAGCTGCGCGCGATGCGCCGGGCCTACGCGATGGCGGGTTTCGGGCCATCGAGCGTGGGCCTGTTCGAAGCCCACGGCACCGGCACGGTGGCGGGCGACACGGCCGAGCTGGAGAGCACCACGCGGCTGATCCGCGAAGAAGGTGGCGCGCCGCGCAGCGCCGTCATCGGCTCGGTGAAGACGATGATCGGCCACACCAAGGCCACGGCCGGCGTCGCCGGCATGGTGAAGGCAGTGCTGGCGCTGCACCACAAGGTGCTGCCGCCGCACCTGGGCGTGAAGAACCCCAACAAGACCCTGGCCGCGGCCGACGCGCCGCTGTACCTGGTGGACGAGGCCATGCCCTGGCTGGACGGCGGCGCACCGCGCCGCGCTGCCTGCAGCGCATTCGGTTTCGGAGGCACCAACTTCCACGTCGTGATGGAGGAGTACACGCGCGAGTACCGGCCCTGGCTGCACAGCGCCACGCGCCAGAACTGGCCGGCCGAGCTGCTGGTGTGGTCCGCGCCCGACCGCGCGCAGTTGCTGTCGCGCCTGGGCACGCTGCAAGCTGCGTTGGCGGCCACGCCGGGCCTGGCGCTGCGCGATCTGGCCGCCAGCCTGGCCGCGGCCTGGCAGGTGGGCGACGAGCGTCTGGCCATCGTGGCCCGCAGCGCTGACGACCTGGCCACCAAGCTGGCGGCGGCGCAAGCCCTGCTGCGCGGCGAAGCCAAGGTAGCGCCGCCGGGTATGTTCCACCGCAGCGGTGCGCCGCTGGGCGGCAAGCTGGCGGTGCTGTTCCCGGGCCAGGGCTCGCAGTACACCGGCATGGCGCGCGAGCTGGCGCTGCTGTTCCCGGTGGTCGCCGACACGCTGGCGGCCGCCGATCGGGCACTGGCCGAGCCGTTCCGCGCGCGCTTCGGCAAGACGCTGGCCGAGTTCGTGTTCCCGCGCGGTGCGTACGGCGACGAGGAGAAGGCCGCAGCCCGCCAGGCCCTGACGCAGACCGACGTCGCGCAGCCGGCGCTGGGCGCGGTGGCGGTGGGCCTGCTGCGGCTGGTGCAGAGCCTGGGCCTGCAGCCCGACATGCTGGCCGGCCACAGCTACGGCGAGTTCGTCGCGCAGCACGCGGCCGGCGCCATCGACTTCGACGCACTGATGCAGCTGTCGGCCGCGCGCGGCCGGTTCATCGTCGATGCGGCCAAGGCCGGCGGTGCCGAACTGGGCACGATGGCTGCGGTGCCGGCGCTGCGCAAGGACGTCGAGGAGGCCATCGCCGACATCGACGGCGTCATCATCGCCAACCACAACGCGCCGCTGCAGAGCATCGTCTCGGGCACGCGTGCGGCGGTGCAGGCGGCTGTGCGCAAGCTGGCCGCCGCGGGCATCGAGGCCCAGGAGATCCCGGTCGCCGCGGCCTTCCACAGCAGCCTGGTGAAGCCGGCGCAGAAGGCGCTGTCGGACCTGATCGAGGCCACACCCTGGCAGCCCACGGCCGTGCCCGTCTATGCCAACGCCACGGCACGTCCGCACCCGGCCGACGTGGCGCGCAGCAAGAAGCTGATGGCCGAGCACCTCGTGAGCCCGGTGGAGTTCGTCGCCGAGGTCGATGCCATGCACGCCGACGGCGCGCGCGTGTTCGTCGAGGTGGGTCCGAAGAGCGTGTTGTCCAAGCTGACCGGCCGCATCCTCGAAGGCAAGCCGCACCTGGCGGTGGCGCTCGACGACGGCAGCGGCCTGCACGGCCTGCTGGCGGCGGTGGGCCAACTGCTGGTGGCCGGCGTGCCGCTGCGGCTGTCGCCGCTGTTCGACGGCCGCGAATGCCGCGTGGCCGACTTGGCACGCCCGGCGCTGCTGGACCGCAGCGAGCCGGTGCCGCGCACGGCCTGGATGATCAATGGCTCCGGCGTGCGCCGCGCGGCCGAGCCGGTGCAGCAGATCGGCGTGACGCTGGAGCAGGCGCAGCAGGCTGCCGTGGCTGCGCCGGTGGCGATGGCCGCACCGGTGGCTGCGCCCGTTGCCGCACCGGCCCCCACGACTGCCGCGCTGGCCGCTGCCGCCAGCCTGCCCGCACGCAGTTCCGCCACCGCCCTGACACCGTTCCCGAGCAAGGAAAGACCCATGGACGACCGACGATCACTTCCGACCACGGCGGACGCCGCCGTGATGTCCGACTATTTCGACACCATGCGCCAGTTCCTGGAAACGCAGGAGCGCGTGATGTCGGCCTTCCTGGGCCAGCAGCCGGCCGCGCCGGGGCGCCCGATGGCGCTGCGTGCACGCAGCGCGCCGCTGGTGCTGCCGCGCGTGGCCGAGGTGGCGATGCCTGCGCCGGTGGCCGCACCCGCGGCGCCCGTCGCTCCGGTGGTCGTGGCGGCGCCCGTGGCGGCCCCGGTCGTGGCTGCGGTGCCTGCACCCGTGCCGGCACCTGTCCCGGTCGCGCCCCCGGCACCCGTCGCTGCCCCCGTGGCCGCCGCCCAGTCCGCGTCGGCCCCGGCGGCCGCGGCCGCGGCTGGGGCTGCCGTGTCGCGCGAGAAGATGATCGAAATGCTGCTGGCCATCGTCGAGGAGAAAACCGGCTACCCGAAGGACATGGTGGGCCTCGACCAGAACCTCGAGTCCGACCTCGGCATCGATTCGATCAAGCGCATCGAGGTCGTCGGCGCAATGCTGCAGGCGCTGCCCGAGCCCTACCGTGTGGCGCTCACCGACAGCCGCAGCAAGCTCAACACCCAGCCGTCGCTGAACGGCATGCTGGAGCTGTTGACGTCCGCCAAGCTCGGGGGGGTTGCCGTCCCTTTTGAGTTGGCCGAGGCGGGGTCCCCGGTGGCTGTGCGCAGCCATCTCCCGTCTCGGCATGTGATCCAGGCCTTGCAGCAGGCGCCCGGTGCGCAGGCGGCGCGGCACTTGAACGTCGGCCGTTTCGTGCTGGTGCCCGACGCGGGCGGCGTGGCCGCTGCGCTGGCCGCGCAGCTGCAGGCCCGTGGCTGCAGCATCGAGACGGTGCCGCCCGACACCCTGGGTGACGAGCGCGCCATCCTGGCCTGGTGCGCCGCGCGTGGCGACACGCCGCTGGCCGGCTTCGTGCACTTGGCGGCGCTGCAGGCATCGGCGCTCGACGCCGAAAGCGGTGTGCCCGCCTGGCGCGCCGCGCTGCAGTGCCACGACAAGGCGCTGTTCCTGCTGCTGAAGGCGCTGAGCCCGGTGCTGCCGGACGGCGCCCACGTGCTGTCGGCCAGCGCTTTGGGTGGCCTTTTCGGCCGCGGCCCCGCGCCGGCCGCTTTGATGCTGCACGGCGGCGCGGTGGGCATGCTGAAGTCGCTGCGTGAAGAGCGCCCGGCGCTGCGCGTGAAGGCGGTGGACACCGACCCCGCGCAGGGCACCGAAGCCGTCGCCGCGCAGCTGCTGGCCGAGATCGAACTCGACGGCGGTCGCCAGGAGGTCGGTTACCCCGCCGGCCAGCGCACCGTGTTCCAGACCGTGGCCACCGACGTGGCGACCGACGCAGCGCGCGCCGCCGCCCTCCAGGACATCGTCGTGCTGGCCACGGGCGGTGCACGTGGCATCACGGCCGAGGTGCTGCGCGAGCTGGCGCGCCCGGGCAACACGCTGGTGCTCACCGGCCGCAGCGCGCTGCCCGAGGTGGAAGCGCCCGAACTCGCTGCGCTGCCCACGGCCGAAGCGCTGCGCCAGCATTTCATAACGCTGGTGCGCAGCGGTGCGTCGTCGATGAAGCCGGGCGAGATCAACCGGCAGGTGGCTGCGCTGCTGGGCCTGCGCGAGATGCGCGCCAACATCGCCGACTTCCGCACGGCCGGTGCGGCGGTCGAGTACCACGCCATCGATGTCACCGACGAAGCCGCGATGCAGGCGCTGCTGGCCGACCTGTACAACCGCCACGGCCGCATCGACGGCGTCGTGCACGGCGCCGGCGTCATCGAGGACAAGCTGCTTGCCGACAAGGCCAGCGACAGCTGGTCGCGTGTCGTCGAGACCAAGGTGCTGGGCCTGCTGCTGCTGCAGAAGCACCTGCGGCCCGAGCGGCTGCAGTTCCTGTCGGTGTTCAGCTCGGTGGCGGGCCGCTACGGCAACAGCGGCCAGAGCGACTACGCCACCGCCAACGAGCTGATGAACCGCATCTGCGAACACCTGCGCGGGCGCTGGGGCGCGCACGTCAACGTCAACGCGCTGTGCTGGGGCCCCTGGGGCGCCACCAAGTTCGGTGCCGGCATGGTGACGGCCGAGACCGAGGCCAAGTTCGCGGCCAAGGGCGTGGAACTGGTGAGCGCCGAGGTCGGCCGCCGGCTTTTCCGCGATGAACTGGCTCGTGCCGAAGGCGGCCCGGTCGAGGTGGTCTGTGGCGCCGGCCCCTGGGAACGCCACGAGGCCGAGGTGGGGGCGATCCGGCAACTGCCGGCTGCACCGGACGCGCCGGCCGCGCCCAGCATCGGGCCGCTGCTCGGCCCCGCGACCGTGAGCACCCATCCGATGGGCGACCAGGTCGTGGCCTTCACGCTCGACCCGTACCACCTGTACCTGCAGGAACACGCGATCGACGGAACGCCGGTGCTGCCGGCCGCCGCCGCGCTGGAACTGCTGGCCGAGGCCGCCACCGCGCTGTGGCCGGGCTGGAAGGTCGTCGAGGTGCACGAGTTCAAGCTGATGAAGGGCGTCGAACTGAAGCAGCCCATGCGCGCGCTGCAGGTCGTGATCAGCCCGCCGCCCTACGGCAGCAGCGAGGGCTTCGAGGTCAATGCCGCGCTGCAGACCGACCTGGGGCAGGGCCGCGGCCTCACGCACTACCGCGGCGTGCTGCGGCTGGAACAGCAGCTGCCGGTGGGCGAGCGCTGCCGTCCGCGCCAGCACACAGAGAAGAGCCTGTCGCCCGCGCGGGCCTATGGCGAGTGGCTGTTCCACGGCCCGCGCTTCCAGGTCATCGAAGAGATCGCCGGGCTGTCGAGCGCCGGTGCGGCCACGCGCGTGCGCGCCACGCACCCGTCGCAGTGGCTGCAGGGCAGGGCGCCCGACTCCACCGGCTGGGTGTTCGATCCGGCGCTGCTCGACGCCGCGGCGCAGATGGCCTGGCTGTGGGCCCGCGCCTTCCGCGATGAGTCCGCGCTGCCGGCGCGCTTCGGTCGCGTCGTGCGCTACCGCGACGTGTTCCCGGCCCGCATGCACATGGAGTACGAGCGCATCGCCACCGACGACCCGGCCGTGGTGCGCGCCAACGTGATGTTCTTCGACGACGACGGCGAACCCGTGATGTTGATCGAGGAACTGGAAAGCATCGCCAGCGCCGCGCTGAACCGCCTGGGCGGCACCGCGCGCACGGCGGTGGGGGTCTGATGTCCAGCAAGCCCAAGACCGGCCCGGCCCCCGCGCTGGAGCCCATCGCCATCATCGGCATGGCCTGCATCTTCCCGCAGGCGCCCGACCTGCAGGCCTTCTGGAACAACATCCTGTCGGGCCTGGACGCCGTGGGCGACCCGGTGGAGAACTGGGACGCACAGCGCTACATCGACAGCGGCCGTATCAAGACGCCCAAGGGCGGCTGGCTGAAGGACCTGTACCGCTTCGACCCGCGCGAGTTCGGCATCATGCCCAACTCGATGGACGGCGGCGAACCCGACCAGTTCCTCGCCTTGCGGGTGGCGCGCGACGCGCTGGCCGACGCCGGCTACCTCCGGCCCGATGCCGACCACCGCGACACCGGCATCATCCTCGGCCACAGCACCTACCTGCACCGCGGCCAGGTCACGGTGATCCAGAACAACATCGTGCTCGACCAGACGATGGAACTGCTGCGCGCCGCGCTGCCGCACCTGGACGACACCGCCGCCGCGCAGCTGCGCCAGACGCTGCAGGCCAAGCTGCCGCCGACCAACTCCGACACCGCGCCGGGCCTGGTGCCCAACGTGATGACCGGGCGCATTGCCAACCGGCTGAACCTGAAGGGCCCGAACTACCTGGTCGACGCCGCGTGCTCGTCGTCGCTGCTGGCCGTGAGTGCCGCGATGGACGAACTGCGCGCCGGCCGCAGCCGGCTGATGCTGGCCGGCGGCGTCAACGCCTCGTTGCCGGCCGACGTGTCGACCATCTTCACGCAGCTCGGCGCGCTCAGCGCGCGCGGCAAGGTGCGGCCGTTCGAAAGCGGCGGCGACGGCACGCTGCTGGGCGAGGGCCTGGGTGTGGTGGTGCTCAAGCGCCTGAGCGACGCGCTGGCCGACGGCGACCGCATTTACGCCGTGCTGCGCGGCGTGGGCCAGGCCAGCGACGGCCGCGGCACCGGGCTGCTGGCGCCCAGCGTCGACGGCGAGACGCTGGCGATCCGGCGCGCCTACGACAGCACCGGCGTCGACCCGGCTACGGTCTCGATGATCGAGGCCCACGGCACCGGCATCCCGCTGGGCGACAAGACCGAGATCGCGGCGCTGAAGAACGTGTTCGGCGCCCGCGGCGACGGCGCGCAGGGCAGCATCGCCATCGGCTCCGTGAAGTCGATGATCAGCCACTGCATCCCGGCGGCCGGCATCGCGGGCCTGATCAAGACGGCGCTGGCGCTGCACCACCGCGTGCTGCCGCCGACGCTGTGCGACGCCGTCAACCCCGAGCTCGGCATCGACGGCACGCGGCTGTTCGTCAACACCGAGGCCATGCCCTGGATCGCGCCGCTGGGCGCGCCGCGCCGCGCGGGCGTCGATTCCTTCGGCTTCGGCGGCATCAACACCCACGCCATCGTCGAGCAGGCGCCGGCCGCCGCGAAGCGCCCGCCGCTGCTCGCGCGCTGGCCGTTCGAGCTGTGCGTGCTGTCGGCCGCCACGCCCGCGGCGCTGGCCGAGGCTTGCGAAGCGCTGGCTGCCGCGCTGCAGCGCAACCCGGGCTGGCAGCTCGACGAGATCGCCACGGCGCTGGCCGCGGCCGACCGTGGCGGCGCAGCGCGGCTGGCCATCGTGGCCAAGTCGCGCGAGGCGCTGGCCAAGGCGCTGGCGGGTGCGGTGCCCAAGCTGCGTGACCCGCAGGCCAAGTCCTGGTCCACACGCGCCGGTGCGTTCTTCTCGGCCGAGCGGCCGGGCGGCAAGCTGGCCTTCCTGTTCCCCGGCGAAGGCTCGCAGTACCTGGGCATGTTCGCCGACCTCGCGCAGTGCTTCGACGAAGTGCGCGAGTGGCTGGACTTCTGGCGCGGCCTGTACGACGACGCACCCGGCCGGACCCGCACCGACATCGCCTTCCCCGCGGCCACCGAGCTGACGCCCGAGCGCCGCAAGCACCTGGAAGCACGGCTGCATGCGATGGACATCGGCTCCGAGGCCGTGATGGTGGGCGGCCAGGCGATGTTCTCGCTGCTGACGGCGCTGGGCGTGCAGGCCGACGTGATGCTGGGCCACAGCTCGGGCGAGTCGTCGGCGCTGGCGGCCTCGCGTGCGTTGCCGGCGCACGACCTGGCCCAGCTGGCCGAGTTCATCCGCCAGCTCAATGCCGTCTACCAGCGGGTGCTGGGCGAGGGCAAGATCCCCACCGGCGCGCTGCTCGCCGTGGGCGCGCTGCCCGCGGCGATGGTGCACGAGACGGTGGCCGCCAGCGGCCGGCGCATCGAGGTCGCGATGGACAACTGCGCCAACCAGCTGGTGCTGTATGGCGAGCGTGCCGCCATCGACGATGTGCAGGCGCGGCTGGTGGCCATCGGCGGCATCTGCATGCCGCTGCCCTTCGACCGCGGCTACCACACGCCCGACTTCGGCGAGGTCAGCGCGGCGTTCCTCGCGTACTACAAGGCGATCAAGCTCGGGGCGCCGCGGGTGCCGCTGTATTCGTGCGCGTCGACGCAGCGCTTCCCCGATGCACCCGCGGCCGTGCGCAAGCTGGCAGCTGCACAGTGGTCGACCACGGTGCGCTTCCGCGAGACGGTGCAGGCCATGGTGGCCGACGGCGTGCGGTGTTTCGTGGAGGTCGGGCCGTCGGGCAACCTGACGGCCTTCGTCGACGACATCCTGTCCGACCAGCCCCACGTCGCGCTGGCCACGAACGTGCGCCGCAAACACGGGCTGGAGCAACTGCTGTCCACGCTGGCGCAGCTGTGGGTGCAGGGCCGTGGCGTGTCGCTGGGTGCGCTGTTCGCGCGGCGGCGCATCGCGGTGCTCGACCTGACGGTGGACCAGGCGGCGCCCAAGCTGCCGGGCCTGCTGGACAACACGATGCCGACGCTGCGGCTGGACGCGGCCGACCGGGCGCTGCTGCAGCGGCTGGCCGCGCCGGCAGTGGTTGATGCACCTCCTGCGCCTTCCGCGCCACCCGCCGCCGCGTCACTGGCGGCACCGGCCGAGCCGGCGGGCGCGTCGGCAAGCGATGTGGCTGCCGAGACAGCCATGGCGGCGGCGCAGACCGAGGTGATGGCCGGCTACTTCGGTCTGATGCGCGACTTCCTGGCGCAGCAGGCCGGTGTGGTGGCGCAGTGGCAGCCGGGCACGCAGGCCGTGGCTGCCTCGGTCCCCGAGGCAGCGGCTGGCGTGAACCCCGCGCCATTCCTCGACGAGATCCTCGAACTCGAGCCCACCCGGTTGCGCGCCGCCTGCAGTCTCGGCGTGCACCGCGACGCGTTCTTGCGCGACCACGTGCTGTCCGGCCCCGGCTCGGACACCGATCCCGATCTGCTCGGCCTGGCTTGCGTGCCGCTGATGGTCAGCCTGGAGATCATGGCCGAGGCCTGTGCCGTGCTGGCGCAGAGCACCGCCTTGCGTGTGATCGAACAGGTGAGGGCCTTCGACTGGATCGCTCTCGACGACGGCGAGCTCACGCTCGACGTGGTGGCCGAGGCCATCGCGGGCCAGCCGGGCAGCTTCCAGGCCACGCTGCGCCAGGGCGGCGCCGACGCCGTGACGGCGCGCTTCGCCTTCGCGGCTGCGCCGGTGCTGCCGCCCCTGATGGCGCTGGGCCAGGCGCAGCCGGCGCGCTGGGACGGGGCGCAGATCTACGACATCGGCATGTTCCACGGGCCCATCTTCCAGAGCCTGCGGCACATCCACGGCTGGAATGCGCAGGGCATCGACTGCACGCTGTCTCCCTGCAGCCTGGACGGCTTCTTCGCGCCCAGCGAGCGCGCGCCTCTCGTGCTGAATCCGGTGCTGCTCGATGCCATGGGACAGTTGGCCGCCTGCTGGGTGGCTGAACACGTCGGCACCGACTTCAACTGCTTCCCGTCGACGATCGAGCGCATCGAACTGCTGGCGCCCGCGGTGCCGGCCGACGGGCTGGTGCTGCGCGGCCGCCAGCGCGTGCTCGACCCCGCGCAGGCAGCCGACATCGCTGCCGCACGGCGCTGGGACTTCGAAGCGGTCGACGCCGCCGGGCAGCCGTTGGTGCGCGTGGCGGGCCTCGTCAACGTGTTCTTCCACGTGCCGCACCGTTTCTACCAGGTGCGCCGCGATCCGCTCGGCGGCTGGCTCGGCGCGCCGCTGGAAGCGACAGAAAGCGGCCTGCTGTGGCAGCTGGAGCAATTGCCCGAGGAGTTTTGCGCCCAATCCAACGGCATATTCCTGCGCATGCTCGCGCTGGCGACGCTGAGTTTCGCGGAGCGGGAGCTGTGGCGCCAGTTGCCGAAGAATGTGCGCCAGCGCCGCCAATGGTTGCTGGGGCGCCTGGCGCTGAAAGAAGCGACACGCTACTGGTGGCATGCGGAAACTGGCCAGTTGCTGTATCCATCGGATATCGAGGTGGCGCACGAAGCCAGTGGTCGACCGCTGGTCCGGGGTTGGTGGGCGGAATCTTTGGCCACGCTGCCGCAGGTTTCGCTCACGCATGACGCGGTTTCGAATATTGCTCTGCTGTCGACCAGTGGCCTGCCGGTAGGGGTGGATGCGGAAATCATCGGCCGTGTGCAGCGACCCGAGGCGCTGGTGGCGGCTTTCACGGCCGACGAACGCACCTGGCTGGAGCACGGCACGCGTCTGGTGCGCGACGAAGCGGTGCTGCGCCTGTGGTGCGCCAAGGAAGCCGCGGCCAAATTGCTCGGAACCGGCTTCCGCGGCGCACCGGAAGCGTTCGAGGTCACCTTCGAACCGGGGGGGGCGGAGCATGCCTTGGTGCGCTGCGATGGTATGATTGTTGCGGTTATGTTGCGGCGGCTTGGAAATATGATTCTGGCCACCGCCGAAGGCCACCCGAGGTTTCAGAAGGTTCATTGATGAACAGCTTGTTGCGCGACACGGTGGAAGCCACTGTGATTGCGGTGATCGAAGACCTGATTCAGGACTGGGGCCTCGAATTGGATGGCGGCGTCGGTGCCGATACCCAACTCGTTGCCCATCTCGAGTTTGCCTCGGTCGATATCATCCAGTTGTGCGTGGCGCTCGAGCAGGCGTATGGGCGGAAACTCGGCTTTCAGAATCTGCTGATGCGCGACGGCAGTTATGTCGGTGATTTGTCGGTACGCCAGATCGCGCAATTCATCGAGCAGCGCCTGAAACCCCAGGAAGGAGCGTCGGCATGACTGTCAAGACGTTGTTCATCGGCATGGACGGCGCCACCTTCACGGTGCTGAACGACCTGACCTCGGCCGCGGCCGGCGCCCCGGTGATGCCGTTCCTGGCCAAGATCTTCCAGGAGGGCAGCCGGGCGAAGCTGCGTTCCACGCCAAATCCGCTCACGCCGCCGGCCTGGGTGTCGATGATGACCGGCCGCAGCCCGGGCCACCACGGCGTGTTCGACTTCATCCGCGCCGAAGAGCGTGGCGAAGACGTCTTCTTCACCCTCTACGACCAGCGCGACTGCCGTGTCGAGACCATCTGGTCCATCGCCAGCCGCCAAGGCAAGAAGATCGCGGCGCTGAACTTCCCGTTCACGGCGCCACCGCCCAAGGACATCAACGGCTTCATGGTGCCTGGCTTCGTGCCCTGGCGCCACTTGCGCCGCAACTCCACGCCGCCCGACCTGTACGACCGGCTGAAGACCATCCCCGATTTCAGCGCACAGGAACTGGCCTGGGACTTCGAGCAGGAGAAGCAGGCCATGGAGAGCCTGACCGACGAAGACCGCGAGAACTGGGTCAAGTACCACCTGCCGCGCGAGAAGCAGTGGTTCCGCATCGCCGAGTTCCTGATGCGCGAGGAAGCGCCCGACCTGATGGCCGTGATGTTCGACGGCGTCGACAAGCTGCAGCACCAGGCCTGGCTCTTCATCGACCCCAACCTGCAGGTCGGCGAGCTCAGCGCCTACCACCGGCGCATGCGCCGGCTGAGCCTGGACTACTTCCGCCAGCTCGACGGCTTCATCGAGGCGCTGGTCACCGCCGCCGGCCCCACGGTGCAGGTGTTCATGTGCTCGGACCACGGCTTCACCGCTTCGACCGAGGTGCTGCGCATCAACACCTACCTCGGCGAAAAGGGCTGGCTGAAGTGGAAGCCGGTGCCCGACACCGACGAGGGCCGGCGCCGCGAGGACAGCATGTTCGCGCACCTCGACTGGAGCGAGACCATCGCGTACTGCCGCACGCCTTCGTCGAACGGCATCAACATCCGCGTCGCCACCGAGCCGGGCATGGGCGGCGTCAAGCCCGAGGACTACGAAGCCACGCGCAACCGGCTGATCCAGGATCTGGAAGCCCTGGTCGACCCGGCCACGGGCGAGCGCATCATCACCGAGATCCACAAGCGCGAAGACGTGTTCCCGGGTGGCGCGATGAAAGACGCGCCTGATCTGCAACTGGTGCTGCGCGACTTCGGCTTCGTGTCGATCAAGAACCGGCTGCCCGTGGTCGAACCCCGCCCCGAGCCGGTGGGCACGCACCACCCCGACGGCGTGTTCCTGGCCTACGGCCCGGGCATTGCCCGTGGCAAGCAGCTCGGCCGGCGCCAGATCATGGACGTGGGCGCGACGCTGCTCTACAGCCTGGGGCTGGCCGTGCCGAGCGACATGGAAGGCGTGGTGCCCGAGAACATGTTCACCGCCGAGCACAAGGCCTTGCACCCGGTGATCATCGGCGCACCCACCAAGGGCGACGTGGGCGGGCAGGGCGGCGACGCCATGGCCGACGACGAGAAGGCGCAGATCATGGCGCAGCTGCAGTTGCTCGGCTACATGGAATAGGCCATGCCAGTCGCGCAGGTCAACGGTGCCCGTCTGAACTACCTCCAGGTCGAGGAGCCCGGCGACGCGCCGCGCGAAGACCTGGTGATGGTGCACGGCCTGGCCACCAACATGGCCTTCTGGTACCTGCCGTACGCGCCCGAGTTTGCCAAGCGCTTCCGCGTCACCCTGCTCGACCTGCGTGGCCTGGGCCGCTCGGAGATGACGCCCAACGGCTACACGCCGCAGAACCTGGCGCTCGACCTCCAGGGCCTGATGGACCACCTGGGCATCCAGCGTGCGCACGTCATGGCGCACAGCTTCGGCGGCGTCGTGGCGCTCAGCATGGCCTGCTTGGACGCGTCGCGCGTGCGCAGCCTGGTGCTGTGCGACACCCACATCTCCGCCGTGCGCCGCCACCACCTGCCGCGCGACTGGGGCAACCGCAGCCACATCCAGGCCGTGCTCGACCGCCACGGCCTGCGCCTGGACACGCACGACGCGTACTTCGGCTACCGCCTGCTCACCGAGGTGGCGCAGCTGCAACTGCGCAACCAAGAGGTGCCGCCGGACCTGCTCGACCTTGTTGGCCCGATGATGGGCAAGCAGGGCAAGCGCACCGCGGCGCAGTGGGTCAAGCTGATGGAGGAGACCGCGGCCGAGGCGCAGCTGATGGGCGACGACGGCCTGGCGCTCGACGCGCTGCGGCGGTTGATGTTCCCGATCCTGGCGCTGTATGGCGACCACTCGCAGGCGCGGCTGACCGGCGGCGAACTGCTCGACGTGTGGCCCCATGCCGAGTTCCGCCGCGTGCGCGACGCCGGCCACTTCTTTCCGGCGTCCCGACCCGACGACGTCATGGCCGAGTGCGAACGCTTCTGGCGCGGCGAGTTCGCGCGCAAGCCGGTGGTACGCTCCGGCGAAGAGCAGCGTCGGCATTTCCGCAGTGACCGTGTCTTCAAATCCGATGGTTCCTGGTTCTTCACCACGCGCGAGCAACAGCGCCTGGGCCCGTACACCAACCCCGACGAAGCACACGACGCGCTGGCGCGCTACATCAGCAGCCTGGCTGTCCCCGCGTAGGCCGCCATGGTGACGGCGAACCGGCTCGGCATCTGGCCCGGGCTGAACCGGCGCGACTTCCGCTGCATCGCGCAGAACGGCTTCGGCGACGGCAACAACGCCTATGCGCATTCGATGGCCTGGTTCAACGGCCATCTGTACGTGGGCACCACGCGCGGCAACTTCCCCTTCATGAAGGCACGCCTGCCGATCGGCATGGACGTGTGGCCGGTGGAGTGCCCGGAGAACCCGTTCGATCTCGACATGCATGCCGAGATCTGGCGCTACGACCCCCGGCGCGACCACTGGGAGCGGGTCTTCAAGGCGCCGACCATCATCGGCAGCCACGGCAAGCCGATCCCGCGCGAACTGGGGCTGCGCGGCATGCTCGTGTACTCGGGCGGCGGCCGCGAGCCGTCGGCGCTGTTCGTCAGCACCTGGTCGCCCGCGCGCGGCCCGGGCCCGAACCTGCTGCGCTCGGAGGACGGGCGCACCTTCACGCCGACCTGCGAGCCCGGCTTGAACGGATTGCCGGTGACCACGATCCGCACGCTGTGCGAATTCAAGGGCAAGCTCTACACCACGCCTGCCGGCTCGCGCGGCGGCAATCCGAACGTCTCGGCGCACTCGGTCGTCTACGAGAGTGCCGACCCTACGGCCGGGCAGTGGGAACCCGTCAGCGACTTCGGCTTCGGCGACGCCGGCAACAAGACCGTGTTCGAGATGTGCGCCTTCGGCGACCACCTGTACGTGGGCACCTTCAACATGGAGGGCTACCAGGTCTGGCGCAGCACCTGCGAAGGCGACAAGCCTTACCACTGGGAACGCGTGATCGAGCGCGGCGCCTACCGCGGCAAGCTCAACCAGTGCGTGCTGAGCATGATGCCGTTCAAGGGCGCGCTGTACATCGGCAGCGGCATCCAGGGCGGCGGCATCGACACGCAGAACAAGGTCGGCCCGGCGCCGCCCGAGCTGGTGCGGCTGTGGCCCGACGGCCGCTGGGACCTGCTGGTCGGCGATGAACGCGACACGCCGACGGGCCGCAAGGTGCCGCTGTCGGGCTACATGCCCGGCTTCAACAACTTCTTCAACGGCTACTTCTGGCGCATGGTCGCGCACGAGGGCTGGCTCTACCTGAGCACGTTCGAGTGGAGCACGGTGATGGGCTACGCCAACCGCCGGCGCTGGCCCGAGGCCTTCACCAACGTCATCAACCATGTCGGCGCGCAGACCATCCTCGACCACCACTCGGGCTTCGACCTGTACCGCAGCTTCGATGGCGAGAACTGGGTGCCGGTCACGACCAACGGCATGGGCAACCCGTACAACATGGGACTGCGCACGATGGTGTCGACGCCGCACGGGCTGTTCCTGGGCACGGCCAATCCCTACGGGCCGAAGATCATGCCGCTGAACGGCAATCGCTACGTGCCGAACCCGCGCGGCGGCTGCGAGATCCACTTCGCTGCTTCGGCACCGGCGGCGGGCTGAGCACGATGGCCACGCGCGGCCCTGGCTGGTTGCGGCAGGTGCTGCGCGGCAGCGGTGCGGCATCGGAGCCGTCGCCAGCGGACTGGCCGGCCGGCACCCGCATCGAACGCGACGTGCCCTACGGTCTGCATCCCGCACAACGTCTCGATCTCTATGCGCCTGCGGGCGCGCAGGGCAGCCCGGTGCTCGTGCTGGTGCACGGCGGCGCCTGGACGCTGGGCGACAAGGCGCAGCCGGGCGTCGTGCTGCACAAGGTGCGGCACTGGCTGCCACGCGGCTGGATCGTCGTCTCGCTGAACTACCGCCTGCTGCCCGAGGCCGATCCGTTGCAGCAGGCGGACGACGTGGCGCGTGCGATCGGCGCCGTGCAGCGCGACGTGCCGCGCTGGGGCGGCGACGGCCAGCGCGTGGCGCTGTGCGGGCATTCCACCGGAGCGCACCTCGCGGCGCTGGTGCTGGCCGACGCGTCGCTCGCGGCCGCACACGGCCTGCAGCCGCCGCAGACGGCCGTGCTGCTGGACAGCGCCGCGCTCGACGTGGTGCAGGTGATGGAGGGCGCGCACCTGCCGCTGCACGACCGGGCCTTCGGCGACGATCCGGCCTACTGGCGCCAGTCGTCGCCCTGGCATTGCGTGCAGCATGCGCTGCCGCCGCTGCTGCTGGTGTGCGCGCAGGACCGCGAGGCTGCCACGCAGCAGGCCGAACGCTTCGCCGAGCGTGCGCGCGGCGCGGGCGGCAGCGCGCAGGTGTCGGCCGTGGCGCTGTCGCACCGCGAGATCAACGAGCAACTGGGGCAGCACGAAGAACTGACGCGCCTGGTCGACGATTTCCTGGGTGCGCAAGGCCTGCCATGATGCGCCACCGCAGGGGGTAACCCCGCAGCAGGGGCCGCAGACGCGACTCCTAGAATCGCAGTGCAGCATTCACCAGGAGACCGAACGCATGCCTTCGTCCCGACGCGCCGCCCCTGCGGCCGAACCCGCCGCCGCCCCCGGGACGCGGATCCTCAAGAAGTACCCCAACCGCCGTCTCTACGACACCCAGACCAGCAGCTACATCACGCTGGCCGACGTCAAGCGCATGGTGCTGGGCGGCGAGGAGTTCGAGGTGCGCGACGCCAAGACCGGGGACGACCTCACGCGCAGCATCCTGCTGCAGATCATCCTGGAAGAAGAGTCAGGCGGCGTGCCGATGTTCAGCACGCCGATGCTGGCGCAGATCATCCGCTTCTACGGCCACTCGATGCAGGGCATGATGGGTGCGATGCTCGAGAAGAACCTGCAGACCTTCGTCGAACTGCAGAGCCAGTTCGTCGGCGGCCAGGCACCCGTGCTGCAGAACATGATGGGCACGTACCTCGACCAGTCGCGTGCGATGTTCGAGAAACTGCAGGAGCAGATGACCACCGCCGGCGTCATCTTCCCCGGTTTCCCGCCTCCGAAACGCTGAGGGCGCGCCGATCGGGGAAAATCCCCCGATGAACGCTCCCACCCCGGGCTCCGCGCCCACCGTCGGTTTCGTCTCGCTCGGCTGCCCCAAGGCGCTGACCGACTCCGAACTCATCCTCACGCAGCTCAGCGCCGAGGGCTACCGCACCAGCAAGACCTTCGCCGGCGCCGACCTCGTCATCGTCAACACCTGCGGCTTCATCGACGACGCGGTGAAGGAAAGCCTCGACACCATCGGCGAGGCGCTGGCCGAGAACGGGCGCGTCATCGTCACTGGCTGCCTGGGCGCCAAGGCCGGCGACGACGGCGGCAACCTCGTGCGCCAGATCCACCCCAAGGTGCTGGCGGTCACGGGCCCGCACGCCACCCAGGAGGTCATGGACGCGGTGCACCTGCACGTGCCCAAGCCGCACGACCCGTTCGTGGACCTGGTGCCGGGCTTCGTGCAAGGCGCGGGCATCAAGCTGACGCCCAAGCACTATGCCTACCTGAAGATCAGCGAAGGCTGCAACCACCGCTGCAGCTTCTGCATCATCCCCAGCATGCGCGGCGACCTGGTCTCGCGCCCGATCGGCGATGTGCTGAACGAGGCCCGCGCGCTGTTCGAAGGTGGCGTGAAGGAACTGCTGGTCATCAGCCAGGACACCAGTGCCTACGGCGTCGACGTGAAGTACCGCACCGGCTTCTGGGACGGCAAGCCGGTGAAGACGCGCATGTTCGAGCTGTGCGAGGCACTGGCCACGCTGGCCGAGCAGCACGGCGCCTGGGTGCGGCTGCATTACGTCTATCCGTACCCGCACGTCGACGAGGTGCTGCCGCTGATGGCCGCCGGCCGCATCCTGCCGTATCTGGACGTGCCGTTCCAGCACGCGCATCCCGACGTGCTCAAGCGCATGAAGCGCCCGGCCAGCGGCGAGCGCAACCTCGAGCGCCTGGCGGCCTGGCGCGCCGCCTGCCCCGAGATCGTCGTGCGCTCGACCTTCATCGCCGGCTTCCCGGGCGAGACCGAGGCCGAGTTCGAGTACCTGCTCGACTTCCTGAAGGAAGCGCAGATCGACCGCGCGGGCTGCTTCGCGTATTCGCCGGTGACGGGCGCCACCGCCAACGACCTGCCCGGTGCTCTGCCAGCCGAGGTGCGCGAGGAGCGCCGCGCGCGCTTCATGGCGGTGGCCGAGGCCGTGTCGGTGCAGAAGCTGCAGCGCCGCGTGGGCGCGACGATGCAGGTGCTGGTCGACAGCGCGCCGGCGCTCGGCCGCAAGGGCGGGGTGGGGCGCAGCTACGCGGACGCGCCCGAAATCGACGGCACCGTGCGCCTGCTGCCGCCCGAGAAGGCCTCGCGCACGCTGAAGGTGGGCGAGTTCACGAAGGCGCGCATCGTCGCCGTCGAGGGCCACGACCTGATCGCGGTGCCGGCATGAAAAAGGACACCACGGCGCTGATCCACCACGCCTACCAGCCGCCCGGTGGCTTCGAGGCGCCGCAGGTCGGCGTGCACAAGGCCTCGACGGTGCTGTTCCGCGACACGGCGGCGCTGCGTGCGCGCGACTGGCGCCACAAGACCGGCTACACCTACGGCCTGCACGGCACGCCCACCACGTTCACGCTGGAAGAGCGCGTCGCGGCACTGGAAGGCGGCCGGCACTGCGTGCTGGTGCCCAGCGGCCTGGCGGCCATCGCGCTGGTGAACCAGGCGCTGCTGCGCGCGGGCGACGAGGTGCTGCTGCCGACCAACGTCTACGGTCCCAGCCGCGAGCTGGCGCGCCACGAACTGGCGCACTGGGGCATCACGCACCGCCTGTACGACCCGATGGACGCCGCGGCGCTGGCCGCGATGGTCGGGCCGCAGACGAAGCTGGTGTGGGTGGAGGCCGCGGGCTCGGTGACGATGGAGTTTCCCGATCTGCTGGGCCTGCTGCGTGTGTGCCGCGACCAGGGCATCACGTCGGCCATCGACAACACCTGGGGCGCGGGCATCGCCTTCGACGCCTTCGCGCTGGGCGCCGACGTCGTGATGCAGGCGCTGACCAAGTACCCCTCGGGCGGCGGCGACGTGCTGATGGGCTCGGTCTGCACCCGCGACGACACGCTGCACGAACGCATCAAGCTCACCCACATGCGGCTGGGCCTGGGCGTGGCTGCGAACGACGCCGAACTGCTGCTGCGCTCGCTGCCCACCACCGCGCTGCGCTACCACGCGGCCGACGCCACCGGGCGAGCACTGGCGCGCTGGCTGCAGCAGCGGCCCGAGGCGGCCCAGGTGCTGCACCCGGCGCTGGAAGGCGCACCCGGACACGCGCACTGGCGTGCCTGCGCCACGGCCGCGGCCGGTCTGTTTTCGGTGGTCTTCGATGGCCGCTACAACCCGGCCCAGGTCGACCGCTTCGTCGATGCGCTGCGCCTGTTCAGGATCGGCTATTCGTGGGCCGGCCCGATGAGCCTGGTGGTGCCTTACGACCTGGGCGTGATGCGCCAGCCGGCGCCGTATGCGGGCACGCTGGTGCGGTTCTCGGTGGGGCTGGAAGATGTGGCCGACCTGCAGGCCGACCTGGAGCAGGCGCTGGGCGCGCTGGCCGCCTGAGGCCGCGGCCTCAGCTGCCCTTCGACGAGACCTTGTGCCGCATCAGGCGGCCCTTCTCGCGTTCCCAGTCCTTCTCGCGCTCGGTGTTGCGCTTGTCGTGCTGCGCCTTGCCCTTGGCCAGCGCGATCTCGGCCTTCACGCGGCCGCCCTTGTAGTGCAGGTTCAGCGGCACGAGCGTGAAGCCCTTCTGCTCGACCTTGCCGATCAGGCGCCGGATCTCGGCCTTGTGCATCAGCAGCTTCTTCGTGCGGTCGGCCTCGGGCGTGATGTGCGTGGACGCGGTGCGCAGCGCGTTGATGCGGCAGCCGATCAGGTAGAGCTCGCCGTCGCGGATGTGCACGTAGCCGTCGGTCAGCTGCACCTGGCCGGCACGGATGGCCTTGACCTCCCAGCCGGACAGCACCATGCCCGCCTCGAACTGTTCGTCGATGGCGTATTCGTAGCGAGCGCGGCGGTTTTCTGCGATGTTGGCCATGGGGTCTGCGGCTGCCTGCGACGGGCAAGGGGTGCCGCCTACAATTCCTGCATTGTATGAAGCACGTGAAGAAGTCCGTCCTGCTTTGGTACTCGCCCCGCGAGATGTACGACCTGGTGACGGGCGTCGAGTCCTACCCGGCCTTCCTGCCGTGGTGCGACAAGGCCGAGGTGCTGGAACGCCACGACACGGGCATGACGGCACGACTGGGTTTGGCCTACATGGGGGTCAAGCACGCCTTCACAACCCGCAACGTGCACGTGGCCGGGCAGTCGGTCGACGTGACCCTGGTCGACGGTCCGTTCTCGCTGCTCGAAGGGGTGTGGGAGTTCCACGCGTTGGGCCGTCCGGGCGTGGAGGCGCAGGCCTGCAAGATCGAGTTCGACCTGCGTTATGCCTTCTCGAGCAAGGCACTGGAGACCGTGGTGAGCCCGGTGTTCGACAAGGTGGCCAACACCTTTGTCGACTGCTTCGTGAAGCGCGCCGAGGTCGTGTATGGCCCCCGCTGAGACGCTGCAGGTCGAAGTGGTCTACTGCCCGCAACCCGGGCAGGTCGACCAGGTCAGGTTGCAGATGACGACTGGCGCCACGCTGGCCGACGCACTGCAGGCCAGCGGCCTGCTGCAACGCCACGGGCTCGTGGCCGAGGGTCTGCGCGTGGGCATCTGGGGCAAGCTGCGCCCACCCGAGACGCTGCTGCGTACACGCGACCGCATCGAGCTCTACCGCCCGCTGACCGTGGACCCGAAGGAGGCGCGGCGCCTGCGCTACAAGCGCAACAAGGCCGCCACCACCACGACCTAGGAGCCGCTGCCGCGGCAGTCGGAGCCGATGACCTCGTTGGCGCGCCGCATCTCCTCGGCGCGGCCCTTGTCGTCGAGGATCTCGCGCTCGCCCTTCTCGTTGGTGCGCGCGATGCGCTGACCGGTTTCCAGCGCTGCGAGATGACCGCGCGCGCGGCGGCAGTTCTCGGCGCGCTGCTGCGCGAGCTTCTCTTCGTCGGCGCGTGCCTTGGCTTGCTGTTCCTGGTCGCCGGCGCGGCGGCGTGCTTCCAGTTCCTTGTCGACCGTGGGGCGGGCGGCGGGCGACGCCACAGCGCCCGATGCGGCCGGAGCCACAGGTGCCAGCACGCGCCGCGGGTCGGGGCGCTGCAGGATGTCGCGTTCGGGAATGTCGCGCGGCGGGGGCAGGTCGCTGGCGGTGATCTGGCCGCCCTTGTCCTTCCACTTCCACTGCGCGTGCGCAGGCAGCGTGGCGGCAGCCAGTGCCAGCAGCAGGAAGGCGGCGGCGGGCCGGGACAGGAGCGCGTGGGGGAGTCGCATGCCGGCAGTGTAGGGCCGCCGATGGGGCCCCGTCGTGACCTCCGTCACGGGCTGCGGGCGGGAAGTGTTGCCGTCCGTATAATCGCTTTTTGCGCCTGGAGCCCGTTCAGCATGCGCCTACTCGGCAAAGCGCTCACCTTCGACGACGTGTTGTTGGTGCCGGCCTATTCTCAGGTGTTGCCCCGCGACACCAACCTCTCCACCCGACTGTCCCGCAACATCACGCTGAACCTGCCACTGGTTTCGGCGGCGATGGACACCGTGACCGAAGCCCGCCTCGCGATCGCCATCGCGCAGGAGGGCGGCATCGGCATCGTGCACAAGAACTTCTCGCCGAAGCAGCAGGCGGCTGAAGTGGCGCGCGTGAAGCGCTATGAGTCGGGCCTGCTGCGCGACCCCATCAGCGTCACGCCCGACACCCCGGTGCGCGAGGTCGTGGCGCTGCAGCGCCAGCACGGCTTCAGCGGCTTTCCGGTGCTGGAAGGCAAGGTCGTGGTCGGCATCGTCACCAACCGGGACCTGCGCTTCGAGTCGCGCCTGGACGCCCCGGTACGCGAGGTGATGACGCCGCGCGACCGCCTGGTGTGGGTCAAGGAAGGCGCTTCGCTCGACGAGGGCAAGGCGCTGATGCACAAGCACCGCCTGGAGCGCGTGCTGGTGGTCAACGACGCGTTCGAGTTGCGCGGCCTGATGACGGTGAAGGACATCACCAAGCAGACCGACTTCCCGAACGCCGCGCGCGACGCGCAAGGCAAGCTGCGCGTGGGCGCGGCGGTGGGCGTGGGCGACGGCACCGAAGAGCGTGTCGACCTGCTGGTCAAGGCCGGCGTCGACGTGCTGGTGGTCGACACCGCGCACGGCCACAGCGCCGGCGTGATCGAGCGCGTGCGCTGGGTCAAGAAGACCTACCCGCAGGTCGACGTCATCGGCGGCAACATCGCCACCGGCGCTGCCGCCACCGCGCTGGTGGAAGCAGGCGCTGACGCGGTGAAGGTCGGCATCGGCCCCGGCAGCATCTGCACCACGCGCATCGTCGCCGGCGTCGGCGTGCCGCAGATCATGGCCATCGACAACGTGGCCACCGCGCTGCGCGGCAGCGGCGTGCCGCTGATCGCCGACGGCGGCATCCGCTACTCGGGCGACATCGCCAAGGCGATCGCCGCCGGTGCCAGCACCGTGATGATGGGCGGCATGTTCGCAGGCACCGAGGAAGCCCCGGGCGAGGTCATCCTGTACCAGGGCCGCAGCTACAAGAGCTACCGCGGCATGGGTTCCATCGGCGCAATGAAGGCCGGCTCGGCCGACCGCTACTTCCAGGAAAACGACGAGACCACGAACCCCAACGCCGACAAGCTGGTGCCCGAGGGCATCGAGGGCCGCGTGCCGTACAAGGGCTCGATGCTGGGCATCGTGTACCAGATGGCGGGCGGCCTGCGCGCGGCCATGGGCTACTGCGGCTGCGCCAGCATCGAGGAGATGCGCAGCAAGGCCGAGTTCGTCGAGATCACTTCTGCCGGCATCCGCGAGAGCCACGTGCACGACGTGCAGATCACGAAGGAAGCGCCCAACTACCGGGCGGAGTGACGATGAGCGACGTCAGTCCGGCGGCGGGCGGCCCCAACGCCGGGCCGCCAGTGGCCGGCATCGCGGCTGGCAAGCCTGCCGCAATGCGCTTCATCATGCTGGTGGTGCTGATCGACATGCTGGCGGTCGGCCTCATCGTGCCGGTGCTGCCGGCGCTGGTGGGCAAGTTCACCAGCGTGCCGGCGGAGCAGAGCTACTGGTACGGCGTGGTGGCGTTCTCCTACGCCATTGCCAGCTTCATCGGTGCGCCGATGCTGGGTGCGCTGTCCGACCGCTTCGGCCGCCGGCCGATCCTGCTTCTGGGTTTCTGCGGGCTGGCGATCAACTTCTTCATGACGGCGCTGGCCAGCGCGCTGTGGATGCTGGTCGTGTCGCGCCTGTTCGGCGGCCTGATGCAGGCCAACGCTGCGGTGGCCAACGCGTATGTGGCCGACATCAGCGCGCCGGAAGACCGTGCCAAGCGCTTCGGGCTGCTGGGCGCGATGTTCGGCATCGGCTTCATCCTGGGGCCGGTGCTGGGCGGGTTGCTGGGCGGCATCGACCTGCAACTGCCGTTCTTCGTCGCCGGCGGCTTGGCGTTGTTGAACCTGGCCTACGGCTACTACGTGCTGCCTGAGTCGCTGCCGGTCGAGCGCCGCCGCGGCATCGACTGGGCACGCGCCAATCCGCTGTCGTCGCTGGTGCAGCTCTCGCGCCTGCAGGGCGTGGGGCGGCTGGTGGCCGTGCTGGCATTTGCCGGGCTGGCGCAGTTCACGCTCTACACGGTGTGGGTGCTGTACGCCACGTTCCGCTTCGGCTGGGGCCCCACCGAGAACGGCTGGTCGCTGTTCGCCGTGGGCGTGGTCTCGGCCGTGGTGCAGGGCGTGCTGCTGGGCCGGCTGCTCAAGCGCTTCCCGCCGCAGCGCCTGGCCGTGATGGGCCTGGTCTCGGCGACGCTGGCCTTCGTCGGCTTCGGCCTCGCCACCGAAGGCTGGATGATGTACGTGGTGATCTTTGCCAACGTGCTGGGCAACACCGTTGCCGCGTCGATGCAGGGGCTGATCTCCAGCGCCGCCGACGGCAGCGAGCAGGGCCAGACCATGGGCTCGGTGAGCGGGCTCAACAGCCTGATGGCGGTGATCGCGCCGATGCTGGCAGCGCCGCTGCTGGGCGCGGTGTCGCACCTGCCGGCCACCGATTGGCGCATCGGCGCCCCGATGTTCTTCTGCGCCGTGCTGCAGGCCCTGGCGCTGGCCTTTGCCGTGTCCCACTTCCGCCGGCTGCGCCGCAGGCCGCTGGCACCTGCCTCGAGCTCCGCATGACGCACGACAAGATCCTCATCCTCGACTTCGGCTCGCAGGTCACGCAACTCATCGCCCGCCGCGTGCGCGAGGCGCATGTGTACTGCGAGATCCACCCGAACGACGTCGGCGACGATTTCATCCGCGCCTTCGCGCCCAAGGGCATCATCCTCTCGGGCAGCCACGCCAGCACCTACGAAGAACACGAACTGCGTGCGCCGCAGGCGGTGTGGGACCTGGGCGTGCCGGTGCTGGGCATCTGCTACGGCATGTTCACGATGGCGGTGCAGCAGGGTGGGCAGGTCGAGGCCAGCACGCACCGAGAGTTCGGCTACGCCGAGGTGCGCGCGCACGGCCACACGAAGCTGCTCGATGGCATCGAGGACTTCGCCACCGCAGAAGGCCACGGCATGCTGAAGGTGTGGATGAGCCACGGCGACAAGATCACCGCGCTGCCGCCCGGCTTCAAGCTGATGGCCAGCACGCCCAGCTGCCCCATCGCCGGCATGGCCGACGAGACACGTGGCTACTACGGCGTGCAGTTCCACCCGGAGGTCACGCACACCGTGCAGGGCCGGGCGCTGCTGGAGCGCTTCGTGCTGCAGATCGCCGGCGCGCGCCCCGACTGGGTGATGCGCGACCACATCGCCGAAGCCGTGGAGCGCATCCGCGCGCAGGTGGGTGACGAGGAGGTCATCCTGGGCCTGAGCGGCGGCGTCGATTCCAGCGTGGCCGCGGCGCTGATCCACCGCGCCATCGGCGACCAGCTCACCTGCGTGTTCGTCGACCACGGCCTGCTGCGCCTGAACGAAGGCGACCTGGTGATGGACATGTTCGTCGGTCAGCTGCATGCCAAGGTGGTGCGCGTGGATGCCAGCGCGCTGTTCCTGGGCAAGCTGGCGGGCGTGACCGACCCCGAGGCCAAGCGCAAGATCATCGGCAGCGAGTTCGTCACCGTCTTCAAGCAGGAAGCGGCCAAGCTGGTGGGCAGTGGCGCCAAGGGCGCGAAGTGGCTGGCCCAGGGCACGATCTACCCCGACGTGATCGAAAGCGGCGGCGCCAAGACCAAGAAGGCCGTCACGATCAAGAGCCACCACAACGTGGGCGGCCTTCCCGAGCAACTGGGCCTGAAGCTGCTGGAGCCGCTGCGCGACCTGTTCAAGGACGAGGTGCGCGAACTGGGCGTGGCGCTGGGCCTGCCGCCCGAGATGGTCTACCGCCACCCGTTCCCGGGCCCGGGTCTGGGCGTGCGCATCCTGGGCGAGGTGAAGCAGGAATGCGCCGACCTGCTGCGCCGCGCCGACGCGATCTTCATCGAGGAACTGCGCAACTTCCGCGACGCAGCCAGCGGCAAGAGCTGGTACGACCTGACCAGCCAGGCCTTCACCGTGTTCCTGCCCGTGAAGAGCGTGGGCGTGATGGGCGACGGCCGCACCTACGAGTACGTGGTGGCACTGCGCGCCGTGCAGACCAGCGACTTCATGACCGCCGACTGGGCCGAACTGCCGTATGCGCTGCTGAAGAAGGTCAGCAGCCGCATCATCAACGAAGTGCGCGGCATCAACCGCGTCACGTACGACGTGAGCAGCAAGCCGCCGGCGACGATCGAGTGGGAATGAGCCAAGATCGTCCCGCGGTGTCTCCGGCCATCCCAGAACAATCCGATTTCGCTGTGGGGACAAGGACTTAGCGTCCTAAGTCGTCCCACCCGATCCCGCGCCGTCCCAGGCGTTCTGACGGTTGATTTGACGGTATCCGAGCACCTACGCTGGCAGGCGTGCGTCGATACCGTCAGCCCCCATGACGGTATCGCGATCCTGCGACATGCAACGGATCGGAGATCTCATGGACACCTCGGTGGATCAGGCCCGCAGCGGGCCGACTGGCGCGAAGTCGCGTCAGGGTTTGACGGACGCCAAGCTGCGTGACATGCCGCCGCGCGAGCGGGCCTACAAGGTCAGCGATGGCGGCAACGGCCTCTACGTCGTCATCTCGCCCAGCGGCAGCCGGTCCTTCCGCTACGACTACCGGTTCGGTGGCCGGCGCGAGACCTTGACCATCGGTCGCCACGAGCCGGTGGCGCGCCAGGCCCAGCGCTCCCACTTGGCGTACGGCATGGATGTCACGCTGGAGGAAGCGCGGCTGCTGCTGGCACGGGCGCGCGTCGACGTCAGTTCAGGGCGTTCGCCTGCGCGGGCCAAGGTCGAGCAGCGCAGCGAGGTCGCCGAAGCCATGAGCTTCGGGCGGTGGGCGACGCGGTACTTCGAGTTCAAGTCCGACGCCAAGAGCGGTGCCGAGCGGCTGGCCGACAGCACGCTGTCGCTGCGCCGATCGATCTACAACCGCATCCTGGCTGGCCCGTTTGCGAAGCTGAACCTCGATGAGATCAAGCCGGTCGCGCTGGGTGAGCTGCTCGACCGCGTGAAGAGCGAACGAGGGCCTGGTCCGGCCGTGCACGCGAGGGAACTGGTCTTGCAGGTCTACCGTTTCGCTGCCGGCAAAGGCGTCGATGTCGATAACCCGGCCGAAGCGCTTGCACGCAAGGCCTACGCCACCTTCGTCCCCCGCGAGCGCAACCTCAGTCGCCACGAGATCAAGGCCTTGCTCGATGGGCTTGAGCAGACCGGTACCGCGCCGACTTTGCGGCTGGCTGTCCGGCTCATGCTGCTGACGGGTGTTCGCAAGGGCGAGTTCATCGGCGCCACCTGGTCCGAAGTGGACTGGGAGCGGGCACAGTGGTCGATCCCGGCGGAGCGGATGAAGGCGGGCAAGCCGCACACGGTCTACCTTGCGGAGCAGGCACTCGACTGGGCTGCTGCCGGTCCCGTAGACACCAACCTAAGCTCCTCGAGCTCTCTCGAAC
>VFQM010000098.1_pt1 | contig 107663 bp, 92 predicted proteins | sample 3512391 | NCBI WGS metagenome assembly VFQM01 (sample SAMN10412369, study PRJNA504923) | tailings metagenome | isolation source: Replicate 1 from Balatoc abandoned mine | place: Philippines | reverse complement strand
AGGACACCTATTACGCCGATCAGCCCAAGATGGACGCCGAAGTGCTGAAGGGCCGCGTTGCCGAATATGCCCATCGCAACGGCTGGAAGGGCGAAGTGATCGATCAGGAGGCGGGGATCCTGCCGGTGATTTCGGGCGGGGATTTCAGCACCGCGCTGGCCGAAGTCGCTATCTCCGGGGTGGCGCTGGCGGGGGCACGCGGGGGCTTTTCGCACCCGCTGACCAGCTACACCATCCCCTTTGCGGTGAGCAACGCGCTTGCCATCGCCCGGCTGATTGCGCGGCGGCCCGATGTGTCGGGCCACGACCTTGCCGCCTTCTGCCGCCGCCGCGCCAAGCGCCACTGGCGCGCGACCGCCTATTACCGGATGCTCAGCCGGATGCTGTTCGAAGCCGCCGAACCGGGCAAGCGGGTGGTGGTGTTCGAACATTTCTACGCGCTCAAGGGCAACCTTGTGGAGCGGTTCTATGCAGGCCGGTCCACCTGGCCGGATCGGCTGCGCATCCTTACCGGCAAGCCGCCCGTAGCTATCCCCCGCGCCATCCGGGCGCTGTTTTCCTCCGGGAAACCATTCGACACCAAGCCCTTCAACACGGAGACCCCGGCATGAACGCCGATGCGAAGCTGAACCTTTCGGGTGCCAAAGGCGTGAACCCGGCGCTGGCCGAACGCTATGCGGGCCGCACCGCCTGCGTGATCGGCGCAGGCTTCGGCGGCATGGCGCTGGCCATCCGCCTGCAATCGGCCGGGATCGCCACCACCGTGATCGAAAGCCGCGACAAGCCCGGCGGGCGCGCCTATTTCTGGGAAAAGGACGGCTTCACCTTCGATGCCGGCCCGACCGTGATCACCGATCCGCCCTGCCTTGAAGAACTGTGGCAACTGACCGGCCACGACATTTCCGAAGATGTCGAGCTGATGAAGGTCATGCCCTTCTACCGCCTCAACTGGCCCGATGGCACCAACTTCGACTATTCGAACGATGAAGCCAGCCTCAATGCGGAAATCGCCAAGCTGAACCCGGCGGATGTTGCGGGCTATGCGCGGTTTCTCGAATATTCGGAGCGGGTCTACAAGGAAGGCTATCTCAAGCTCGGCACCAAGCCGTTTCTCGATTTCAAGTCGATGCTGAAGGCCGCCCCGGCGCTGATCAAGGAACAGGCGTGGCGTTCGGTGTATTCGATGGTGTCGAGCTATGTCGAACACCCCAAGCTGCGCGAGGCCTTGAGCTTCCACACGCTGCTGGTGGGCGGCAATCCGATGAACACCTCGTCGATCTATGCCCTGATCCACAAGCTGGAAAAGGACGGCGGCGTGTGGTGGGCGCGCGGCGGCACCAACCGGCTGATCGCGGGCATGGTGCGCCATTTCGAACGGCTTGGCGGGCAGATGCGCATCGGCGATCCGGTGGTGCAGGTCCACACGCTGGGCACCAAAGCGACCGAAGTGGAAACGAAGTCCGGCTTCCGCCAGCGGTTCGATGCCGTCGCCAGCAATGCCGACATCATGCATTCCTACAAGGACCTGCTGTCGGGCAGCGATCGCGGCAAGCAGATGGCCAAGAGCCTTAATCGCAAGAGCTTTTCGCCCAGCCTGTTCGTGGTGCATTTCGGGCTGGAGGGCACCTGGCCCGGCATCCCGCACCACATGATCCTGTTCGCCAAGCGCTACAAGGGCCTGCTCGACGACATCTACAAGAACGGCGTGGTGCCGGAAGATTTCGCGATCTACCTCCACCACCCGACCGTGACCGATCCGAGCATGGCGCCTGCGGGCAAGAGCACGTTCTACGCGCTCGTCCCCGTCAGCCACATGGGCAAGATGCCGCTCGATTGGGACGAAGTCGGTCCGCGCCTTGAAAAGATGATCCTTGATGAACTGGAACGGCGCCTGATCCCCGATATCCATTCGCGGATCGTCACCAAGTTCAGCTATGCCCCCAAGGACTTCAAAGCGGATTTGAACGCCCACATGGGCAGCGCCTTCAGCCTCGAACCGGTGCTGTGGCAAAGCGCATGGCTGCGCGGCCACAACCGCGATGACGTGATCGACAACTACTACCTCGTCGGCGCGGGCACCCATCCGGGGGCAGGCATCCCCGGCGTGGTCGGCAGCGCCAAGGCGACCGCCGGTCTGATGCTGGAGGATCTGGCCAAGGTGCCTGCGTGACAGGTGCCTTCCTCGCCGCCCTGCTCGCCGGCACGGTGTCGCTGATGGGCCCCTCGCCCTTGGCAGAGGTCGGCCATCTGCCGCAGTGGCGATCGCTGCCCGTGGACGATCAGGGGCAAGGCTGGATCGATCCCACCTGGCACAAGCAGAGCGAAGTCGATGGCCGCCCGGTGGAAATGGTGCTGGTGCGCATGAACCTCACCGATTCCGACGGCAAGCCGATGGTCTTCGATGCGGTGATGGCGGTCGATTGTCCGCGCCGCGCGATCGGGGTGAAGGAGACATGGTTCTTCCTGTCGCGCTATGGCGACAACCAGCGCGCACCGATCACCCAAGTGCAAATGGACTTTGCCGACAGCCCGCCCAGCACCGGCGACCTTGCGATCCTCGCGCATGCCTGCACCGGCAAGGCGGCGGAGTAGGGCGCCCGCAACTTGTGCTTGAAGATATCCATGCAGAGTCTAGGCGGCGGGTCGCCAATTGCGATGAAAGAATGACACTGATGGCTCGCTCGCCCCTTCGCCAGACCGCCGCCTTCGGGGAGGCCCGCGCATGAAACGTCTCGCTGTCTATTGCGGTTCAGCCTCGCCCGAGGATCCGCGCTATCTGGAACTCGCCCATGAAGTTGGCGCGGAACTGGCCGCGCGGGGCATCGGCCTCGTCTATGGCGGGGGCAAGCTGGGCCTGATGGGCGCGGTTGCCAAGGGCGCGAAGGATGCGGGCGGCGAGGTGATCGGCATCATCCCGGAACACCTCGTCAAGGCCGAAGTCGCCAACCACGATTGCGACGAACTCGTCACCGTATCGGGCATGCACGAGCGCAAGCAGCGGTTCACCGACCTGTCGGATGGTTTCGTCACCATCCCCGGCGGGGTCGGCACGATGGACGAATTGTGGGAAGCAATGAGCTGGTCGCAGCTCGGCTATCACTCCAAGCCCGTTGGCCTCCTCAATGCTTTCGGGTTCTATGACCACCTGCTCGCCTTCAACGCGAAGATGGCCGAAGTCGGCTTCGTGCGGCCCGCGCACCAGAATATCCTGATCGCGGCGACCTCTATCCACGAACTGCTCGCCAAGATGGCAAGCTACCAGCCGCACACCCCGATCTTCCGCATGAAGGCCGAGGATCTGTAGGATTTGCCGATGCTGCCGTGCCGGCCCGCGCCCTCCACCTTTTCACCCGGACCCTGCCGGGATACCATCCGGGTGGAAGGGTGGAGGGCGCGGGCTGGCTTGGGGGCCTCTGCATGAGTGTGGATGCAGCCACTCGCGCCGCGCTGGTCGAGCATGCCCGGCTGACGATCAAGCACGGCTCGCAGAGCTTTTCCGCCGCCGCACGGCTGTTCGACCGCGAAACGCGCGAGAGGGCATGGCTGCTCTATGCATGGTGCCGCCGCGCGGACGACATTGCCGATAATCAGGAGTTGGGCGGGGAGTTGGGCGATCAGTCCGATCTGGCCGACCGCCTTTCACATATCCGCCGGTTGACCGCCCTCGCCTTCGAAGGCCAGCCGACGGGCGATCCGGCGTTCGATGCGCTGGGCGTGGTCGCGGCTGAAGTCGGCCTCACCCCCCAAATGGCCGAGGACGTCATCGCCGGGTTCCAATTGGACGCCGAAGACTGGCGCCCGCGCACCGAGGCCGACATGCTGCGCTATTGCTACCACGTCGCGGGCGCGGTGGGCGTGATGATGGCGGTGGTGATGGGCGTCTCCCCGCAAGATCAGGAAACGCTCGACCGGGCCAATGATCTGGGCCTTGCCTTCCAGCTATCGAATATCGCCCGCGATATCGTCGAAGATGATGCGGCGGGGCGGTGTTATCTGCCGATCGAATGGCTGGTCGAACAGGATATCGAGCCCGGCCAGCACACCAAGCCGCACCACCGCAAGGAACTCGCCGAGATGGCCGCGCGGCTGGTGGCACTGGTGGAAAAGCACGAGGCGGCGGCCCGCGTGGGGGCAGCCAAGCTCCCGTTCCGCAGCCGCTGGGCGGTGCTTTCGGCGGCACGCATTTACGGCGCGATCGGGCGCAAGGTCCGCAGCCGGGGCGTGGAGGCGTGGAACAGCCGCACCTATGTGCCGCGGGGCGAGAAGGCGCTTTATGGCGTGCGCGCGTTCCTTTCAGCGGTGATCAACCGCGAGAAGATGCCTGCGGGCGGCATCCACTGGGGGATCGCCGATTACCGGCCCGCCACGCCGCCGCGCACCTGACCGGGGCAAAGGCGGCGAGACGGTTTCCTTTGCAACCAAGCCAAGCTAATCCTGCCGCCATGAAAGCCTTTCTCACCATCGCCGCGCTTGTCGCCGCGGCGCCGCTGACCGCGCAGGTCGCCCCGCCCGACATGGACCGGCTGCTGGCGGCCGACGAGGCCGATCCCTACACCGCCCGCGATGCCGGGGTGCGCCGCGCCGCCGACGCTTTCTTCGCCGCCCTGCGCAGCCCGGACAAGACCGCGCTCGCCCGGCAGATGGTGCCCGAGGGGATGATCTTCATCCATAACCGGATGAGCGACAAGCCCGAGATCGATATCGTGCCGGTGGGCGAACATCTCGCCAACTGGGCCAAATCCCCACCGGGCGTGGACGAGCGGATGATCTACCAGACCGTGCTGATCGATGGCGACATGGCGCAGGTGTGGGGCCCCTACCGCTTCATGGCGGGCGGCAAGACCACCCATTGCGGCATCAACGTGCTGAGCATGGTGCTGACCGAGGAAGGCGCGTGGAAGGTCGCCAACACAAGCTTCACCATGGAACGTCCCGAATTCTGCGACGAAATCGGCGCCCCGGCTGAAGGTGATGCGCGATGATCAGGAAGCTGCTGATCGCCAATCGCGGCGAAATCGCCTGCCGGATCATGCGCACCGCCCGCGCGATGGGGATCGCGACGGTTGCGGTCTATTCCGATGCCGACGCCAAGGCGCTCCACGTGCGCTCCGCCGACGAGGCGGTGCACATCGGGCCCTCGCCCGCGGCCGAGAGCTATCTCGTGGGCGCGAAGATCATCGCCGCCGCGCAGCAGACCGGGGCGGATGCGATCCATCCGGGCTACGGCTTCCTCTCGGAGAACGCTGACTTCGCGCAGGCCGTGATCGATGCGGGCCTGATCTGGGTCGGCCCCAAGCCCGCCAGCATCCGCGCCATGGGCCTCAAGGACGCGGCCAAGCAGCTGATGCGTTCTGCGGGCGTGCCGGTGACGCCGGGCTATGACGGGTCCGATCAATCCGTTGAGCGGCTGACGGCGGAGGCCGAGGCGATCGGCTACCCGGTCCTCATCAAGGCCGTCGCGGGCGGCGGCGGCAAGGGGATGCGCAAGGTCGATGCGCCCGAGGATTTCGTGGCCGCGCTCGAATCCTGCCGCCGCGAGGCCAAGGCCAGCTTCGGCAATGACGAGGTCTTGCTCGAAAAGTGGATCACCTCGCCCCGCCATATCGAGGTGCAGGTGTTTGGCGATGCCCACGGCAACGTCGTCCACCTGTTCGAGCGCGACTGTTCCTTGCAGCGCCGCCACCAGAAGGTGATCGAGGAAGCCCCCGCCCCCGGCATGGACGCTGCCACCCGCGAGGCCATCTGCGCCGCCGCCGTGCGCGCCGCCAAGGCGGTCGATTACGAAGGCGCAGGCACGATCGAATTCATCGCCGACGCCAGCGAAGGCCTGCGCGCCGACCGCATCTTCTTCATGGAGATGAACACCCGCCTTCAGGTGGAGCATCCCGTCACCGAGGAAATCACCGGGGTCGATCTGGTCGAATGGCAGCTGCGCGTCGCCACCGGCGAGCCGCTGCCCAAGCGGCAGGAGGAGCTTTCGATCAACGGCCACGCGATCGAAGCGCGGCTCTATGCGGAAGACCCGGCCAAGGGGTTTTTGCCCAGCCCCGGTCCGGTCCACACCCTGTCGTTCCTGCAACCATCGCTGTCCAAGGCTGACCCGGCCTCATACGATTTCGAAAAGCCCGCCCGGATCGAGACCGCGGTCGAGGAAGGGGACGTCGTCTCCGCCTTCTACGATCCGATGATCGCCAAGATCATCACCCATGGCGAGACCCGTGAAGCGGCCCGGCGCAACCTGTTGTGGGCGCTCGATGCGATTTACGTTCTGCCGATCACGACCAACAAGCCGTTCCTTTACGAATGCCTGTCGCTCAGCGACTTTGTCGAAGCGCGGCTCGATACCGGCCTGATCGGGCGCCATGAAGCCGAACTGACCGAAGCACGGCCCCTCAGCGAGGCGGGCGGGGCCGCCGCGGCAAGCACCGTGTGGATGAACCGCTGGTCTCAGGGCGATGCCCATTCCCACGCCCTGCAAGGGCTTACGCATGACATGTTCGGGCTACGGCTCAATGCCCCGCCGCGCCGCACGATCACGCTCTATGCCGGCGGCGAGGCGGTCACCGCCGCGCCCTTTGGCGAGGATCGCGGCGCAGGCCGTCATGCCGCACCGGTAGGCGATGGCCCGTGCGAAGCGGTGGTGGTGGGCGAAAGAGGCCGCACCTTCCTGCTTTCGCTGCGGGCCGAAGGCACAGGCCAAGCCTCCGCCGCCGATGGCGCAATCATCGCGCCCATGCCGGGCAAGGTCATCGCGGTCGATGTTGCCGAAGGGCAGGCCGTCACCGCCGGGCAGCGCCTCATGGTGCTGGAAGCGATGAAGATGGAACACGCCCTCACGGCGCCCTTCGATGGCAGGGTCGAGGGTCTGGCCGTCACCGCGGGCGGGCAGGTGCAGGTTGAGGCGGTGTTGGCCCAAGTGGTGCCTGCTGGCGAAGAATAGACTTGCCCACCCCCGGCCCCTCCCGCAAGCGGGAGGGGAGAAGCGGGCGCGACCAATCCCCCTCCCGCTTGCGGGAGGGGTTAGGGGTGGGCCTGTGAGGGAGAGGCAATGACCTGGGCCAAGGAACTCGAAGAACTGCGCCGCCGCGAGGCGCTGGCCGAACAAATGGGCGGGGCGGACAAGGTGGCGCGCCAGCATGGGCGCGGGAAGATGGACGCCCGCGCGCGGCTCGCAGGCCTGTGCGACGAGGGCTCCTTCCGCGAGATCGGCAAGATTGCGGGCAGCGCCAAGTATGACGCCAACGGCGACCTCGCCCACGTCACCCCCGCCCCCTTCCTCTTCGGCAAGGCGCTGATCAATGGCCGCCCGGTCGTGGCCACCGCGGACGACTTCACCATCCGCGGCGGCGCGGCGGATGCAGGGATTGCGCGCAAGATGGTGCAGGCCGAGATGATGGCGCACCAGTTGAAGCTCCCGATCATCCGCATGATCGACGGGACGGGCGGCGGCGGCAGCGTCAAAACGCTCGAACAGATCGGCGCGACCTATATCCCCGCCGTGCCCGGCTGGGGCGATGTGGTGACCAATCTCGACACTGTGCCGGTGGTGGCGCTCGCGCTTGGGCCGACAGCGGGCCTCGGCGCGGCGCGGACGGTGGCGAGCCACTATTCGATCATGGTGAAGGGCCTCTCGCAGATCTTCGCGGCGGGGCCTGCGGTCGTGGACGGGCTCGGCGAGGCTTACAAGGGCGGCGCGGCCAATCACGAGGAGGCCAAGGAAGCGCTCGGGGGCAGCGCGATCCACACCCGCAACGGGGTGGTCGACGATGAAGTGGGAAGCGAGGCCGAAGCCTTCGCCCGCGCGCGGCACTTCCTCTCTTTCATGCCCGAATATGTCGGCCAGCCCGCCCGCCGCATCGAAACCGGCGACCCGGTGGACCGGCGCGAGGAGGCGCTGCTCAGCCTCGTCCCGCGCGAGGACAAGCAGGTCTATTCGATGCGCCGCTGCCTCGATCATGTCTTCGATCAAGGCACCGTGTTCGAAATCGGCCGCCACTGGGGCCGCGCTGCAATCACGGCCCTCGCGCGGCTCGATGGCTGGCCGGTGTTCGTCATCGCCTCAGACCCCAGCTATCTCGGCGGATCGTGGGAGGCCAAGACCAGCGAAAAGGTCGAACGCTTCGTGCGCCTTGCCGATCAGTTCCGCCTGCCGATTGTCCACCTCGTCGACAACCCCGGCTTCATGATCGGGCGCGAGGCGGAAATGGCGGGGACAATCCGTTACGGCGTCAATGCGATGAACGCGATTTACCGGGCGACGGTGCCGCTCGCGTCGGTGGTCCTGCGCCGTGCCTATGGCATCGCCGGCAGCGCGATGAGCAATGCCGAGCGGTATCAATACCGCTATTGCTGGCCCTCGGGCGACTGGGGGAGCCTGCCCATCGCGGGCGGGCTGGAGGTCGCCTACAAGGCGGAACTGGAAGCATCGGACGATCCCGAGGCGCTGCTGGAGGAGATCCGTGCGCGGCTGGCACGCGTCACCTCGCCCTTCCGGTCAGCCGAACGCTTCAATGTCGAGGACATCATCGACCCGCGCGACACGCGGCCCTTGCTGTGCGAGTTTGCGGGGCTGGCGTGGCGTCGGCTGGGGGCCGATCAGGCGGATTTTCGGCGGTAGAGTTCGGCAGGGCGGAAATTCGACACAGCCTCGCGCTCGCCGGTCGCCTCGATCCAGCCGGTGTCGATCATGCGGCGCCGGAAGGCGGGCTTGTTAAGCGCCTTGCCGAGGATCGCCTCATGCACCCCTTGCAGATCGCGCAGAGTAAACACGTCGGGCAGCAGCGCCAGCGCGAGCGGCGTGTAATCGAGCTTGCCCTTCAACCGGTCATGCGCGGCGGCGATGATTGCGCGGTGATCGAAGGCAAGCGCGGCGGGAAGGTCAGTCACCGCAGCAAGACTGAGGTCTTGCGCCGCAATGACCGCAGCCGCCAGCCGCTCGGCTGGGACCAGCGCGAAATAGGCGACGCTCACCGTGCGCATCCGGGGATCGCGGGCCGGATCGCCGAAAGTGTAGAGCTGTTCAAGCCACGCCCCCTCGCCCTGCGCAAACCCCGCCTTGTCAGCCAGCACGCGGCGGGCGGCGGCATCGAGCGGCTCGTCCACCCCCACGAACCCGCCGGGCAAGGCGTCCTGGCCTGCAAAGGGATCGCCGGTGCGGCGTTGCAGCAGGACCGACAGGCTGTCCTGCGCCACGGTCATCAGCACCAGATCAACGGTCACGGCAAAGGGCGGGTGGTTCATGGCACCGACCATATAGCTTGACTGCTTATATGCAAACTAGATATATGCCCGACAGCGAGTCGGGGAGTCCGGCCCGCCATCGTTTTTCGGGGGAGCCTCGAACATGAGCACCATTGATTTCGGCGTCTTCATCGGGCGCTTTCAGCCGCTGCATATCGGGCACGAACATGTCATTGCCCGCACATTGGAACAGGTGGACCGGCTGATCGTGCTGGTCGGATCGGCCAATGTCGCCCGCGATCCGCGCAATCCCTTCACCTATGCCGAACGCGAGGCGATGCTGCGTTCCGCCTTCCGGCACGAGGTTGCGCAGGGGCGGCTGATCATCGCTCCGCTGGACGATCACCTCTATTCCGACACGGCGTGGGTGACGCAGGTCCAGCGCAGCGTGCGGGCGCTGGTGCTGGATCACGGCAACGCCCACGGCTTCCGGAACCACGGCCTCGCCGATTTCCGGGTGGCTTTGGCGGGGTATGGCAAGGACGCCAGTTCCTATTACCTGAAGCTGTTCCCGGAATGGGAGAACCTTCAAATCGATAGCCAATATGGCACCTTTTCTTCACAAGATGTGCGCAATCGGTACTTTCAGCGCATTCCTGAAGTGCCCGAGGTGATCCTTTCTCCCGGCGTGGCGGTCTTCCTTAAGGAATTCGCTCTGGGAGACACATTCAAGGCGCTGCTGGAGGAAGCCGAATATCTCGCCGCCTACCCGGCGCAGTGGGGCCCCGGCCCCTTCGTCACCGCCGACGCCGTGGTGGTGCAGGCAGGGCACATCCTGCTGGTCACCCGCGGGCGCGCTCCGGGCAAGGGGCTGCTCGCCCTGCCCGGCGGCTTTGTGAACCCGGCCGAACGCATCCGCGATGCCGCGATCCGCGAATTGCGCGAGGAAACGGCGATCAGTGACGGCAAGGGCCAGATCCCGCCCGCGATGCTCGCCAGCTTCATCGAGGATGCACGCACCCGCGTGTTCGATGCGCCGGGCCGCAGCCTCAGGGGCCGGATCATCACTCACGCCTTCCTGTTCCGCCTGCCCGAACGCCGCAAGCTGTTCAGCGTCAAGGGTGGGGACGATGCCGCCCATGCCCGTTGGTATCGCCTCGGCGATCTCAGCCCGGAGATGCTGTTCGAGGATCACTGGGCGATCATCACCGCGATGGCCGATCTCTGACACCCTTCCGCCCGCGCCGGGGAGCCCGGCGTATGGCCCCACCCTGTGAGGAGTTCACAGACATGACCGACAACCTGATCCTTGCCACCGACAGCTACAAGCACAGCCACTTCCTGCAATACCCGCCCGAAGCGTGCACCATCAGCGCCTATGTCGAGGCGCGGCCCAATGATTTTGCGGAGGAAGTGCTGTTCTTCGGCTTGCAGCCCTTCCTGCTGGAACGGCTCGGCAGCCCGATAACCCAGGCCGACATCGACGAGGCCGAGGCGGTCTGCACCGCCCACGGCGTGCCCTTCAACCGGGCGGGCTGGCAGATCATTCTGGACGACCACGGCGGCTTCCTGCCGCTGGAAATCCGCAGCTTACCCGAAGGGCTGATCGTGCCGACCGGCGTGCCGCTGATCGAGGTCGAGACCACCGATCCGCGCCTGCCTTGGCTTGCCACCTTTATCGAAACCGCGCTGCTGCGCGCTGTGTGGTATCCCACCACTGTCGCCACGCTCAGCCGCCAGTGCCGGTTGATCATCGCCGCCGGGCTGGAGAAGACCAGCGAGGACCCGGCGGGACAACTGCCCTTCAAGCTCCACGATTTCGGCGCGCGCGGCGTGTCGAGCGGGGAAAGTGCAGCACTGGGCGGGATGGCGCACCTTGTGAACTTCATGGGCACCGACACGATGGAGGCGCTGATCGCGGCGCGGCGGTTCTATGGCGCGGACATGGCCGGTTTCTCGATCCCGGCGGCCGAACACAGCACCATGACCAGCTGGGGCCGCGACCGCGAGACTGCCGCTTACGCCAACATGCTCGACGCCTTCGATGGCGAGGGGCGTTTGGTGGCGGTGGTTTCGGACAGCTACGATCTCGATGCGGCGCTGACCGGCATCTGGGGCGGCGCGCTGCGCGACAAGGTGCTGGCCCGCAAGGGCACGCTGGTCGTGCGCCCCGACAGCGGCGATCCGGTCGAAACGCCTTTGCGAGCGGTGAACGTGCTGTGGGAAGCGTTCGGCGGGACCATCAACGCCAAGGGCTTCCGGGTGCTCGACCGCCACGTGCGTGTCATTCAGGGTGACGGCATGACGCCCGCCACCATCGCCCGGCTGGTCGAGCGGCTGATCGAAGAAGGCTTCGCCATCGACAACATCGCCTTCGGGATGGGCGGCGGGCTGCTCCAGCAGGTCAACCGCGATACGCTGCGCTTTGCGATGAAGGCCAATGCGATGCGTGACGACAAGAGCGTGTGGCACGATGTGTCCAAAGCCCCCGCGACCGATCCCGCCAAGGCCAGCAAGGCCGGGCGGCAGGCGGTGGTGCGCGAGGGTGGCCGGCTGGTAGCCAAACGCCGCGATGCGGTGGGGCCGGGCGAAGACCTGCTTCAGCCGGTGTGGCGCAACGGAACCTTGCTGGTGCGCCGCAGCTTTGATGAGATCAGGGCAAGGGCAACTCAGGCCCAGCCCAAGCCCCTCCCGCAAGCTTGAGGGGAGAAAATACACTACCCAGTCCCCCTCCCGCTTGCGGGAGGGGTCAGGGGTTGGACTTACCGCGCCATCTCCGCATCGCTCGGCCCGAACAGCTTGCCCTTCTCGCTCCACAGCACCAGCACAAGACAGGCAAGGCCGCTCGCCAGCAGCGCCAGCGCCAGCGGCCTCGCGGTGCCGTCATAGGCATAGCCGATCGCCCCGCCCAGCATCGCCGCCGTGGTCATCCGCACAAAGCCATGTGCGGAACTGGCCGCGCCAGCGATGGCGAAGAACGGGTTCATCGCAATCGCGCCGAAATTGCTGCCGATGAAGCCCAGGAGCGCCATGTTGATCGCCATCAGCGGCACGAAATGCCACAATTCCTCGCCCGGCTGGAAGGCGAACATCACTTGGCAGGCGCTCACCAAAATGAAGGCGAACAGCGCCGTGTGGCTCACCCGGCGGGCGCCGAAGCGTTCGACGATGCGCGAATTCGACCAGCTGGCCAGCGCCATCGACCCGGCACAGATCGCGAAGACCATCGGGAAGATATCGCCCGCGCCGAAGGTCTGAGTGATGAGCTGCTGCGAGGAATTGATGAAGCCGAACAAGGCGCCGAACACCAGCGCGGAACCGATCACGTAGCCCGCAACGCTGGGCAGCACCAGCGCGCGGCCCATATTGGCGACGATGGTGCGCGGGATGATCGCCTGGCGGTTTTCCTCGGTCAGACTTTCGGGCAGGCGGATGTGGACCCACAATCCCATCACCACGCCCAGCACCGCCATCGCGGCAAAGATCGCGCGCCAGCTGCCGACTTGCAGGATCGCCTCGCCGACGGTCGGGGCAACAGCCGGGACCATCAGAAAGATCACGAAGATCAGGCTCATCATCCGCGCCATCTTGTCCCCGCCCACCCGGTCACGGATGATCGCGGGCGGCAGAGCGACGATCCCGGCCGCGAAGAAGCCCTGGGCGGCGCGCACCGCGATCAGCGCCTCGTAAGTGGGTGCAAGCGCCGACAGCACCGACAGCACGATGTAAATCGCGACTGCCCCCAACAGGATCGGCCGCCGTCCGAAGCGATCGGCCAGCGCGCCCGGCACCAGCGAGCCGATGCCGCCGGTCAGCAGATAGACGCCGATCACGAACTGCCGGTCATTGCCCGGCACAGCGAGGTCTGCGGCCAGCGCATCAAGCGCAGGCAGGATCGCATCGATCCCGAAGGCATTGAGCGCCATCAGCATCGCCATCATCCACATCAGCTCGGTTTCACTAAGCGTCTTGCGAGCAGGCATAAAGGAGGCATGCGACGTGGCCATCGCCGGGCCCTTGCCCATCGGTTCGCCGGATGACCACTGTTCTTTTCGCATCTGCACAAAATGGCAGGCAGAGTGATTTGTTCCAGCAACAGTTCCTTCATGCGGGGGAAGGTTCTATTTGCAAGGCATGACCATACCGGCTCCGTCAGACGAAGATGGTGAGGCACCCGGCGGAGAGCTGGGCCTGCGCAAGATCATCCATGTCGATATGGACGCCTTCTTCGCCAGCGTCGAACAGCGCGACAATCCCGAGCTTCGGGGGCGTCCGGTGGCGGTCGGCGGCGCGGGCGGGCGCGGGGTGGTGGCGGCGGCCAGTTACGAAGCGCGGAAATTCGGGGTGAGGAGCGCCATGCCCTCGGTCACGGCGCAGCGCTTGTGCCCCGATCTCATCTTCGTGCGCCCGCGCTTCGATGCCTACAGGGAAGCCAGCCGCCAGATCCGCCGGGTGTTCGAACATTACACGAGCGTGATCGAGCCGCTGAGCCTCGATGAAGCCTATCTCGATGTCACCGATGATCGCCTCGGCATCGGCAGCGCGACCCGCATCGCCACGCTGATCCGGCAGGAAATTCGCGCCAAAACGAAGCTGACGGCGAGTGCGGGGGTGAGCTACAACAAGTTCCTCGCCAAGATTGCCAGCGATCAGAACAAGCCCGATGGCCTGTGCGTGATCCGCCCCGGCGAAGGCGCGCAGTTCGTGGCGGGCTTGCCGATCCGGCGGTTCCACGGGGTCGGGCCGAAGGCGGAAAGCAAGATGCAGGCGCTCGGCATTCTGACCGGCGCAGACCTTGCCGCCAAGGACATTGCGTTCCTGCGCGCGGCTTTCGGCAGCATGGCCGATTACCTGTTCCGCGCCGCCCGCGGCATCGACCTCAGGCCCGTCGCCGCGCACCGCATCCGGAAATCGGTTGGCGGGGAGCGGACTTTCTCGGAGGATATCGGCAGCGGCGCGGCCCTGCGCGAAACCTTGGCCAATATCATCGACATCGTCTGGGACCGGATCGAGACCGCAGGCGCGAAGGGGCGGACCGTGACGCTGAAGCTGAAATTCACCGATTTCCGGATCATGACCCGCGCCACCTCGCTGCCCGGCTTCGTCAGCGGCAAACCGGAATTCGCGAGGGTTGCCCGCGCGTTGCTGGAAGCGGAATTGCCGCTCCCCAAACCGATCCGGCTGATGGGGCTGACCCTGTCGGGGCTGGAAGGGGCGGAGGACCAGAAGCCCGTGCGCGACGAGGCGCAGTTGCGGTTGCTGTAGGCCCTAACCCACCCCCCGCGCCCGCCACACCGCGATGCGCCGGCGGGTGGTCTCGCCCAAAGGTTCGGGCAGCGAGTGCGAGGGGAAGAAGCGCGCCTCGATCACTTCGCGCCCATCGGGGCGGGGCTGGCGGTCGCACACGCCGGCAAAGATATGGGCGGTGTGGGGGCAGCCAAACAGCACCTCTTCCAGCGTGCCGACCTGTTCGATCCGGGCAAGCTCCACGCCCAGTTCCTCGCGCACTTCGCGACAGGCGGCTTCCTGCGGGTCTTCGCCCTTGCCAAGCCCGCCGCCGGGCAGGCCCCACACCGGCGGGCCATAGGAATGCTTCAGCAGCAGCACATCGCCTGAAAGATTGGTGACGATCACGCTCACCCCCGCGATCGGCACCTTGCGCCAGCGCCGCCAGCCATGCCGCAGCACATGCGCCAGCGGCAGCAGCGCGCGGTGCAGCGGAGCGGGAAGGACGCGCTGCATCGGCTCAGGCAAAGACCGTAATGGGAATGCCCCGCGCCCGGCCTGCGCCGAGCAGGCGGGCGACCGGCAGGTCATGCTCGCCCCGCACGGCCGCCTCAAACACCGCGCGCTTGTCCGCGGCCCCGCCAAGCGTGAACAGGATCGCATCGGTATCGAGCAGCGCGGGGATCGTCAGCGTGATCCGGTCGAAGGGGGCATGGGCGGGCAAGGGATCGGGGGTGAGACGCCGCACCGCCTGAGGATCGTCCACCTGCGGATCGGTGTTGGGGAAGAGCGAGGCGATATGCCCGTCCGACCCCATGCCAAGCCAGGTCAGCGCGAAATGCGGCGGCTGTGCGCGTTCGGCCAGCGGCACGATGGTCGCGCCCGCAGGCTCCAGCAAAGCGCGCATCTTTCCGGTGTTCGACGCCTCGTGATCTTCGGGCACGATGCGATCATCGTTCGGCCAGACCGCGCGCCCTGCCCACAGCCCGCCGCCCCGACCGACCAGCGCAGCGAGTATCGGGAAGGGGGTCGATCCGCCCGGCAGGCACACCGCACCCGGCTGCCCGAGAGCCTCTGCCAGCCAGTCGGCAATCGCGCCCGTATCGGCGCCTTCGATGATCGTGATGTCGGCCATGCGCCCTGATACCAAACGGGCCGCCCCCGGCAACAGGGACGGTGCTTGATGGATAGCTATGCGAAAGCGATTACCCGAGGATCGAGCGCAGAAACCACACGCGTTCCTCGGCCATGTCAGTCCAGTCGTCGAGCAGGCCATCGGTGGCGTTGTCGCCGGATTGCTCAGCGAGGTCCTTCATCCGCTTGAGCCGATCCACGACCATCTGGTTATCGGCCATCAGTTCGGCGATCATGTCCTCGGCGGCAAGGCTGGTGCTGTCCTGATCCTTGATCCGGGTGTGCTTCGAAACCGATCCGGCAGAGGTCAGCGTATCGCCGCCCTGCTTGCGGACACGCTCTGCAATCACGTCGATCTGGTCGCGGATCTGGATCGCCTGATCATCGAACAGCAGATGCAGATCGCGGAAGCGCGGGCCCTTCACATGCCAGTGAAAGTTCTTGGTCTTGATGAACAGCGCAAAGTGATCGGCCAGCAAACCGTTAAGCTCGTCGATCAAGGCAGCTTTTGAATTGGTTTGGGCGTCAGCCATGACGTTCTCCTTTTATTTGGCGGCGAGCAGGATTCAGCGTCCTGCTTGAAAGGTTCATTCACCCAGTGCACTGACATGGGTTGGAATGCACGCTGCCTTTTGTGGTCTGATTGATCGATTCCGGCGATCAATATGCGGCGAAACGCGCGCCCAAACCGATAAATAGCGCCGCTATGCCGAGAGCCACGGCAAGCGCGATGCGCCATGGGCGCAGCGGCCAGCGGGCCATGGCGTCCGCCCCCAACGACCAGCCCAGCGCCGCCGCCGCCGCGCCGCCGATCGCTCCGCCCAGCCCTGCGGTCACCGGCCACACCGTCCACGCCGCAAGCGCGAACACTGCAAAGCGTGCCCCGTCCCCCAGCTGACGGGCCAGCAGCACGATGGCGATCGCAGCGAGCGAACGGGTCGGTTCGGCAGGGGCCTTGAAGCGCACCGGCAGCGCCAGTTCGGCCGCTGCCATGGCAAGCGCGAAGGCGACCAGCATCTGCGCGGCGCGGGGTGGCAGCAGGGCGGCAAACCCGCCCCCCAGCCACGCCATCGCCGCCGCGCTCAGACAGGCGCACCCCACCGCTACTGCCAGCAGGCCCGTGCTGCGACCAAGGCTGTCGGCCCAGCGCGCCACCATCCACTGGTCACGCCCCCCGGTTGCCAGCATCGCAACCAGCAGCAGCGCAAGGAGGAAACCGTCCACCGCGTCCCTTGCGCCTCAGGCGGCCCAGGGGCCGGTGATCGCCAGCGTCGCGGTGGGGCCATAGGCGTTGACGAACAGCACCTTGCCATCGGGCGAGAAGCACGCACCCGCCAGTTCGGTCTGCGCGTGCAGTCTGGCGAGGTTATAGGCGCGGCCATCGGGGGTGATCCCGCGGATGTGGTTGTCGACCACGTCGGTATACTGGTCTTCGCACACGATCAGGTGGCCATTGGCCGCGACCGTCAGGTTGTCGCCGAAGTTGAACTGATCGGTGCTTTCGCTTTCGAAGAACAGCTCCACCCGGTCAGGCGCGCCCGACTGGCCGACCGTCAGCCTGAGGATCTGGCCAAGCTGCTTTGCCCCGCCGCTGGTGCAGCAAGCGAAGACTTCGGACCGGCCGCGGTTCACGCCCATGTGCAGCCCCTCGCCCCGCGCGATCAGGGTCGCGCCCCTTGCAGCAGCGCGCAGGCGCAGATCATCCTTGGGCGCCTCGACATTATCGAGATCGATCCAGGTCACGGGATAGGACTTGCGCAGCGGCATCAGCGATGTTGCCCAGTTGCGCGAATCCGGCAGGCCCTCGATCACCATCGCCTGCAAGCGCCCGCCGTCCGCCAGCTTGCCGGGGGTCCGGGGGAGGAAGCGGTAGAGCACTCCGTCATCCCGGTCTTCGGTCATGTAGACAATGCCGGTCGCCGGATCGACAGCGGCGGCTTCATGGTTGAAGCGGCCCATCGCCTTCAGCGGCACCGGATCAACGAGGCCGCGCGCAGCGGCGGGCACTTCGAACACCCAGCCGTGATCCTGTTCCAGCCCATCGCCATAGGGCTGCCCGGGGCCGGTCGGCGCTTCCTCGCAGGTCAGCCAGCTGCCCCACGGGGTCACCCCGCCCGAACAATTGCGGATCGTGCCGCCAAGGCTGCGGAACTGGCGCTTCACTTGCAGGCTTGCCGCATCGAGCACGATGGTGGTCGTCCCGCCGGGCACGAAGGCGCCACCCCGTTTGCCATATCCCTTGGCGATCGGCCCGCCCGCATCATGGCGCGGCTGGAGTTCGTGGTTGCGCACCAGGGCGATTTCGCCTTGGCCGATATCGAAGCAGCCCATCCCGTCGGCCCGGTCCGGCACGGTGCCGCCATCGTCCATCTTATCGCCAAGGCGCGAGAGGACGCGGTAGGAAAAACCTTCCGGCAGATCGAAGAAACCGGCCGGATCGGGCTTCAGCGGGCCATAGCCTGCAAATCCACCCGCCGCATTGGGGGCGGTCGCGTCGGCGGTGTCCGCCCCGCGGGTCATGCAGCCGCTGGCGGCAAGCGCGGCAAAGGCAGACGCGGTGGCGCTCAGAAAACGGCGGCGATCGGGTGCGACAAAGGGCTTGGTCATGCCCGCGGGGTTAATGCCCTGCGCGGTCTGCGGCAAGCCAATCATCTGCCGATTTCGAGAGCTAGCGCACAGCCCGCGAAACGCCTAGCCAGAGGCAAAAGAACTGCAAGGGAGAGACAGCGCATGAAACTGGAAAGCGGCATGGCCGTGGTGGTCACCGGCGGGGCGAGCGGGCTTGGCAAGGCCAGCGCACAGGCCTTTGCCGATGCAGGCCTGAAGGTCGCGATCTTCGACATCAACGATGAAGCGGGCGAAGCCCACGCCAAGGCCATTGGCGGCATCTTCTGCCATGTCGATATCATGGACGAAGCCAGCGTCGAGGCTGGTTTTGCCAGGGCCCGCGCCGCCCACGGGCAGGAACGCGTGACCCTCCACTGCGCGATGGCCAGTCGGCGCGGCAAGACGCTGGGATGGGACAAGGAAAGCGGGGCATACAAGCGCCTTTCCACCGAAGACTACGCCTTTGGGGCTGAGGGCATTCTGGTCGCCAGCTACCGTGTCGCCAGTATCTCGGCGCTGGGGATGGCCAATGCCGATCCGGTCAATGCCGATGGCGAGCGCGGCTGCATCATCCTCACCGCCAGCGTCGCCGCGCAGGACGGGCAGATCGGTCAGGTGATCTATGGCAGCTGCAAGGCCGGGGTGAACGGGCTGGTGCTGCCGATGGCGCGCGATCTGATGGACTTGGGGATTCGCGTGAATTCGGTCATGCCGGGCATCTTCGCCACCCCGCTGATGCTGGGGATGAAGGACCGCAACCCGCCGATGTGGGCGCAATTGAACGCCAGCGTCCCCTTCCCCAAGCGCCTCGGCGAGCCGGAGGAGTTTGCCTCGCTGGTGCTGGAAATCGCCCGCAACAGCTACATCAACGGCCACCAGTTCAGGCTCGACGGCGCGATCCGGATGCCGCCGAAGTAGTTTTTGCGCTCGCGGCTTATCGGCTTCGCCGATGCCTCCGCGGAGGCGGCCTACTGGCCGGCGGGCGGTTGCCCTTGCGAACCCTGCGGGTTCGAACCAGCGCTTCAATGGAGAGGTTGAATGGCTACGCAGACCAACGAATACCCCAGCAAGGCCTATGGCGCGACCGCGCCTGACAGCACCGTCGGGCCGATGCAGATCACGCGGCGGGGGCTGCGCCACGATGATGTGCTGATCGAGATCAGCCATTGCGGCATATGCCATTCGGACCTCCATTCCGCCCGCAACGACTGGGGCGGGACGGTCTATCCGATCGTGCCGGGCCACGAGATCGTCGGCACCGTCGCCGCTGTGGGCGAGGCCGTTACCCGCCACAAGGTCGGCGACCGGGTGGCGATCGGCTGCATGGTCGATGCCTGCATGGAATGCGCGCATTGCGAGGCGGGTTACGAGCAGTCCTGCCTCGATGGGGGCATGACCGGCACCTATAACGGCAAGGACCGCCGCGACGGATCGACGACCTTCGGCGGCTATTCCGAACGGATCGTGGCCAGAGAGGAATTCGTTCTCAAGATCCCCGAAGGCATGCCGATGGCCGAGGCCGCACCGCTGCTGTGCGCCGGGATCACCTCCTATTCGCCGCTCAAGACGTGGAAGGTGGGGCCTGGCAGCAAGGTCGCGGTCGCGGGCCTGGGCGGTCTTGGGCACATGGGGGTGAAGCTCGCCGCGGCCATGGGCGCGGAAGTGACCGTGCTCAGCCGCAGCGAGAGCAAGCGCGCCGATGCCGAAAAACTGGGTGCCCACGCCTTCCTCAACACCGATGACAAGGCGGCGATGAAGGCGAAGCGCGGCTATTTCGACATGGTGCTGAACACCATCCCGGTGCGCCACGACGTTACGCCCTATCTCCACCTGCTCAGGATCAATGGCGTGCAGGTGCTGGTCGGCATGATCGACATGATGCCAGAATTGCACACAGGCGTGTTCCTCGGTCGCAAGGTGCTCACCGGCAGCGGCATCGGCGGGCTCGCCGAAACGCAGGAGATGCTCGATTTCTGCGCGGCCAAGGGCATTCTCCCGGACATCGAGGTGATCGCGATGCAGGACATCGAGACCGCCTATGCGCGCATGGAGGCTAGCGACATCAAGTATCGCTTCGTCATCGACATGGAGAGCCTGCGGGCGGGGGCCTAGGCGGGAATATTCTAATCTTCAAGTCATAGAATATGCGAATACTTTATCTAAAAACTTCATGGAGTTCTGTAATTTGAATTTGTTTCTTCGCTGCAACACCGAAGATGCAATGTGTCATTCAATATCACGACAAGAATTGTGCTGCGCGGACTGATGAGTATTGGGCTTTCTTGCTGTGAACACGACCCGGACCTAACAAAAGAAGGCGGTCGCAGCACGCAGGCGGAACGATCCCACCTCTCAATCAGGAGCGTTCCCTATGACCCGTCTTTTCACTGCCGCTTCGGCGCTGACCCTGGCCTGCGCGCTGACGGCCCCGGCGATGGCGCACAGCCCGCTTGCCGCCACGCCCGCTGCCGCGTCGGCAGCGGCCATTCCGCTGACCGAAATCGCTGCGGAAGATGACGCGAACAGCTACGAACTGACCCCGGCCACCGCAGCCGCTGCGGCCCCCGCCATCGCGGTGAGCGGCAGTGAGGTGATGGTTTCGGCTGCCGCGCTGGCCGCCGCTGCACAAGGCGCCCCGCCCCCGCGCGACGAACGCTTCAGCGTGGTGATGAACCAGGACGCCTTCTTCGGCTTCTACCCGACCTTCAACGGGCTGATCCCGGTTGGCGAGAATGTCGATCTCAGCTTCTACGGCATCCTCTGGACCACCCCGAGCTTCGGCAATGGCGGCGGCAGCGACCTGTGGACCGAATTCGGCATCGGCGCGAACTTCATCTCCAATGAAGGCAAGCTCCAGATCAAGCCGCAGATCGGCCTGACCAACGGCGCGCTGCTGTCGCGCGGGGTGCGCGCGCCCAATGGCACGCCGACCGGCACCGGCAGCAACTTTGCCGACGGGATCGTGCCAAGCCTCACCGTCAACTACGCCGACGACACCTTCGAGGCCGAATATTACGGCGGCTACTACGCCGCGCTGCGCAACCGCAACGAAGTCGGCTCGCTCGATTTCCTGCACACCTGGATCAACGCCGGCTACAAGTTCTCCAGCAACTTCTCGGCCGGTGCGCACTACGAACTGCTCAGCAACACCCGCAACCAGGGCGGCGCCACTGCGGTGGTGTACCAGTGGGTCGGCCCCTATGTGCAGTTCTCGCTGAAGAAGGGCTTCTTTGCCCGCTTCACCGCTGGCGCCGACATCGAGGAAGGCAACGACGGCGATTTCTACAAGCTTGCGGTCGGCATGTCGTTCTGATTGCCTGACCTGCCTCTGGAACCGAAAGGGCGCTGTTGCCGGGCTGGCGACAGCGCCCTTTTCACATCCGCCGGGGGTGCGAGCGGGCACGGCGCGACCGCATCGGCAAATCAGGCACTCACGAATATATGAATCTTCAAACTGTGGCAGGAAAGTCACGCAACAAGATAATACGCAAACCCGCTTTCACATAAGCTTTGTGCATTGCAGCACCTTGGCGGATGATGGTTATGACGTAACGGGAACCCGAGTCTTCGGCAAATAATCTCCTGCATGTCGCGCAGGTGGAACGATCCAAATCTCTTCATGGAGCGTTCCTTATGTTTATCCGTTTCGCATCAGCCGCCTCGGTTGTCGCTTTTGCAGCCTGCTTTGCCGCTCCCGCTCTCGCTGGCGAGGCAATTGCCGATCAAACCGGCCCGGCCGCCGAAACCGAAACAGAAATCACCATTACCGAAACCACTTCCGCCGGCCTGCCCGCGCGGGCGCCGATCGACCTTGCCGAGGTGACCGGACAGGAAGAAGACGCCCCGGCTATCACCATTTCGGGCTCGGCGACCCTTACCTCCGACTACCGCTTCCGCGGCGTGTCGCAGTCTGATGAGGGCATGGCGGTGCAGGGCGGTTTCACCATCGCTCACGAAAGCGGCCTCTATGTGGGCACCTGGGGTTCGAACCTGGCCGGCTGGGGCACCTTCGGGGGCGCCAACATGGAGCTGGATATCTACGCCGGCTACAAGCTGCCGGTGGGCGAAGGCACGCTCGATCTGGGCGGCACCTGGTTCATGTACCCGAGCGGCGCGGACACCACCGACTTCGTGGAATTCTACGCCAAGCTTTCGGGCGCGGTCGGCCCGGTCTCGCTGACCGGAACCGTCGCCTATGCGCCCTCGCAGGAAGCGCTCGGCAATGCCTTCCCGGTGGGCCGCCCGGCCGATCCGGGCGACAAGGAAGACAACCTCTACCTCGCCGCCGATGCGGTCTATGGCATCGCCGACACGCCCATCAGCCTCAAGGCGCACCTTGGCTATTCGGACGGCAACCCCGGCCTTGGCCCCAACGGCACCAGCATCGCACCGACCGGCACCTATCTCGACTGGTTGCTGGGCATTGATGTGGTGCCGACCTCGGGCCTGACCCTGTCCGTCGCCTATGTCGATACCGATATCTCGGAAGCGGACGCTGCGCTGATCCGTCCCAACTTCGCCACGCTGGCGGGGGACTCGATCTCGGATGCGACCATCGTTTTCTCGGTCACCGCATCGTTCTGATCCGGGGCTGAAAGCAGGAGGGGGTGCCTTGCCGCATGCGGCGGGGCACCCCTTGCCTTTTGCGTGTTCCCTTTTGCATCGGGCCCCGATAGGTCTCTCTCGGCAACCCAAAAGGGTGACGGGAGAGAGACAATGAAGCGCATGGTGGTTTGGGCGGCGACGGCGGCCGCGCTGGTGGTGGCCCCGGCGAGCGAGGCGTTGGCCGGCAAGCGTTATGCTGCGACGATTACCCGCACCACTTACGGCATCCCCCATATCGAAGCGCGCGACTGGCGCGGCGTCGGCTACGGCGTCGCCTATGCCTATGCGACAGACAACCTGTGCCTGCTGGCAGAGGAATTCACCACCGTAGCAGGCGAACGCTCGAAGCATTTCGGACCCGAGGCGAAGGCCGTGCTCGGCTTTGAGGAGGTCGACAACCTCTCGTCCGATGTGTTCTTCCGCGCCGTGATCGATCTGCCGGCCCTGCGTGACGGGGCGATGAAGGCCCTCACGCCGCGCGCCCGCGATCTGATGGATGGCTATGTCGCGGGCTACAACCGCTTTCTCAAGGACGCGGGCGAGACTGGCATCCCCGCTGAATGCCGCGGCAAGGCGTGGGTGCGCCCCATCACCGCCGACGATATGCTGCGTTTGAACGAAAAGCAGATGCTGCTGGCAAGTTCGCTGAACCTTGCGGCAGCCATCGCCAATGCCGCCCCGCCCGGCATGCCTGCGCCCAAGGTGGCGATTGCCATGCCCGATCCCAAGAACCTTGGCATCGGCAGCAATGGCTGGGCGTTCGGCGGCGATGTGACGGCCAATGGCCGGGGCATGGTGATCGGCAATCCGCACTTCCCGTGGAAGGGCCCGAGCCGCTTCTGGCAGATGCACGTCAAAGGCCCCGGCGGCTACGAGGTGATGGGCGTGGGGCTGGCGGGCACGCCGATGCCGCCGCTCGGCTTCAACAAGGACATCGCCTGGACCCACACCGTCACCGAGGCACGGCACTTCACGCTGTATCAACTGGCGCTCGATCCGGCTGATGCGACGCGCTACATGGTCGATGGCCAGAGCGAGGCGATGGTGCCCCTGACCGTCACTGTGCCGATGCCCGATGGCACGCCCGCCGTCACCCGCACGCTTTATTCCACCCGCTGGGGCCCGGTCTTCGTTATCCCGGCGCGCGGGATCACATGGAGCGCGCAGAGCGCCTTTGCCCTGAAGGATGCCAACCGCGGCAACCAGCGCGGGATCGAGACTTGGCTGCGCATCGGCGAGGCCAAGACCGTGGGCGAAGTGCAGGCCGCCGTCAGCGAGACGCTGGGCATTCCGTGGGTCAACACCATCGCCGCCGATCGCCACGGCGATGCGCTCCATGCCGATGTGACCGCGGTGCCCAATGTCTCGGCCGCCAAGGCCAAGACCTGCGCCACGCCGATCGCGCCGCTGTTTGCGGAACTGGCGATCCTGCTGGATGGCAGCAAATCGGCCTGCGATTGGGATGCGGCCCCCGGTACGCCTGTTCCCGGTCTGATGCCCGCAAGCGATCAGGCGGCCACCACGGTCAAGACCTGGCTCACCAATTCGAACGACAGCTACTGGGTCAGCAACCCGGCGATCCCGCACCGCGAGCTTTCGCCGATCCTCGGGAAATACGCCACGGCGCGCAGCCTTCGCACCCGATCGAACTTCATCGAGACGGCTGCCTTGCTGGCGGGCGGCAAGGTCGATCATGGCCGCGCCGCCGCCCATGCCTTCGCCAACAAGAGCCTCGCGGCGGACATGACCCTGGACGAGATCAAGGTGCTGTGCCTCACCACGGAAAACCTCCCTGAGGCAGCGAACCGGGGCTGCGGGGCCCTTGCCGAATGGGACCGCCGGTTTGAAGCGTCGAGCCGCGGTGCGGCCCTGTTCCGCGCCTTCTGGCCCAGGGCCGCACGCCTGCCCGGCCTGTGGCAGGTGCCCTTCGATGCTGCCGACCCGGTGAACACGCCCCGCGCGCTCGCCATTGACGGGGCAAAGGGCGAAAAGCTTCTCGCCGCGCTGGGCGAGGCGGTGGAGGAGCTCGACAAGGCGGGTATCGCGCTCGATGCGCCGTGGGGCGAGGTGCAGCATGTGATGGCAGGCAATCAGGCGATCCCGATCCATGGCGGCCCGGGCACGCTCGGCATTCTCAACATGCAGGAATCCGTGCCCACCGCCAATGGCCTCACCCCGCGCCACGGGACGAGCTACATCCAGATCGTGAGCTTTGACGAGACCGGGCCGGTGGCCGATGCGATCCTCAGCTATTCGCAGTCCACCGACCCTGCCAGCCCCCATGCCCATGACCAGACGCGGGCCTATGCGGAAAAACGCTGGCACCGCCTGCCCTTCACCGCCAAGGCGATTGCGGCCGAGGCCATCGGCAAGCCCAAGCGCATCGCCGAATGAACGCGGCCCGGGTGTAACCGCGCAGCCGCCAGCAACGAATGGTGGCTACGCGGGTGGACATTCGCGGGGACCGTAAAGGGGAATGGAAATGATGACCGGTTTGCTTCGCTCCAGCGTCGGCGGGGCCGCTTTGGTTGCCGCCAGCGTGATGGTGGCACCGGCCGTGCAGGCCCAGCAGGCCGGGATCGCGATCACCGTCATCGATGAAACCGGCGCGCCGATAGCGGGCGCCGAGGTGCTGGTCGAAAACCCGGCAATCGGCTTTGCCCGCACGCTCACCACCGATGCGCGCGGCGCAGTGCGGATCGACGGAGCGACGACCGCAGGGGCCTATCAGGTCTCGGTCCCCGCAGCGCCGGGTTACGCGCCGGTGGCGGCGCAGGCGATCGAACTGCGCGCCAACTTCACCCGCAGCGTGGTGCTGCAACTGCGCCCCTCGGGCGAGGCCGCCATCACCGTCACTGCGGCGCGCGCGATCACCGGGCTGAATACGAGCAACGCCGAAATCTCCGCCTCACTGGGCCGCGAGCAATTGGCCTCGCTGCCGGTGGAAGGCCGCGATGTGCTGGGCGCGCTGATCCGCCTGCCCAATGTCGTCCCGTCGACCGGGTTCTTCCCCGAAGCGCCTGCGATTTCGATCAACGGCAGCAATGGCCTTGATACCAACTATCTGATCGACGGGCTCGACAATAACGAGAACTTTCTGGGCGGGATCAAATTCCCCGTGCCGCTGGGCTTCACCCGCGAAGTGACGGTGCTGGCGAACAGCTACTCCGCCGCTTACGGGCGTACCGCCAATGGTATAGTTAATTTTACCACCCCCTCGGGCAGCAACGATTTTACGGGTGAGGCCTATACACTGGTGAGGCCCGGCAGGCCGCTTGACTCCCCCTCTCCCTTCCCGCGCCGCGACCTGTCGGGCAACCCCGTTGGCGAAAGTTTCGAACGCTATCAGGCAGGCTTTGCCGCCGGGGGCGCCTTGCAGCGGGACAAGACCTTCCTTTACGCCAATTACGAATACACCCGCGACCGCAACACGCAGGTGGTGGACGCGCCGCAATTGGGGATCGTCGACAGCGTCACCGGCAACAACCAGTTCCATCTCGGTTCGATCCGGCTTGATCACCGGCTGACGAGCGACTGGACGCTGGGCCTGCGCGCGAACATCGGCCGGGTGACCATTGACCGCCCGGGCGGCGGGCTGGGCGGCGGCAATGCGACCTTCCCTTCAGCCGGATCGCAGCAGGACCGCTTCTCGACACTGGTAGCCGCCACCGCCAGCTATGCCGGGACCGAGTGGAGCTATGACGGCGCGCTGCAATTCAGCCGCTTCCGCTGGGATTACGGCGAGGCGGCGGGCGCGCCCGGACCGCAAGTGGCGGTGCGCGGGCCTTCGGGGCTGGTCGCGGCAGTGGTCGGCAACCCCGGCTTCGTGTTCGATTCTCTGGAGGAGACCTGGCAGACCACCCATCGCCTCACCCGCGACATGGGCGCGCACCGGCTGAGCGCGGGCGTGGATGTGATCACATCGGACTTCGCGCTGCTCGGCGGGGGCAATCCCGACGGCAATTTCACGGTCGATCTGACCGCGGCCCAATTGACGAGCCTTGCCCCGCGCGGCCTTGCCCTCACTGCGCAGGATGTGCTGGCGCTGAATCCGGCGGTCGCGAGTTACGCGGTCGAACTGCGCCCGCAAAGCTTCGGCACATCGCAGACGCTGATCGCGCTGTATCTGGAAGACGCATGGGAGCTTTCTCCTACCCTCACCGCCACGCTGGGCCTGCGCTGGGATTACGACACCCTGACGACACGCGGCGCAGGGGATGGCGATACCGACAACATCGCCCCGCGCTTTGCGCTCAACTGGCAGCCCGATGCGCGCTCGTCGGTGCGCTTCGGGGCAGGGATTTTCACCGGCAAGCTGAGCTATGCCGTCATCTCCGACGCGCTCCAGAGGAACACCACCTCGGCAGGCTTCCGCAGCCAGCTGGCGCAATTGCAGGCGCGGGGCGCGATCCCCGCGGGCGTCGATCTGGGTGACATCACCTTCGACGGCAATCTCACCGTCGCACCGCCCTGCGCCGCGGTTTCCGCCTGCCCGACCCCGGCGCAGGTGCAGGCATTGCGCGATACCGCGACACTGGGCGAAGGACGCATTCTCAGCCCCACCGGCTATGACAACCCGTGGAGCGTGCAGGTCAGCGGCGGCTATCAATACGCTGCGACCGGCACCCTCACCCTGTCGGTCGATGCGCTCTACAGCCGTTCGCACAATCTGGTGCGGCTGCGCGATCTCAATGCGCCTGCGCCTTTCACGCCCAACCTTGCCAATCTCACCCCCGCCAACATCGCGACCCTGCGCGCGCTGCCCGACAATGCAGCGCGGTTCGCACTGGCGCAGAGCCTCGGGCTGGTCCGATCGCAGGCTGATGCCGATGCCTCGCGCCCCATTGCGCTGGTGCCCGGCGGGGCGAGGCAAATCACCGTGTCCGAAACCGCGGGCGAGGCCGAATATGCGGCGCTCATCCTTCAGGCGATCAAGTTGCGCGGGGCCGACAATTACGCCTTCCGCGTCAGCTACACGCTCTCAAGCCTGAGGAACGACACCGACGATATCAACTTCCGCGCCGCCAACAGCAATGATTTCGCAAGCGAATGGGGCCCTTCGGCCAATGATCGGCGGCACGTGATTTCGGCGGTGGGATACCTCTACCCGGCAGACGGTCTGACCCTGACCGCAGCCGGGCTGTTCCAGTCCGGCCAGCCGGTCAACCTCGTGCCCGATGCGCGCATCTTCGGCACGCAGGATTTGAACGGCGACGGGGCGAGTTTCGGCGAGAATTTCCTCGGCAATTCGGACCGCCACCCGGGCGAGACGCGCAACAGCGCACGCCTGCCATGGTCAGCGAGCGTCGATGTGGGGGTGCGCTATGCTCTCGCGGTGCCGGGCGGCAGGCTGGAGGCGAGCGCGGATGTGTTCAATCTGTTCAACGCCAACAATCAGAGCGGCTTTGCCAATGCGGCGACGACCTCGAACCAGATCCAGTTCGGCGGGGGTGCGGACTTCGTGCAGAGGAACGCCGGCCCGCCGCGGCAATTCCAGTTCGGCCTTGCCTACCGGTTCTGAACCCCGCCTGCCCTACCCCTTGGAGCTGTCCTTGCCATGACCACTTCCCCCCTGCCCAAGGCGCTGGCCTTCGATGTGTTCGGCACGGTGGTCGATTGGCGCACCAGCATCGCCCGCGAATCCGCGCATTTTCTTGAGCAGATCGGGCAGCCGGCTGACGATGCGCCCGCCTTCGCCGATGCGTGGCGCGGGCAGTATATCGCGGCGATGATCGGGATGCGAAAATCGGGCCGCCCCTTCGCGGCGCTCGATGTGCTGCACCGCGAGATGCTGGAGACCACCCTGCGCGGGCGCGGGATTGATCCCGGCAGCCTCGATCCCACTTTGCTCGATAACTGGAACCGCGCCTGGCACCGGCTTGACCCGTGGCCCGATGCGGTCGCGGGGCTGACCCGGTTGAAGGCGCGCTTTCCGATCGTCACCTTGTCGAACGGGAATATCGCACTGCTGCTGGCGATGGCGCGGCGAGCGGGGTTGCCGTGGGATGCGATCCTTGGCGCGGAGGTAAGCGGGGCCTACAAGCCCGACCGCAGGGCCTATCTGCACACCGCCGAACTGCTGGGATTGGCGCCCGGCGAGCTGTGCCTTGTCGCGGCGCATCACGGCGATCTGGCCGCGGCCCGCGCCTGCGGGCTGATGTGCGCCTATGTCGATCGTCCCGACGAATATGGCGGCGCACCTGCCCCCGATGCACATCACGAACAGGCGTGGGAATGGTCGGCGACCAGCCTCACCGATCTGGCCGATCAACTGGGCTGCTGATCGCTCGCCTGTTCACGAAAGCTGACACAAGCAGGCCGTGGCAAGCCGGTGCATTTCGGCTAGGACACGCCGACAACCGCACAAGAGACCAGACCATGCCCGGCAGCCAGGATTTCGCCCCCGATCATCGCAACGATATTGTGATGGTGCTGCTCAACGGCGAACTGGTTCCCGCGCACACGGCGCAGGTGTCGCTGTTCGATGCCGGGTTCGGGCTGGGTGACGGCGTGTGGGAGGGCCTGCGCCTCCACAAGGGTGCGCTGCTGTTTCTCGACGCGCATCTCGATCGCCTCTATCGCGGCGCGGCGGCGCTGCGCATCGATATCGGCATGACCCGCGCACAGCTGACAGCCAGCCTGTGGGACCTGCTGCGCGCCAACGCGATGGAGGACGGCGCGCATCTGCGCCTGATGGTGACGCGCGGCCGCAAGTCGACGATCAATCAGGACCCCCGCTTCACGACTGGCAAGCCCACCATCGCGGTCACCGCCGAATTCAAGCAGCGCGCCGCCGAAGCGCGACCGCTTGCGCTGGCGCTGTCCTCGATCCGCACCTCGCCGCCCGAAATCTTCGACATGCATCTCAACACGCACAGCCGCGTGAACTACATCCGCGCGCTGCTCGAAGTGATCGATGGCGGCGCGGACGAGGCGATCATGCTCGACCATCGCGGCTTTGTGGCAAGCTGCAATGCGACCAACCTGTTCTGGGTGAAAGACGGCACTGTCTATACCTCGCATGACGATTTCTGCTTCAACGGGATCACGCGGGGCAATGTCATCGCGCTGTGCCGGGACGGGGCGGCGCCCTTGCAGCAGGGCGATTGGCTGCCCGATCATCTGCTGTCCGCCGACGAGGTGTTCGTCACCGGCACGATGGGTGGCGTCACAGCGGTGGGCAGCATCAATGGCCGCGCCTTGCCGTTCGCGCCCGGACCCGTCACGATCGCCCTTGCGCAGGCCTATGAACGGCTGAAGGACGCCTATGCAAAGGAGCATGCAGCGAAATGACAATCCGGATCGCGATGTGGTCAGGCCCGCGCAACCTGTCGACGGCGATGATGCGCGCCTTTGAAAACCGCGCTGATTGTGTCGTAAGCGACGAGCCTTTCTATGCGGCCTATCTGGCGGCGACCGGCCTTGATCACCCGATGCGCGCCGAGGTTCTCCAATCCCAGCCCAACCACTGGAAGGATGTGGCCGAAAGCCTCGCCGGGCCGCTGCCGCAGGAGGCCGGCCAGGGCGATGCGACGATCTGGTATCAGAAGCACATGACGCATCACATGCTGCCGGGCTTCGGCCTCGACTGGATGGATGGATTTCGCCACGCGTTCCTGATCCGTGCGCCCGCCCGCGTTCTGAACTCCTATGTTGCCAAACGCGAAGAGGTCGCACTCTCTGACATCGGCCTGGTGCGTCAGGCGGAATTGTTCGACAGGTTTGCCGACACGTTGGGCGCGCCCCCGCCCGTGGTCGACAGCGACGATCTGCTGCGCGATCCGGAAGGCGTGCTGCGCCAGCTTTGCGCCGCGCTTGCCATTCCCTTCGACGCGGCAATGCTTAACTGGCCTCCGGGCCGGCGGGCGAGTGACGGCGTGTGGGCACCGGCCTGGTACGCCGCGGTTGAGCAGAGCACCGGCTTCAGCCGCACCGCCGGCAGCGCATTGCCGGATTTGCCTGACCATCTTCAACGCATCGCCGATGATGCCGCGCCTTACTACGACCGGCTCGCCGCGCACCGGCTGTCGATCACGTAATCCCATCCGATGGATCGCGCAGGCCGCGCAGCAGATCGCATCAGGCTGTGTGCCGGGCCGGCGCACCCCGCTTGCGTTAAATGAGCGGCCGATCGTGGACGATTGACACAGGGGCGGACACTCCATAGGCGATGTTATATTGTCTCAGATTCGGAACTGAATCTGCGCGGCAACCCATGTCCTTCTCTCTCCTCCGGACCATTCATGATCAACCACCGTGCCCTTATCGCAGCTGCTCTTTCGGGTGCATCGCTCCTTTTTATCGAAGTGCCTGCCGCTGCCGAAAACGAAGCGGAGGTTGAAGCCTCTTCGGCAGATCAATCGCAGGGCGACATCGTCATCACTGGCGTGCGGCAAGCCTATCGCGGCGATTTCGCGCTGAGCGAGATTCCGCAGGCTATTGCCACGATCGAAGACCGTGCGATCCGCCAGAACAATTACCTGCGCCTGGCTGACGCTCTCGATCTGAACGCTTCAGTCTCGCGCCAGAACTCGCTGGGAGGCCTTTTCGATGCCTTTGCCGTGCGCGGCTTTGCGGGCGATGAAAACATCCCGACGGGCTACCTCGTCAACGGCTTCAACGGCGGGCGCGGATTTGGCGGCCCGCGGGATGTGGCGGGGATCGAGCGGATCGAAGTGCTCAAGGGCCCCGCAGCGGCATTGCTCGGGCGCGGAGAACCGGGCGGCACCGTGAACATCGTGACCCGCCAGGCCGAGATCGGTCGCAGCTTCGGCAGCGCGAGCGTGCAATACGGCAGTTTCGACCGGGTCCGTGCGGAAGCCGATCTCAATATCGCGCTGACCGACGGCCTGACCGCCCGCCTGATTGCCTATGGCGAGGATGGCGATACCTTCCGCGATACGGTGGATCAGCGACGCTGGGGCTTTCTGCCCTCGGTGGGTCTCGCCGTGGGGCCGAACACGCGCGTCACCTATGATCTTGAATACACCCGCGTCGAAACCCCGTTCGATCGCGGCATCGTGGTGCTGAACGGAAACTTCGACACCGTGCCCTTCACTCGCTTCCTCGGCGAGCCGGGGGACGGGGATCACGTGGCGCGGGCCACTGGGCACCAGTTGCGGGTCCAGCATGATTTCAGCTCCGACTGGAGCCTGCTGGTGGGGGCGAGCCTGCGCGACACGCTGCTGACGGGCTTTTCGTCCGACGCCGAACTGGTCGCCTCGCGCCAGCGGTTGTTCCGGGACGGTCGCTCGCTGTCGCGCCAGCGCCGCTCAAGGGTTTACGATTCGCAGCAATGGGTGATCCGGGCCGAGCTTTCGGGCAGCTTCGAGACAGGGTCGCTGACCCATCGCATCCTGATTGGCGCCGATCACGACCGGTTCGAGAATGATCAGCAGTTCGGCCGTTTTCGCCCGCCTGCGCTGAGCGGCAACCCCTCCGATCAGGCGGGTTACGTGCTCGACATCCTCAACCCTGTCTATGGCCGCTTCCCGCTCCCCACGCCGGGACCGCAGAACGATCGGCTCGACGTCCAGCGTTCGACCGGCTTCTTCGTGCAGGACCAGATCGCCTTGACCGACCGGCTGCAAGTGCGGATCGGCGGGCGCTACGATGATTTCAGCCTGCGCACGCTCAACCGCCTGACCGGTATCGATAGCCGGCGATCGTCTGGCCGCTTCAGCCCGCAGGCCGGGATCGTTTATGAAGTGAGCGCCCCGCTGACCCTTTATGCGGCCTATGGTGAGGGCTTCCGCGCCAATATCGGCACGGATGTGACCGGCGCGATCTTTGATCCGGAAACCAGCATCTCCAAGGAGATCGGGGCCAAGCTGACCATGCTGGGAGGCCAGCTTACCGGCACCTTTGCGCTGTTCCAGCTGGACAAGGACAATGTGCTGGCAAGCGACACCGGAAATCCCGGATTTTCGGTTGCGATCGGCAAGGCGCGCAGCCGCGGCGTCGAATTCGATCTGGCGGGCACGCTGCCGGGCGATATCGATGTGCTGGTGAGCTATGCCTACATCGACGCCGAAGCGCGATCGAGAGTGCTGGAGCCGAATTTCAACTTCCAGATTCGTCCCGGCGATGCGCTCATCAACATCCCCGACCACACCTTCAATGCGCAGGCAAGCAAGCGGTTTGCCCTTGCCGGCCGCGAGGCGTCGCTGGGCGCAGGGGTGCAGTATGTGGGCGAACGTTCGGGTGAAACGGGCACGGCGTTCGTTTTGCCCGCGCACACGCTGGTGCGCCTGTTCGGCGAAATCGAACCTGTCGATGGTCTGACCGTTTTTGCAGCAGTCCAGAACCTGTTCGATGCGCGCTGGTATGCCAACAGCTACGCATCGCTGTGGGTGCAGCCGGGCGCACCGCGCACCGCATCGATCGGGTTGCGCGGACAGTTTTGATCGCATGACCAAGGACCTGCCAGCAAACGCGGCCCCTGCGCTGGAAGCCCGCTCGCTCTCGCTGGTGCGGGATGGCACGACTGTCTTGCGCGATGTGTCTTTCGCTGTCGCGCCGGGCGAGGTCTATGCGCTGCTCGGCGGCAACGGCGCGGGAAAGTCGACGACTTTGTTGACATTCCTCGGCTTTCTTGTCCCGTCGGGCGGCGAAGTCCGTGTGGCAGGACAGGCCGTCACCGCCAATATCGAGGCGGCTCGCAGCAAGATTGCCTACCTGCCCGAGGCTGCTGCTCTTTACGGCCATCTCGATGCTTACGAGAATCTCGGCTATTTCCTTGATCTAGCCGGGCGCAGGGTTGGCCGCGCCGCGATGGACACAGCGCTCGATCAGGTGGCGTTGCCCCGGGAAGCACGCGCCCGCTCGATGCAGTCCTATTCCAAGGGGATGCGCCAGAAAGCCGCGATCGCGCTCGCTCTTTTGCGCGATACGCCGATCCTGCTGCTCGACGAGCCGACCTCGGGCCTTGATCCAGTGGCCATCGACGAATTTCACACGATGGTGAAGGCTCTGGCGGATGCAGGCCGCACAGTGCTGATGGTGACACACGATGTCTACGGCGCCTGCCAGGTTGCCGACAGGGTCGGACTGCTGCGCGGCGGCAGGCTGGTTGGCAGCTTTGAGGCCGGGCCGAGCGGGCGCATTGATACCGAAACCGTCCACGCCGCCTTCGCCGAGCGTCAGGCCACATGAGCGCGCCTATCCGCATCGCCCGCGAGGAATGGCGGCTTTGGGCGCGCTCGCGCGTGGTGCTGATAGCCGCCCTGATCCTTGCCGTGCTGGTCGCAGTCACCAGCGCGCTCACCGTCCAGCGTGTCTCCCATGAGACCGAACGCCGCGCCGCGCAGCAGGCAATCGCGGAAGAGGCGTTCTTCGCTCAGCCGGACCGGCACCCGCACCGCATGGTTCATTACGGCCACTATGCCTTCCGCACACCTCCGCCGCTCGCTGCCCTCGATCCGGGCGTGGATGCGGTCACCGGGCAGTCGATCTTTCTTGAAGGGCATCGTCAGAATACCGCGATGTTCGCCGATACGCGCGCGGGCGCCGACCTTGGCGGTTTCGCCGCACTGACCCCGGCCAATCTCTACCAGCTGCTGCTGCCGCTGCTGCTGATCATCATCGGTCACGGCATGGTGCTGCGCGAACGGGAAAGTGGGACGCTGGCCGTCATGCTGGCGCAGGGCCAGACGGGCCTTGCTATTGCCGGCGGCAAGGCGCTGGCATTGGCCGGCGTGGCCGGGTTGTTCCTGCTGCCGCTTGCCGTGGTGGCGGCCTATGCTGTGCCCGCAGGGGAAGCCCCGCTTGCCGCGGCGCTGCTGGTGGGCAGCTATGCGCTGTACCTTGCTGTGTGGGTCGCGCTGGTGCTCGCCGCTTCGCTGCTGGTGCGCCAGAGAAGCGTTGCGCTGGGTGTGCTGGTGTTTGCCTGGCTGCTGGTTGCGCTGGTGGTGCCGCGCATCGGGATCAATGCCGGCAGCGCCGCCGTGGATGCGCCGGGCAAGATCGAAAGCGACCTCGTGATGCTCGCCAAGGAACGCAAGCTGGGTGATGGTCACAACGCTGCCGACCCGGCTTTCGAGGCGCTTCGGAAGCAGGTTCTGGAACAATACGAAGCGAAGAGCATCGAGGAATTGCCGGTCAACTGGCGCGGTGTGGTTGCGGGACATGCCGAAGCCAGGCTCACCCGGCTGATGAACGACTATGCCGAAAACCGCATGACCGCCGAGGCGGCGCAGTCGCAGATCGTGACGTGGTTCGGCATCGTCTCGCCAACATTGGCGGTGGGTGCAGCCTCGCGCACGCTGGCGGGCACCGATCTTGCCACGCACCACCGCTTCCTGCGCGACACCGAGGCACTGCGCTTCGACTTCGTGCAGGGGCTCAACGATCTGCACGCATCTGCCATCAGCTATGCCGATGATGCAGGGCGCAGTTCCGACCCCGCGGCGGAACAGCGCACCCGCATCAACGCGGCCTCGTGGCGGCTGCTCGATTCGTTCCGCTTCGAACCCGATCCGGCTGCAACGCGTGCGCGGCGCGCGGCCCTGCCGCTGGCACTGATGCTGGGTTGGCTCCTTGTGCTTGGCGGGGTCATTGTCGCCGGTGCGCGCAGGTTGCAGCCGTGACGGCCATCATGCGCGAGCTGCGCTTTCTCGCCCGTGATCGGGGCGCGCTCTTGTGGATCGCCCTCGCATTCCTGCTGTCAGCCGCGGCGACCGGCTTCGGCATTGCCGAAGTGCGCGAGCAGCGCGCCACCATCGCCGCGCTGCTTGACGAGGACGCGAGCGACCGCGCCGACGCCATTGCCCGACAGGAAGACTGGGGCGGCGCCGCCTATGCAGCCTTTCATTTGACCTATGCGCCGCCCTCCGATTTCGCCTTTGCTGCGCTCGGACAGCGCGATACCGCGCCGTGGCTCCACCGGGTGCGGATGCTGGCGCTTGAAGGACAGATCCACGAGGCCGACACGAAAAACCCCGATTTCGGACTGATCGGGCGGTTCGACTTTGCCTTTCTCGCCGCAGCTGTCGCGCCATTGCTGCTGATCTTGTTGCTCCATGATCTGCGCGGCGGGGAACGGGTCGCGGGACGGCTCGATTTGCTGGTGGCGACTGCGGGCAAGCCGTCGCGCCTGTGGCTCGCGCGCGCAGGCGTGCGCTTCGCGGGGCTCACTCTGGCGCTGCTGCTGCCGTTCTGGATCGGGGCGGCGATCGAGGGCGCAGGACTTGCCACAGTGCTTGCGGCAACCGCGATGGTGATTGGGGCCTTGCTGATATGGTGGCTGATCATCGAGGCGATCGGACGGCTGCGGGCAGCCCCAGCCGTTGTGCTGACGGCGCTTCTGGCTATCTGGCTGATGCTCGCCCTGCTGGTTCCGGCAATGTCGCGCGCGGCAATCGAGGCGGCGACCCCCGTTCCCGACGGGGCGGAGATCCTGATGCTCCAGCGCGAGGCGGTGAATGACGCGTGGGACATTCCCAAGGAGGCGACGATGACACCGTTCCTTGCCCGCCATCCCGAATGGAAATCCCTCGCGGATGTGAAGAAGCCTTTCGAATGGAAGTGGTATTATGCCTTCCAGCAGGTCGGCGATATGCGCGCCGAGCCGATCGTGAACGCCTATCGCGAAGGCCGTCTTGCGCGGGACCGGGCTGCGGCAAGTGCTGCGTTCCTCTCGCCAACGGCGCTGGTCGAGCGCGGGTTTGAACGGCTGGCGGAGACCGATATGCAGGCGATGATTGCCTATGAAGACAAGGTGCGCGCCTTCCACGGCAAGCTTCGTGCCTTCCACTATCCGCTGCTCTTCCGCGATCCGCCCTATAATCCGGCAACCCTTGCGCGGCTTCCTCGCTATGAGGCCGCCGAATGACACTGTTGCGCATTCTGGCAGCCAGCGTGATGCTGGCCTTGCTGCCCTGGGCAGCGAAGGCGCAGAGCGCGCAACCATTTACCATTGCCGGGGAAACGATCGCCCCCGGAACCCGCGCCGACGTCCGCATCATCGTGCCGGAAGGAAGTGACGGCGCGACGTTCATTCCGCTGACCATCATCCACGGGCGTCAGCCGGGCAAGGTGCTGGCCATGGTTGCGGGCGTCCACGGGTTCGAATTCGCCCCGATTATCGCAGCCGAGCGGCTTGCCGAACGGCTCGATCCGGCGACCCTGTCCGGAACGCTGGTGATTGTCCGGATCGCCAACATCAATGGCTTTGAAGGCCGTTCGCCCAACGTCAATCCGGTGGACAGGAAGAACCTCAACCGCGTGTTCCCCGGTAATGCGCAAGGCACTCAGACCGAACGGATCGCCGATCTGATCGCGCGCGATGTGGTGGCGCGCAGCGACTTCCTGATGGACGTTCACAGCGGCGATGGTGCTGAATTCCTCGACGCTTTCATCGGTGCCTATGGCGGACCGCTCGCCACCGATTTTCCCCTGACGCTCAAGGTCGCGCAGGGCTTCGGTTTCCCCAACATCGTCCGCTACAGCATGAAAACGCAGCAACAGGTCGATACCGCTCGCTCACTCAATCGGCAGGGTGTGGCGATGGGCAAGCCCACGATCCTCGTCGAAATCGGTCAGAACGGCAGCCGCGAGGATGCCCATGTTGAAGCGATTGTCGCCGGGGTGGAAAATGCACTGTCGATCCTTGGCATCAGTGACCGACCCGTTAGCCCCATGCCCGCGCCGCAGCGCCTGTTCGAAGGCAGCACGTCGCTCAGCGCGGGCTCGGCCGGGGTCTATCACCCCATCGACCCGCGCCCCCGGATGCTTGCCAAGGGCGAACTTGTCGGCACGATCCGCGACTATTCGGGACGAGAAATTGAACGACTGTTTTCCCCGGTCGATGGCTATGCGCTCTACGGCATCACCGGCCCGCCGGTGGAGGCAGGTGACGCGGTGGTTACGATCGCTCTGCCCACAACAGGCTTCTGAGAAGCACGAGGCTTTTTGGGAGGTGAAGGCTGGAGCGGGTGAAGGGAATCGAACCCTCGTCGTAAGCTTGGGAAGCTTCTGCTCTACCATTGAGCTACACCCGCGATGCGCCAGACGACTGGTCCCTTGGGGACAGCGTTAGCGAACAGCGACGCGCCCCTTGCCACGATGTCGGGCGGCTGGTCAACACCAGTTCGCACGCGGCGGGGTTGGCCATTCGCCCTACACTTTGTCTCCAAGCGGCGCTCGGCCCTGCCGTGGGGCGTGACGGGGGATGAGGCTGGCCCGCGTGCGGGACAGGACAGTCAGCAATTCGGCGCCGGTTCTGGTCGGAAAATCAATTCACCGTTTTCAATCAACGGAAGTTAACCTGCATTAATGAGCCTGCGCCCTTCCTGTAAAATGGTGCTCCCCCGGACCAACGCAGGCACGGTTGAACAACGAGTCGCGCTGGCATTGCCCTTGACGGCTGGCGGAGGGGGAGTGTTTGGACAGCAACCTGAACGGTGCCAACACGCGCTGGTCGGCCGACCCGGCGCATTATGCGGGCCTGCGGGAGCGAGCCGGGCGGGCTGATCCGCAGCGCCGCGTCCTCGCCTATGGCGCAGCAGCCCTGATCGCGCTGCTCGCCATCGGGGTGCGCCGGTGGCTGGAAATCCTCGGCCCGGACATCGTGCCCTTCGCGCTGTTCTATCCGGTCGTCCTTGCCTGCACGCTGCTGGGCGGTGTCGGTCCGGGACTGGTCGCGCTGACACTGACTGCGGTTGCTGCGACAATGTGGTGGATCGAACCGACTGGGGGGCACGCCTTGTCCTCGGCGGGGTTCGCCAACCTGACCTTGTTCCTGCTGTCCAATGCTGCGATCATCACGGTCGCCTGCCTGCTGCGCCGATCCTACCGGCGGCTGCACCGCAGCGAGGCGAGGCTCAGCCTGTCACAGGAAGTCGGGCAGATCGGTATCTGGGACCTCGACCTGACGACCAATGCGCTGTGGTGGTCGCCCGCGATGCACACGCTGACGGGCCTTGCTGCCGACCATCCGCCCCGCGTGGACACCATCCTGAGCCGCATCCATCCCGCTGATCGGGGGCGTGCCGAAGCGGCTTTCGATGCAGCGCGGCTGGGTCAGTCGCGGTTCGATGTGGAGTTCCGCTTCAACCGCGATGATGGCAGCACCATCTGGATGGCCGCGCGTGCCGAGTTGTTTCGCGACGAACAGGGCAGACCCACACGGCTGCTCGGCATCAATTTCGATGCGACCCCGCGGCGCACTATCGAAAGCGAACGTGATCGCGCCAACGCGCTGTTGCACACTTTCTTCGAAAGCCTGCCCGGTGCGGCATTCGCCAAGGATTGCGATGGGCGCTACCTGCTGGGCAACCCGATCTTCGCGCAAACTGTGGGTCACGGCCCGGATTTCTTCATCGGCAAGACCGACCTGGAGGTCCTTGCCGATCAGCAGGCGGCGCGCGCCATCATGGCCAATGACCGGTCGATCATGGGCGGCGGCACAGTGTGCCACTTTGAGGAAACGCTCTCGCTGCCCGACGGGGAAACATCGCACTGGCTGGCGGTCAAGGCACCCTTCAAGGATGCGCAGGGCCAGCCTCAGGGACTGATGGGCATCTCGATCGATGTCACCGAAATGCGCAAAAGCGAACAGCGTCTGCGGTTTCTGGCCGATGAGATCGACCACCGCGCCAAGAATCTGCTGGGGGTGGTGCAATCGATCGTGCGGCTGACACGGGTCGAGGATGTGGCGGAACTCAAGAAGGTGCTCATCGGCAGGATCGGCGCTCTGGCCCGTGCCCACAGCCTGCTTGCGGCGAGCCGTTGGGACGGGGTCGATCTGGCGACATTGGTGCGCGAGGAACTGGCCCCCTTCAACCCCACCGGCGCAGAACCGATCCGTATCGAAGGTCCTGCGATCATGCTCGCCCCCAATGCCTCGCAGGCGCTGGCGATGGTGCTGCACGAACTGGCGATCAACGCGGAGCGGTTCGGCGCGCTCTCGGTCGAGGGCGGGCAGCTTGCTGTCACATGGGACATCGCTGCGCGCGAGGGGGCAGATGCGCGGCTGGAGTTGATGTGGAGCGAGATGAGCGGCCCGCACACCGCGACCCCTGCCGCGCACGGCTTCGGTTTCACCGCCATGCTTGGCGCGATCGGGCACCAGCTGGCAGGCGACATCGGCTTCGAATGGGGCGAGACGGGCGTGATCTGCCGCATTGCCTTCCCGGTGAAGCACAACATGACCGAACACCGCGCCCACGGCAGGGCTGCGTGCAACCACACCGCCCCATCTGCCGCAACACCCGGCGCGCCTGCCAGCGCCCCTGCCAGCAAGCGCATGCCGCCGTTCAGTCGTCGAGCCAGTGCGCCTTGGCGAACCACGCCATCACCATCGCGCTGATCAATGCGCAGAACCCGACCACGCCCCAGAACGCCCAGCTTTCCTGCGCGAAGGGTATTCCCTCGACATTCATGCCCAGCAATCCGGTCACGAAGGTCAGCGGAAGGAAGATGAACGCCGTCACCGCAATCGCCAGGCTGCGCTTATCGATCATTTCCGCGCGCAGATCGGTGAGCTGTTCGTGGAGCAGCGCCGCCCGTTCGCGCACGGCCTCAAGCTCCTCGGCCATCCGCGCGAAACGGTCCGCCGCCTCGCGAAGGTGCATCCGGTCGTCCTTGCCGATCCAATTGAAGGGCAACTGCGCCATCTGCCCCAGCGCATCGCGGTCCGGTGCGACAAACCGCCGCAGCACGATGGCCTGCGAGCGGATCGCCGCAATCTTGCGGCGCAGTTCATAGACATTTCCGCCGTCCAGCATCGCCTCGCAATCGTCGAGCTGGTCGCCGAGATCAGCCACGTGCGGGTCAAGCTGCACCGAGATCGCCTGCGCCAGCGCTGATACGAAATCGCCCCCATCGGTGATCCGGCCGGCCTGCATCAACGCCTCAACCCGCGGCAACGCGGCGAGGCGGTGGCGGCTCACCGATGTCACGCGCGCGCCCTCTACCCAGACGCGGATCGAAACCAGCCCGTCGCTGGTCTGGGCCGACACCACATCTGCATCGGCTGCCGTCCCGCGCAGGTTGATGAGCACGCCATCATCCACCTCGTCGCAGCGCGGGCGGGTTTCACTGGCGACCAGCGCATTGGCCGCCAGGGACGGGACATAACCGGGCAGGTTCATCGTCTCGCCCCCGGCCCCTTGATGCCCCACGCCTTCGGCATGGAGCCACACGAAACCTGATCCGGCGAATTCGGCAACTTCGGCGGGACCAATAGGACTGACGATACCGTCCCGCACCAGCAGGGCTTGCACGGTCAGTGGGCGGGTTACGGCATCCATTGCCGATACTTAGCCCCGCCGCCGCCTGCGCGGCAAGCGGGGTCCAGTTTTAATCGGTTTCAGAAATACTTTGCGCTGGCGATCGCCGCCCCTTCGGCAAGCGCGGCGAGCTTGGCCCAGACGATTTCCGGATCGAGCGCATTGCTGCCCGCGTGCACCGAAAAGCCGCAATCGACCCCCAGCATCACGCGGTCCGCCCCGAGCAGGTCGGCGTAGCGCCCGATGCGCTGCGCGATCAGTTCGGGGTGCTCGATATAGGGCGATTGGGGCTCGACCATGCCGGGGCACAGGATCTTGCCTTCGGGCAGGGGGTGCCGTTCAAAGAAGGCGAATTCATGCGCGTGGCGGGGGTTCGCCCCTTCGAGCAACACAGTCTGCGGCTTGGCGCTCCACACGATGTCGGCGATTTCATCAAGCGCCACATCGCAGTGGTGCGGGCCGGGGTAATTGCCCCAGCACAGGTGCATGCGCAGCTGTTCAGCGGGAATGTTCTGCACCGCATGGTTCAGCGCGGCGATGTTCATGCCGATGCGCTTGCGGAACTCCTCGGTGGAAAGATGTGTGAACTGCACATGGCGCCCCATCGCGAGATCGGGGCAATCCACTTGCAGCGTGATCCCGGCGGCGGCGATGGTCTCGTATTCGTGGCGCAGCCCTTCGGCGAGGGCGAAGACATATTCCTCGTCCGAGGCGTAATACTGGTTGGGGAAGAACAGCGCGGTCACGCCCGGCGAGGCGGCCGACATGAAGGTGGCGTGGCCATTGGCGAGGCGCTTCAGCCGCTCGGCATCGATGCGCGGCGCTTCCATGTCGATCACCTCGATCGGCGCAGTGCAGGCGGGCGCGGAACGCTTGGCGCGGCCCTTGTTGCCGAACACCTGCGCCTTGGCCCCGGGGAAGGCTTCGAGATCGGCGAATTCATACTGCCCCGCCTCGCCGCCAAAGCCCGAGAGGCGGTGCTTGATATAGGTGGCGTAGGAGGGCTTGGACTGCTCGCCATCGTTGACGATTGCAACCCCCGCCTCGATCTGGCGGCGGATGACATAGGCGGTCGCCTCTTCCACCGCAGCGTCGAAAGCCTCTTCAGACACGGCCTCGCCGCCTTCGCGCGCAAAGACGAGATCGAGCAGCGCCTCGGGGCGTGGCAGGCTGCCAACATGGGTGGTGAGGAAACGTTTTTCGGTCATGGGAGAGGCCTTGTCTGAAGGAAGGAGGCGACGGCGGCGTTGAAGCCGTCCGGGTTATCGGCATTGGCGAGGTGGCCCGCCCACGGAATTTCGGCGTGACGGGCGCGCGGAGCAACGGCGGCCAGCGCACGGGCGCAGGCGCGGCGCCAGGGGGTGTCGTGCTCGCCCGTCAGGCTGAGCACCGGCATAGGGAGCATCGCCAGCGCCTCGCGCGGCAGGCCGGGAGCCTCTCCTCCTCCAAGCAGCAGATCGCGTCCGTCATAATCGGCGAGCATTGCGGCGGCGAGTGCGTCGGCTTCGGGGTTGTGGGTGCGCATCAGGGGATGCCGCGCCCATTCGCTACGGAAGCCCGCAATATCGCCGCTCCGCACCAGAGCACGGTAACGATCAAGATCGATCACCTCCTCGCGCGCGACCAGCGCGGGCAGCGGCGCGCCCGAGACGACAAGGCCCGTCAGCCGCGAGCCATAGCGCCGCGCCACATCGAGCGCGACCACCGCCCCGCGCGACAGGCCGAGGAGAGCGAACCGGTCGAACCCCAGGAAGTCGGCAATCGCGATCACATCCTCCGCCTCGCGCGCCAGATCGGGCGGCGCACTCGCGCGGCCGCAGCCTCGGCGGTCGGGCATGACGAGGAAGTGGCTCTGCCCCAGCGCCTCGATCTGCGGACGCCACATACGGTGATCCAGCGTCCAGCCGTGGAGCAGGATCAGCGGCGCGCCCTCCCCCGCCATGGCGATGGGAAGGCGGCCGCCTGCCACGGCGACCTGCCCATGCCACAGGGGATCGGGTTCAGGGGTGCGCGCGGCCAGCATGTTGCCCTCGCACACCCTGCGCTTTTCAGGCCGCTTCTTCGGCGCGGAACGGGTTGTTGTTGTGGTGATCGCCCGCCAGCCAGCGCTTCAGCTCGGCATGGGCCGAGGCGCGGCGCTGCGCATCGAGCGGCGCGGCGCGTTCGTCGTCGTGAGTGAATTCGAGAATCATGCCGTTGGGGTCAGTGACATAGAGCGAGCGGCAATAGCCGTGCTCCAGCACATAGGTCTGCGGCTCGACAATCCCGGCAGCCGCGATGCGGCGGGCGAGTTCGTCCTGCCCGTCCTTGTCGACATGCAGCGCGATGTGGATGAAGGGGCTGGAAGGAATCTCCGGGCCGAATTCGGCCTGATCGTCCGGATCGGCAAACTGGAAGAACGCCAGCGCGCTGCCATCGGCGAGTTCGAAGAACACGTGGCAATAGGTGCGTTCCTTGCCGAACAGCTCGTCCTTTTCGCAATAGGTCGCCATCAAGGGGAAGCCGAGCACGTCTTCATAGAAGGCGCGGGTGGCTTCGAGGTCCTTGGTGACATAGGCGGTGTGGTGAAGGCGGTTCGCCAGAATCTTCGTCATGTTGCTCTCTCCCTGTCTCAATCAGGCGGCCAGCTTTGCGGCGATCTGCGCCACGTGCGCCCCCTGGAAACGCGCACCGGCAAGCTCGTTTTCGCTTGGGCTGCGGCTGCCGTCATTACCAGCCAGCGTTGAGGCGCCATAGGGGGTGCCGCCGCTGATCTCGCCCATCTCGGCATTGCCCGCGAAGGTATAGGGCAGGCCGACGATCACCATGCCGTGATGCAGCAGCGTGGTGTGGAACGAGGTGATGGTCGTCTCCTGCCCGCCGTGCTGGCTGGCGGTGGAGACGAACACGGAACCGACCTTGCCGACCAGCGCCTTCTGGAACCACAGCCCGCCGGTCTGGTCGAGAAAATTGCGCATCTGGGCGGCCATGTTGCCGAAACGGGTGGGGGTGCCGAAGATGATAGCGTCATAACCGGCAAGTTCATCCGGGGTCGCAATCGGAGCCTGCTGGTCGATCTTCATCCCGGCACCCTTGGCGACCTCATCGGACACCAACTCGGGAACGCGCTTCACGGTGACCTCGGTGCCGGGGACAGAGGCCGCCCCCTCGGCGACGGCCGCCGCCATCGCCTCGATATGGCCATAGCTCGAATAGTAGAGCACCAGCACCTTGGTCATGTTTCGCGCGCCTTTCCTTAGAACTTGTAGCCGAATTCGATCCCGTAGCGCCGCGGACGCGCGCGGAACACGAAGCCGCCGGGCGAGAATTCGGCGTTGTAGATCTCGTTGAAGAGGTTGCTGGCAAAGCCGGTGATCGACACGCCGTTCTGCAAGGTCACCCCGGCCCGCACATCGACGATGTCGACCGGCGCGCGCACGGTGGTGTTGAACGGCTCCCACCAGGTCTTGCCCGTCCGGCGGTAATCGACCCGGAACAGGCCATCGACCGTGTCGCTCAGCGCGCCCGCATATTGCGCGCCGAGGTTCAGGGTGTAGCGGCTGATCTGCGGCGCCTCGTTGCCGATCACCGTCGGGTCAGCGAATGCCTTGATCTCGCTGTCAGTCACGCCGATCGCGGCGTTGATGTCGAAATCGGGGAGCACTTCCGCGGTCGCTTCCAGTTCGAAGCCGTTGATCCGGGTCTCGGGAATGTTGCCAAGATTCTGGGTCGAGGACTGCGCAAGGAAGACGAAGAAGTAGGAGTTCTCCGACTTGGTGGTGTAAGCCGCCGCACCAAGGCGCACCGGGCCGACCTGCGCCTTGGCGCCCACTTCGAAGGTGTCGGCGGTTTCGGCCTGGAAGATGTCGCCCACGCCGACAATCCCGGCATTGACCGATTCCGCACCGACGCCGGTCTGGTTGAAACCGCCCGAACGGAAGCCGCGGCTGTAACCGCCATAGAGCGTCAGGTCGGGGGTCGGTTCGTAGGTCAGGGTGATCTTGGGCTGCCAGTCATCGAACACCGCAGTGCGGACCTCGCCGCTCTGCGCCTGCGGAACGCCGGGGACGTTGGGTAGGAAGCCCTGCGGCGTCAACGTGGTCTGGCGGCGGCGGTCACGGTCATAGCGCAAGCTCGCATCGACCCGGAATTCCGGCGAGAATTCGTAGCCCGCATTGGCGAACAGCGCCCAGGCAAAGTTTTCCTGACCGTCCGCCAGATATGAGAACTGCGGGTTCAGCGGGTTGGTCGAAGGCGAGCGGAACACCGGGAACACGCCGCGGCCGGTGTCGATCATGTTGCCAGTCGAGATGAAGCGCGTGGTGTCGATCAGGTAGCCGCCGACCATCCAGTTGAAGGCACGGCCATCTTCGGGCGAAGCAAGGCGCACTTCCTGGCTGAACGCCTTGACGTTGAGATACTGGCTCTGATTGAGGTCAAAGCCGTTGCCGGCGCCGAAGATCGCCTCGAACAGATTGAAGAAGAAGCTCTGCGGAATCGGCTTGAAGTCAAAAGCGTCGCCGGTCAGCACTTCCTTCAGCGTGTCGTAGGACGACACCGAAGTCAGCACGGCGTTGTCGCCCGCATATTCGACCTTCAGGGCGACATTGTAGATATCGCGGTCGTTCTGGCCGGGGTTGTTGACCTCGACATCGGCGATATCGTTCACATCGGCGACGATGTTGTAATAGAGGCCCTGCGTGCGCAGCTGGTTCATGCTGGCGCGCACATCGATGGTCAGCTGATCGGTGGCCTCGATCATCAGGTTCCCGCGCAGGCTGAAATCCTGCACCGGATCGGCTTCGTCATTGAGGAAGGTGTTCTCGATGAAGCCATCGGTGTCGTACCACGATCCGGCGATGCGGAACTTGACGTTGTCCGCAATCGGCCCGCTGATCCCGCCGCGCAGGAAATAGCCAAAGCCATTGTCGATGCCGGCGGTGATGTTCCCGGCGAATTCGTCGGTCGGGGCCTTGGTGGTGATGATGATCGCCCCGCCGATGGCGTTACGACCGTAAAGGCCGCCCTGCGGGCCCTTCAGAACTTCGATCTGTTCGATATCGAACAGGTCCTGATTGAACTGCGCCGGGTTCACCTGCTGCACGCCGTCGACGATCACCGCGACGCTGGGCTCGGAATTGCGGTTCTGGGTGATGCCGCGGATGATGACGAAGGCGTTGCCCGCGTTCTGGGTTTCGACAAGGTTGACGTTGGGGGTCAGCGCAATGAAGTCCGCCGGACGCTCGATCCCGGCATTGCTGATCGCCTGCGAATCGAAAGCGGTGACCGCAGCAGGGGTGTCCTGAAGCGTCTCGGTGCGGCGGAGCGAGGTGACGACGATGCCCTGATCATCGACCGTCTCGGGAACGGCTGCGGCGTCCTGCGCGGCGAGCGGCGCTGCGGCGAGCATGCCTGCGGCGATGGCGGTGGTGCTGACGAGCGCGCGGCCCTTGCCCGAAAACTTCATATCACTCTCCCCTGTGCACGCGCATGACGCGGCGCTTTTCTGGCGACCCCTCCCGGTCATGGCGAATATGAACTTCGCCATGCGAAGTCAACTTCGATATGCGAAATCTATCGGGTGTGGCGGCTATGCAACGCGCACACCGCCGCCCCGTGCAGACGCACGCGGTGGCGTCGCAGAGCGAGCCGCGATGGCATCAGCGTTTGGGGATTGGCAGAGCGTTCAGAGCGGGATCGGTGAGCGGGCGCCGGTCCCCTCTCGGGCGGCAAGGCGCTCGATCGGGCGGAGCAGTGCCTGCGTGATCGCAATCGCCAGCGCTGTCAGCACCAGCCCCGCGGCGACATCGATCCAGTAATGCCAGCGCGTCGCCACCGCCTCGAACATGATGAAGGTGAACAGCGGCAGATACATCACACCCAGCCAGCGCGCATGCTTCCAGGCGTAATAGAGGAACACCGCCGAGGATGCGACATGCAGCGAAGGCATGGCCGCAACCGCGGCGAACAGGAACTGGCTGCCCTGACGGGGAAGCCATCCCGGCCCTCCTGCCATCATCGCCAGATAGCCCGCATGCATGTGCCCCTGGCGCGCCGTTTCCAGCCCGTTGACCCCCGGCTCATACAGGAAGGGGCCGACTGCGGGCATGACAAGGTAGCTCAATGCGCCAAGGATATGCACCAGCATGGCAGACATGATCACCTTGCGAAAGGTCATGAAGCTTTGCATCGAATGCACAATGATGCTGCCCGCGAACATCGCCAGAAAGGCGAACAGATAGAGATGGTCGCCGAAAGTGAAATTCGCCTCGATCATGTTATGAACCGCGAAAGACGCATCGACCATCGGCCGGACCATCTGATCGGTCTGCCAGTAGAAACTGTCCCACGAGACCGGATTGACGAAGCTCATCCACAATTTGACGTTAAAATGCGTCACCAGAACAATGCCATAGGCAAGCCCGGCAGTCGCATAATAGGCCAGCAGCACGCCCTTTTTCATCAGGAGCAGCGCAGCGCCCAGCAAGCCGATCAGCGATAGCGGCACGGCATAGCTCATGCCGGTGAATTCCAGCGCCCGTTCGGAAGGGAACACAAATTCCAGCTTGAAGACAAACGCCAGAACCGCCGCGATCAGCAGGAAGGCCAGCGCCAGCAGCAACTCCACAATCGCGACATCATGCAACAGTCTCGCAGAGCGCAGATGGCCGAGGGGCCTCTCGCTGCTGATCATGTCGATGGGCTGGATATTCATGGCAGGCAGCGGACCCCTCAAAAATCTTCCGCAGAAATTCGTGTGCATGATGGCCGGCGTGTCACCGGATCAGCTGACCGGGCGCACATTGCGCAAAAATTCCCGACTGCCAAAAGGTTTTGGATGGCCGTCAGTGTGGCCCGCGTCATGGACGCAGGCTGGCCTCCAGCGCTGGCCAGCGTTTGAGCGCGCCCTCGATCTCGCCCGCCGCGCCGCGCAGCAACGGCAGGCGCGTGCGGACCAGTTCGTCCTGCGAGATGCGGGTGGTGGAGGTGGAACAATTGATCGAAGCGATCACCCGCTTGTCCCGCCCGAAAATCGGCACCGCGACCGACACGATCCCGTAATCCAGCTCGTCCAGCGCCGAATCATAGCCGCGCTGAGCGATCAGATTCAGCCGCTCGGCCATGGCCGCGCCTTCGGTGACTGTGCGTTCGGTAAAGCGCTGAAAGGGCGCACGCGCGATCAGGGCGGCCCGCTCGTCTTCGGGCAGATGGGCCGCAAGCGCCTTGCCGAGCGAGGTCGCATGGAACGGAAAGCGCGTGCCGACGCCTGCCGCGACCCGGAACCGCCGGTCGGTCGAGACGTGTGCGACATAGAGGATGTTGGTGCCCGACATCACGGCCAGGCTGGCGCTATCGCCGGTCTGATCGCGCAAAGCCTGCAAGGGCGGCAGCACCACCTGCTCGATCTGCATCGAGGCGCTGAAGGCCGAACCGATCGTCAGCACTGCCGGACGCAGCAGGAACTTGCGTTCATGCTGCCCCACATAGCCCAGCTCCACCAGCGTGATCAGGCAGCGCCGCGCCACGGCCGGGGGGAGGCCGGTCTTGGCCGCGACCTCGGACAAGGTCATTTCGGGATGATCCTCGTCAAACGCCTTGAGCACGCGCAAGCCGCGCTCCAGCGTGGAGAGGAACTCCGGGTCTTTCGCTACCTGTTCAGCCCCTGCGGATCCCATGCACCGGCCTTTCGATGGAGCGGCGGATCGCCGCGTCGTCGGCCCCCAATAGGGGCGGCGCGGTGACGCTGTCCATCCGTGCGCCGTCAAAGGACACAGGGAAACGGATGGTGCGGAACTCTCCCTTCGGCCCGTGCGGATCGGCAACTTCGAGCCCGAGCACCTTGGCCTGCTCGGTCGCGAGCACTTCGGTGGTGTCGTAGACGGGCGAATTGGGCACTTCGAGGCGGGTCAACTCGGCGGTCCAGTGATCGCGCGGCTGCTTGGCAAAAATCGGTGCAAGGAAGGCGACCACATCCTCATAATGCGCAATCCGCGCCTCGCGGCTGGCGAATTCGGGGCGCTCCAGCATGTCGGGGACACCGACAGCCGTGGCGAGGTTTTCCCAGAACTTCGGGGGAGAGGACATATGCAGCGCCAGCCACTTTTCGTCCGCGCACTGGAAGACATAGCTCTGCGAGACATGCGGGCGCGAGTATGGCCCCATGACCTGATTGGCCGACAGCAGGTGGGTAAAATCATCGAGGTTGAAGTGGCACATCGCCTCGAACATCGAGGTTTCGACCACCCGGCCCCGGCCCGTCACGTGCCGCTCGTTCAGCGCAGCGAGGATGCCCAGCGCGGTGTAGAAGCCCGTCATGGCATCGGCGATGGCCGGGCCGACAACGCGGGGATGCTCGGGATTTACGAGCAGCCGCAGAAAACCGCTCGCCGCCTGCGCAACGGTATCGAAGGCGGGGCGATCACGCTCCGGCCCCTCGCTGCCGAAACCCGAAATCGAGGCATAGACCAATCGCGGGTTGATCGCCTGGAGCCGCGCCGCATCGACCTTCAGCCGGCCTGCCACGCCCGGGCGAAAGTTCTGAATGAAGACGTCCGCTTCCTCGACCAGCCGGTCGAGTATCGCGAGATCTTCGGGGTTCTTGGGATCGATGGTGATCGACCGCTTGTTCCGGTTGTAGGTCTGGAAGTGCGGCGAATAGAGTTCGCCCTTGAAGCTTCGGAACGGATCGCCCGTGCCCGGCTGCTCGACCTTGATGACATCGGCGCCCATGTCGGCCAGCAGCATCCCTGCGGCCGGGCCGGTGATGAAGGTGCCCATTTCGAGCACAGTCACGCCCTGAAGGGGTCTCGCGGTCATCCAACACATCCCATTCGCTTGCCTTGATGAGGATGCGACACTATATTCTTCGCATACCGAAATCAACTTCGAATAACGAAAAGGGTGGACTGATGCGCATCGGCAAGCAGGATAACGCGGTGACCGCGATTTGCACTTCGGATGCGACCAGCATCACGGTGCGGGGCATGGACCTGTGTGAGCAGGTGATCGGCAAGGTCGATTTCACCAGCTATTTCTGGCTGCTGGTGACCGGCACCATGCCCAGCCCGCCGCAGAAGGCGCTGGCCGATGCGGTGCTCTGCGCGATTGCCGAGCACGGCCTTGTTCCGAGCGTCGTTGCCACCCGCATGACCTATGCCGCGGCTCCGGAAGCCTTCCACGGCGCGGTCGCTGCGGGGCTGCTCGGCTGCGGGAGCGTGGTGCTGGGCAGCGCCGAGGTCGCCGGCAAGTTCTACGCACAGGTCGTGGCGGATGCGGAAGGGCAGGACGCAGCCGCGGCCGCCATTGCCGCTCTCAAGGCCCTGCGCGCTGAGAAGAAGGCCATTCCCGGCTTCGGCCACCCCCAGCACTCGGGCGGCGACCCGCGCGCGCACCGGCTGCTGGCGCTGGCGAAGGAGCACGGGATGGAAGGCAAGCACATCGCCATGCTGCGCACCATCGAACGCGTGCTGCCCGAGGCCATTGGCCGCAGCTTGCCGATCAATGTCAACGGCGCGATCCCCGCGGTGATGCTCGACGCGGGCTTCCCGCTCGCGGCGCTGAAGGGCATTTCGCTGCTTGCGCGCACCGCCAGCCTTATCGCCCATCTTCAGGAAGAGACCGAACGCCCGATCGGCTTCATCATGTCGGGCGCGGCGGCAGAGCGCATCGGGTTCGATGACGGTTCGGCATAAGCCGCGCTTGATCCCGGCCCCGCCCCGCGCCACTGTCGGCGCAACAGGGCAAAGGGTATGGGTATGATCGGACGAACCTTCATCGTAGCGGCGGCGCTGCTGGCGGCGGCCGGCCCGGCGCTGGCGGACGCGCCGCTGGCGCTGAGCGAGACGGAGGTTGCCGCCCCCGCCCTGCCCACAATCCTTGGCCCCCGTGAGCGGGCGGCGCTCGAAAACCGCATCCTTGCCGAACGGCTCGACACGATCATCCCTCAGATCATGCGCGCCGAGGGTGTGGACCTGTGGCTGCTGGTCGCCCGCGAATATTTCGAGGAACCGGTGGTCGCCACCATGCTCGATGCGGAAAACATGCACGCGCGGCGCCGCACGATCCTGATCTTCCACGATCCCGGCAACGGCAAGCCGATCGAACGCCTCACCGTCAGCCGCTACGGCCTCGGCGGGCTGTTCGCGCCGGCGTGGAACCCCGACGAACAGCCCGACCAGTGGCAGGCGGTGTCGGACCTTATCGTCGCCCGCAACCCGCGGAAAATCGCGATCAATTCGTCCGATCTCTACCAGTTCGCCGATGGCATGACGCTGAGCCAGTATGATCGTTTCATGTCCGCCCTGCCCGACCCCTTTCACGACCGTGTCACCAGCGGCGAGGGACTGGCAATCCGCTGGCTGGAAACCCGCACCCCTGCCGAAATGGAACTCTACCCCACGGTCGTGCGCATCGCCCACGCGGTGATCGGTGAGGCGTTCTCGCGCAAGGTGATCACCCCCGGCGTCACCACGGCAGAGCAGGTCCAGTGGTGGTATCGCGACCGGCTCATGGCGCTCGGCCTTACCCCGTGGTTCCATCCTTCCGTGGCGATCCAGCGTCAGGGGGTGCCGGGGATGATCGAAGGTGAGGAGATCATCCAGCCGGGCGATTTGTTGTGGACCGATTTCGGCATCACCTATCTGCGCCTCAACACCGATACCCAGCACCTGGCCTATGTGCTGAAACCCGGCGAGACCGCCGCGCCAGCAGGGCTGCGGACCGGGCTGACGAACAGCAACAAGGTGCAGGATTTCCTGACCCGCGCTTTCAAGGTGGGCATCAGCGGCAATGATGCGCTGGCACAGGCGCGGGCGGATAGCATCGCGGCGGGCCTCGATCCGTCGATCTATACCCACCCCATCGGCCACCACGGCCACGGCGCGGGGCCTTCGATCGGCTTCTGGGACAACCAGAAGGCCGATCCGCGCGGGGAAGGCCCGATCCGCGCGAACACCGCCTGGTCGATCGAGCTGACGTCTTACGCGAACGTGCCTGAATGGGGCGGGCAGCGGGTCGATTTCCGCACCGAAGAAGATGCCTTCTTCGATGGGCAAAGCGTCCGCTACATCGACGGGCGCCAGACCGAGATCACGCTGATCCCTTCGGACTAGCGCCGGCTCGACGATCCCGTGCCGCGGGCGCGGGTCTTCACCCGGTACACATCGGTGAGCGCGGTGATGTAAAGCTCCGACAAGTCCGGCCCGCCCCACGCAAGGTTGGTGGCGCGCTTGGGTGTTGCCATCCGTTCGAGAAGCATGCCCATTGCCGGGTCGACCACGCAGATCCCGCCCGGACAGGTCAGATAGACCAGCCCATTGCGGTCCACCCGCACCCCGTCGACATTGCCGGAAAGCCCATCGACCTTGAGGTCGATCACCAGTCGCATGTCGCTCGCCGAGCCATCGGCGGCGATTTCATAAGCCCACAGCGTCTGGGTCGCGGTATCGCCGACATAGAGTGTCCTCTCATCGGGTGAGAGCGCGAGACCGTTGGGGCGCTCAAGCCCATCGTCGATCAGCACCATCCGCCCGCTCGCCTCGTCGAGCGCGAATACGCCGGAGAAACCCACCTCGCTCTGGCGCTGTCCGAGGCCATAGGGCGGATCGGTGAAAAAGATCATCCCATCCGCTTGCCGCACCACAACATCATTGGGGCTGTTGAGGCGCTTGCCCTCGTAGCCCTCCACGATGACCTGCCGCCCGCCCTCGCTTGTCCAGCGGGTCAGTGCGCCGCTGCCGTGCTCGGCATTGAGCAGACGGCCCTCGCGGTCGAAGGTGTGGCCATTGGCGTTGTTGCTGGGGGCATAGAGCACCTTGGGCGCGCCCTCGCCCGGAGTGTAGGCATAGACCGTGTTGCCGGGGATATCGCTGAAGATCAGCCGGGTCCCATCCCACGCCGGGCCTTCGGTGAAAGTATAGCCGGTGGCGACCCGTTCGAGGCTGCTCTCCACGAGATACCGGTTCACCACGACTTCGACAGCGATACCTTCGGGGGGGATGGTCGATTGCGCCGCCGCACCGCACGCCATCCACGCCGCTGCCAGCCCTGCCGTCGTCAATCCGGCCGTTCCTGGCCAAGCCTTGCCCATCATCAGCGCTCTCCTGTCTCGCTCTCGCAATCAGCCTGCCTGACCGCGCCGGCTGGCGCCAGCACTTTTGAGGGGAGCCGCAAGGGTTGCATGGCAAGCCCTCGGGGGGCATTGGGGCGGCAGAGACAGGAGACCCCAATCCATGCGTCAGATCGACCACTTCATCGTCGGCGGCAGCCCCGCGCCGACCCGCAAGCACGCCATCTGGAACCCTTCGACCGGCGAAGTGCAGGCCGAGGTTGCGCTGGGCGACAGTGCGCTGCTCGCCCGCGCGGTGGAAACCGCCAAGCGCGTCCAGCCCGCATGGGCCGCCACCAACCCGCAGCGCCGGGCGCGGGTGATGTTCGCCTTCAAGCAGCTGGTTGAAGCGGAAATGCAATCGCTCGCTGAAATGCTCTCCAGCGAACACGGCAAGACCGTCCCCGATGCCAAAGGCGACATCCAGCGGGGCCTTGAGGTGATCGAATATGCCTGCGGCCTGCCGCAGATCATGAAGGGCGAATACACCCACGGCGCAGGGCCGGGGATCGACGTTTATTCGGTGCGCCAGCCGCTCGGGATCGGGGCGGGGATCACCCCGTTCAACTTCCCGGCGATGATCCCGATGTGGATGTTCGGCATGGCGTGTGCTGCGGGCAATGCCTTCATCCTCAAGCCTTCGGAGCGCGACCCTTCGGTGCCGGTGCGTCTGGCCGAGCTGTTCCTGGAAGCCGGGGCGCCCGAAGGCCTGCTTCAGGTCGTGCACGGCGACAAGGAAATGGTCGATGCGATCATCGACCATCCCGATATCGCCGCGATCAGCTTCGTCGGTTCGTCCGACATCGCGCAGTATATTTACGCCCGCGGCAGCGCGAACAACAAGCGCGTGCAGGCTTTCGGCGGCGCGAAGAACCACGGGATCGTGCTGCCAGATGCCGATCTCGATCAGGTCGTCACCGATCTGACCGGCGCGGCCTTCGGCTCGGCGGGCGAACGCTGCATGGCGCTGCCCGTCGTGGTCCCGGTGGGCGAGGACACCGCCGAGCGCCTGAAGGAAAAGCTGCTCACCTCGATCGCGAAGCTGCGCATCGGTGTCTCGAACGATCCCGATGCCGATTACGGCCCCGTCGTCACGCCTGAACACAAGGCGCGCATCGAGCAGTGGATCACCACCGCCGAGCAAGAGGGCGCGGAAATCGTCGTCGACGGGCGCGGGTTCACCCTTCAGGGCCACGAGAAGGGCTTCTTCGTCGGCCCGACCCTGATCGACCATGTCACACCGCAGATGCGCTCCTATCAGGAGGAAATCTTCGGCCCCGTGCTCCAGATCGTGCGCGCGCATGACTTCGAGGAGGCGGTGCGCCTGCCTTCCGAGCACCAGTATGGCAACGGCGTGGCGATCTTCACCCGCAACGGCCACGCCGCGCGCGAATTCGCCGCGCGGGTGAATGTCGGCATGGTCGGCATCAATGTGCCGATCCCGGTGCCGGTCGCCTACCACTCCTTCGGCGGGTGGAAGCGTTCGGGCTTCGGCGACATCGACCAGTATGGCGTGGAAGGCCTCAGGTTCTGGACCAAGAACAAGAAGATCACTCAGCGCTGGCCCGATGGCGGCGGGGATGGCAGCAACGCCTTCGTCATCCCGACGATGGGGTGAAAGCCATGCAGACAGGCGGCGGGGCACCCTCGCCCCGCCGCATTTGCTGCGAACCCTTCGCGATCCGCGCTTGGCTAACCCTGCGCTTTGCGGCTAAGGGCGCGGACATGATGAACCCGCTCCTGCCCGCCTCGGCGCATAGCTGGGCACGCGCCTGACGCGTCATGAAGCGGGTTTTCGCCAATATGGGCTGGCTGCTCGGCGGGCGCGGGTTCAACGCGGTGCTGAGCCTCGTCTACCTTGCTATTGCCGCACGCACGCTGGGCACGGTCGGCTTCGGCCAGATGGCGCTTATCATTGCGCTGGGTCAGGCGATCACCGGCTTTTCCAGCTTCCAGACCTGGCAGTTCATTGTCCGCTGGGGGGCCGATCCGGACAATCCCGGCGTCGATACCACCCGCGCGCGCGAGGCGACCGGCTTTGCCGTCGCGCTCGATCTGCTGTCCTTCGCGGGCGGAACCATCGCCTCGGCGGTGCTGGTGCTGACTGCGCCCCTGTGGCTGGATGTGCCGCCCGATCTGATGTGGCTGACATTCTGGTACTGCGTGATTTCCGTGGCGACGATCCGCACCACGCCGACCGGCATTCTGCGGCTGCACAACGAATACGGCAAGGCGACCTGGGCCGAAGCGGTGCAGCCGATCATCCGCGCAGGCGGCGCGGCGCTGGCGTGGTGGCTGATGCCCAATGTGACCGGCTTCATCCTCGCCTTCGCGGCTTCGGAAGTGGGCACCGCCTTGTCGCTGTGGATCGTGGCGGCACGGGTCCAGCCGGTCAGCCTCGCCGCGGTCAGCCTGCGCGCAATCCCCGCCCGCTATGGCGGCGTGTGGCGGTTTGTGGTCTCGACCAATCTTTCGAGCAGCCTGGCGGTGGCGGGCAAGCAGGTGATGATCCTGCTGGTCGGAACCTTCGGCGGGGCCTACCTTGCGGGCGGCTTCCGCATTGCCAACCAGCTGGGCGTGGCGCTGATCGCGCTGGCGCAGACAATCTCCAAGGCGATCCTGCCCGAACTGGTGCAATCGCGCGATTCGGCGGTCGAGATGGCGCGGCGCATGGCCAATATCGCCGCCATCGCCGGGGTGACCGCGGTGGTGAGCGCGATCCTGTTCGGCCGCCCCGGCCTTGCGCTGATCGCAGGTCCGGAGTTCACCGGCTTCTACTGGGCGATGATCATCCTCTCGATCGCGGGCGCGGTCGAGCTTGTGGGGGCGAGCCTTGAAAGCCTGCTGATTTCGGCGGGGAAGGCCCATGTCGCCTTCCTCGTGCGGCTGTTTCCGACGATCCTTGCCCTGCTGATGCTAGAGATGGCGATCGACTGGAAGGGCGCCCAAGGGGCCAGCTTTGCGGTGCTGGGATCGAGCCTGCTCGCTGTGGTTGGCTTCTATGTGGCGATCGTGAACCTCAAGCAGTTCCGGCTGGTGGTGGACGAGCCGAACGAAGAAGGGGCGGACAAATTGCCCGCCCCTCCTAAGTCTTAGAACCTCGCCAGATTCTCCCTTCCCCTTGGGGAAGGGTCGGGGATGGGGGAGCGAGGCCGCAAGGCCTCGCGTGCATGCTGGCGTCGAGCCCCCACACCCCCTCCCCGAGGGGAGGGGAAAAGGGATTACCCCTCGTAAGCGAGCTTGGGCTTTCTTGCCGCGCCGGTTTCATCAAGGCGGCGGCGGGGCGAGTAATAGGGCGCCTGCTTCAACGCCTCGTCCCCGTCCAGCGCCCGCTCCACCACGCCGCGGAAGGCGGTGATGAACTGGTCGATCGCCGCCTTGCTCTCCGTCTCGGTCGGCTCGACCAGCATCGCGCCGTGGACCACCAGCGGGAAATAGACCGTCATCGGGTGATAGCCCTCGTCGATCAGGCCCTTGGCGACGTCCAGTGTGGACAGGCCATTGGTGAAATCCTTGTCGCCAAACAGGGCTTCATGCATGCACGGGCCGCTGGCGGCGAAAGGCGCGTGGAGGATGTCTTCCATGCTGCGCAGGATGTAATTGGCGTTGAGCACCGCATCCTCGGCGACTTGCTTCAAACCATCCGCACCGTGGCTGAGGATATAGGTCAGCGCGCGGGTGAACATGCCCATCTGGCCATGGAAGGCGGTCATGCGCCCGAAGCTCGGCCCGCGCTCCTCGCGGTTTTCTTCCTCGACGAGGTAGAATGCGCCCGCATCGTCCTGACGGATGAAGGGCAACGGCGCGAAGGGGGCGAGCGCTTCGGACAGCACCACCGGCCCCGAACCCGGCCCGCCGCCGCCGTGCGGGGTCGAGAAGGTCTTGTGGAGGTTGATGTGCATTGCATCCACGCCAAGGTCGCCGGGGCGCACCTTGCCGACGATGGCGTTGAAATTGGCCCCGTCACAATAGACATAGCCGCCGGCCGCATGGACCGCATCGGCGATTTCACGGAAGTCCTTCTCGAACAAGCCGCAGGTGTTGGGGTTGGTGATCATCACGCCCGCAACATCCGGACCAAGGCGGGCCTTGAGCGCCGCTACATCAACGCGGCCTTCGGGCGTTGCGGGGATATCCTCCACCCGGTAGCCTGCGAAGGCGGCAGTGGCCGGGTTGGTGCCGTGAGCGCTTTCGGGCACCAGCACCACCTCGCGCGCATCACCGCGCGCCTCGTGCGCGGCGCGGATCGCGAGGATGCCGCACAGCTCGCCATGCGCGCCGGCCTTGGGGCTCATCGCGACAGCGGGCATGCCGGTCAGCTTGCACAGCCATTCGCCAAGCTGGTGAATCACCTCCAGCGCACCCTGAACGCTCGATTGCGGGGCGAGCGGGTGGATGTCGGCGAAGCCCGGCAGCCGCGCCATCTTCTCGTTGAGGCGCGGGTTGTGCTTCATGGTGCACGAGCCGAGCGGGAAGAAGCCGAGGTCAATCCCGTAGTTCTGGCGGGAAAGGCGCGTGTAGTGGCGCACCGTCTCGGGCTCGGTCAGGCCGACGAGGCCGATGGGCTCGCTGCGCGCAAGACCGCCGAGACGGGTCGGCGCGCTGGCATCCACTTCGGGAAGATCGACGCCGGTTACATCCGCGCGGCCGATTTCGAACAGCAGCGGTTCTTCGAGCATCAGCCCGCGGTTGCCGGTGGAGGTGACAGGGCCGCCGAGAAAGCCGCTTGTCGCAACCTGCATCTCGGGCTTCCAGCCGCTCTTGTTGGGGGCGTTCATCACACGGTCTCCTTGATGCTGGCTTCAAGTTCGGCGGCGAGGCGCTCGATATCCTCTTCAGTGGTGGTCTCGGTCACGGCGACAAGCAGCGCGTGCTCAAGCGCCTCGACACCCGGGTAAAGCCGCCCGAGCGACACCCCGCCCAGCACGCCGCGATCCGCGAGGTCACGGATGATCGCGCGCGCGGGCTTGCCGCCAAGCATCAGAGTGAATTCGTTGAAGAAGGCGGTGTTGAGCACTTCGACGCCCGGCACCTTGGCCAGGCGATCGGCGGCAAGGCAGGCCAAGCGGTGGTTTTCAGCCGCAAGCTGGCGCAAACCGGTCTCGCCCAGCAGCGTCATGTGCACGGTGAAGGCCAGCGCGCACAGGCCGGAATTGGTGCAAATGTTGCTGGTCGCCTTCTCGCGGCGGATATGCTGTTCGCGGGTCGAGAGCGTCAGCACGAAGCCGCGCTTGCCTTCGGCATCGGTGGTCTCGCCGCACAGCCGGCCCGGCATCTGGCGCACGTGCTTGGGATCGCGCACCGCGAACAGGCCGAGGTAAGGCCCGCCGAATTGCAGGCCGACGCCCAGCGACTGCCCTTCGCCCACCACAATGTCCGCCCCCATTTCGCCGGGCGACCGACAAGCGCCCAGCGCCACGGGTTCGGTGTTCACCACCACCAGCAGTGCGCCCTTGGCATGGGCAGCCTCGGCAACGGGGGTGAGGTCGCTGATGCGGCCCAGAATGTCGGGATATTGCACCACGACGCAGGCGGTCTCCTCGTCGATGCGGGCGATCAGGCCGTCGAGGTCCGGCTCTGCGGTGATTGCGGGGAGCGCATCGGCGATCTCGTCGCCGGTGAAATGCGCCATGGTCTTGACCACCTGTGCATAATGCGGGTGCAGTGCGCCCGAGAGCACGGCGCGCTTGCGCTTGGTCACGCGGGTCGCCATCGCCACCGCCTCCCAGCACGCGGTCGACCCGTCATAGAGCGAGGCATTGGCCACCGCACAGCCATAAAGCCGCGCAACCTGCGTCTGGAATTCGAACAGCATCTGGAGCGTGCCCTGCGCGATTTCCGGCTGGTAGGGCGTATAGGCGGTCAGGAACTCGCCGCGCTGGATGATGGTGTCGACGCTGGCAGGCACGTGGTGACGATAGGCCCCCGCGCCGAGGAAGAACGGCACCTCGCCCGCCACCAGGTTCTTGGCAGCCAGCGCCTTCATGTGGCGTTCGACCGCCATTTCGCTCGCATGCATCGGCAGCCCGTGGATCGGGCCATCGAGACGGGCGACTTCGGGCACATCGACGAACAGGTCGTCGATGTTCGAAGCGCCGATTTTCGCCAGCATCGCCTGCCGGTCGGTATCGGTGAGGGGAAGGTAGCGCATGGGAGAGGGTTTTCCGTGGCTGGTGGGTTGAAGGTTCAGGCGCTCAATTGCGCAAGGTCGGAGAAAGTGGCGGCAAACCGGGCCGGCCCGGTGTGCGAGGTGCGCATCCACGGTGCGAGCCAGATGCGGAAGCCCGCAGCGCGCACCCGGTGGCAGAAGGCGTAATCATCGGACAGCATCTGGCCCGTGTCAGGATCGATCAGCGGCTGGAACAGCGCGGTAAGCATATCGCCCGCCAGCCCGCTTTCCCGGTCGAGCGCATCGGCGGCATAGCGCAGCTCCGGGTGGCGTTCGCACAGCGTCTCGATCACGTCGCGGCGGATCACCATAAGCCCGGTGCCCGCGTGCTTCAGTTCGATCGGCTGATCGAGCGCAAAACTTGCCGCGCTCTCGGTCGGTTCGATCGGGAACACCCCGGAAAACCTTTCGAGCGCCGCCGGATTGCCATCCGCCAGACCCTTTGCCGCGGCCGAGGCGACAAGGCTCCAGTTGATCCGCCGTTTGGGGTAAGGCGCACCGACCACCGCGAGGCGGTCATCGCTCTGCATGTGTGCCACCAGCGCAAGCAATTCATCGGGCACAAAGCCGATATCGGCGTCGATGAACACAAGGTGCGTCGCATCCGATTGCAGGAAGGTCGCGGCCAGCACATTGCGCGCACGGTCGATCACCGGATTGTTGCTGAGCCATGCAAAGGCGCAAGGCACCCCCGCCCGCTCCGCAGCGCCCGCCAACCCCACCACGCCGCGCAGATAATCGCCCTCTGCCCCGCCATAGAGCGGGGTGGCGATCATCAGGCGCGGCGGCGCGGCAGGCGGCGGGCTGGCGGTCACAGGCCTTCGACGAAAGCCTTGTAGCCGTCTTCGTCCATCAGCTTGTCCAGCTCGGCCGGGGCGGCGATGGTCATCTTGAAGAACCAGCCGGCGTCTTCCGGCGCAGAGTTGACCAGCGAGGGGTCTTCTTCCAGCGCGCCATTGGCTTCGGTCACTTCGCCGGTGATCGGGGCATAGACATCGCTCGCCGCCTTCACGGATTCGACCACAGCGGCATCCTTGCCCTGTTCGATCATCGCGCCGACTTCGGGCAGTTCGACGAACACGATGTCGCCAAGCTGGCCCTGCGCGTAATCGGTGATGCCGACGGTCGCGATATCGCCTTCGACTTCGATCCATTCGTGTTCGTCAGTGTAGTAACGCATGATCAGTTCCCCCTGTAATAGCGGTGCGGGACAAATGGTGTGGGCGAGACGGTGGCGACGAGGCGCTTGCCCCGGACCTCCACCTCAAGTGCAGTGCCGATGGCGGCGTGAGCGGCGGTGACATAGGCCATGGCGATGGGCGCACCCAATGTGGGCGAAAAGCCGCCGCTGGTGACGATCCCGATCTTGTCGGAGCCGGCGAACACTTCAGCGCCTTCGCGCGCGGGCAGGCGGCCTTCGATCTTGAGGCCCACCCACGTGCGGGCCGTGCCTTGCGCGATTTCGCGGTTGATCCGCTCGGCACCGGGGAAGCCCCCTTCGGTGCGACGGCGCTTGTTGATGCCGAACAGCAGCCCCGCTTCGATAGGGCTGGTTTCGGGGCTGAGGTCATGGCCGTAAAGCGGCAGCCCCGCCTCCAGCCGCAGCGAATCCCGTGCGCCAAGGCCGATGGGCTTCACTTCAGGCTCGGCGCACAGCAGATCGGCGATTTCAGCGGCGGCTTCGGCGGGGAGCGAGATTTCGAACCCGTCCTCGCCCGTGTAGCCCGCCCGCGCGATCTGCACCGGGTGCCCAGCCAGCGTGAACTGGCCGAACTTCATGAAGGTCAGCCCGGCCACCCCCGGCACATGCCGCGCCAGCGCCTCGGCCGCCTTGGGGCCCTGAAGGGCCAGCAACGCCTGTTCATCGAGGTGGTTGAGCGTGATATCGTCCGCCAGCGCTTCACGCAGGGCGCCGATATCATCCCACTTGGTCGCACCATTGACGACCAGATAGAGCGATCCGTCCTCCAGCCGCGAGACCATCAGATCATCAAGCACGCCGCCATCTTCATCGAGCAGCAGCGAATAGCGTTGCGCGCCGGCCTTCAGCGTTGAAAGGTCGATCGGCAACACCGCCTCGACCGCTGCATCGAGACCGGGGCCGGACAGCAGGAGCTGGCCCATGTGCGACACATCGAACAGGCCCGCGCTTTCACGGGTCCAACTGTGTTCGGCAACGATGCCTTCATACTGGATGGGCATTTCGTAGCCCGCAAAGGGCACCATCCGCGCACCGCGCGCGCGGTGCCATGCATCCAGAGGCAGCGCCTCCAGCGGGATATCTTCGAGATGGTCTTCGCTATCGTGGTCGGTCACTCAGGAATATCCCCGGCAGAATACGGCAGTCCGGCAGCGCCTCGCGGCACTGCTGCGCTACTGCCCCCTCTGTCGGGTGACCTGAGAGCTTCGGCGGGGCCATCACACAGATGGACCGCCTCCCCTTCGGTGGCCGCTGGCACAGGGCCAGAGACGCTTTCCAGAGTGTCACGCAGCCGAGCGGTCCGGTGGCCTGAGAGTTTCCGGGGCGGTTGCTCCTTCGGCGCCTTTGCCCCGTGTTACCGGTGCATCGGGCTCTCCCGCTCGCCTGCCCGCGCCAGAATCGCTCCTGCCGCGGAAGACGCCCCTGCCCTGTCCGAATTGCTGCACCGCGTCAATCGGGCGACCAGCGGATTCCGGTGCGAAAATCACATTTGCACGCGGTTTAGTGCAGCATTAGAACGCCGCTCGGGATGAACCTCACCGAAATCTATCTGATCGCACTGACGATCATCTTTGCCGCGCCCTGGCTGGTGTGGCGCCTGGGCCGCACCGATTACTGGGCGCCGCTGGTCGTGGTGCAGATCGTGGGCGGCATCCTGCTAGGCCCCGGCGTGCTGGGCGCGGCCTTCCCCGATTACTATGCCTTCGTGTTCCGGCCCGATGTGATCGTGGCGCTGAACGGCGTGGCGTGGTGGGCGGTGATGCTGTTCGTGTGGATCGCCGGGATCGAGCTCGACCTTTCCCAAGCATGGAAACACCGGGGAGAGACGGGGCTGACCGCGGGGCTGGCTTTGGGCGCGCCGTTGCTGGCGGGCACGGCGGCCGCGGCTCTCATCCTGCAATTTCCCGGCTGGCGGGGGCCGAACGGGCAATACTGGCAGGCGCTGCTCGGCATTGGCATGGCCTGTGCGGTCACCGCACTCCCCATCCTCGTGCTGCTAATGGAGAAGCTCGGCATCCTACGCGAGGCAATCGGGCAGCGCATCCTGCGCTATGCCAGCCTCGATGACATCGCGATCTGGGGCGTGCTTGCGCTGATCCTGCTCGACTTCGAGCGGATCGGGCGGCAGGGGGTATTCCTCGTCGGCTTTGCTGTGGCCTCGATGGCGGTGCGCTGGCTGATGGCGCGTCTGTCCGATGCGGACCGCTGGCCGGTGGGCCTGATCTGGCTCGCGCTGTGCGGGCTGGCGGGCGACTGGTCGGGCCTGCACTACATGGTCGGCGCGTTTCTCGCTGGCGTTGTGCTGGACGCCAAGTGGTTCGGCCACGAGGCGATGGACCGTTTCCGCAATGTCGTGCTGCTGACGGTGATGCCGGTGTTCTTCCTGTCCACGGGCCTCAGAACCCAATGGGAGGGCGGCGGGCTGGCGGTGTTCGGTGTCGCCGCGCTGCTGCTGGCCGCGGCGGTGGGCGGCAAATTGCTCGGCGTCCACATTGCCGGGCGCCTGCTCGGCTGGAGCCGCACCGAAGCAAGCCTGATCGGCTGGCTGCTCCAGACCAAGGCGCTGATCATGATCATCTTTGCCAACATCCTGCTCGACAAGGGCGTGATCACGCCCACGACCTTTACCGCGCTGCTGCTGATGGCGGTGGGCAGCACAATGCTGACCAAACCGTTTGCCACGCCGCTGCTGAAGAAGCTGGGCGAGCGGGTGAAGGCGGAAGCTTAAGGCCCGGCCCGCTGGCGAGCCTCGGCGAGCCACGGGAACGCCCGCACCATCAGTGCTGTCTCGCGCGGGTCGGGGTCCGCGGTTTCAACGTCGCCCGAAGGCGGGGGGACCTGCGTGGTGAAATAGGCTACGCCCTGCCCGTCCTCCATCGACACCCACAGGCCGGACCGCAGGCCATAGGCCTCGCCGCCGTGGCCAATGCGTTCGCGGCCATCGCCGAACAGATTGTCCCGGCAGGGCGGCGCATCGGCGAGGCCATAGGTGCCAAGGCCATAGGCGCAGAAATCGGGCGATGCCTGTTCAGGCAGCAGGTGGTTGCCGGCGTTGATCATGGCATAGATCCACATCTCCATCGCGCGGTCGGACAGGAACCGGTTGCGTTCCAGCCCGGCCAGCGCCTGCCCGATCTTGGCGAGGTCCATCATCCCGATCCTGACGCCCCCTTGCGGCGAGAAGATCGAGGCATTGGTGCCGGTAATGTAGCTTTCCAGATCGCACGCCTGCCCTTCGGCCACCGGGATCGTGCAGGCGGGCGGCAGGTCTTGCGGCGCATCGCGGGCGACCTCGCCGGTATCACGGTAAAGCGTCACGGCGCGGGCCTGCATGTCGGCATCGCATAGGGTCCAGTTAAGGCACGCCTTCACGCCCAGCGGCTTGAACACCAGCCGTTCCGCGAGCCGGTCATAACGCTCGCCGCTCGCCGCTTCGAGAACGGTCGCGACCAATGGGGAGCCGAGATTGGCATATTCGAAGGCCGCCGCGCCCGGTGCCCCCGTGTTGCGCCATGCGGCAGGGTCGGCAAACTTCGCCTGCAAACTCTCGCCCAGCGGGATGATGTAGCCCGCCTTGTCGGACAGTCCGGCACGGTGCGACAGCAGATGCGCCAGCGTGACCGGCGCGTCAGGGTGGTAGGGCGAACGCACGCGCCACCCCAGATAGTCCGAAACATCACCGTTCAGCGTGACCTTGCCTTCGTCCATCAGGCGCAATGCGGTCAGCGCCATGATCAGCTTGGAGATGCTGGCGATCCGCACCGGATCATTGGCTTCGACCGCGCGGGCGGTCTCGAAGTTCGCCAGCCCCTCGACAATCAGCGGGCGAATGCTGTCACGGTCGAAACTCACGACCACCGTGGCGGGCGGCGGCGGCACGTTGACCTCGGCCCCGGCGGGCGCGGCGAGGACAACGAGAGCGGCGGCGATGATGCGGCGGATCATGCCGCACATCATCGCCGCCCCGCGTGCAGGGTCAATCGAGATTCGGCCTGAGCCAGCGTTCCGCCTGCTCGATGCTCACCCCGCGCCGCGCCGCATAATCTTCCAGCTGATCGCGGCCGATGCGGGCGACGCCGAAATATTCGCTTTCCGGGTGGCCGAAATAGAACCCGCTCACCGCCGCCGTTGGCCACATGGCGAAGCTTTCGGTGAGCGTCAGCCCGGCATTGGCGGGCGCATCGAGCAGGTCGAACAGGATCGGCTTGAGGCTGTGATCGGGGCAGGCAGGATAACCCGGCGCCGGGCGGATGCCGCGGTATTCCTCCTTGATCAGCGCCGCGTTGGTGAGCTGTTCGTTGGGTGCATAGCCCCACAGCGTGGTGCGCACGTGGCTGTGCAGGGCTTCGGCGAAGGCTTCCGCGAAACGGTCGGCCAGGGCCTTCAGCAGAATGTCCGAATAGTCATCCTTGTCGGCCTGGAAGCGCGCCGAGTGGCTGTCGATCCCGTGGATGCCGACCGCAAAGCCGCCGATCCAGTCGCCCGCCGGGTCGATGAAATCGGCAAGGCACATGTTCGCCCGGTCGCGGCTCTTCTTGACCTGCTGGCGCAGGAAGGGGAGGCGCACATGCTCTTCGGAATCGACGAGGTGGATCGTCACATCGTCCCCGTCACGCGCGCAGGGCCACAGGCCGGCAACGCCGCGCGCGGTGAGCCACTTTTCGGCAATGATCTGATCGAGCATCGCGTTGGCATCGGCGAACAATTGCGTCGCGGTTTCGCCGACCACGTCGTCGGTGAGGATGGCGGGGTAGTTGCCGTGGAGTTCCCACGCCCGGAAGAACGGCGTCCAGTCGATGAATTCGCGCAGGTGCGCCAGATCCCAGTCGGGGAAGACATGCACGCCCGGCTGTTCGGGCGGGGCGGGTTTGTCCGACAGGAAAGCGTCGTAGAAATTGGCCCGCGCTTCTTCGATGCTGAGCAGCACGCTCGCGCTCTTGCCCGCGCGCGCATCGCGGACGTGGGTGTATTCGTCGGCAACCTCGGCGACGTAATCGTCGCGCTGGGTGTCAGACAGCAGCTTGGAGGCCACCCCCACCGCACGGCTCGCATCAAGCACGTGGATCACCGGGCCATCATAGGCCGGGTCAATCTTCAACGCGGTATGCACCTTCGATGTGGTCGCCCCGCCGATCAGCAGCGGCATGGTCATACCGGCGCGCTGCATTTCCTCTGCGACGGTCACCATCTCCTCGAGCGAAGGCGTGATCAGGCCCGACAGCCCGATCATGTCGGCCTTGTTGTCGTTTGCGGCGGCAAGGATCGTCGGCCAGGGCACCATCACGCCCAGATCGATCACCTCATAGCCGTTGCACTGGAGCACCACGCCGACGATGTTCTTGCCGATGTCATGCACATCGCCCTTCACCGTCGCCATGATGATCTTGCCCTTGGCCTTGCGTTCCTCTTCGGGGAGCAAGTCCTTCTCGGCCTCGATGAAGGGGATGAGGTGGGCGACGGCCTTCTTCATCACGCGGGCGGATTTCACCACCTGCGGGAGGAACATCTTGCCGCTGCCGAACAGGTCGCCGACGACGTTCATGCCGTCCATCAGCGGGCCTTCGATCACCTCGATCGGGCGACCACCTTTCGCCGCGATGGCGGCGCGCATCTGTTCGGTGTCGTCGACGATATGCGCGTCGATGCCCTTGACCAGCGCGTGTTCGAGCCGCTTTTCGACCGCCCAGCCGCGCCATTCCTCGGCGGCCTTTTCGTCCGAGGCGGACTTGCCCTTGAAGCTTTCGGCCAGCGCGATGAGGCGTTCCGTGGCGTCGGGATCGCGGTTGAGGATCACGTCCTCGCAGGCCTCGCGAAGCACCGGGTCGATCTGGTCGTAAACGTCCAATTGCCCCGCATTGACGATCGCCATGTCGAGGCCCGCGGGGATCGCGTGGTAGAGGAACACCGAGTGCATCGCCCGGCGCACGGGTTCGTTGCCGCGGAAGCTGAAGGAGAGGTTGGAGAGGCCGCCCGAGTAATGCGCATGGGGGCACAATTCGCGCAGTTCCTTCACCGCTTCGATGAAGTCGACGCCGTAATTGTTGTGCTCCTCGATCCCGGTCGCGACCGCGAAGATGTTGGGGTCGAAGATGATGTCTTCGGGGGGAAAGCCCTCCTTGACGAGCAGATCATAGGCGCGCTTGCAGATTTCGACCTTGCGCTGCTTGGTGTCGGCCTGGCCGACCTCGTCGAAGGCCATCACGACCACCGCCGCGCCGTAATCCATGCAGATGCGCGCGTGTTCGAGGAATTGCGCCTCGCCTTCCTTCATGCTGATCGAATTGACGATCGGCTTGCCGCTGACGCACTTCAGCCCGGCCTCGATCACATGGAATTTCGAGCTGTCGATCATCACCGGCACGCGGGCGATGTCGGGTTCGGCGGCGATCAGTTTCAGGAAGGTGGTCATGGCATGGACCGCATCGAGCAGCCCTTCGTCCATGTTGACGTCGATCACCTGCGCGCCGTTTTCGACCTGCTGGCGCGCGACTTCGACCGCGGCGGCATAATCGCCCGCCATGATCAGCTTCTTGAACGCCGCCGAACCGGTGACGTTGGTGCGCTCGCCGATATTGATGAAGCGGGAGGAGGAGGGTTGGGTCACTTATGTTCTCTCGGAAAGGTAATCAGGCGGCGATGAAGGCCTCAAGCCCCGCCAGCTTCATTGCCGGTTCGGGGGTCGGCACCTTGCGGGGCTCGGACTTGGCGACCGCCTTGGCAATCGCCGCGATATGGGCGGGCGAGGAGCCGCAGCACCCGCCCAGAATGTTCACCTGCCCGTGATCGGCCCAGTCCTTCACCAGCCCGGCGGTGGTGTCGGGCATCTCGTCATATTCGCCGAGCTCGTTGGGCAACCCGGCATTGGGATAGATCATCAGCAGCGTGTCGGCGATCTGCGAGAGCACCTTCACATGCGGGCGCAGCTGCTCCGCGCCGAAGCTGCAATTGAGGCCGATGGTGACGGGCTTGGCATGGCGCACCGCATACCAGAACGCCTCGACCGTATGGCCCGAAAGGTTGCGGCCCGAAAGATCGGTAAGTGTCATCGAGATCATCACCGGGACTTCCCGGCCCAACTCGCGCTCAAGCTGCTTGACCGCCATGATCCCGGCCTTGGCGTTGAGGGTATCGAACACCGTCTCGATCAGGATGAAGTCCACCCCGCCCTCGACCAGCGCGCGCGCCTGTTCGAGGTAAACGTCGACCAGATAATCGAAGGTGATCTCGCGGAAGCCCGGGTCTTCCACATCGGGGCTCAATGACAGGGTCTTGTTGGTCGGGCCGATGGCCCCTGCCACAAAGCGCGGGCGGCCGTCCTTTGCTTCGAACTCCTCGGCCAGCGCACGGGCGAGCTTGCCGCTGGCGACGTTGATTTCGCGCACCAGACCTTCGGCGGCGTAATCGGCCTGACTGATGCGGTTGGCCGAGAAGGTGTTGGTCGAAACGATATCCGAGCCCGCCTCGAAATAGGCCCGGGTGATGTCGCTCAGCACATCAGGGCGGGTCAGGGCGAGGATGTCGTTATTGCCCTTCTGATCGGCGGGAAGGCCCAGCGAACCGGCGTAATCTTCCTCCGAAAGCTTGCGCAGCTGGATCTGCGTCCCGAAGGCGCCGTCGAAGATCAGCACCCGCTCACGGGCGGCGGCGGTCAGGCGTTCGCGGGGGGTCATGCGGCGTTCTCCAGAACGGGGCGCTTGCCCAGCATGTGACAGATCGCATAGGCGAGCTCTGGGCGGTTCAGGGTGTAGAAGTGGAAATCACGCACGCCCCCCGCATACAAGCGGCGGCACAGTTCAGCCGCGACCGTTGCGGCAACCAGCTGGCGGGCGGCGGGCTTTTCATCGAGACCTTCGAACAATCCGTCCATCCACGCCGGGATCGCCGCCCCGCAGGCGGACGCGAACTTGCGGGCCTGTGCGACATTGGTGACAGGCAGGATGCCGGGCAGGATCGGCGCATCGATCCCCGCCGCCGCGCATTTGTCACGGAAAGCGAAGAAGGTTTCGGGCGAAAAGAAGAACTGGCTGATCGCCCGTGTGGCGCCCGCGTCCAGCTTGCGCTTCAGATTGTCGATATCGTCCTGCGGGCTAAGCGCATCGGGGTGCGTTTCGGGATAGGCGGCGACGCTGATCTCGAAGGGGGCGATCGCCTTCAAGCCGCTCACCAGTTCAGCGGCGCTGGCATAGCCTTCGGGGTGCGGGGTGAAGGGCGCGCCCGGCTCGCCCGCATCGCCGCGCAGGGCGACGATGTGGCGCACGCCCGCTTCCCAATATTGTTCGGCAACCTCGCGGATTTCCGCCTTGCTCGCCGCAACGCAGGTGAGGTGGGCGGCGGCCGGCAGCTTGCCTTCTGCAATGATCCGCGCGACCGTGGCGTGCGTGCGTTCCCGCGTCGAACCGCCCGCGCCATAGGTAACCGACACGAAGCTGGGAGCGAGCGGCTTCAGCTGCGTCACTGCATCCCAGAGCTGTTCTTCCATCTTGGCGCTCTTGGGCGGGAAGAATTCGAAGCTGACCGCAACATCCCCCGGCAGGCCGGAAAACAGCGGCGTATCGGTGGCAGTGCGGTATTCGTGAAGCTGATCGAGAGTCGGGGTCATTTCGCGGATTCCAGAGCGGGGGACTTGGATGGGGTAGCGGCAGCGCGGCGTTTGGCGGTCCAGATCTTGACCACCAGCGCCCCGCCTTCGAGCGCGGTGGGGGCGCTGGCGATAAAGCCTGCCCCTTTCAGCAATTCGGCCATCTGACGATCGGAAAAGCCCAGACGCACGTGCTGATGGCGGGTGCGCAGTTCTTCGTGATCGTGGCTGGCGAAATCGACGATCCCGATCCGCCCGCCGCTGCGCAGCACGCGGGCGGCCTCGGCAAGGGCGGGGGCAGGATCGGGGGCGAAGTGCAGCACCTGATGCAGAATCACGGTATCGAAACTGGCATCGGGGAACGGCAGATCGGCAAAATCGCCCTGCACCAGTTCGATCCGCGCGGCGGGCAGATGCTGGAGCTTGGCGCGGGCAACGCGCAGCATTTCAAGGTTCTTGTCGAGCGCGACGATACGTTCGGCCTTGTCGGCGAACAATTCGGCCATGCGGCCCGTGCCGGTCCCGATATCGAGCAGCGCGCCCAACGGCGCATCGGCGAGCGCCTCGGCCAGGCGGGTCTCGACCTCGGCATCGGCGCTGTGAAGGGCGCGCAATTCATCCCATTCCCCGGCGTGGCGGGCGAAATAGGTTTCGGCTGCGGCTTCGCGCGCATGGCGGATCGCGGCGAGCTTGTTGCGATCCGCCTCGCACACAGCGGCGAAGGCGGGTTCGTGGGTTTCGGCAAGCGCGAGCAGAGCCTGCACCGCATCGACCACAGGGCCGGCCGATTCGCTCTGGCGCAGGAACACCCAGCTGCCTTCGCGGCGGCGCTCGGCAAGGCCGGCATCGCACAGAATGCCGACATGGCGCGACACGCGCGGCTGGCTTTGGCCCAGCACCTGCGCCAGTTCCCCCACCGCCAGCTCCATCGCGCCAAGCAGGCGGGCGATGCGCAGCCGGGTGGGATCGCCCAGCGCCTTGAAGATGTCCTCGATCACCATGGTGACCGGGAGCATATAAAGATATTTTTATATGTGTAAATCACCCTCGCGCAGGCAGCGCGCAAAAATCAGGGCCTTGGCTAGTTCAGCACGATCGGCGCAGCCCCGCTGGCGGCGCTGTAGGTCTCGGCACGGGCGGGCAGGTCGGCATCGGCGTTGTAGCGCGCAACCGCCGCATCGATGGCGGTAACCGCCTCGGCAGCGGTGACCGCCACCAGACACCCGCCGAACCCCGCGCCGGTCAGCCGCACCCCGCCCGCATCGCCCAGTTCCTCGGCGATCATCTGCGCCAGCCGGTCGATCGGCGGCAGCGAGACATCGAAATCCTGCGACAGCGACAGGTGCGCCTCGCGCATGACAGCCGCCAGCTGCGCCGTGTCCCCTCGGGCGAGCGCGACGCCGACCGGCTCAACCCGCTCCATCTCGGTCACGACATGCCGGGCGCGGCAGAACAGCGTGTGATCCAGATCGGGTTCTGCCAGCAGCAGCTTGCCGTAATCAATGTCGCGCAGCGCCTTGACCCCGAAATGCGCCGCCACTGCCTCGCATTCGGCACGGCGCTGGTTGAAGGCGCTTTCGGTGAGGTTGCGGCGCAGGCCGGTGTCGATCACGCTCAGCGCGAGGCTGTGGTGGATCGGGATCGGCATATGTTCAAGCGTGCGGCAATCGAGCAGCAGCGCATGATCGGCTAGCGCGGCCGCCGATGCCATCTGGTCCATGATCCCGCAGGCACAGCCGACGAAATCGTTCTCGGCCAGTTGCGCGATCTTGGCGAGCATCGACGGGGCCAGATCGAGGCCCGAATAGTCCGATGCCGCCAGCGCCACCGCAACCCCGAACGCCGCCGAGGACGACAGCCCGGCCCCGATCGGCACATCACCTGCAATCGCAATGCGCATCGGCCGCACCCGGTGGCCATAGCGCCCCATCGCCTGCACCACCCCGCGCACATGGTTCTGCCAGTTGTTTTCACCCGGACGGATCGGCGCGATCAGATCGAAGCTGTCGCGAGCGCTGGCCATATCACCCATATCGAGCGCGACTGCCTCGAACAGCTTGTCCTTGGTCTGAGGCGAAAGCGGCCCGGCAGCGACGATAGTTTCGCGGTCGATGGCGCAGGGCAGCACATAGCCATCATTGTAATCGACATGCTCGCCAATCAGATTGACGCGGCCCGGCGCGGCGTAGAACCGTGACGGTTCCACCCCGTAGGCCAGCCGGTATCCCTGCCGGGCCCGAGCGATCAGTCTTTCGCGGCGGTTCATTGGCGATGCCCCCTTCGTTAGCCGCGGTAATGCACCATCCCGCTGACGGAACGCAACATTTCTGCCGCACGTTCGGGCGTAAGATCGCGCTGGGGTTCCCCCAGCATCTCGTAGCCCACCATGAACTTGCGCACACTCGCGGAACGCAGCAGCGGCGGGTAGAAATGGGCGTGAAGCTGCCAGTGGTCTATCGCCCCTTGGCTAAAAGGTGCCTGATGCCAGCCCATCGAATAGGGAAAGCTGGTCTTGAACAGGTTGTCGTAACGCGTGGTCAGCGCCTTGAGGATCGCGGCAAGGCTGTCACGCTGGGACGGCGCAAGCTGCGGCAGGCGCTGCACGGCAAAGCGCGGCAGCAGCAGGGTTTCGAACGGCCACGCCGCCCAGAAGGGGACGATGGCAAGCCAATCGTCATTGGCCTCGACCACGCGCTCGCCTGCGGCTTCGCGGTCCGCAAGGTCGATCAGCAGCGGGCGGCCATGTTCGGCCACATAGGCGCGCTGGCGCGCATCCTCGGCAGCGGTTTCCTGCGGCCAGTGCGCGCTTGCCCAGACCTGGCCGTGGGGATGGGGGTTGGAACAGCCCATCATCGCGCCCTTGTTTTCGAACACCTGCACATTGGCAAAGCGTGCGCCCAGTTCGGCGGACTGATCGGCCCATGTATCGATCACTGCGCGCAATTGCGCAGGCGTCAGCAGCGGGAGCGACTTGCCGTGATCGGGGGAAAAGCAGATCACCCGGCACAGGCCGCCGGAAGGCTCGGCGCGCAGCAGGGGATCATCGCTCGCGGCCCCGCCAGCATCTTCGGGCATGAGCGCCGGGAAGTCGTTGTCGAAAACGTAGACGCCTGCGTAATCCGGGTTCGCCTCGCCCCCGACGCGGGCGTTGCCGGGGCACAGGTAGCAGCCCGGATCATAAGCGGGTGGCTGCGGATCGGGTTCGCTCACCTCGCCCTGCCAGGGCCGGCCCATGCGCTGCGGGGAGACCTGCACCCAACCGCCGGTGAGCGGGTTGAAGCGCCGGTGCGGGCGGGTAAAGTCGATGCTCACCGGAACACCTCGTCATCGGGCCGCCAAAGCTGCGCGAACACCTCGCGCGGGGCAAACTGCGCCCGCCCGCCCAGCACCAGCCGGTTGAAGCCAAGCGCCGCGATCACGCTGGTGACCAGTGTCACCACCATGAAATCGATATAGTGCAGCCCGGCCGCCTCGCCCGCGCCGGGCACGAAGGTGAAGGCGGCATACAGCGCAAAGCCCCACACCACGCCCACAATCGCCGCCCGGCTGGCAACACCCGTGAACAGCAGCCCGACGATAAAGGCCGACAGAATCGGCATGGAAGACAACCCGTTCAATTGCTGGAGCAGATTGATGATGCTCGTCGCGCTCTCGAACAGCGGCACCAGCGCGATCGAGGTGGCGGTCAGCACAGCGGTGGCTATGCCCGACAGGCGCCAGTGGCTGGCAACCTTGCCCACGAACTTCTCGTGAAAATCGACCGCATAAAGGCCGACCGCCGCGTTCATCACCGCCGCCGTATGCGCGATCACCGCCGCGGCGATGGCAGCAGCAAACACGCCCGACAACCACGGCGGCAGCACCTCGCCCACCAGCCGGCCATAGGCAGCGTCATCGATGTCGCCGAACAGCTGAAAGGCGACCACGCCGGGGATCACCACAATGGCGGGAATGATCAGGATGCGCACCACCGCAGCGGCCAGCACGCCCTTCTGCGCCTCGCGCACATTGGGGGCGGCCATCGCCTTCTGTGTGATCGGCTGGTTGGTAGACCAGTAATAGATCTGAATGAAGATCATGCCGGTGAACAGCGTGTGGAACGGGATCGGGCTGTCTGCCGCGCCGACCATCGTCAGCCGTTCTGCGGGAACGCCGCGGGCGATGTCCCAATCGACCGCGTTCAATGCCAGCACCACGATCAGCACCGCAATCGCCAGCACGCCGATGCCGGAATAGGTCTCCATCACCGCTACCGCCCTGAGGCCGCCCGCCATGGTGTAAGCCGCTGCGACCACGCCGAGGAACCCGGCCAGCACCAGCAGCGGCAGATCGATCCCCGACGTCTTGAGAAACAGCGCCCCCGAATAAAGCCCGGCAGGCAGGTAGATCAGCACCATCCCGAACAGGAACAACGCCGATACCAGCGTGCGGATGCCGCCTGCGCCATAACGCTGTTCCAGCAATTCGGTCACGGTGGTGACCTTCGCCCGGTAATAGATCGGCACAAACACGAAGGCGAGAATCAAGAGGCCCACAAAGCCGCTGATCTCCCACCACGCCAGCAATAGCATCTGGTTGCCGTTCATCCCCACCAGCTGATCGGTCGACAGGTTGGTGAGCGTGATCGCGCCGGCCACGAACAGCCAGTTCAGCTTTCCCCCGGCAAGATAGACATCCTTCTTCGACCCGTCATGCCGCTCGCGCCGCAGGGTCAGCCACGTCGCCAGCGCAATCGCGAGCGTCAGGCCCAGACATACGGTGATCTGCGTCAGACTTGCAGGCGGCAAGCTATCGGTCATTGCGCGCTTTCCCCTCACTCTCGCGGCGGTTACAGCGCATTGGCGGGGGCCGGACAAGCCTTGCGGGCGATACTTGTCCCCGGCGCAGGAAAGGGAGAGGGTGCGCGTGGAATTCGTCAGGCTGGACGGCGCGGCGGTGACGCTGGTGTTCGCTCTGGAAAGGGGCGGCACGGCGGATTGCGTCTATCTGGGCGCGGCCCTGCCCCAGAGCGAGGATCTGGCGATGATCGCCGCCGCGATGCTGCGCGGGCGGCACGAAAGCCAGCCCGATGTGCCCCCACGGCCGGGCCTGCTCCCCGAGGCCAAGGGCGGGTGGAGCGGAACGCCCGCAATTGCCCTGCGGCGGGAGGGCCAAACCATCGCGACCGACTTCCGGGTGACCGACTGGCAGGCAGGCGCCGCACATCTGGAACTGACCTTCGCCGACGCGGCGCTTGGTCTGTCGTTGTCGCTCGGGTGGCGCATCGCCGCAGCCGATGTGATCGAAGCCCATGCCGTGCTCGTCAACCACGATGAGCCCGATCTGGAACTGGAGCGCCTCGCCGCGCCCGCCCTGCCGATCCCCCGCCGCTTCACCGACCTTACCACCTTCACCGGGCGCTGGGCGGGCGAGATGCGCGAACATCGCCGCCCCCTCGCCCCCGATGGGCTCGCACGCAGCTCGGCCATTGGCAAGCCGGGGTTCGGCGGGGGCAACTGGGTGGTCCTGCACGCCAGCGACAGCACAGAAACACTGGCCGCGCACCTCGCCTTCAGCGGCGATTGCGACACGCGGATCGAATGCGACATGCAGGGCAGCACCGATGGCCGCGCCATGCTCCAGCTGGCCGCCGCGCAGCCCCGTGCGGCGCCAAGCTTTCCCCCCGGCGCGGTGGCCCGGACCCCGCAGGCAGTGTTCGCCCTCGCCCCTGACCGTTCGGCGCTGGCGCAGGCCTTCCACACCTATCTGCGCCGCGATGTCCTGCCGGGGCGCGCCGGATGGGGGCCGCGCAAGGTCCACCTCAATTCGTGGGAGGCGCTGGGGTTCAACCTGTCCGAACCCGCCCTGATTGCGCTGGTCGAGGATGCCGCCAGTCTCGGCATCGAACGCTTCGTGCTGGATGATGGCTGGTTCGGCGGGCGTCGCAACGACCGCAGCAGCCTTGGCGACTGGACCGTATCGCCCGATGTCTTCCCCCACGGCCTTGCCCCGCTGATCGCCCGCGTCCACGGCCTCGGCATGGATTTCGGCCTGTGGGTGGAGCCGGAGATGGTCTCCCCCGACAGCGACCTTTACCGTGCGCATCCCGACTGGTGCCTGCATCACGCGGGCCGCGACCGGCCGACCATGCGCGGGCAACTGGTGCTCGACATGGCGCGGCCCGAGGTGCGCGAATACCTGTTCCAGCAGCTCGATGCGCTGTTGCACGGCAACCCCATCGCCTACCTCAAATGGGATCACAACCGCGACCTGTTCCCCGCCGCGCCGGGGCAGGCGCAGGGCTTCTACGCCCTGCTCGATCGCCTGCGCGCTGCCCACCCGCAAGTCGAGATCGAAAGCTGTTCGAGCGGCGGGGGCCGGATCGATTTCGGCGTCCTTTCGCGTGTCCACCGCGTCTGGCCATCCGACAATAATGACGCCGTCGAGCGCCTCAGGATCATCCCCGCATGGAGCCGGTTCCTGCCGCTGGAAGTGCTCGGCAGCCATGTCGGCCCCTCCCCCAACCCGATCACCGGGCGCCGCCTCGCCATGGATTTCCGCGCCAAGGTGGCGATGTTCGGGCACATGGGGGTCGAGGCCGATCCCGCCCGCATGACCGAGCGCGAGCGGGAGTGCCTTGCCGCCCACATCGCGCTCTACAAGCAATGGCGCGGTGTGCTGCACACGGGCGATCTGCATCACCTCGCCCACCCCGATGAAGGCGTGACCGCCATGATGGTGACGCACGAAGACCGGGCGCTGGCGCTGGCCGCGCAGACCGCGTTTTCGCCAGTGTTCGATGCCGCGCCGGTGCGCCTTGCCGGGCTTGACCCTGAGGCGCGCTACCGGCTGACCCTGCCCGAACCATGGCCGCGGCGCGCACAGCATTACCTTGCGGGCGCAGGCCAGTGGCGCGATGGGCTGATCCTGTCGGGCACCGCGCTGATGCGCCACGGCCTCGCCCTCCCCCTTACCCACCCCGAAACCGCGTGGATCATCGCGCTGGAGAAAATCGCGTGAAACTGGGCTGCTGCTACTACCCCGAACACTGGCCGGAAGAATGGTGGGCAGATGATGCGCGCCGCATGGCCGAAATGGGCCTTGAATTGGTGCGCATCGGCGAATTCGCGTGGAGCCGGATCGAACCGGAACCGGGCACCTATGACTGGGGCTGGCTCGACCGAGCGATCAAAACGCTCCACGCGGCGGGCCTGAAAGTGATCCTCGGCACGCCCACGGCTACCCCGCCCAAGTGGCTGGTTGACCGCATGCCCGATATGGTCGCCATCGACGAGAAGGGCGCGCCCCGCGGCTTCGGCTCACGGCGGCATTACTGCTTCAGCCACGAAGGCTACCGCGAAGAGTGCCGCCGCATCACCGCCGTGCTGGCGACCCGTTACGGCGCGCACCCTGCGCTGCACATGTGGCAGACCGACAATGAATATGGCTGCCACGATACCGTGCTGAGCTTTTCCGCCGCCGCTGCCTCGGCCTTCCGGGGCTGGTGCGCGGCCCGTTACGGCACGCCTGCCGCGCTGAACACCGCGTGGGGCAATGTATTCTGGAGCATGGAATATCGCTCCTTTGCCGAAATCGATCCGCCGCATCTCACCGTGACCGAAGCGAACCCTGCGCACTGGCTCGATTACCGGCGCTTTGCCTCCGATCAGGTCGCCAGCTTCAACCGCGAGCAGGTGGACATTCTCCGCAGGCTCTCGCCCGGCGTGCCCATCACCCACAATTTCATGGGCTTCTTCACCGAGTTCGATCACCACGCGGTCGGCCGCGATATCGATGTGGCGACGTGGGATTCCTATCCGCTGGGCTTTCTCGAACAGTTCTGGTTCTCGACCGAAGAAAAGCGCGCCTATCTCAGGCAGGGGCACCCCGATATCGCGGCCTTTCACCACGATCTTTACCGGGGCTGCTCCGGAGGGCGCTGGGGGGTGATGGAACAGCAGCCCGGACCGGTGAACTGGGCGCGCTTCAACCCCGCGCCGCTGCCGGGCATGGTCGCGCTGTGGACGCTGGAGGCCGCGGCGCACGGGGCCGAATTCACCAGCTATTTCCGCTGGCGGCAGGCCCCTTTCGCGCAGGAACAGATGCACGCCGGCCTGCTGCGCCCCGACAGCAGCGAGGCCGAGGCGGCCAGCGAGGTGCGCGCAGCGGCGGCGGTGTTGGCTGAGATCGGCCCTCAGACGTGCGCAAAGGCTGAGGCGGCGCTGGTGTTCTCCTATGAAGCTGCATGGGCCATCGGCATCCAGCCGCAGGGGGCCAGCTTCCGCTATCTGGAACTGGCGTTCGAATGGTATTCGGCGCTCCGGGCCAAGGGGCTGGATGTCGATATCGTCGCGCCGGATGCGGACCTTTCGGCCTATCGCATGGTGCTGGTGCCAAGCCTGCCGATCGTGCCTGAAGGCTTCGCGCAGACGCTGGCGGCGCTGACGTGCCCGGTGCTGCTCGGCCCGCGATCGGGCAGCAAGACAGCGAGCTTCGCGATCCCCGATGGTCTTGCGCCGGGGGACCTGCGCGACCTGACAGGCGTTACGGTCACCCGCGTCGAAAGCCTGCGCGACGGGGTGGCCGAAGCGGCCGATGGCTTTGCCGTCACCCGCTGGCGCGAGGATGTGGCAAGCGACCTTCCCCCCGACCTCGCCGACGCGGCGGGCCGGGCGGTCGTTTCCTACAAGAACGGCGTCCGGTATTGCGCGATCTGGCCCGACCGCGCCTTGCTGGCCCTGCTGGTGGAGCGGATGGCGGGTGAAGCCGGGGTGGAATTGCGCGATTTGCCCGCCGGAATCCGGATGCGGCGCACGCAAACCCATGTTTTTACGTTCAATTATGCAGCCGAAAGCGTTTTTGTGCCGCATCTAGGGGCCGTCTTGCCCCCGGCCAGCTGGCACCTAGACCCCCGCTAGACCCCGCCTAGCCCCCTGTCAGACCCCCGCCAGAAGCCGCCGATAATGATCTTCGAGCGTCTCCGCGCCAAATTCCGGGGTAAGCTCGGCGGAATATCGGCCCGTCGCCGGATCGAGCACCAGCATCGATTCGGTGGCATAGTAGCGAGCGATCCGGGCATATTCGGCCTTTTCGGCAAACCACCCCGAAAACGGCGCGCCAAGGGCCAGCAACCGCTCGGCGAAGGTGAAGATTTTCGGCGAGACAGACTTGAACCGGGGCGACTTTCCGGCCGCGCGGAACAGGATTTCCCCCTGTTCTTTCAATGATATCGCAGGGCCAGACCCGCCGATCGGGAGAACCTTGCCCGCCATCGCCGGATTGCCAATCGCCGATGCGATGAACCGCGCCAGATCATCGTCGCTGATCGGCTTGCAGCGGGTCAGGTTGCCATCGCCAAAAATCAGGAACGGCTTGCCCGCCTTCACCTTTTTTACCTGTCCGGACAAGGACTTGAAGAAGGCGGTCGGGCGGATGATCGTATAGGCAATGCCGCTGTCGGCCAGCTCCGCCTCGAACCGCAGCTTGGCGTGCTGGAAGGCGAGCAGTGGCTTCTGGACGCAGATCGCCGATAGCAGGATGAAGTGGCTGGCCCCAGCGGCCTGCGCGGCCTTGAGGAGATCGGAATTCGCTTGATAATCAACGACCTCAGCATCGCGCGGAGCGCCGCTGCGCGAGGCGATGCAGGAGATCACGACCTCGGGCCGCACCCGGTCCAGCGCCTCGGCATCGGCCAGATCGGCCCGCGAAAGCGGCGTCACCCGGTGCCCGTCCGCCTCAAGACGCCGCAGCACCGCTGACCCGATGGTGCCGCTTGCGCCGGCCAGCGCAACGCGGCGCGGTGTAGGAGTGCCCCCGGTCATTCCCCCTCTCTAACCCGCCGCGCCCCCAAGCGCAAAAGTGTGCGTTGCGCAGCCTCCGATCCTTGCGCATCATCCTTGGGGGACAAGGAGAGCGAGGCGATGGCGGCCGAATATGACTGGGTAATCCGCGGCGGAACCATTGCCGACGGGACGGGCGGCGATTTGATCGAGGGCGATGTCGCGGTGCGCGGCGGGCGCATCGCCGCGCTGGGCGCGGTCGCCGGCCGCGGCGCGCAAGAAATTGACGGTAAAGGAAAAATCGTCACCCCCGGGTTCATCGATGTGCACACCCATTATGACGGACAGTGCATCTGGGCCGAGGAACTCTCCCCGTCATCCTCGCACGGGGTGACCACCGCGGTGATGGGCAATTGCGGCGTCGGCTTCGCACCCTGCCGGAAGGCCGATCACGACATGCTGATCAACGTCATGGAAGGGGTCGAGGACATCCCCGGCGTGGTGATGACCGAAGGCCTGCCGTGGGACTGGGAGACCTTCCCCGAATATCTCGACACGGTCGCCGCCGGAAAGCGCGATATCGATGTAGCGGCCTACCTGCCGCACTCGCCCCTCAGGGTCTATGCAATGGGAGAGCGCGGGGCCTCACGCGAAGTGGCCACCGAGGATGATCTTGCGCTGATGCGCCGCCTCACCGCCGAGGCGATGGCAGCAGGCGCGCTGGGCTTTGCGACATCGCGGCTGTCGATCCACAAGACCGCCAGCGGCGATGCGATCCCGACCTTCGACACCGACATCGCCGAACTCGAAGCGATCACCCGCGGCATGGCCGATGCCGGGGCGGGGACGTTTCAGGTGGTGCTGGATGCCTTTGTCGGGTGGGACAAGGAATACGAAGTGATCGAGCGGGTGATCGCCGCATCGGGCCGCCCGGCAACCTTCACGCTCGCCTCGGGCAATGATGCGCCGCCGCGCTGGCGGCGGGTGCTGGAGATGCTGGAGCGCACCAATGCCGAGGGCGGCATGGCCCATGCACAGGTCATGCCGCGCCCCATCGGGCTGATCGCGGGGCTGGAGCTGACGGTGCACCCCTTCGTGCTGTGCCCGTCATGGGAAAAAATCGCTCACCTTCCGATCCCCGAACAGGTTGCCGCGATGCGCGATCCGGCGCTGCGTGCGGCGCTGATTTCGGAGGATTTCACGCCGGGCCACCCCTTCAACGAGCTGGCGCGCAACTGGCGCTGGCTGTTCCCGCTCGACAACCCGCCCGACTATGCTCCGCCCGCGCACATGAGCATGGCCGGGCAGGCGGCCGCGCGTGGCTGCACCCCGCAGGAGGTCGCCTATGACCGGCTGCTGGAGACCGAAGGGCGCGGGCTGTTCCTCGCCGCGCTCGGCAATTACGAGAACGCATCGCTCGCCAGCGCGCATGAGATGCTGCGCCACCCCTATTGCGTGCCCGGCCTTGGCGATGGCGGGGCGCATTACGGGGCGATCTGCGATGCGAGCTATTCGACCTATCTGCTCACCGAATTCGTGCAGAAAGATGGCCCGCTCAAGCTGGGTCTGGCCGAAGCGGTGCACATGCTGGGCCAGAAGGCGGCGCGGGCGGTGGGCTTTGCGGATCGGGGCACACTGCATGTGGGTGGCCGGGCGGACCTCAACGTGATTGATCTGGATCGCCTCACCCTGCACCTGCCCGAAGTCGTCCGCGATTTGCCCGCAGGTGGGCGGCGGTTGCATCAGCGCGCCAGCGGCTATGAGGCGACGATGGTGGCGGGTGAGGTGATCCGCCGCTTTGACGAAAGCACCGGCGCGCGCCCCGGCCAGTTGGTGCGCGGCGCAGGCTATCGCGCCGCGGCCTGAGGCGGGATTCAGCTCTGGGGCTTGGCGGCGAACAACTGGCCGCTGCCTGCACCGGGCACCTCGATGAAGCCTTCGGGCGGGCGCCCAATGCGGACCGGGTTGCCGACGATCCAGATATGCGTGAAGGCCCCGCGCGGCAGGCGGGCGAGCGACGAGGACAGCCGGGGCCGGTTGGGCGACGGGGTGCATTCCTCGCGCACCACCAGATGCGAAGGATCGCGCACAAACGGCTCGGCAGCGGGATAGCGCACCCGCATCGGGTTGACGCCGGGCTGCTGCCACTGATCGTTGACGAAGGCGCTCTTGCGGACCATCGCCGCGCCCGCCAGATGATCGAGCGGCGCGAGCGCCCAGCGCGTGCGGCACGGCTTGACCGAAAAGAACGCGACCCGCGCCCCTTCCGGCAGCTTGTCCACCGCCGGGAGCGCAGCCTGCACCAGCCGGTCCTGCGCCATATAGGCGGTCGCCGTGGTCGTCATGCGCATGCCGAAGAAGGCCAGCGCCAGCAGCCCTGCCACCAGCAGCGCCTTGGATCCCTGCCGCAGCGGCCCGATTGCCAGCAGTGCTGTGGCCAGCGCATAGGGGGCCAGCCGCATGTCGGCAAAGGCCGATCCGAAGACGCGAAACGGCAGGACGAGAAAGCAGATCAGGCACAGCACCGCCGCGATCCCCAGTCCGCGATCCAGCGTGGTCTGGCGGCTCGCTACCATCCATCCCAGCAGCGCCGTGATCCCGGCAAGCGAGGCCAGATCGAAATCGCGCCAATAGGTGCGCAAGGCGGAAATCGCCCAATTGACCTTGAACTGCCAGGCCCACCCCGACATCGCCGCGCCCGAGCTTTCCGCCCGCCAGATCACCATCGGCACCACCGGCAGCAGCAACGGCCAGCACACAGCGAGGATGCGCAGGACCGCGCGCACCGGGTGCAGACGCGCAGTCCACACTTCGGCCAGCATCGTGGACCCGGCAAGCAGGCCGAGGAACGCCCAGCCATAGGTATGCGCGATCCAGATGCCTGAGCCCGCAACGCCCAGCCACAGCATCGCCAGCGCCTCACGCCCGCCGCGCCTCAGCCGCAGCCACGCGGCATAGGCGAGCAGCGCCAGCGCCATGCTCAGGGTGTAATTGATGAAGCCGTAGTTGAACGGGAAACCGTAGAGAAAGGGTATGGCCGCCAGCGCAAAGGGCGTTACACGGCCATGCACGGCGCGGCTGACCGCAATCAGCCCCGCAGCGCCCAGCAACTGCGTGAACAGCACCGTCGCCCGCACCGCGCCCTCCACCCCCAGCAGCGGGTGCAACACCTCGACCAGCAGATCCCCGCCGAGATTGCCGATCAGCTTCCACTCGAAGGTGAAATAGGGCTGAAGCCCCGGGCGCTGGGCCAGCTCGGTCTGGACGGCATAGCGGCCCAGATGGCCCCACAGGTCAGTCAGCGGGGCAATCCCCACCACCAGCAGCGGGACGATGGCAGCAAGGCACACCAGCACGACCACCGGCCAGCGGTCCAGCCAGCCAAAGGCATAGCGCGCACCGCCAAGCGGCGCGCCAGTGGGATCGGATGCGAGGGTCATTCGGATGGTGCGGCCTTGAACACGACGAATTGCGAAAGCAGGAAGAAGATCACCATATACGCCCCGATGGCAGGAAGCTGCGCCAGCGCGCTGTCCTTGCCAAGCACGCCTTGCGCCGCAAACAGCACGGCAAGGTTCACCCCGTAAGCGACGGCGAATGCGGCGAGGAACTTTGCCACCTCGCGCCCTCGCACCGCGCCCCTTACGCCGAACACGAAGCGGCGGTTGAGCGTGAAGGACAGCACCAGCCCCACGCCAAAGCCTGCCGCATTGGCCGCCAGCCCGCTCAAGCCCGCCCACAGGCCACCGAAGATCACCGCCCAGCCCACCGCCGAATTGGCAAGGCCGGTCAGCCCGAAACGCAGCAGGCGGGCAAGCATCGGTGCGGCGGCCTCAGCGCGCGACGAGGCAGTATTGCGCGCCCAGCGGCAACCAGCCGAGCATCCGTTCAAGCGGACGCAGTGCGCTGAGAAAGGCGGGGAAGAACAGCGTCCATCGCAGGTCCACATCCCTGAAGCCCGCCGCACGAAAGCGGCGGCGCATTTCCGGCGCGCTGATCAGCACCGCATTGGCATCGAACGGACAGGTCGCCACCGCATGGCGGGTCAGTGGGTTCCAGGGATTGTGCTCGAACAGGATGAAGCGCCCGCCCGGCGCCAGCGTCCGGCGGATTTCCGAAAGCAGGCGGATGTGATCGTCTTCCGGGATATGGTGGAACACGCAGGCCGTGAAGATCAGATCGTGGCTGGCGTCTGCAAAGGGCAGGGTGTGCCCGTCATAGCAGACCGTCTCGATCGGCCGGATCGCACGCGCGGCACAATGGGTCAGCGAACGCGAAGAGACATCGAGCGCGGTCAGCGCCGCATCGGGGAAGGCGCGTTGCAGGTGGGCGATGCAATTGCCCCGGCCCGCGCCGAAATCCATGATCCGCTGCGGGGCAATGCCAGCGGCAGCCACCACGCGCGCGGCTTCAAGCGCCTTGTATTCGGCGAAGAACTCGGGGTCCTCGCCGCTCAGCTTGACCGATTGGGCATGCTGCGCGTCATACTCGTCAACGTAAGCGTCGAATTCAGCCTGCGACACGGATACCCTCGCTCGGCTTGGATTCGGCCGCTGCCACAGCCTCGGGCTCCTCGTTGGCGGCGATCGGGTGGCGGCGCACTTCGGAGATGATGAACAGCGGCCGGGCCTTGCCTTCCATATACATCCGCCCGAGATATTCGCCGAACACCCCCAGCACCAGCAGTTGCACGGAACCCAGGATCAGCGTCAGCGCCGCAAGACTTGCCCAGCCCTGCACCGCGCCGCCCTGCATCCAGGCCCATACGACCCACACCAGCGCCGCAAGGCCCGCCAGGCCGAACAGCATGCCAAGGTGCGACGCAAACCGCAGCGGCACGACCGAGAAGCTGGTGATCGCATCCACCGCCAGCGCGATCATCTTGCGCAAGGGATAGTTGGTCTCCCCCGCAAACCGCGCATCGCGTTCGTAGGGAAAGGCGATCTGGTTGAAACCGATGTAGCTGACCAGCCCGCGAATGAAGCGGTAACGCTCCGGCATGGCATTAAGCTGATCGACCACGCGCCGCGTCATCAGGCGGAAATCGCCGGTGTCGCGGGGGATGTGGGTATCGACCATGCTCGCCAGCGTGCGGTAAAACAGCGAGGCGGTGCCGCGCTTGAAGGCGGTTTCCCCGTGCCGCTTGATGCGCTGGCCATAGACCACATCATAGCCCGCACGCACCTGTTCGAGCATCGGACCGAGCAGTTCGGGCGGGTCCTGCAAGTCGGCATCGAGCACAAAGACAAGCTCGCCGCGCACATGATGGAGCCCCGCAGTCAGCGCCAGCTGATGGCCGTGATTGCGTGAGAGGTTGATGGCCACAATCCGCGGGTCGCGATCGGCATGGCGGCAGATCGCGTTCCAGCTGCCATCCTTCGAGCCATCATTGATGAGGATCAGCTCGTAACGCTCACCGAAAATGGCCTGCGCCGCCTTGGTGACGCGTTCGATCAGCGCATCGAGCCCGGCCTCTTCGTTGTAGACCGGAATGACGACCGAAAGCTCGCATGAGCCGGAAAGATTATGCGGAAGCTGCAAGTGTCCACTCCTCCAGAAGCTGCGAGAGATGACGGCAACAAAACCATGGTCAGTCGCGCATCCCGGCCCACTGCCCCGGACGTCCGCCCCGCGCGAAAGGCGTGTGGTGCCGCTTACGTGACTCGAACACGTGACCCCATCATTACGAATGATGTGCTCTACCGACTGAGCTAAAGCGGCATTCCGGCTATTGCGGACTAGGGCTTGCGGCTCCAGTTCGCAATCGCAAAAAAGGTGGAGGCCCGAGCCGGAATCGAACCGGCGTGCAAGGATTTGCAGTCCTCTGCGTAACCACTCCGCCATCGGGCCGAGCCTTCCGGGGCTCTCACCCCGAACGGAAGCGGCGCACTAGCGATTCGGCGGCGGCTTGGCAATGTGTGATTGGTGGCAGCACCTTTACGCAACGTCAGTCTGGACGGCGCGCGCCGTGCGGGGCATGGCATCGGGCATGACGATCGCCAGCCTTCTTGCCCCCATCACCGGCCAGCCCGGCCCCGCCCGCCTTACCCATGCCGCCGACTGGTTGCAGGGCAGAACGCTGTATGGCGGGGCATCGGCGCTGGTGGCCTATACGATGGCGGTGCGCGCCTTTCCGGGCCTGCCGCCCTTGCGTGCCGGGCAGGTCGCCTTTGTCGCCCCCGTGGGCGAGGATATCGAACTGCGCGCCGATATTGTCCGTCAGGGGCGCAACGTCACACAGGTGCGCAGCGAGATTCTGTGCGAAGGCCGCATCGCCCTGACCGCGTTCTGGCTGTTCGGCGAGGGGCGGGAGCCCAATGCGGTGCACCCTTCCGGAATGCCCGATGACTGGCCCGGCCCGCCCGAGGACAATGCCGAGGTCACGCACAGCTTCGCTCCGGCCTTCGTCGCAAAGAACTTCGAGCTGCGCCACGGCCAGACCAGGGGCACCGACCGCGGCGCGACCGTTCGCCGCTGGGCACGGCTGACCGAGCAGCACGATCTCGATCCGGTTGCCAAGCTGGTGCTGATGGGCGACGTCATGCCGCCTGGCGCGATGCGCGCGATGCAGCGGCAGGGACCGATCAGTTCGATCAACTGGTCGTTCAACGTGCTCGATCCCGAAAGCCGGTCGCGCGATGGCTGGTATCTCGCCGAAAATGCCAGCCAGCACGCAGATAGCGGCTATTCCTCCGAGCGGCTGCGGATGTGGGACGCCGAGGGGCGGCAGGTGCTCGACGGGCTGCAATGTGTGGCGGTGTTCGGGTAACAGCCGCCAGCCTTGGCCCGGCGCTGGTGCAACGCGTCAGACGTCCTCGAAATTCGGCTTGCGGCGCTCCATTTCGGCCATCACCGCTTCGATCTGGTTGCGGCTGCGCATGATCGCGTGCTGTTCGATGCTTTCCTCCATCAGGATCGCATTGGTATCAAGCTCGTGCATGCCGGCCTGAAGCCGCTTGGCGGCGCGGATGGCGTGGGGATTCTTCAGCGCGATCTGGCGGGCGATGGCGAACGCACGTTCACGCGGGTTGTCATCGACATAGGTCGCAAGGCCCAGCGCCTGCGCCTCGGTCCCGTTGAATTCGCGGTTGGTGTAGATCAGTTCGCGCAGGACATCGTCACGCACCAGACCGCGCCACAGGGCATAGCCGCCCATGTCGGGGACAAGGCCCCACTTCATCTCCATGATCGCCAGCCGTGTTTCAGGGTGGACGATACGGATGTCCGCGCCGCTGGCGATCTGCAAGCCCCCACCGAAGCACACGCCGTGCACCGCGGCGATCACCGGCACCGGCAGCTTGCGCCACTGCATCGCCACCTGCTGCGGGCGGTTGGCATTGCCATAGGTGCGCTCGGTCAGGCCGGGCTCGTCCTCGGCCGGCTTGCGCGAGAAATTGCTGAGATCGAGCCCGGCGCAAAACGCCCGCCCCTCGCCGGAAAGCACCACAGCGCGCAGGCCCTTCATCCGCTGGAGCGCATGGCCCGCTTCGATGATGCGTTCGAACATGTCGTGATCGAGCGCGTTCATCTTGTCGGCCCGCACAAAGCGGACTTCGGCGACGCCGTCTTCGCCCAGCGCGATGGCGACGCGGTCGTTGGCGATGGTGGTGGCGGTAGCGGACATGGCAGGCGGATCCCTCGGTTCTTTGTAGAGCGCAAAGATTGGCGGATCGTCCGCGCCCTGTCCAGCGCCCGCTATCCGGCCGCCAGCCGCATCAGCCCGCGCGGCGGCGGCGCTTCGATGAAATGGCGGCTGTCGCCATCGGTGCAGATCAGGTGTCCTGCGCCCGCAGCGGCAAGTTTGGCGCGCAAGCCTTCGATAGGGATGCCAACGCCGTCCTGCGCGGGATCGAAGGCGATCTGCCAGGCCTCGGCCTCCAATTGTCCGCCGCTCAGCCGTTCGCCGGGCGTTGCGGCGAGTCGCCACAGCAGCGCGAATTCTCCCGGCGTAAGGCCCAGCCAGCGGTCATCCACCCGCCCGTCGCGGTGACCGCGGTCGAGCACAAGTTCACCGACGTCACGGAACCGCGGCCCCGCGCCGCCGCTGTCGCAAAAGTGGCTGGACGCCAGCAGCGCGTTCACAGCAGCCCCCCGGCGCGCATCGAATAGACCGCATCGGTGGTGAAGATGAGGTGATCGATCAGCGCAATATCCAGCGCCCCGGCAATTTCGGCGAGGCGGCGGGTGGCCGCAATGTCGCACCCGCTCGGGCGGCAATGGCCCGAAGGATGGCTGTGCGCGAGAATGATGCCTGCCGCATTGTGGCGCAGCGCCTCACCCAATAGCGCACGCATGTGGATCGCCAGAGTGGTCATGGTCCCGATCCCGCACGACGCATCGCCCAGCCAGGCGCTGCGGTCATCGACGAAGATGGCATGGCCGCGCTCGTATTGCGCCGGAGGGGCCAGCACGATGCTGCGCAGGTATCCGATCATCGCCGAAGCGCGCTGTTCCTGCGAGCACGCAGCCTCGCCGGCTCGGGCGAGCACCGACGTCAGCACGGACAGCCCCCGTGGCGCGGCGCAAAAAGGACTGCGACACAGTCAGTCATCATGGCGCATTCTCCGGCGGGTCTACAGCGACAGCCCGCCCGCAAAGGGTGGCGAGGTTCGCCATTCGCGATAGGGGCCAAAGCGGCGCTCGCGCCTCAGATGCCGGATGAATCCGCCCAGCAGCAGCATAAGTTGGCAATAGGACGGCCCGATCACGAGAATGGCAATTGCCAGCGTCGAGGAGGTGCTGGGAACCGCCTTGACCAGATGCGCCCCCAGAGCGACCAGCTGGAAGCCCGCGATCCACAAAGGGTAATTGCGATTGGCGTTCAGCGCGACGGTGACGAACAGGCCCGCGGCGGCCACATCGAGCAGGACATAATAGGCGGAATAGAAGTTCACCCCGAACTCGCCCAGCCCCAGCCAGCGCGATATGTAGATCGGCGCGATCATCGTGCCCACGAAAATCGTTGCCAGCCACCGCTCCGGGCTTCCGCCCCAGCGCCACATCGCCGCTGCAAGCAGCAGGCTGGCGATGTGCTGAGCGGAAGCCCGGTACGTGTTCAAGAAATCCAGCCAATCGATCATGGGTTCAGGCAGGCACCCGCTCCCCGCCGGTATCCTGGCGCGCCGGCATGGCAGCAAGATCGCTGGGGGGGATAGTGGTCGGCGCGCCATTGTCGCCGCCGGCATGGACACGGGCGACCTTGCTGAGTTCGTCATGCACGCGCAGCAGGTTGGTCGACATCGCCAGTGCCTGGCTTTCGGCTTCGGTCAGGCGCAGCAGCGCGCGCTGGCCGGTGCTCACTTCGACTTCCGGGTTCTGCCGGGCAGTCAGCATGGCCTGCTTGAGCCGTGCCATCGCAATGATCGCCTCGTCGGCAAGCGCTTCGGCTTCGCGGATCAGCTTCTTCAGATTGTGTGCATCAGCAAGGATACGATTGTCCATCGATCGACTCCAGCGATGCCCGTGCTCACCCGGCATCGACCCCTGTTCCCGCGGAGTAGGTCGCCTTGCCATCCGTTGCTTCGCTGAGCGTCCGTGCAGCGGTGAATGCAAGGATCACCGAGGCCAGGATGCCAGTGGCGATCCCGACGATCGCCCCCAGTCGAAACAGGACGGCATGCTCACCATCGAGCACTCCGGGGACCACCCGCGGTTCCCCCGGTCCCAGCCAAGGTGCCTGCTTGATCAGAGGCATCGCATCGCTGAGGACCAATCGGCCCGGGTCGTCCCGGTCCGCCAAATCACCCGGATCGGCAACAGGGTTAATCTGAGAATTTGTGTATGCAGGTTCGCTGAAGGGCTTGAGGATAGCTTCATCCGCAGGATCCCCGAGGTCTTCGGGGCGCGCGGAATCGGCCGCTTCGGGACCAAGCGTGGCGCGGTAATTCTCGATCAGCTCGCCCAGGCTTGCCGCGTCGTAAAAATCCTTCAATGCACGGATGTGCTGATTGATCCGCGTCTCGGACACGCCGAGTTCGGAGGCGATCACCTTGATCGGCACCCGCCGGTCGATCCGTTCCATCACGGCTCGCTGCCTGTCGGTCAGCCGCTTGGCGGCTCCGGACGCCATTGTCCTCTCCTTGAGATAACGATCCCTGTTACCCGCAAACTAACGCAAATCGGAGACGAATTCTTCCATTTTGGATGAGATTGACTTGCCGAAGCACGCCCTCCTAGGCAGCAGAACTATTAACGCCAACTGACTGGAGATAACGCCTGATGTTGCGCGCCGCCTGACGGAGGCGCTGTTCATTCTCGACCATGGCGATCCGGACATAGCCTTCGCCGTTCTCGCCATAGCCCACGCCCGGCGCGACCGCGACCTGCGCCTGAGTCAGAAGCTGCTTGGAAAATTCAAGGCTCCCCATGCTCTTGAGCGCCGGCGGCAGCGGCGCCCATGCAAACATCGAAGCGGGCGGCGGGGGAATGTCCCACCCGGCGCGGCCGAAGGCTTCCACCATGACGTCGCGGCGCTTATGGTAAAGTTCGCGATTGCTTTCAATGATGTCCTGCGGGCCGTTGAGTGCGGCACAGGCCGCCGCCTGAATGGGGGTGAAGGCGCCGTAATCGAGATAGGATTTCACCCGCGTCAGCGCCGCGATCAGCTGCTTGTTGCCGACCGCAAAGCCCATCCGCCAGCCGGCCATCGAATAGGTCTTCGACATCGAGGTGAATTCGATCGCCACATCCTTGGCGCCGGGCACTTCCATGATCGAGCGCGTGGGCTTGCCATCGAAATAAAGCTCGGAATAGGCCAGATCGGAGACGATCCAGACCTGATTTTCCTTCGCCCACGCCACCAGCCGCTCGTAGAACGGCAGTTCCACCGTCTCGGCCGTGGGGTTGGAAGGGTAGCTGACCACCAGCACGCTGGGGCGCGGCACGGTGTAGTTCATCGCCCGCTCAAGCGATTCCCAGTAATGCTCGTCCGGCGTGGTGGGCACCGAACGGATCGTGGCCCCGGCAATGATGAAGCCGAAGGTGTGAATCGGGTAGGACGGGTTGGGCGCCAGCACCACATCGCCCGGCGCGATGATCGCGGTGGCGAGGCTCGACAGGCCCTCCTTGGACCCCATCGTCACCACCACTTCGCTATCGGGATCAAGCTCTACCCCGAAGCGGCGCGCGTAATATCCCGCCTGCGCGCGGCGCAGACCGGGGATGCCCTTGGACTGGGAATAGCCGTGCGCATCAGGCTTGGCCGCGACCTCGCACAGCTTGTCGATGACATGCTGCGGCGGAGGCTGATCGGGGTTGCCCATGCCGAGATCGATGATGTCCTGCCCCGCCAGACGCGCGGCATGCCGCATGGCGTTCACCTCCGCGATCACATACGGAGGCATCCGCTTCATGCGATAGAACTGGTCATTCATGGCAGGTCACACCCTTGTCAGTTGCGGCATCATGCATGCGCTGCAACACGCTCCCTAGGCGAAACGGGCGGATCGTGGGAAGGGCGTTTCGCCAAGTTGCGGTTACAGACGATTGGCGGCACTATCGCGGATACGCGGCGAAAAGGGACAGATTGGCAGCGATGGCACAGGACAACGACCTTATGGCGGCAGCGGGCGAAAGCCTGAAGGGCTTCTTCGACATGCAGGGCGAAGCGCTGCGAGAGATGCTGGGCGGCACGGGAGCCGAACCGCTGTCGCCCGCAGGCCTGGCGCCCGCCGAGATGACCGAATGGGCCGCCACTGCCGCGCAGCTCCAGCAATTGTGGCTCGATTTCGCCACGCACCAGACCCATGCCGCTGCCGAAAAGGCCGCAAAGGGTGCAGGCGCCGGGCTGATGGACCCGGCACAGTGGCTGGTGATGTCGCAGGCAATGCTCCGCCAGATGCCCAAGGGCCAAATGCCTCAAACCCTGTTCGAAGCCTCGGCCAGGTTGGCGCAGGACCAGATGCAGCTGTGGTCCGGGGTGATGCAGAGCTTTGCCGCAGGCGCGGCCAAGGGCATGGGGGCCGGGAACGCCGCCGCCGCGCCCGAAGCTGCCGCCCTGCCCCGATCCGACCGCCGCTTTGCCGATCCGGCGTGGCGCGAACACCCTGCCTTTCTGCTGCTGCACCAGACCTACCTGATGCTCGCCGATTATTTCCGGCAGGCGGTGAAAGGGATGGAGGGGCTGGACAAAACCAAACGCCAGCAGCTCGAATTCGCGGTCACGGCGCTCACCGAAGCGATGAGCCCGGACAATTTCCTTGGCCTCAATCCGGTGGTGCTGAAGCGGACCATGGATACCAAGGGCGCCAATCTGGTGCGCGGGATGCAGCACCTGATCAACGATCTGAAGCGCGGGCAGCTGACCCACACCGATCCCAACGCCTTCCGGCTCGGTGAAAACCTCGCCGCCAGCCCCGGCAAGGTGGTGCACGAAACCCCGCTCTACCAGTTGATCCAGTATTCTCCCTCGACCGATACGGTGCTGGAAGTGCCGCTGCTGATCTTCCCGCCGTGGATCAACCGCTTCTACATCCTCGACCTCACGCCCAAGAAGAGCTTCATCAAGTGGGCGGTGGATCAGGGCATCAGCGTCTTCGTGGTCAGCTGGAAAAGCGCCGACGAGACGATGGGCGACATCGTGTGGGACGATTACATCCGCGCCCAGATCGAGGCGATCGACCTTGTGCGCGCACGGCTGGATGTGCCAGCCTGCCACACCATCGGCTATTGTGTGGCGGGCACGACGCTGGCCGCGACGCTGGCGGTGCTGGCGCGGCGGGACGAGGCGGACAAGGTCAAATCGGCGACCTTCTTCACCGCGCAGGTCGATTTCGAGCGTGCGGGCGATCTCAGGAACTTCATCGACGACAAGCAGCTAGAGATGATCGGGCAATTGTCGCCGCAGGGCTATCTTGACGGGCGTTATCTGGCGGCGACCTTCAATGCGCTGCGGGGCCGCGACCTGATCTGGAACTATGTCGTCAACAATTACCTCCTGGGCGAGGATTACCCCGCCTTCGATCTGCTCCACTGGAACGGGGACGTCACCAACCTCCCCTCGAAATGGCACAATGCCTATCTTCGCGATCTCTACCGCGACAACAAGCTGGTGGTGCCCGACGCGCTTGCAGCCGATGGCACCCCCATCGACCTGACCCGGGTTGCCACCCCCAGCTTCGTGCAGGCAGGCCGCGAGGATCACATCGCGCCGGCTGAAAGCGTGTGGCGGATCACCCGGCACTTTACCGGGCCGATGGAGTTCCTGCTGGCCGGATCGGGCCACATTGCAGGCGTGGTCAATCCGCCTTCTGCGGGCAAGTACCAGTATTGGGTGGGCGACAGCGGCGCCCCCAGCCTCAAGGATTTCGTCGCCGGCGCGACCGAGCATCCGGGCAGTTGGTGGCCGCACTGGCTGGAATGGCTGCACCGCCAGTCCGATGCGCGCGTTCCCGCCACCGGTAAACGCGTGCCCGGCGGCAAGGGCGACACGGTGATCGAGGATGCTCCGGGGCGCTATGTGAAGACGCGTTAGAGGCAAGGCTCTGCAAATCTTCATGAATGTCGATTTTTGTGCACTGCACAAAAACCCTTGACTTCGCATTTGCACTCACTACTTTGTGCAGTGCAACATGAAGCGAGGTCGTCATGTCCGAAGTCGAGAACACTGCCGCTGAAGTGAAGGCCGCACCGGTCGCCAAGATCGATGCCGCAGCCGAAAAGGCCTATGCCGAAGCAGCGGCCACGGTTACCGAAGCGCCCAAGGCAGTCACTCCGGCCGCCAAGAAGGCTGCCCCGGTGAAGAAGGCCGCCGCCAAGATCGTCAAGAAGAAGGCGGCCAGCAAGACCGCTCCGATGAAGAAGCCGGTGCTGGCGAAGAAGGCTGCCGCCAAGGCGAGCAAGCCCGCCCCCGCGCCGAAGACCAACCCCGTCATCAAGCTCAAGGAAACCATCATGGCCACTGCCAAGACCGCCGATATCACCGCGACCGCCAAGACCGTCATCGCCGACGTGCAGGCCCGCGCCAAGACCGCCGCTGCCAAGGGCACCGTGCTCGCCAACGAAGCGACCGAATTCACCAAGGCGAATGTCGAAGCCGTGGTCGAAAGCAGCAAGATCTTCTTCGCCGGTGCGCAAGAACTGCTCAAGGACAATGTCGAAACCGGCAAGACCGTGATCGAAACCGTCACCGAAGACGCCAAGAAGGTCGCTGCCGTGAAGTCGCCGACCGAGCTGTTCCAGCTTCAGGGCGAAATCGCCCGTCGCAACTTCGACGCGATGGTCTCGTTCGGCTCGAAGCGCACCGAAGCCTGGGTGAAGCTTTACAACGATGCCTTCGCCCCGATTTCGAACCGCGTCAGTGTTGCCGCCGAGAAGATCAAGACGGCCGCGTAAGCGTTTTCCAGTCAGGTGGAATCACCTGACGGTTCGGAAAACGCGACAAACCGATCAAAGCGAAACGAATTCTCCGGCCGGGCCTCTCTCCTCTCTCTCCCAACCCGGTCCACGAGAGCGCGCCGCAAGGCGCTGGCCGGCCAGACGCAAGTCTGGCCGGCCTTTTCTTTGGCAGAAATGATTCCACGCAATCGCTTGCACAGCGCCAAGTGAATCCCATAATGGGGGCCTATGCCAACCCTTGCTCTGCCTGCCCTCGCCGATCCGGCCGAGCTGCCTTCGTTGCAGTCCGTGCCCGTGCGCGCCGAGGATGAAAACAAGGATGGCGGCGGGCAGGGTCAGGTCGGCGTTGCCACCAAGACCCGCGCCAAGCCCAAAAAGCCGAGCCAGTACAAGGTGCTGATGCTCAACGATGATTACACCCCCATGGAATTCGTGGTGCTGGTGCTGAAGCGGTTTTTCGGCATGGATCTGGAACAGGCCACCCGCGTGATGCTCCATGTTCATCAGCGCGGCGTGGGGGTGTGCGGGATCTTCACCTATGAAGTCGCCGAGACCAAGGTGAATCAGGTCATGGACTTCGCCCGCCAGAACCAGCACCCGCTCCAGTGCACGCTGGAAAAGGCCTGACCCCGGCGCCCGCGTGAGCAGGCAACCGCTTCCGGTAAATCCGCGGGCAAGCCGCCACGATGCATAGCAATTGGGGACATGACGCGCGCGCCCGAAGCCGCTAGGGCTGAGCCCCGCGCGCAACCCGACGGACGGACCGGAAAGCCTCTTGTTCAACGCCATCCCCAGCATCGATCGCTATATCCTGCGACTGACGATCGTGCCGATGCTCGGCGTCTTCGCGCTCGCCGCATCGCTGCTGATGCTCGACAAGATGCTGCGCCTGTTTGATTTCGTCGCGGTCGAAGGCGGACCGGTGGGCGTGGTTTTCAAGATGCTCGGCGCGCTGATCCCGGAATATGCGAGCCTTGCAATCCCGCTCGGGCTGCTGCTGGGTGTGCTGCTGGCATTCCGCAAGCTGGCGACATCCTCCGAACTCGACACGATGCGCGCTGTGGGCCTGTCCTACAACCGCCTGCTGCGCATGCCCTATGTGATCACGCTGGTGCTGGTGGCGGTCAACGTGGCGCTGGTGTTCTATATCCAGCCGATCAGCCGCTATTATTACGAGCAGATGGAATATGAACTGCGCTCGGGCGCGCTGGGTGCCTCGATCAAGGTGGGGGAATTCACCACGCTGGCCGACCGCATGGCGCTGCGCATCGAGGAAAGCGAGGATGAGGGGCGCAAGCTCATCGGCATCTTCGCCCGCGTGTCGAACAGCAAGGGGCAGGTGCTGTCGATCAGCGCACGCGAAGGCGCGTTCCTCGCCACGCGCGACAATCCCGATACGATCATCCTGCGCCTGACCGAAGGCACGATCATTCAGGATACGGGCATGAAGGGGCAGACCCCCCGGGTGCTGAGCTTCAGCCGCCATGATCTGCCGATCGATCTGCCCGCTATCGAGAAATTCCGCGCGCGCGGGGACGAGACCCGCGAATATATCCTGCCCGAACTGCTGCGCATGGGCTGGAGCACTGACAGCGCCCCCCAGCAGCGCGATGCGAGCGTGGCCAGCTTCAATTTCCGGCTGGTCGAGATCGTGATGATGTTCCTGATGCCGCTGCTGGCGGTGGCTCTGGCAATCCCGCCCAAACGGTCAACCAGCGCGCTGGGGGTGTTCGTGTCGATAGTGATGGTGGTCGCCTATCACAAGATCAACCAATACGGCGAGGATGTCGCCTCGATCGGTCGGCTTGATCCGATGCTCGCCTTCTGGGTGCCCTTCGTGCTGTTCGCCGCACTGATCGTGTGGATGTATTACCGCGTCGCCTATGTGCCGGGCGGACAGGCGATCGGCGCGCTGGAAATGGCCTTCTCCAAGCTTTCGAAGCGGATCGGCAAACTGTTCGCCCGCCGCCAGCCGCGCAGCTATCGCGCCGCTGCCGATGCGGCCCCTGCCGAGTAGCCCGCCGCAATGCAGCTCGATTTCTTCCCCTCGCGCACCCTGACGCTCTATCTTGCGAAGCTGTTCGTGGTGCGGATTCTGGCCGTGCTGGTGATGCTGGTGCTGGTGCTGCTGGCGCTCGATCTGCTGGCCGAGACGGGCGACATTCTCGCCGTGCCGGGCAACGGGCAGGCCGAAATCCTGCACTATGCCTCGCTGCGTGCACCGCAGCTGGCCGCGCGCTTCCTGCCCTATTCGGTGCTGCTGGCGACGCTGATCACGCTGGTGACGCTGAACCAGAACTCGGAAGTCGTGGCGATGAAGGCCGCCGGCCTTTCGGCCCATCAGGTGCTCGCCCCGCTGCTGCTGACCGCAGCGCTGGTCTCCGCTCTCAGCTTCGGCTTCAACGAAAGGATCGTGACCCGCGCCAATGCCACGCTGGCGGCATGGCAGGCGGCGGAATATGGCCCTGTCCCGGATAGCGATACCGGCACGGGCAAGCCGCGGGCGAATATCTACCTGACCGATGGCGACAACATCCTTTCCGCCGCAACGCTGACCGGGTCTGGCAAGGATATCGTGCTGACCGGCGTCACCTGGTACGCGCGTGCGCCCGGCGGGATCATCCGCGAGCAGATCCGCGCACCCCGCGCGACCTTTGCCGCACCCGGATGGCGGCTGGAGACCCCCGCGAAGTTCGATGTGGCCGGCGCGGTCACCGAACGCCCGGCAAGCCTCGTGGTGGGTGAAAGCCTCACGCCTGAACGGATCATGCTGCAATCGGTCGATGCCGATGCGCAGAGCTTCTGGGAGCTGAAGGCCTCGATCGATGCCTATGAAGCCGCCGGGCGCAACACCGACGAGATGCGCGCCAAGTGGTGGCACCGCCTGTCGGGGCCGCTGTCGGCACTGCTGATGCCGCTGCTGGGCTCGGTCGCCGCCTTTGGCCTTGCGCGGTCGGGCCAGCTGTTCGTGCGCGCGATCATCGGCATGGCGCTGGGCTTTGCGTATTTCGTGGTCGACAACGCGGCGCTGGCGATGGGCAGCTTCGGCGGCTACCCGCCGCTGCTGGCCGCGTGGGCGCCGTTCCTGCTGTTCCTGCTGCTTGGCGAGACGGTGCTGGTCCGGACCGAGGAATGAGCCTTGCAGGCCGAGACTGGTCGCTCAGGCTGGCAAGGCCTCAGGATGCCGAGGCCATGCCCGGAATCGAGCGTGCTGCCGCTGCTGCCTTTGCCGATGAACCCGCCATCGATCCGTCTCGCACCCGGTCCGAAGCCGATTACGGCCGCCTGATCCGCCGCGGGCACAGCCTTGTCGCCCATGTCGGCGAGGCGCTGGCGGGCTTCCTCGTCGCGCAGCCATTCAGCCGGGAATTGCATATCTGGAAGATGGACGTCGCGCCCGCCTTCCAGCGCCGCGGGATCGGTTCAGGGCTGGTGCGGGCCGCACAGATCGATGCGCGCAACACCGGCTTTACGGCGCTCACTCTCACCACGTTTCGCGATCTGGCGTGGAACGCGCCCTTCTATGCGCGGCTGGGCTTCGAGGAGGTCACAGCGCTCGATGCTCATCCGCGGCTGGCAGGGGAACTGGCGAACGAGGTCGAAGACGGCCTGCCCGCCGACCGCCGCTGCGCGATGATCCGGTTTCTGGATTGACGAGCAACGGCGCGCCTAGGCTGCCCCCTTTACCATCGTGCTCCTGGCGATCCGGGCGACCAGCGTGAGCATGCCCGGATGGTTCGCGCCATCATAGGTCGAACCCGTGCCCAATTCGCGCGCAAGGCGGCGGTGGGCTTCGGGCAGGTCGTGATAGGGCATCGAGGGCATCAGGTGATGCAGCGCGTGATAGCGAAGGCCCACTGGCGCCCAGATTTCGGCGGCCAGCCCCGGCGGGGGCACGTTGACGGAATCGAGGAACTGCGCGGTCACTGTCATCGCCTCGCCCTCGTTCTCCCAGAGGTGGGCGACCAGCGTGCGCAACTGGTTGAGGACCGCGGCCAGCGAAAGGATCACCAGAGCGGTCGCCAGCGGCTCCCAGCCAAACACGAAGATGCTCGCGATCAATGCCATCGCCCACAGGCTCGCGCCCGCTTCCTGCCAACGCACCCGGCCGGCAAACTCGCCCTCGGGCGCCTTGCGGCGGAATTCGGGGTTGATCGACAGCGAGGAGAACCGCTCCCACACGAAGGTGCGAAGCGGCGGCACCAGCAGCCCGAGCGGATAAAGCACGCCAAAGCGCACGATCAGCGCCGCCGGCAGCAGCATTGCGATGAGCACAAACAGCGGCAGGCTCCACGGCTTCATCAGCGCGAGCGGCAGATATTCCGGATCCTCGATGGTGCCATATTGCGTGCGCTTGTGGTGGATCACGTGCACGCCTTCATACATGAAGGAGGGCGTGAGCATCGGGATGCCGACCAGAAGGTTCCAGCCGGTGCGGAAACCGGGCAGCGCATCGCGGTGGATATGGGTCAGCTCGTGGATGAACATCAGCGCACGGTACAGCGCCAGCGCCGCCACCAGCCCGGCGGCAAGCTTCACCGCAAGGCTCGCCGATGCGATCGCCACCGCAATCCCGGCATAGCCCACGCCGGCGGATAGCAGCATGTCGGGCCAGTAGATGCCCGCCTTCGCCTCGCCCAGCCCCTTGGTCAGATCGCGCGCGGCGCGCAGCATCGCCTTGTCGTCCTCGGCCATGAACTGAGTGCGGGTCGCCTTTTGCGGCGCGGCGGGGATGGGCTGGTGCATGGTCATTGACATGAAATCCTTGGGCGCGCCCTACCCCAAATCGGCAGGCAAGCCAAACGCGGGTTGTTGGTGACAGTGATCGACAGCCTTGCGCGAATGGCGCTGGCGCGACACAGACACCTTGATCAGGCGCAAATACGAGGACAGCGGCGTGACGGATGTGAAAGCCCGCGGGGCCGAAATAGTAATCGAACCGGTCAGCGACAAGCACGGGCGGGCGGCGTTTGTCGATCTGGGCCGGGCGTTTTCCGACCGGCTCCCCCATTTCGTCCCGCAAATCCGATCCGAACAGATCGAACTGGTCGATCCGGCCAAGAACCCGTTCTTCGGCCATGCCAGAGTGCAGCTGTTCATCGCCAAGCAGGGCGGCAAGCCGGTCGGTCGGATATCAGCGCATATTGATGAACTCGCCCTCGCGATGCCCGCAGAGCAGGGCTTTGGCCCCGGCACGGGCTTTTTCGGCTATTTCGACGCCGAGGATGAACACATCGCCCGCGCGCTGCTGTCGGCGGCAGAGGCCTGGCTGGCAGAACAGGGCATGACGCGGGCGCTTGGCCCCATCTCGCTGTCGATCTGGGAAGAGCCCGGCCTGCTGGTGCGCGGGCAGGATCATGCGCCGATGATCATGATGGGCCACCACCCCGCGCATTACGCGGCGTGGATCGAGGCGGCAGGCTATACCCGCGCCAAGACGCTCTACACCTATGATCTCGACATCACCCGGCCCTTCCCCCCGCTGGTGCAGCGCATCGTGCAATCCGGCCAGAAAAACGCGCGCATCACCGTGCGCCGCGTGCGCAAGGCCGATTGGGACAATGAGGTGGCGATCATCCTGGGCATCCTCAACGATGCATGGTCGGACAACTGGGGCTTCGTGCCCTTCTCACCCGCAGAGGTCGCCTATGCCGGCAAGAAGCTGCGCCCGATCATCAAGGAAGAACTCAACATGATCGCCGAGCTGGATGGCCGCCCGGTGGCCTTCATGCTGACCTTCCCCGACGTGAACGACGCGCTGGCCAGGATCCGCGGCAAGCTGTTCCCGTTCGGCTGGATCACCATGCTGCGCTGGCTGCGCCACCCCAAGGGCGCAGGGATGCGCGTGCCGCTGATGGGGGTGCTCAAGGAGTTCCATTCGAGCCGCCTTGCCAGCCAGCTGGCCTTCATGATGATCGAGGAAATCCGCCTTCAGGCCAACAACAAGTTCGCCTCGACCCGCGGCGAGATCGGCTGGATCCTCGAAGACAATCAGGGCATGGTCGCCATTGCCGACACGATCCAGAGCAGCATCAACCGCGAATATGCGATCTACGGCAAAGGGCTTGGGTAACTGGGCCGCCCTGGGAGGGACAGTCGTCACGCCCCAGCGCGATGCACAAGAAAAAAGGCCTCCGTTGCGGAACAACGGAGGCCTTTCGGGATCGTATCACCAGCCGCTTGGACGGGAGGGGGGTCTCGGCGGTGACAAGGGTAGAATGATCGACCCTGCGGGCGGTTCCCAGACATCTCGAAATTTTTTTGACCCTAGGGAAACTACCCAGAAAACCGCGGCAATCCAGCGCTTTGCCTTATAAGCGCGACGGCGGCGCGGCGACGCGCTATGGCGGATTCGCAACCTACCGGAAAGGCCTATCATGTCCCTCGGAAGCCAGATCGCGGCCAACCTGCCCTTCCTGCGCCGCTATGCCCGCGCGCTGACCGGATCGCAGACAAGCGGCGATGCCTTCGTGCGCGAAATGCTAGAAGCGGTGCTGGCCGATAATGAACTGAAGGCAAGCCTCGCGGGCGGACGCGTGCCGCTTTACCGCGCTTTCGGCAAGGTGTGGGCGAGCGCATCGGGCGTTGCCGCGGGCACGCCGACCAGCGAGCACGAGGCCGGCGCACAGGCCCGATTGGGCGCGATCACCCCGCCCGCACGGCAGGCGCTGCTGCTGACCACGCTGGAGGATTTCACCATCCCCGAAGCCGCCGCGATCATCGAACGAACGCCGGAAGAGGTCGAGGCGCTTGTCGCTGAAGCCATCGCCGATATCGAGCGGGAACAGACCACCAGCGTGCTGATCATCGAGGACGAGCCGCTGATCGCGATGCAGCTTGAAGACCTCGTCACCGGCCTCGGCCACACGGTCAGCGGCACGGCGGCCACCCGCACACAGGCCCGCGCAGCCATCGACGAGGCGATGCCGGGGCTCGTGCTGGCGGACATTCAACTGGCCGACGGGTCATCGGGGCTCGATGCGGTCGACGATATCCTGAGCGTAGGCACGATGCCGGTGATCTTCATCACCGCCTATCCCGAACGCCTGCTGACCGGCGACCGGCCCGAGCCGACCTATCTGGTCACCAAGCCGTTTCAGGAAGCGACCGTGCGCGCAGCCATCAGCCAGGCGCTGTTCTTCGGAAGCACGCGGCCTCTTTGATTTCGTACCACCTTCGGTGGCGCAGCCCCCCGCCCCACCTCCCCACCGCTGTAGGCGGCCGTCGACGCCGGAAGCCACCATAACATAGTGGTGCTATTGGTGGCCGGGTGGGGAGGCGGGGCGGGGGGTCTGCGTCGCGCGTCAGCGCGACCGCAAGATCAAGGCTTCACCACGCGCCGGTCGGGTTCCTTCTCCCTGATACGGAAATCGGCAGGCCGCCGCACCGGCACGCGCAGCACGCAGCGCACGCCCGTGGCCGCAAAATCGAGCGTCACCGGCTGGCGCAGTTCGTGAGCGACGACCTTTTCGATGAGTTCGGTGCCAAAGCCGCGGCGGCGCTGGCTGGCGACCGGCGGCCCGCCGACCTCCTGCCATTCGACCTGGGCCCAGCCGGTTTCCGCCGCCGCATCCTCTCCCCGGCTCCAGCGGATCGTCACCTGTCCACCCGGCACGCTCAGCGCGCCATACTTGGCGGCGTTGGTGGCCAGTTCGTGAACCGCCAGCCCGAAGGACAATGCATCATTGGGCGCCAGTTCCAGCTCCGGCCCGTCCAGCACGATCGCATCGTCGAGCACGCTGCGGAAATGTTGCAGCTCTGCCTCGATCACCGCGCGGATCGGGGTGGTGCCCCAATCGGTGACGGTCAGCAGGTCATGCGTTGCCGAAAGCGCGCGGATGCGCCCTTCGAGGCTGTCGGCGAAATCATCCAGCCCGCTTGCCCGGCGGCGGGTCAGCGACAGGATCGACAGCACGTTGGCGAGCGTGTTCTTGACGCGGTGATTGAGTTCGCGGGTCAGCGAATTGCGGATCGAGTGCTGTTCTTCGAAGAAGGCGAGCCGCGCCTGATCCTCGAAGGCCTGCTGGGTCAGCAGCCGCGCCAGCAGCATCAGCAGGCTCGCCAGCGCCAGACCAAACACCAGCGTCACCATTGACAAGGACGACAGCACCTGACTGCGCGCGCTCTCGACCACTAGCATCAGCTTGCGGTCGGCAATGCTGACTTCCTGCGTCACGGTTTCCTCGGCGGGTTCGGCGCCGCTGTGGGCCACCAGCAGGTGGCCGGTATCGACCTCGCCATCGTAAAGCCGCACACCGAAGCGCAGCTCGCCCTCGCGGTCGATCGCGGCATCAAGGAATTCGCGCGCCCGGAACGGGGTGTAAACGAAGCCGGCAAGCCGCCGCTCCCCCGTCTCGCTCGCACCCGGCACCATGCGGAACACCGGCATGTAGATGGCAAAAGCGGGCGCGGTGCCGCTGGTTTCCTGACGCAGCACGATCCGCCCCGATGCGGCCGGGCGCAGCGTCAACTCGGCCTCGGCCATGGCGGCAGCACGGGCGGCATCGGAATACATGTCATAGCCCAGCGCACGGCGGTTCAATGGGGTGGCGGGCGCAAACATCGCCACCGGGGCAACCCGGCCCGTCGCGCTGCGGGGGACGGGATAGATGTCCGGATAGGCCGGCTGGGCAATGCGCGTGCGGGCAAGGAAGGCGGGCAGATCGCGCGCTTCCATCACCGGGATCCAGCCGATGCCTTCCGCACCCGAATATTCGGTGTTGAGTTTGAGGGCGCGCACGAAGCTGTCGAAGGTGGCGGGGCTGACTTCGGGTACGCTGGCAAACAGCGCCGCGCCTGCCCGCAGATAGGAGGTGAAGCCGCTGCCGCTGCGGTCCAGCGAGGCGGCCACGCCTTGCGCATATTCGCGCATCTGCGCCCGTTCGCGGGCGCGGGCGTTGCTTTCGATCGCGAACACGCTGAGCGCCGTGATCGCTGCCAGCGCAAGGAAGATCACAAGCGGGATCGCCCGCGGATAAAGCACCAGCCAGCGCCGCGCCCGGCCCGAGGAATCCGGCGGCGGGGGCGCTGCGGGATCGAGATCGGGGCTGAGGCTGAGCGGATCGATGGCGGGCATTCCTGTCGGGCGATCAGCCGAAGCGGGACGCTGCGGCCGGTGGCGGAACCAAACTGGTAGCGCATCGTTCCCGAATCGTCCAAACTCGTAAGTCTCGGGGGTTCGGATGGCGCGCAGCGTCCTTCGGCTTTCCGGGTGAGTGGTTCGGTCCTATGGTGGGCCGGGACTCGGGATCAGGGACGAAACCGCAGCAACATGGCCTCCAATCACGGACCCTCCAATCACGGACAGGGCAACAAGGCCTCAGAGGGCAAGGACAGCGCCTCGCGCCGCCCGCCCGAATGGGCTGACGGGCTCAAGCAGCTTTACGATTCGGTGGTCGAGGAAGCCCTGCCCGACAGCTTCAAGGATCTGATCGACCGGCTCGACGCGACACCCCCCGCACGCGGCCGGGACAGCAGCAAATGAGCGCGGACCAGCGTTCCGGCGACAGCCGCACCGCGGCGGAGAAATCCGATTTCAAGCGCGATCTGACGGCGGTGGTCCCTCACCTGCGCGCCTTTGCGCGGGGCCTGTGCGGGCGCCCCGATCTGGCAGACGATCTGGTGCAGGAAACACTGCTCAAGGCATGGGCGGCGCAGGACCGGTTCGAACCGGGCACATCGATGCGCGCATGGACCTTCGTGATCCTGCGCAACGCCTACCTCACCGACATGCGGCGCAACCGCTTTCGCGGCGAGTATGACGAAGGCGTCGCCGAACGCATCCTGACGGCGCCTGCCGGGCAGGAAGAACCGATCCATCTCAGCGATCTGCACCGCGCACTGCTGACCCTGCCCGCCGAACGGCGCGAGGCGCTGCTGCTGGTCGGCGCAGGCGGCTTTTCCTACGAGGAAGCCGCTGCGATCTGCGGCTGTGCGGTCGGCACCATCAAGAGCCGCGTGGGCCGCGCCCGCGCCGCCCTGTCGGAAATGCTCGCCAATGGCAGCATCCCGCGCCGCTCCACGGATGACGATGTCGCCCACAGCGCGATCCTTGATGAACTTGACGAGGTCGCGGCGGGCAACGGCGTGAGTTCGCAGGGCTACTGAACGCCCTTTCACGCGCTGACGGACAAGCAAAAAGGCCCGGGGGATCGCTCCCCCGGGCCTTTTTTCATCCCGATCCCGACAGGATCAGGCGCTCGTTCTTACGCGTAGGTCCACACCGTCCCGCGTGCGAGGTTTTCGGAGGCGAAGGCCCAGTTCAGCTTGCTCTCGACCACTGCATCCAGATAGGCCGGGCGCTTGTTCTGGTGATCGAGGTAGTAGGCGTGCTCCCACACGTCGAGCACCAGCAGCGGGTTGAAGCCGCTGTCGGCCAGCGTGTCGGCATCGTGGGTTTCTTCGATGGACAGCTTGCCATCCTTCTCGGCCAGCCACACCCAGCCGGAAGCGAAGTGGCCGACGCCGCGGTCCTTGAGCTGCTGCTTGAGCGCATCGACCGAGCCGAAGGCTTCATCGATCTTGGCGGTCAGTTCCGCCGAGGCTTCGGTGGTCGAAGGGGCCATCGAGTGCCAGTAGAAGGCGTGGTTCCAGGTCTGCGCCGAATTGTTGAACAAGCCCTGATTGGTCCCGCGCGAAGCGGCGACGATTTCTTCGAGCGACTTCGTCTCGTGATCGGTGCCCGCAATCGCGGCGTTCATCTTGTCCACGTAAGTCTGGTGGTGCTTGCCGTGGTGGAACGACAGCGTCTCGGCCGAGATCGCCGGTTCAAGCGCGGTGTCGGCATAGGGGAGCGGGGAAAGTGCGAAAGCCATGGGGTCCTCCAGGGTCGTGTGGTGAAGTGGCAGGTTACAATGTCCCAACGCAGATGAAGGCGAAGGGTTGCAGGTTCAAGGCGCTGCTTCAGGATGGGGCGATAGCTTCATCCGCCGAACGGTCAACCGCGCTTGTGACAGCGACGTTCATCGTCACATTGCCCAGCGTGCGCATCAGATCGGGGAGCATTTCCACCGCCACCAGCAGCGCCAGCGGCTCCACCGGAACGCCCATGGCCAGCGCGATCGGCCCGATCGAGACGACAAAGCTGATCGATCCGGGCAGGCTGACCGCAGAAAGGCTGATGACGCTGGCGATCAGAATGCCCGCAAGCGCCACGGTCAGCGGCACTTCCACCCCGGCAAGCGCGGCGATGTAATAGACCACCGCAAGGTTCATCGCCGCACTGGTTGCGCGGAAAATCACGACAGCCAGCGGCAGGACGAATTCGGCGGTCGAGGGGCGCAGGCCCAGCCGTCCGGCGGAATCGAGCATGGCGGGCAGGCTGGCGAGCGACGACTGGGTGGACAGTGCCACCGCCTGCGCCGGCAGCATCGCGCGGGCAAAACCGCCCAGCCCGCGCCCCCCGCGCACAGCCGCGATCACATAGGCGAGCACCAGAACGAAGGTGCCCATCAGCGTCACGCTCAGCACATAGTGGCCCAGCGCCGCAAAGGCCCCGCCGCCGCTCTGCACGCCCACGCCATAGGCAAGCGCGAACACGCCGACGGGCGCGGCTGACAGCACCCAGCCGATGATCAGCAGCATCGCATTGCCCAATGCGTGGAAGAATCCCATCAGCCGTTCGCCCTGTTCTTCGGGCAGGCGGGTGATGGCGACGGCGAACATCACGAAGAACAGCGTCAGCGGCAGCATCGCGGTCTCGGCCGCGGCGGCGACGATGTTGGGGCTGACCAGCGAGGCGAGGAAATCGAGCACCTTGGGCACCTCGCCCACTTCGGAAGGGGTCTGAGCGAGGAACGCGCTTGCGCCCTGCGGCACCGGGAAGGCGCGCAGCAGCGGGGGCATCACGAAGGAGGTAAAGGCACCGCCTGCCAGTTGCACGAACACCATCAGCGCGATCATCCGCCGGGCGACCGTGCCGACCCGCGCGGCAAGGATCATCTGCACAAGGCCCAGCACCAGCAGCGCGGCAACCAGCGGGATGATCGTCATTTGCAGCGCGCGCAGCCACAGCCCGCCGATCAGGCCTGCGATCTCGCCCATCAGCGCAGGCGCTCCGGCCAGCGCGCCCACGATCCCCGCGCCCAGCCCCGCCACCAGCGCGGCAAAGGTCAGCGCCACCGGCAGCCGGATCGAAACCAGCGCAAATTTCCCCTGCCCGGCCCCGCCGGCGTTTTCACTATCGAGCAATGCAGTATCCCTATGCAGGCGTCTCGCCCTTCCCTTTGCGCGATAACCGCGCCAGAAGCGCGAGACAACACAGGCCGGATTTTGAGGGGCGAAGGAATTCATGGCACGCAAGCTGTTTGGAACCGACGGGATCAGGGGCCGCACCAATGCAGGCGCCATGACCGCGGAGACGGCGATGAAAGTCGGGCAGGCGGCAGGGCGCCACTTCCTGCGCGGCGCGCACCGGCACCGGGTGGTGATCGGCAAGGACACGCGGCTTTCGGGCTACATGATGGAAAGCGCGCTGGTGGCGGGCTTCACCAGTGTCGGGATCGATGTGATCATGACCGGGCCGCTCCCCACCCCCGCCATTGCCCTTCTGACGCGTGAGATGCGCGCAGACCTTGGCGTGATGATCTCCGCCAGCCACAACCCGTTCGCCGATAACGGCATCAAGCTGTTCGGCCCCGATGGTTTCAAGCTGTCTGACGAGGCCGAGGCCGAGATCGAGCGGCTGATGGACACCGACATACCGCTCGCCCCGGCGGAAAAGATCGGCCGCGCCCGGCGGATCGAGGATGCGCGCGGGCGGTATATCCATGCGGTCAAGGATTCGGTGTCCTCGGAAATCCGTTTCGATGGGCTCAAGGTGGTGGTCGATTGCGCCAACGGGGCGGCCTATCAGGTGGCCCCGTCTGCCATCTGGGAGCTGGGGGCCGAAGTGGTGACGCTGGGGGTCAGTCCCAATGGCATGAACATCAATGACGGCGTCGGATCGACCGCGATTGCCGCGCTTCAGGCCAAGGTGGTCGAGGAGCGCGCCGACATCGGCATTGCGCTGGACGGGGATGCCGACCGGCTGATCGTGGTCGATGAAAAGGGCCGCGCCGTCGATGGCGACCAGATCATGGCGCTGATCGCGGGCCGGATGCAGGAGCGCGGCTCATTGAAGGGCGGCGGGATCGTGGCAACCGTGATGAGCAACCTCGGACTGGAGCGGTATCTCAATGGCCGCGGCCTCGATCTGGTGCGCGCCAAGGTGGGCGACCGCTATGTGCTCGAAGCGATGAAGGCCGGCGGATACAATATCGGCGGGGAGCAATCGGGGCACATGATCCTGCTCGATTATGCCACCACCGGCGATGGCACCGTGGCGGCGCTGCGGGTGCTGGCGAGCCTGGTGCGCAGCGGCAAGCCGGCGAGCGAACTGCTCCATGTGTTTGACCCGGTCCCGCAGCTTCTGAAGAACGTGCGCTACGAAGGCGGCAAGCCGCTGGAAGCCCCGCAGGTCAAGGCCGCCATTGCCGAAGCCGAAGCCGCGCTGGCAGGCAAGGGCCGCCTCGTGATCCGCGCCTCGGGCACCGAACCGCTGATCCGCGTGATGGCCGAGGGGGACGATCAGCGCCAGGTCGAACAGGTGGTCGACACCATCTGCGAAGCCGTGCGTGCGGCGGTTTAGGAGGCGCAGGCCATGCTGGAAATGCGCCCCGATTGCGAGATGTGCGGCGCGGGCCTCCCCGCCGAAGCACCCGGCGCCTTCATCTGTTCCTTCGAATGCACCTTCTGCGCCGAATGTGCCGAGGACCTTGACGACCGCTGCCCCAATTGCGGCGGCGAACTGATGGACCGCCCGGCGCGCGCCAAGGCACTCCACGCCAAATACCCGCCCAGCACAGAGCGCAAATACAAGGGCTGAGCGGAGAGACCGACGTCTGCTTTGGAGGGGTTGCGGACAAAAGCCGCCGTTCGGGAGGCGACCTCATATCAGACATTCGCAACCAAGTTCTGAGGACTGCACGAAACCGTGATGCCGAGCGCGAACGGTGCAAATCAAATGCAGCGCACATCTCAGCGCTTTACCTGCGGAAAAAAGTAGTCTTTTTTTCGTCTTCTGACGAATGAAGCTACAAATGGTGGTGTCGCAGTGATCAAGCCGCAAAGTGGGATAGCGTTGCCCCCGGATGGAGCCACCTTCGAACGCCTAGTATGGATAAGCTTCGGCTTGGCACTGCTTCAAGGCGCATTGCAGTTGATGCCATCTTTGGATGTAAATGGCTGGGCTATCAGTCTCATGAAGCTTTTCGTTTCACCGGTCATTTCGCTGCTGGTCGCTCTCGCCGTATCTCGGCTCCGCAGCCGCATCGCGGCTATAGTCTTCATTCTATCGCTTTTGGCCTCCTTGGTATTGGCCTACCTTGATGTCGTGGAAGACTATTGGCGGAACCTACCATTTGCTGTTGGAGCAACATCGATCATTGTAGATTTGGCGGCTGCTGCGATAATGAGCAGGTGGCTGGTCAGGTCGGAGTTATAACGGTGGCAGCAAACCACCCGATTGTGTTGAAAAACACCCCCTTGCAATGGTGGTAAAGTATTGATTCTATGTCT
>VFQM010000096.1_pt1 | contig 108428 bp, 90 predicted proteins | sample 3512391 | NCBI WGS metagenome assembly VFQM01 (sample SAMN10412369, study PRJNA504923) | tailings metagenome | isolation source: Replicate 1 from Balatoc abandoned mine | place: Philippines | reverse complement strand
TGCCCTTGTGCACGATGGTCACGCTGGGCTTGTCGTTGTCGATGGCGTACTGGATGGCCTTGCGCACCAGGCGCTCGGTGCCCTCGATCGACACGGGCTTGATGCCGATGCCGCTGGTCTCGGGGAAGCGGATCTTCTTGACCCCCATCTCCTCGATCAGGAACTTGATGACCTTCCGGGCCTTGTCGCTCTGCGCCTCGTACTCGATGCCGGCGTAGATGTCCTCGCTGTTCTCGCGGAAGATGACCATGTTGGTCTTCTCCGGCTCCTTCAGCGGGCTGGGCACGCCCTTGAAGTACTGGATGGGGCGCAGGCAGACGTACAGGTCGAGTTCCTGGCGCAGCGCCACGTTCAGGCTGCGGATGCCACCGCCCACCGGCGTGGTCAGCGGGCCCTTGATGCTGACGACGTAGTCGCGCACCGCATGCAGCGTCTCTTCGGGCAGCCAGACGTCGGGGCCGTAGACGCGCGTGCTCTTCTCGCCGGCGTAGACCTCCATCCAGTGGATCTTGCGCTTGCCGCCGTAGCTCTTGGCCACCGCCGCGTCCACCACCTTCAGCATCACCGGCGTGATGTCCATGCCGGTGCCATCGCCCTCGATGTAGGGAATCACCGGCTCGTCGGGAACGTTCAGCGAACCGTCGGCATTGACGCTGATCTTCTGCCCTGCTGCGGGCACCTTGATGTGCTGGTACATGGACTCTTGTCTCCACAGGGCGAGGGGGTCTCGCCGGACGCCAAAGATTCTACGGCGCTCGCTGTCGGGCCCCTGACAGATTGCGCCCCACGGACGGTCTTTCCGGATGGTGAACTGCAGGCGGCGTTCAGCGCGCGCACCAGGCGACGAACGCCGCCCAGCTGCCATGGGTCAGCGCAAAGCCGGCGGCCACCGCGATCATGGCGCCCGAGGCGCGCACCGCCCAGGTGGACACCCGCGCGGCCACCGCGCCGCCGCCGAACCACGACCACAGCGCGGGCCCGACCATGAGACCCGCGGCGGTGACGGCGGCAAAGCCGGCCATCACCAGCGCGCCGCCGGCCGGGCCGTTGGCCAGCGCGGCCAGCACCAGCGCCGACTGCAGCAGCCCGCAGGGCCACGCGGCCCAGGCCAGGCCCGCGGCGCCGGACCGCACGGGCCCCCGCACGCGCTGCCAGCCCGCCGCCGGGCCCGCCGCGCGGGCGCTGCCGCGCCCCAGCGACTCCAGCCACAGCGGCTGCCGGCCCTGCCAGAGCATCCACAGGCCGAGCACCAGCGCCGCGGCATGCAGCAGCGTCCACACGGGCCGCAGCAGCGGCGTCCAGGCCACCAGCGCGCCCAGTGCCTGCACGCTGCCGGCGGCCACGGCACCGGCCAGGGCGTAGGACAGCACACGCCCGGCATGAAACGCCCACGCCGACGGGCCCGACACCCCACGCCCGGTGACGGCCGCGCAGGGCGCGGCACACATGGCCACGCAATGCGGCACGCCCGCCAGCCCCAGGGCCAGCGCGCTGAGCAGCAGGGCGAACTCCATCGCGCCTCGGCCTCTCGACCCCTCAGACGATGCGCGAGAAGCGCTCCCGGTTCTGGTCGGCCCGCAGGTGACGGTCGAAGACCAGGGCCACCGCGCGCACGAAGAACCAGCCGTTGGCGGTGACGCTGATGCCGTCCTCGTCGATCTCCACCAGGCCGCCGTCCACCATGGGCTGCAGCGCCTGGATCTCGGCGGCGAAGTAGTCCTCGAAGCGCACCAGGTGGGCCAGCGAGATGGACTCGAACTCCACCCTGCCCTGGCACATCAGCGCCATGATCACGGCGCGGCGAACCAGGTCGTCGCGGGACAGCGCCAGCCCGCGCACGGTGGGAAACTGACCCTGGCGCAGGGCGTCGTAGTACTCCGGCAGCGTCTTGGCGTTCTGGCTGTAGGTGGCGCCCATGCGGCCGATGGAGGACACGCCCAGGCCGATCAGGTCGCAGTCGGGCTGGGTGCTGTAGCCCTGGAAGTTGCGGTGCAGCCGGCCCTGGCGCTTGGCCGCGGCGAGCGCGTCGCCATGCAGCGCGAAGTGGTCCATGCCGATGTAGGTGTAGCCGTGCCCGGTGAAGCCGGAGATGGCCGCGCCCAGCATGCGGATGCGCGCGTCGGCCGGCGGCAGGTCGTCGGCGTGGATGCGCCGCTGCGGCTTGAAGCGCGCCGGCAGGTGGGCGTAGGCATAGAGGGCGATGCGGTCGGGCCGCAGCGTCTGCACCTGCTCGATCGTGCGCTGGAAGGAGGCCGGGGTCTGCCTGGGCAGCCCGTAGATCAGGTCGGCGTTGATCGATTCGAACCCGGCCTCGCGGGCGGCCAGCACCAGGTCGCGCACGCTCTCGTAGCTCTGCACGCGGTGCACCGCCACCTGCACGTCGGGGTCGAAGTCCTGGATGCCGAAGCTGATGCGGTTGAAGCCCATGCCCGCCAGCTCCTGCAGCCGCGCCGGCGTGGCGGTGCGGGGGTCGACCTCGATGGAGATCTCGGCCCCGGGCACGATGCGGAAGGCCGCGCGCAGGCTGGCCATCAGGCGGTGCAGTTCGGCATCGCTCAGGAAGGTGGGCGAGCCACCGCCCAGGTGCAGCTGCGACACCGGCTGGCCGGCGCCGAGCACGGCGGTGTGCAGGGCGATCTCGGTGTCCAGCGCGTCCAGGTACTCGGCCGCACGATCATGGTGCCTGGTGATGACCTTGTTGCAGGCGCAGTAGTAGCAGACCGACTCGCAGAACGGCACGTGCACGTACAGCGACAGGGGCGCCGGCCCGCCGACGCGCGCCCCCTGGGCGCGCTCCTGCAGCGCCTGCCGGTAGGCCGCGGGGCCGAAGGCCTCGACGAAGCGGTCCGCCGTGGGGTAGGAGGTGTAACGCGGCCCGGGCACGTCCAGGCGGCGCAGGGTCTCGTCGGGGATGACCAGCGGTTGGTCGGCAACGGTGGAAGATTCCATGTCCGCACTGTGCCAAAGCCCGCAGAGTGGCTCTTGACTTGGCTCAAGCGCGCTTATCGTCTAAGGTGCGCTTGACGCGCCACAATGTCAGACATCATTGAAAGCCCATCATCCGATGTCCGCCGCCGCCCCCCTCCGCCTCGAGCCCTTCAAGGTCGCCTGCTCCAACTGCAACCTGCGGGAGCTGTGCCTGCCGGTGGGCATGTCCACCGACCAGTTGCTGAAGCTGGACTCGCTGGTGTCCACCCGGCGGGCGGTGCAGCGGGGTGACACCCTGTTCCGCAGCGGCGAGGCGTTCCAGTCGCTCTACGCGGTGCGCACCGGGTTCTTCAAGACCTGCGTGGCCAGCGAGGACGGCCGCGACCAGGTCACCGGCTTCCAGATGGCGGGTGAACTGCTGGGGCTGGACGGCATCGGCACCGAGCGCCACACCTGCGACGCGGTGGCGCTGGAGGACTCCCAGGTCTGCATCATCCCCTTCCACCAGCTGGAAGACCTGTCGCGCGAAGTGTCCGACCTGCAGCGGCAGTTCCACCGCATCATGAGCCGCGAGATCGTGCGCGACCACGGCGTGATGCTGCTGCTGGGCAGCATGCGGGCCGAGGAGCGGCTGGCCGCCTTACTGCTGAACCTGACCCAGCGCCTGCAGAGCCGCGGCTTCTCCGCCAGCGAGCTCATCCTGCGCATGACGCGCGAGGAGATCGGCAGCTACCTGGGGCTGAAGCTGGAAACCGTGAGCCGGACGTTCTCGAAGTTCCAGGAGGAAGGGCTGCTGGAGGTCAAGCAGCGGCAGATCCGCATCCTCGACCAGGACGGCCTGCAGCGACTGGTCAACGGCGCGAGTTGCTGAGCCACGGACCGGCCACGCTCCGGCCGCGCTCCACGCGCCCGCCCTGCCCTGCTCAGTTCAGCCCGGCACGGTTGATGTCCTCGGCGCCCAGCTCCAGCAGCGCCGTCAGCGCGGCGGCTGCGGAGATGACGCCCCAGAACACGAAGAACGCGGTGGTGTAGACGGCGGTCGGCGGCCAGTCCAGCGGCGCGCCGCCGAACAGGTGCAGCTGCATCGGGTCGACGAACGCGAAGACCAGCATCTCCAGCACGCCGGCCATCAGGAACGACGGCCAGAGCACCGCCATCACGCGTTCGCGCCGGCGGATCATGGCTTGGCGACAGGCGCGCCACCCGGGGTGGCGACATGGTTGCGCGACTGCACGGCGGTGGGCTCGCGGGTGTCGAGCACCGGGTCGGCGCCGCGCACGGCGATCACCGCGGTGGTGATGCCGGCGACGACGACGATCGTCGGGCCGCCGACCACCAGCCACATCATCGGCTCGCGCCACCAGGGGCGGCGCTCGGTGGGCTGTTTCATGGCGTTCTCCTCGGGCTGCGGTGCGGCGCTCATCGCGGCACCACGAAGGTGGTGTGTTCGTCCAGCACGCGGCCGTCGTCGAGCTGCTGCCGCACCTGGATCACGATCTTGTGCGCGCCCGGCCCGGCCTGCGCCGCGGCCTCCGGCGGCACGCGCACCGACACCGGCACCCACTTGTTCTCGGCCGGGCCGAGCACGATCTCGCGCCCGCCCTCCAGCACGATGCCAGGCAGGCCGCCGGCCTCGGCGGTGTAGCGCTGCGTGCGCTCGGTGGTGTTCATCATCTGCAGGGTGTAGACGTTCTCGATCCAGCCGTCGTCCACCAGCCGCGCCAGCGAAGCCCGGTCGCGCACCACGTCCACCTTGAAGGGCGAGCGCAGCCACAGGCTGGTGGCCAGGGCACCGATGATGACCACCAGGATGGCGGTGTAGACCAGAACCCGCGGCCGCAGCACGTGGCGCAGCATCTCCCGGCTCGTCCAGTGGTTGGCCAGGCCGTTGAGCGTGGCATAGCGGATCAGGCCGCGCGGGTAGTTCATCTTGTCCATCACGCCGTTGCAGACGTCGATGCACGCGGTGCAGGCGATGCACTCGTACTGCAGGCCCTTGCGGATGTCGATCCCGGTGGGGCAGACCTGCACGCACAGGCCGCAATCGATGCAGTGGCCGAGGTTGGCGGCCTTCAGGTCGGTCTTGCGGCCGCGGGTGCCGCGCGGCTCGCCACGTTCGGCGTCGTAGCTGATGATCATCGTGTCCCGGTCGAACATGGCGCTCTGGAAACGCGCGTAGGGACACATGTACTTGCAGACCTGCTCGCGCATCCAGCCGGCGTTGCCGTAGGTCGCGAACCCGTAGAACAGCACCCAGAACCATTCCCAGGGCCCGAAGCCCAGCGACAGGGCCGACGCGGCCAGGGTCTTGATCGGGGTGAAGTAGCCCACGAAGGTGAAGCCGGTCCACAGCGCAATGGCGATCCAGGCGCCGTGCTTGGCCGCGAAGCGCCAGGTCCGATCCAGCGTCCAGCCGCCGGCGTCGCGCTTCATGCGCTGCGGGCGGTCGCCTTCGACCTTGCGCTCGACCCACATGAAGATCTCGGTGTAGACCGTCTGCGGGCAGGCGTAGCCGCACCACAGGCGTCCGGCCACCGCGGTGAAAAGGAACAGCGCGTAGGCCGAGACGATGAGCAGGCCCGTCAGGTAGATGAAGTCCTGCGGGTAGAGCACCAGGCCGAACACGTAGAAGCGGCGCGCCGCCAGGTCGAACAGCACGGCCTGGCGCGCGTTCCACTCCAGCCAGGGCAGCCCGTAGAACACCAGCTGCGTCGCCCACACCAGGGCCCAGCGCCAGCCGGCGAACCAGCCGCTGACGGCGCGGGCGTAGATCTTCTTCTGCTTCTGGTAGAGGGACACCACCTCGACGGCGGCGTCCTCCACCGGTGCGCTCTCCTGGGGGGCGGTACTGCTCATGGGAACCCAGCGCTCACTTGCTGGCGACGGCGGCGGTGCTGCGCGAGAGCTGCCAGACGTAGGCACCCAGCACGTGGATCTGCTCCTTGGTGAGCAGCTTGTCCTGGGCGGGCATCACGTTGACCTTGCCGTTGTTGATGATGCCGGCGATGGCGGCCTCGCCCCAGCCGTGCAGCCACACCTTGTCGGTGAGGTTGGGCGCGCCCAGCGCGAGGTTGCCCTTGCCATCGGCGCCGTGGCAGGCGGCACAGGCGGCGAACTTCGCCTTGCCCATCTGCGCGTACACCGGGTTGTGCGCGCTGTCGGACAGGCTCAGCACGTAGTGCGCCACGTTGCGCACGTCGTCGCCGCCGCCCACGGCCGCGGCCATTGGGGGCATGTTGCCCTGCCGGCCCTGGGCGATGCTCTGGATGATGGCCTCGTGCGAGCCGCCCCAGAGCCAGTCGTCGTCGGTCAGGTTCGGGAAGCCCTTGCTGCCGCGGGCGTCCGAGCCGTGGCACTGGGCGCAGTTGTTGATGAACAGGCGCTGGCCGATGCCCATGGCGGTGGTGTCCTTGGCCAGGTCCTCGGCCGACATGCCAACGTACTTGGCATAGATGGGCTCCATCGCCGCCTTGGCCTTGGCCTGCTCGGCCTCCCATTGCCCGGTGCTGGACCACTTGAGCGAGCCCTCGTGGCTGCCCAGGCCGGGGTACAGCGCCAGGTAGATGGCGGCAAAGACCACGGTGATCACGAACAGCCACATCCACCAGCGCGGCAGCGGGTTGTTGAGTTCACGCAGGTCCTCGTCCCAGACATGGCCGGTGGTGTTGTCGTTGGCCATCACCTTGCGCCGGCTGGCGATGATGAGCAGCGCCAGGCAGGCCACCAGGCCGAGGATGGTGACGGCGGCGACGAAGATCGACCAGCCGCTGTTGAAGAAGTCGCTCACGACGCCCTCCCTTCATTGCGCGCCGCGCCGTGGGTGGAGGCCGGTTGGTCCTCCTCCATGAACGGCAGGCGCGCCGCTTCATCGAATGCGGCCTTGCGGCCGCGTGCGTAGACCCAGGCCACCAGGGCCAGGAACAGCAGCAGGCCGATCACGGTGACCGCGCTGCGCAGATCGTTGACATCCATTCGTCGATCTCCCGGTTCAGCGCGGCACGCCCAGGCCCTGCAGGTACGCGATCACCGCGTCGAGCTCGGACTTGCCCTTGACCTCGTCGGCCGCCTTGGCGACGTCCTCGTCGGTGTAGGGCACGCCCAGCCGGCGCAGCGCGTTCAGGCGCGGGGCCATGCTGGCGGGGTCGACCATGGCCTTCTCCAGCCACGGGTAGGCCGGCATGTTGGACTCGGGGACCAGGTCGCGCGGGTTGATCAGGTGCACGCGGTGCCACTCGTCGCTGTAGCGGCCGCCCACGCGGTGCAGGTCGGGCCCGGTGCGCTTGCTGCCCCACTGGAAGGGGTGGTCGTACACGTACTCGCCGGCCTTGGAGTAGGCGCCGTAGCGCAGCGTCTCGGCCCGGAAGGGACGCACCATCTGCGAGTGGCAGTTGTAGCAGCCCTCGCGGATGTACACGTCGCGCCCGGCGAGCTGCAGCGCGGTGTAGGGCTTGGTGCCCTCCGCCGGCTGCGTGGTGCTGCGCTGGAAGAACAGCGGCACGATCTCGACGATGCCCCCGATCGCCACGGCGACGAGGATGAGCACGATCATCAGGAAGTTGCTGGTCTCGATGCGCTCGTGACCGCGGGGTTTCACGTTGCTGGCCATGTTGGCGACTCCTCCAGCCTCAGGCGTGGGCCGGGGCCATCGGCACCGGCACCACCGCAGGCTTGCTGCTCTTGACGGTCATGACCACGTTCCACGCCATGATCAGCATGCCGCCCAGGTAGAGCACGCCACCGAGCAGGCGGATCACGTAGAAGGGGAAGGTGGCCTTGACGCTCTCGACGAAGCTGTAGACCAGCGTGCCGTCGGGGTTGACCGCGCGCCACATCAGGCCCTGCATCACGCCGGCGATCCACATCGCGGCGATGTAGAGCACGATGCCGATGGTGGCGATCCAGAAGTGCAGCTCGATGGCGCGCTTGCTGTACATCTCCGTGCGGCCGTACATGCGCGGGATCAGGTGGTACAGCGCACCCATCGAGATCAGGCCCACCCAGCCCAGCGCACCGCTGTGCACGTGGCCGACGGTCCAGTCGGTGTAGTGCGACAGCGCGTTGACGGTCTTGATCGACATCATCGGCCCCTCGAAGGTCGACATGCCGTAGAACGACAGGCTGACGATCAGGAACTTCAGGATCGGGTCGTCACGCAGCTTGTGCCAGGCCCCGCTGAGGGTCATGATGCCGTTGATCATGCCGCCCCAGCTGGGTGCCAGCAGCACCAGGCTGAAGATCATGCCGATGCTCTGCGCCCAGTCCGGCAGCGCCGTGTAGTGCAGGTGGTGCGGGCCGGCCCACATGTACGTGAAGATCAGCGCCCAGAAGTGCACGATCGACAGCCGGTAGCTGTAGACGGGGCGCTCGGCCTGCTTGGGGATGTAGTAGTACATCATCCCGAGGAAGCCCGCGGTCAGGAAGAAGCCCACCGCGTTGTGGCCGTACCACCACTGCACCATCGCGTCCTGCACCCCGGCGTAGACCGAGTAGCTCTTGGTCAGGCCGACCGGCATGGCCGCGCTGTTGACGATGTGCAGCAGCGCCACCGCGATGATGAAGGCGCCGAAGAACCAGTTGGCCACGTAGATGTGGCGCACCTTGCGGATGCCGATGGTGCCGAAGAACACCACCGCGTAGGCCACCCAGACCACCGCGATCAGCAGGTCGATGGGCCACTCCAGTTCGGCGTATTCCTTGCCCTGGGTCATGCCCAGCGGCAGCGTCACCGCGGCGGCCAGGATCACCAGCTGCCACCCCCAGAAGGTGAACTTGGCCAGCCCGGGCAGGAACAGCGGCGTCTGGTTCGTGCGCTGCACCACGTGGTAGCTGGTGGCGAACAGCGCGCAGCCGCCGAAGGCAAAGATCACGGCATTGGTGTGCAGCGGACGCAGGCGCCCGTAGCTCAGCCAGGAGATGCCGAGGTTCAGCTCCGGCCAGGTGAGCTGGGCGGCGATGATCACGCCCACGAGCATGCCCACCACACCCCACAACACGGCGGCGAGTGCGAACCATCGCACCACCGTGTCCGTGTACACCGGGGCTGAGGCGGCAGCCCCCACGCTTCTGTTCGACATCGGTCCTCTCCTCACGGGGAAACGTTACTGGCGGTAGGGGATTGTTCTGGTGTAGGCGCGGCTCGGGATTGATCGGCATCAACCGTCACTTGTGCGTCGTCCAGAATGCGCTGGCCCTCGCCCTCGAGGTCCTCGAACTGGCCGCGGAACAGCGCCCATCCGAACACGCCCAGGATGGTCAGCACGAGCACGGCCGACAGCGGGATCAGCAGGTAAAGGATGTCCATGCCGCGGCGGCCCTTCAGGCCCGGGGCGCGCGGGCGGCGCGCATGGCGTTGAGGATCACGGTCAGCGAACTGCCGGCCATGCCCAGGCCGGCGGCCCAGGGAGGCAGCCAGCCGATCACGGCCAGCGGAATGCCCAGGGCGTTGTAGGCCACGGCCCAGGCCAGGTTCTGGCGCACGATGCGCAGCGCGCGCTGCGCGCTGGCGCGGGCGCGCAGCACGTCGTTCCAGCGGCCGGAGACCACCACCGCATCGGCCTGCGCACGCGCCACCAGCGCGCCATGGCCCATGGCCAGCGAGACGTCGGCACGCGCCAGCACGGGGGCGTCGTTGATGCCGTCGCCCACCATCAGCACGCGGTGGCCCGCGGCCTGCGCTGCCGACACCGCGGCCAGCTTGTCCTGCGGCGAGGCCTCGCCCATGGCCTGCGCGATGCCCAGCCTTGACGCCAGCGCCTGCACGCGGCTGCGGCGGTCGCCGGAGAGCAGGGTGGCCGGCAGGCCCTGTGCCGCCAGCGCGGCCAGCGCCGGCGCAGCGTCGGGGCGCAGCGTCTCGCCGCGGCACACCAGGGCCAGCGGCTGGCCGTCCCGCGCGAGCACGGCGCGCGCATCGTCGGGCAGCACCAGGTCCGGCGCCAGCCACGCGGGCGACCCCAGCTGCCAGCGGCGGCCGCGGTCATCCAGGCCCTGCAGGCCCTGGCCCGCGTGTTCGGCCACCTCCGTCATCGGCAGCGGCGTGCCGGCCAGCGCGCTGGCGAGCGAGGCACTCAGCGGGTGGGTGGAGCGCGAGGCCAGCGCCAGCGCCGCCGCCACCGCCTCGGCCATGTCCACGCCGTCGTGCAGCGGCTGCAGTTCTGCCGGTGCCGACCGCTCGTCGGTGAGCGTGCCGGTCTTGTCGACGAACAGGCGGTCGGCACGGGCCAGCGGCTCCAGGGCGTCCAGGCGCTGCAGCATCACGCCGCGGCGCGCCAGGCCTCCCGCGGCCGCAACCATGGCCGCCGGCGCTGCCAGCGACAGCGCGCAGGGGCAGGTCACCACCAGCACCGCCACGGCCACCGGCAACGCGCGCGCCGGGTCGATCAGGCTCCAGACGGCGGCGGCACCGGCGGCCAGCAACAGCACCGTCCACAGGAAGGGACCGGCCCAGCGGTCGGCCAGCGCCACGGCGGCCGGCCGTTGCGTCATGGCGTCGCGCATCATGGCCACGATGGCCTCGTAGCGGGTGTCGGCACCCACCCGGTCCACCCGCATGCGCACCGGGGCGCCCACGTTCAGGCTGCCGGCCACCAGCGTGCTGCCCGCGGCCTTGGCCACCGGGGCGGACTCGCCGGTGAGCAGCGCTTCGTCGGCCTCGGTGCGGCCTTCCAACAGCACGCCGTCGGCGGGGAAGGCTTCGCCGCTGGGCACCTGCACCGTGTCGCCGGCACGCAGGCGCCGCACGCTGACCGACTCGATGCCACCGTCGGCCGCCAGGCGCTGCGCGGTGACGGGCATGGCCGCCAGGGCCGACTCCAATTCGGCCTGCGCGCGGTGGCGCGCCCGCATCTCCAGGTAGCGCGCGCCCAGCAGGAAGGCCACGAACATGGTGACCGAGTCGTACCAGACCTCGTGGCCGAAGGCGCCGCCGGGCGCGAAGGTGGCGCCCATGCTGCCGGCAAACGCGGTGGCGATGCCCACCGCCACCGGCAGGTCCATGCCGATGCGGCGCTGGCGCAGCCCGCGCCAGGCGGCTCGGAAGAAGGGGCCGGCGGAGAACAGCACCACCGGCAGCGTCAGCACCCACTGGCCCCAGTTCAGGAGCTGGCGCATGTCGGGTGCGAGGTCGCCCGCCTCGGCCACGTAGCTGGGCGTGGCCAGCATCATCACCTGCATCGAGCAGAAGGCCGCCACGAACCATCGCCACAGCGCGCGGCGATGCTCCTGGCGCCGCAGCTCGCGGGCCGGCGCGGCGGCGTCGGGCACGGCGTCGTAGCCGGCGCGGCGGATGGCGGCGATCAGCGCCGACGGCCGGGTGCGTTCAGGGTCCCAGTGCACGCTGGCGCGCGCGCTGGCGGCGCTGACGCGCGCCTCGAGCACGCCGTCCACGGCGTTCAAGGCCGCTTCCAGGATGCCGCTGCACGCCGCGCAGGTGATGCCCGAGACCTGCAGGCCGGACTCCCACGCGATGCCGCCATCGGGTCCGACGCGGCGGCGGGAGAACTGCGCGAACTCCAGCGGGTCGTCGATGACCTCGCCGGCCGGGGCAACGCCAGCGGGCTCGCGACGGTCGTCGGACGGGCTGTGCAAGGCGCGGGCCGGGCTGGGGATCGGCGGGTGGGTACTGCTCATGTCGTCGCGCACCGGGCCGGGCCGAGGCTCGGCGCGGGCTGTGCGATGCTTGCGCACTGTACGCACCCCCGACCTTGCCGACATGATCTATGTCAAGCCAGCCCTGGCCTCCCGCCGGGGCGTCTTCCTCCGGCACGCGCTGGCGCTCCTGCTGCTGGCCGCCGTCAGCGGCCTGGCCACGGCCCAGCAGGGCCCGCAGCCCAGGCTGCCGACCACCCCGCTGACCGCCGGCATGCACGTGATCCAGGCCGAGCTGGCCAGCACGCCCATGCAGCAGATGATCGGCATGATGGGCCGCCGCAGCATGGGGGCCAACGAAGGCATGCTCTTCGTCTACGACCAGCCCGACCGGCTGTGCTTCTGGATGCGCAACACGCTGATCCCGCTGAGCATCGCCTTCCTGGCCGACGACGGGCGCATCGTGCACCTGGCGGACATGAAGCCGCTGGACGAGACCTCGCACTGCAGCACCGAGCCCGTGCGCTTCGCGCTGGAGATGAACCAGGGGTGGTTCAGCAAGCGCGGCATGAAAAAGGGGGACCGCCTGCGCGGTGCCCCCTTCGGCAACTGAACGGTGCGCTGCGGCCCGGCCCCGCCTGCGCAGGGCCGGCCACGCCGTCAGGCGTAGTTCGCCTCGGCGAACTCCCAGTTCACGAGCTTGTCGAGGAAGGTCTCGACGAACTTGGGACGCAGGTTGCGGTAGTCGATGTAGTAGGCGTGTTCCCACACGTCCACGGTGAGCAGCGCCTTGTCGGCGGTGGTCAGCGGCGTACCGGCCGCGCCGGTGTTGACGATGTCCACCGAGCCGTCGGCCTTCTTCACCAGCCAGGTCCAGCCGGAGCCGAAGTTGCCGACCGCCGACTTCACGAAGGCTTCCTTGAAGGCCGCGTAGCTGCCCCACTTGGCGTTGATGGCCGCGGCCAGCGCGCCCTTGGGCTCGCCGCCGCCCTGCGGCTTCATGCAGTGCCAGAAGAAGGTGTGGTTCCAGATCTGGGCCGCGTTGTTGTAGATGCCGCCGCTGGACTTCTTGACGATCTCCTCCAGCGACATCGTCTCGAACTCGGTGCCCTTCTGCAGGTTGTTGAGGTTGACGACGTAGGCGTTGTGGTGCTTGCCGTGGTGGAACTCCAGCGTCTCGCGGCTGTAGTGGGGGGCGAGCGCATCGATCGGGTACGGCAGGGCGGGCAGGGTATGTTCCATGGGGTGTCTCTCCGGGGGTGACCCGCAATTTTAGGCAGCACCCCGGGAACCCTGGCGGCGGCGGGGCGGTGTGCCGTCATGCGGGGGCCGGCCGGGACCGCCGGCTTCGGGGTCGGCCGGCGTCACGCCCTGCACCTGCAGCGTGGCCCGGCCGTCGGCCCACACGCCCTGCACCAGGTCCTGGGGCGCCAGGTCGCGGGCACGCGTGACCGGCTGGCCATCGGCCGACTCCACCCAGGCATACCCGCGGGCCAGCACCGCGTGCGGGTCCAGGGCCTTCAGGCGGCGCGCGTGGCCGTCCAGACGCTCGTGCTGCAGGCGCAGCCAGGCACCGGTGGCGCGCTGCAGGCGCCCGGCGCGCAGCGGCAGGCCCTGCCCCGCCTGATCCAGGCGACGGCCGACGGCAGCCTGCAGCGCCTGGCCCAGCGCTTGCAGCCGCTGGCGCTGGCGGGCCACGCCACGCGCCGGCCGGGCCAGGCGCAGCGCGGCCAGGTCCAGGCGCTGGGCCTGCGTCTGCAGGCGCCGCGACAGCGCATGCCGCATGGCGTTGGCGCGCTGGCGCAGCGCCGCGAGCAGGGTGTCGCGGTCGGTGCAGGCCAGCTCGGCCGCCGCGGTGGGCGTGGGCGCGCGCAGGTCGGCGGCGAGGTCGCACAGTGTCACGTCGGTCTCGTGGCCGACGCCGCAGACCACGGGTATCGGGCTGGCCGCCACGGCGCGCACCAGCGCCTCGTCGTTGAAGGCCCACAGGTCCTCCAGCGAGCCGCCGCCGCGCACGAGCAGCAACGTGTCCACCTCGCGCCGCGCGGCCGCCGCGGCCAGTGCGCGCACCAACGCAGCCGGCGCATCGGCACCTTGCACCGGCGCCGGGTAGAGCACCAACGGCAGCTGCGGCGCGCGGCGGGCGAAGGCGGTCAGCACGTCGCGCAGCGCCGCGGCCTGCGGCGAGGTCACGATGCCCACGGCGCGCGGGTGCGCGGCGATGGGCCGCTTGCGGGCGGCCTCGAAGAGGCCGGCGGCCTGCAGCTTCTCGCGCAGGCGCAGGAACTGCTCGTACAGACTGCCCAGGCCGGCCCGCGCCATCGACTCCACCACGAACTGCAGCTCGCCGCGCGGCTCGTACACCGCCAGCCGGCCGCGCAGCTCCACGCGCTGGCCGTCGGCCGGGGCAAAGCTCAGCATGCCCGCAGCACGGCGGAACATGGCACAGCGCAGGGTGGCGGCCTCGCCCTCGGCGTCCTTCAGCGTGAAGTAGCAGTGGCCGCTGGCCGCACGCACGAAGCCCGACAGCTCGCCGCGCACAGAGACCGCGCCGAAGCGCGCGGACAGCGCGTAGCCCACGGCGAGCAGCAGGGCGCTGACGTCCCACAGCATTCGCGGGGCGGGCACGGCGTCGGTGGTGGGCATGGCTGGGTCGGGGCTGGAGCGGCGGGGGCATCGTCCATAATCGGCCGCGTCCCGCGCCGCAACCCGGAAACCGCCCTTGTTTTCCATCATACAAGCCGCAGGCTGGCCGATCTGGCTGCTGATCGCCTGTTCCGTCGTGGCGCTCGCGCTGATCCTGGAGCGCCTCTACCAGCTGCGCCGCTCGCGCATCGCGCCGCCCACCCTGATCGAGGAAGTGCTGGGGGTCACCCGCACCAGCCTGCCCTCGCCCGAGGTGGTCAGCAAGCTGGCCGAGAGCTCGGTGCTGGGCTCGGTGCTGGCCGCCGGGCTGCGCAGCGTGATCGCCGAGCCGCGCATCAGCGAGGACGCGCTGCGGCAGGCGCTGGAGAACGCCGGCCGCGAGGCCGTGCACCGCACCGAGCGCTACCTCAACACCCTGGGAACCATCGCCGCGGCGGCGCCGCTGCTGGGGCTGTTCGGCACCGTCATCGGCATGATCGAGATCTTCGGCTCGCAGGCGCCCGACGGCAGCTCCAACCCGCAGCAGCTGGCGCACGGCATCTCCATCGCGCTGTACAACACGGCGTTCGGCCTCATCGTGGCCATCCCGTCGCTGATGTTCTACCGCTACTTCCGGGGCCTGGTCGACAGCTTCCAGCTCTCGATGGAGCTGGCCGCGGCCCAGCTGCTGCCGCACCTGCTGCGCTTCACGGTGCGCGGAGGCGCATCGGCATGAACTTCCGCCGCCCGCGCACCGACGAACCGGAGATCAACCTGATCCCGTTCATCGACGTGCTGCTGGTGATCCTGATCTTCCTGATGCTGTCGACCACCTACTCGCGCTTCACGGAGCTGCAGGTCAACCTGCCCACGGCCAACGCCGACAAGCTGCCCGAGCGGGCCGGCGAGATCGTGGTGGCCGTGTCCGGCGACGGGCGCTACAGCGTGCGCGGCGAGCTGGTGCCCGGTCGCGGCGTGGACCAGCTCGCCGCCGCGCTGGCGGCAGCGGCCGGCGGTGACCGCAATGCGATGGTCGTGATCTCGGCCGATGCGCTGGCGGCGCACCAGTCGGTGGTCAACGTGCTGGATGCCGCCCGGCGCGCCGGGCTGGTGCGCCTGACCTTTGCCGCGCAGGCCGGCGGCACGCCTTGAGCGGCCCGGGCCGCCAGGCCGCAGCGCCGTGAGTCCCAGCCTGCGCGCGGCCCTGGAGCGCGCGCTGACCCGGGTCTGGTACGCGCGGCGCAGCGCCCCCCTCGGGCTGCGGCTGCTGTCGGGCCTGTACGCCGCGCTGTCGACGCTGTCCGCCCTGCCCTGGCGGCTGCGGTGGCGGCATCCCTGGCGCGCGCCCTGCCCTGTCGTCGTGGTGGGCAACCTCGTCGCCGGTGGTGCCGGCAAGACGCCCACCGTCATCGCGCTCGTCGGTGCCCTGCAGGCGGCCGGCTGGCGGCCGGGCGTGGTGTCGCGCGGGCACGGGCGCCGCTCGCGCGGGGTGGTGGTGGCCGGCGCCGACGACGCCGCCGCACGGCTCGGCGACGAACCCTTCCTGATCCGCCGACGCACCGGCGTGCCGCTGGCCGTGGGCGCGCGCCGTGCCGACGCCGCCGCGGCCCTGCTGGCCGCGCACCCGGAGGTGGATGTGCTGGTGGCCGACGACGGCCTGCAGCACCCTGCGCTGGCCCGCGACCTGGCCCTGTGGGTGTTCGACGAGCGCGGGGCCGGCAATGGCGCGCTGCTGCCCGCCGGGCCGCTGCGGCAGCGCCTGCCGGTGCAGCTGCCGGCACGGACCTGGGTGCTCTACAACGCCGCCACGCGCACGACGCCGCTGCCCGGCGCCCTGGCCACGCGCGCACTGGCGGGCGCCGTGGCGCTGGCCGAGTGGCACCGCGGTGCGGCCATGGAGCCCGCGGCGCTGCGGGCCCTGCGCGGCAGGCCGGTCCACGCGATGGCCGGCATCGCGGCGCCCGAGCGCTTCTTCGGCATGCTGCGCGATGCCGGTCTGGACATCGTGGCGCAGCCCCTGCCCGACCACGCGCCGCTGGACCCGCCGCCCTGGCCTCCCGGCACCCCCGACCTGCTGTGCACCGAGAAGGACGCCGCCAAGCTCGACCCGGCCCGCACCGGCGGCACGCGCGTCTGGGTGGTGGGGCTAGACTTCCGGCTCCCGTCTGCCCTGGTGGCCGAACTGCTGGCTGCCCTGGACGCCCTGCGCGGGACTGCCCCGCGCCGCTGAACGCCATGGACCACCGACTGCTGCACCTGCTCGTCTGCCCGATCTGCAAGGGCCCGCTGACGCTGCTGCGCGACGATGCGCAGCGCCCGGCGGAGCTGGCCTGCCGCGCCGACCGGCTGGCCTTCCCGATCCGCGACGGCATCCCGGTGATGCTGGAGTCCGAGGCGCGGCCGTACGACATCGACGCCGACGCGCCCACGCCCTGACGCACGGGCACGGCGGTCGTGGAATTCAGCATCCTGATCCCGGCGCGGCTGGCCTCGACCCGGCTGCCCGACAAGCCCCTGGCCGACATCGCCGGCAAGCCCATGGTGGTGCGCGTGGCCGAGCGCGTGGCCGCCGCCGGGGCGGTGCGCGTCGTGGTGGCCACCGACGCCCCGAGCGTGCTGCAGGCCTGCGCCGAGCACGGCGTGCAGGCGCTCCTGACGCGCAGCGACCACGCCAGCGGCAGCGATCGCCTGGCCGAGGCCTGCGCGCAGCTGGGGCTGGATGGCGACGACATCGTCGTCAACGTGCAGGGCGACGAGCCGCTGATCGACCCCGGGCTGGTGCGCGACTGCGCGGCATTGCTGGCGCAGCGCACCGACTGTGCGGTGGCCACCGCGGCGCACGCCATCCATGCGCTCGACGAGTTCCTGAACCCCAACGTGGTCAAGGTGGTGCTGGACGACGCCGGCCGCGCGCTGTACTTCAGCCGTGCCCCCATTCCGTGCTGGCGTGACGGCGCCGGGGCCCTGCCCGACCCGGCACCGCTGCGCCACATGGGGCTCTACGCCTACCGCGCCGGCTTCCTGCGCCGTTTCCCGGCGCTGCCGCCGGCCCCACTGGAGCGGCTGGAGGCGCTGGAGCAGCTGCGCGTGCTGTGGCATGGCGAGCGCATCGCGGTGCACGTGAGCCCGCTCGCGCCCGGCCCGGGCATCGACACGCCCGAAGACCTGGCGCGCGTGCGCGCGATGTGGCCGGCGGCCAGCGCGGGCTGAGCGGCGGCAGCGGAGGCCGCGGCCACGTCAGGCTGGCGCAGGATTGCGCGTGATATTCTGGCCGCGGAGACAGCTGCGGGTGTCCCGTGCGGGGCCGCAGCGCAAGACCACCACGATCCGAGGAGCGAGATGAGACTGATCCTGTTGGGCGCACCCGGCGCCGGCAAAGGCACGCAGGCCGCGATGATCTGCAAGAAGTACGGCATCCCGCAGATCTCCACCGGCGACATGCTGCGCGCCGCCGTCAAGGCCGGCACCCCGCTCGGGCTCGCGGCCAAGCAGGTCATGGACAGCGGCGGCCTGGTCAGCGACGACATCATCATCGGCCTCGTGAAGGAGCGCATCGCGCAGCCGGACTGCGCCGGCGGCTTCCTGTTCGACGGATTCCCGCGCACCATCCCTCAGGCCGACGCCATGAAGGCCGCCGGCGTGAAGCTCGACGTGGTGCTGGAGATCGACGTGCCCGACGAGGCCATCATCGAGCGCATGAGCGGTCGCCTGTCGCACCCGGCCAGCGGCCGCAGCTACCACGTCAAGTTCAACCCGCCCAAGAGCCCGGGCGTGGACGACGTCACCGGCGAGCCGCTGGTGCAGCGCGACGACGACAAGGAAGAGACCGTGCGCAAGCGACTGCAGGTCTACCAGGCGCAGACGCGTCCGCTGGTGGACTACTACGCCGCCTGGGCCGCCACCGGCGACGCCGGCGCGCCGCGCTACGCCAGGATCAGCGGGCTGGGCAGCGTCGACGAGATCACCGCACGCGCGTTCGCCGCACTGGCCTGACCCGCGCGCACCAGCGCCTGACGCGGCCCGAGGGCCGCGTTTTCGCTTGGCGCACAATTGACGTTTACGTCAACGTCACCCGAAAGGACTGTCCATGGACATCGCAGGCAAGGTCTTCATCGTCACTGGCGGCGCCAGCGGCCTGGGCGAGGGCACGGCGCGCATGCTGGCCGCGCACGGCGGCAAGGTCGTCATCGCCGACCTGCAGGTCGAGCGCGGCGAGGCCGTGGCCCGCGAGATCGGCGGCGTGTTCGTGAAGTGCGACGTCAGCCAGGAGGCCGATGGCCAGGCCGTGGTGGCCGCGGCCACGGGCCTGGGCAAGCTGATGGGCCTGGTCAACTGCGCCGGCATCGCGCCCGCCGTCAAGACCGTGGGCAAGGACGGTGCGCACCCGCTGGCCACCTACAGCAAGGTCATCACCGTCAACCTGATCGGCACCTTCAACATGATCCGGCTCGCGGCCGAGGCCATGTGCCGCAACGAGCCCGAGCCCACCGGCGAGCGCGGCGTGCTGATCAGCACCGCCAGCGTGGCGGCCTACGACGGCCAGATCGGCCAGGCGGCGTATGCCGCCAGCAAGGGCGGCGTGGTGGGCATGACGCTGCCCATCGCGCGCGACCTGGCGCGCAACGGCATCCGCAACATGACCATCGCACCGGGCATCTTCGGCACGCCCATGCTGTTCTCGATGCCGCAGGAGGTGCAGGACGCGCTGGCCGCCAGCGTGCCCTTCCCCAGCCGCCTGGGCCGGCCCGAGGACTACGCCAAGCTGGTGCACCAGATCGTCACCAACGACATGCTCAACGGCGAGGTGATCCGGCTGGACGGGGCGATCCGCATGGCGCCGAAGTGACGGACGATATGGACGCTGCAGCGGCCCGCCGCGCGGTCGATACCCGGGCCGCGGTCTGGGCGCGCCATTGGGCCAGCGGCAGCCCGCACTCCTGCGCCGGCAGCTACGGGCCGACCTACGGCGGCGCCGTGGCCGCGTTCTGGGCCGAGGTGCTTCGTGAAGTACCGGCCGGCGCGCGGGTGCTCGACCTGGCCACCGGTGCGGCCGCCTTGCCGCGCCTGTTCCTGCAGCTGGCCCCCGGCAAGGACCTGTCCATCGATGCGGTGGACCTGGCCCATGCCGCCCCGGCCTGGCTGTCCGAGCCCGCTGCCGGGCGGGTCCGATTCCACGGCGGCGTCTCGATCGAAGCCCTGCCGTGGGCCGACCAGAGCGTCGACCTCGTGGTCAGCCAGTACGGCCTGGAATATGCGGGGCAATCGGCGTGGACCGAGGCGCGGCGCGTGCGCGCACCGGAGAGCCAGGTGGCCCTGGTGCTGCACCACGCCGAGTCGCGGCCCGTGCGGCTGGCGGCCACCGAGCTGGCGCACATCGATTGGCTTCTCGCCCCGGGCGGCCTGTTGCCTGCCGCTCGCACCATGGCCGGGCCGCTGTCGCGTGCAGCCACGGCCGAGGGACGGGCCGCCCTGGCCACGGACCGCGAGGCGCTGGCGTGTCGCGAGGCGTTCAACCGCGCGCAGGCCGCATTGGCCGCACGTGCGGCGCAGGCCCCCGACGGGGCCGACGTGCTGCTGGAGACGCGCGATGCCGTGGCGCGGGCGCTCGGCCTGGCACGGGAACGAGGCGATGCCGTTGCAGCGCAAGCGGCGCTGTCGGCGCTGGAGGCCGGCTTGTCGGACGCGCATTGGCGGCTGCGCGAACTCCAGGCCTGCGCACTGGATGAACAGGGGGTCGAGGCGCTGACGGCGGCGCTGGCGAACCCCGGCGAGTCCCGGCGCATCGGGCCGCTTCACGAAGGCCCGCACCTGATGGGCTGGGCCGTGCGCATCGCCGCACGCTGAGCGCCTCGTCCGGTCGGCGGGCACGGGCCGCACGACGGCGTTGCCAGCATGAAAGAAGGCGGGGCTTGCGCCCCGCCTTTGCACACCGAAGGTCGACCGCACTGCGGCGGCCGACAGACTCCGACGTCAGAACTTCTGCGTGAAGCGGACGTACGGCTGGATGCCGTAGGAGTCGTACAGGTAGAAGTTGAAGTTGCGGCCGTCGTAGCTCACCAGCTGCGGCATCTTGTCGCCGACGTTCAGCACGCCCAGCGTCAGCGTCGCACCCTTCAGCGGGGTGTTCCACTGCGCCTGGATGTCGTGCGTCACCCAGCTGCCCACGTTGCGGGTCGCAGACGACTCCTGCTTGGCGATGTAGTTCACGTTCCACGCGAACTCGAAGGCACCCAGCGCCCAGGTGTGACCCAGCACGGCACGTGCCTTCGGCGAGCCGACGAGACCGATCAGGTCGTCGCCATCGGCGTCGTACTTGAACACGTGGGAGTACTGGTAGTTCTGGCCGACACGGCCCCACGAACCCAGGTTGAAGCGGGTCAGGACGTTCAGGTCCAGGCCCGAGGTCTTCAGCGTGCCTTCGTTGGCGAAGCCGGCGTCGATGCGACGGATCTGGCCGGTCACCGGATCGCGCTGGATGCCCAGACCCGCCGGGATCGGACGCGGATCGTCGCCGTTGTCGCGGTCGATGATGTCCTGGGCGCTGATCGAGACGATGGTGTCGTCGATCTCGATGCTCCAGTAGTCGGCCTTGACGCTCAGCCAGGGGGTGGGGTCGAACACCACGCCGAAGCTGTACTGCTTGGACTGCTCCGAATCCAGCGCCGGGTTGGCACGGTAGTAGGTGTTGACCTGGCAGCTGTCGTCCGGGTCGCCGTTGAGCAGTTCGCAGGACACCGGGTCGAACACCGACTCGGCCGAGAACGTCTCCTTCTGCGTCAGGATCGGCAGGCTCGGGGCGCGGAAGCCGGTGCCCACCGAGCCGCGCAGCAGCAGGTTGGGCATCACGTTCCAGCGGAACGAGACCTTGGGCGAGAAGTCGCTGCCGTAGTCGGAGTAGCGCTCGTAGCGGGCCGCGACCTGCGCCTCGAAGGTCTTGGTCAGCGGCAGCAGCACTTCGCCGTACAGCGAACCGACGCGGCGGTCACCACCGGCGGAGTTGCCCGCCGAACCCAGGATCTGGCCGGCTTCGGACAGCGAGTCGTACAGGTCCTGGTAGGTTTCCTTGCGCCACTCGGCGCCGACCAGCGCCTGGGCCGTGCCACCGCCCAGCTTCATCAGGTCGAAGCCGACCGAGCCGTAGACTTCCTTCTGGTCCCACACGCCGTCGCGGCCGATCTGCGCCGTGAACGACTGCAGCACCGACTGCGGGTTGCCGCTGGGGTTGTAGATGTTGTAGGCACCGGAGTTGATGGCCGCCTCGGCCGCCGAAGCCATGATGTAGCCACGGCCGGTCTCGATGTACTTCGACTTGGTGAAGGCCACGCCGAAATCGACGTCGAGCATGTCGGCCACGCGGCCCTGCGCGCCCACGAGCACGTTGGCCACGGTGTTCTCGACCGAGCTGTCGCGGTTGCCGGCAGCCGCGAAGCGGTGCCACAGGTAGACCTCCTGCTCGTTGGCGGTGCCGGTGGTCGGGTTGTTCGGGCTGCCGGCCTCGATGAACACGTTGCCCGGCACCGGCGCGTAGCGGCCGAAGCTGCCCAGGCGGCTGTACGAGGCGTTGGAGTACAGCGACCAGTCGTCACTGATGGTGTACTCGCCGCGCAGGAACACGGCCTGGTTGTCGGTGGCGGCCTCGTCGGCAGCCACGGCGTTGAAGTTGTAGCGGCAGCGGCCCGAGTACTCGGAGAAGTTGGGGTCGTTACAGCCGCCGGGGATCGGCAGGATGGCGCCGGTGGGAATGCCGTCGGCGTTCACCAGCTGGTAGTTGTTGCCGTAGGTCGAGCCACCCAGCGTCTGGCCCCAGGGGCGCTGGCGGGTGTAGACCATGCCGCGCGCGGTGTGGCTGAAGCCGCCGAGCATGCGGCCCTTGTCGGACACCAGGCCGAAGATGCCGCTGACTTCTTCCTTGGAGCCGCCCTTGCTGTCCGGGTCGGTGTAGCCGACGGTCAGCTGCGCGCCTTCGAAGTCCTTGCGGGTGATGAAGTTGATCACGCCGCCGATGGCATCGGAGCCGTACACGGCCGAGGCACCGTCGGTCAGGATCTCGACGCGCTCGATGGCCGCCATCGGCACCGAGTTCAGGTCGACGGAGTCACCGACGTTCGGCGCCTTGGGCAGGCGGCGGCCGTCGATCAGCACCAGGGTGCGCGACGAACCCAGGCCGCGCAGGTCGACGCCGGCGAACGACTGCGCCGACGAGCCCGACTGCGGGCGGAAGTTGCCGGCGCTGGCGAAGGTCACCGTGCGCATGAACTCGGCCACGGTGGTGGTGCCGCTGGCCTCGAGCTCCTCGCGCGTGATGGTGGTGATGGGCAGCGCACCCTCGGCGTCGACGCGCTTGATGCGCGAACCCGTCACCTCGATGCGCTGCGCCTCGGCGGCCTGCGCCTGCTGCGCGTACGCGGGCAGGGACGTCGCCGCGACGACACCGCCGAGGGCCAGCAGCACGCCTGCGGAGACTTTCGTCCTCTTGAACATGAACCACACTCCTGAAGGAAGGTTGATCGATAGACCCTGTCGCGGGAGCAAGCCGCGTGCCGGTTTTGTGAACCGCACGTGACTCCCCACCCGAAACATGTCGCCGGATTGTCACGGGAACGGGTTTGGGCCCCGCCTTCGGGAAATCCATGACGGCTGACGCGCATCAGAAATCAGGGGGTTGCGCCCGCTTCCGAAGAAGCGCCGAAACCCTTGATTTCCCTGGATCCCCCTGGGGCTGCCCGGTCCGAACCTGCGCCCGACGGCCCAGAGTGTAGGGACAACTCCCTAGCCCCCTTGCCGCTCACCGTTGGTAACCCGCAACACACCCCTGACACACAGGGATGCCGCACGCACGGCTTCGGTGCGCCTGCCCTCACCCGGTCATGGCCCGGGGTGGCGGCGTCTGCGCCGCATCAGTGCGCGTGCCCCCAGGCCAGCAGCGCGTCCCGGCCCTGGACCACGAGGTCCACCCGCCGTCCGACGGGCAGGCACAGCTTGGTCGGCACGTGCCCGTGGGGCAGCCCGGTCAGGAGCGGCACCCGCGTGCGCTGCTGCACCACCGCGAGCGACGTCTTCAACGTGTAGCCGCGGTCCTGCGGTGCCGGCCGCCACGCGGTGACGGCGCCGACCAGCACCGCCTTCTGCGCGTCCAGCACGCCGGCCTGCTGCAGCTGCAGCAGGCAGCGTTCCACGCGGTAGGGGTGCTCGTTGACCTCTTCGATGAACAGGATGCCGCCGCGCACGCGCGGGAAGTGCGGCGTGCCCAGCAGGCTGCACAGGACCGTCAGGTTGCCGCCCCACAGCAGGCCGCGCGCCTCGAACCCGTCGTGGCCTGCCGCGGTGCGGAAGCCCACGGCCTCCAGCTCGCCACGCATGGCCTCGCAGAACACGTCGCGCGTGATCTCGTCGACGCCGCCCTCGGCATCGGGGCGGCCGAAGTCGTCGGCGGCCAAGGGGCCGGCCCAGCTGGGGGCACGGCCATGCGCCAGCAGGCCAAGCTGCAGTGCGGTGAGGTCGCTGTAGCCGACCCAGCGCGTGCCGCGCTCCACGCTGCGCGCCAGCAGCGGCCAGTCGATGCCGTCGAGCAGGCGCATCAGACCGTAGCCACCACGCGAGGCCAGCGCCACCGACGGCGCCTGTGCGGCCACCCGGTGCAGTGCCGCCAGCCGACGCTCGTCGTCCCCCGCAAAGCGCTGCCGCCGGGCCAGTGCATCGTCGTCGAGCGCGGCCTCGAAACCCAGCGCATTCAGGCGGCGGCAGGCCAGGCGCAGTGCCGGCGGGCGCAGCACCACCCCAGCGGGCGAGAAGATGGTGAGCTTCATGCAGGGCCTTCCAGCTCGGTCGCGTCGCCAGTGGGGATGGGCGCGGCCGGCGTGGCCCCACCCAGGCCGCGCTCGGCCCTGCGCTGCGCACGCCGGGCGGCAAAGAACTCGCGCAGCAGCGCGCCGCAGGGTTCGGCCAGCACCCCACCCACCACCTCGGTGTGGTGGTTCAGCCTGGGCTGCGCGAACAGGTCGAGCACGCCCCCTGCGGCCCCCGTCTTGGGGTCGGGCGCACCGAAGACCACCCGCCTCAGGCGCGCGTGCATCATGGCCATCGCGCACATGGCGCAGGGCTCCAGGGTCACGTACAGCTCGCACTCGGGCAGTCGGTAGTTGCCCAGCAGCGTGGCGGCGTGGCGCAGCGCCACGATCTCGGCGTGGCCGGTCGGGTCGTGCGTGGTGATCGGCCGGTTGTAGCCGGTGGCGATGACCTGCCCCTGCCGCATCAGCACGGCGCCCACCGGCACCTCGCCCACGAGCAGGGCGTTGTGGGCCTGGTCGAGCGCCAGGCGCATGGCGATCTGGTCGGGGTCCTCGGTGGGGTGTTCAGGGTTCACCCGGCAATCATCCCATGGCGATGCCGCGCCGGGCCGGCAGGCAGGCAGGCCACCGCCGGGGGCGACTCAGGGCGCCCGATGCGCGGCGGGGTGGAGCCCGGGGCAGCGCTCGACGCCGACCCCTGCCACGGCAGCATCAGCGCGGCGGGCCGAGCCCCGTGTCGGCCATGTAGACGCCCTCGGAGCAGTCGGCGCAGAGCGGGTTGCCGGGCACCAGGGTGGGGTCGTAGCGGTTGTAGTAGATCACCGGGCCGTTCTGGGTGATGAAGACCTCGGGGTCGTTGCGGGCCCGGTGCGGCTCCGCCACCGTGACCTGCCGCAGGAACGGTTCGGCAGGATCGATGCCGCTGACCCAGACCTCGGACGGGTAGTTCGAACCGGCCAGGAACACGGCGAGCGACAGGTAGGTGCGGCCGTTATGGACGAACCACTCCGGCGAGCCCAGCGTCCGCCCCTCGGGCAGCGTGACCGAGTGGATCAGGTTCCATTGCACGGCACCGTCCACCTCGAAGCGCCGGTAGATGCGCAGTTCGCTGAACTCGACCACCGTGGTCAGGACGAGGTCGTGGCCGAACTCGGGCGCGCGGAAGATCCAGGGCACGGTCTGGCCGACGTCCTTCTGGCCCGCATCGCTGGTGAGCTGGACCGATCGGTCCTGGTCGGTCAGGTAGGCGAACACCTGCCGGCCGCCGTCGACATTGGCCGAGTACACCAGCGCCCGGTAGCCACTGGCGAAGCGCCAGGCCTTGTTGTTCTTGGGCAGGAAGTCGAGCCGACGTTCCGACGCCGGGTCGAAGAGGTTGCGCCAGTAGTGGTTGAACTCAGGATCGAGGTACTTGATCTGCGGGTTGGGGTCACCAGGCTGGCGCGAGGTGACGTGCATCATCCGCGGCTGCCCATTGCTCTTGACCGGCTGTGCGACCCAGGTGCCGGTGGCATCGGGCAGGGCAATCGCCATGCGGGTATTGGCCGCCACCGGCGGGCTGCCGTTGAGGTAGTAGCTGAAGTGAAGCATCTCGCCCAGCTCGCTGCCCACCCACTCCGGCCCGTTCCAGGCGAACATGTTGGCGCGCGAGACGGTGTCCGTGGCCACGAGCGTGCCGCGACCATGCCAAGGCGTGAAGGCACCGGTCTCGCGATCCACGTCAGCCAGCCAGAGCCGCCCGTAGCGGTCGGTGTGCGCCACCTTGGCACGAGCCTGGCTGAACTCGGCGTCGATCAGGCCGCGGTTGGGAGACACCAGGATCTCCACGGGCTGGAAGGCCGCGGCCAGCCCCGACACCATGCCCAGCAGGGCGAACAAGCAGGTACGAAGACGCATCAAACCCCCAGCCCGAACCGTGACATTGAACGAGTACGCGCGGAAGTGGAAAACAGCGTCCAGTGCCCTGTCAACGCCCGGTCGCGGGGGCCGAGAACCCGGCACCGGAGACAAGTTCACGGATGGATTGGCCGGAAGGCCCAGGGGGCCCGCGCCGCGCGTCCGGACGCCGCACGTCACCCCGACCAGGGCGCCCACTGGCGCCGCGGGCTCAGGGAATGAAGCGCTGGGCCCTGAAGCTGCGGAAGATGCGCAGGAACATCTCCTCGCTGTCGACGAACTCCTGGAACCCGTGGCGGCGTGCCTTGGTGTTGTCGAGCATGATGTCCCAGGTCGGGGCGAAGGCGTAGTTGGCAAAGCTCCAGCTCGCCGCCTCGTGGAAGGGCGTGGGCAGCAGGCCGTGCTCGCGCACGATCTCGTCCCACAGCGGGCCCTTGTCGGCCATCATCTGCTCGAGGTCGATGGTCTGCACGTCGCCGCAGGGCATCTCGAAGAATTCGGCGATCTTCGGCCACAGGTACTGCCAGCGGAAGTGGTCGCCGTTGACCATGTTGAAGGCCTCGTTGGCCGCCGACGGGGTCGTGGCGGCCCAGAGCATGCCCTTGTTCAGCAGCTCGACGTCGCTGGCGCAGTGCACCGCGCGGTAGGCGGCCTCGGGCCCGGGGAACTTCAGCGGCAGACCCAGCTTCTTGCAGAGCGTGGCGTAGACGGCGATGGGCTTGGGCAGGTTGATGTCGGTGCGGGCGTAGCCGCAGACGATGTGCGGCCGCATCAGCGAGAAGCTCCAGCGCTTGCCGCGCTGCAGCTCGCGCAGGAAGTCCTCCTGCGTGTAGTAGAAGTTGGGCGGGAAGTGGCGCGGGTCGTCCTCCTTCGCCGGCGTCTTGAACGGCCCCAGGTGGCGGCCGTAGTACTTGGAGCCCTGCAGCAGGCACACGTGCTGCAGCGCCTGCGCGGCGGGCTCGATGGCCGTCATGGCGTTGCGGAACAGGTCGGTGTCCTTGGCCGCCTTGCCGATCCACTGGGTGCCGGTGGCGTGGCCGGTCCAGAAGATGTGCGTCACGTCGGTCATCGCGCCCAGCACCCGCGCGCAGTCGGCGGGGTCGCTCATGTCGCAGGCCACGTGGCGTGCGCGGGTGGCGAAGTCGGGCGCCCGGCGGGAGACGATGGTGACATCCCAGCCGCCGACGCGGTCGAGCAGCTGGGCCATGTTGGCACCGACCATGCCGGTGCCGCCGAGGATGACGGCGCGAGGGGTGGAGGACATCGTGGCAGTGGGTGTGGATCAGGTTCAGCCGCGGCGCAGCGGCGCCAGGGCGGTCTCGATGCCGGCGCCGATGGCCAGCAGCGCCGCGTCGTGGCCACCCGGCGCGGCCAGCATCAGGCCCACCGGGGGCTGCCCCGGCGCATGCACCGGCAGGCTCAGCGCGCAGCCGTCGAGGAAGTTGACCAGCGTGGGGTTGCGCAGGATCAGCAGGTTGGCCGCGGTGTAGGCCTCGTCGCTGTCGGCCAGCGCGGCGATGGCGGGTGCCACCACGGGCACGGTGGGCATCACGAAGGCGGCGGCATGCGCCTCGGCCAGGCGCTGCGTGACGGCGCCGATCCAGCGCACGCGCGCGGCCTGGAGCTCGAGGTAGTCGGCGGCGGTGAAGCCTTCGCCGCGTCGGATGCGCGAAACCACGCGCGGGTCGTAGCCGTCGGCACGGCGCGCCACGAGCGGCGCGTGCCAGGCCCAGGACTCGGCCGCGGCAAAGCCGCCTTGGCGGTTGATCTGCGCCAGCTCGGCGAACTCGGGCACGTCGACCTCCACCAGGCGCACGCCGGCGGCGTGCAGCGCGCGCCGCGCCGCCTCGAAGGCCGTGGCCACGGTGGCGTCGATGCCGTCGAAGACCAGCGTGCGCGGCAACGCCAGCGTCAGGCCGGCGGCCGGCCGCGCCACCAGCGGCCGCACCGGCTCGCCGGCGAGCACGGCGTCGAGCCGCGCGCAGCCGGCCACGCTGGTGGCCAGCGGGCCGATGGAGTCGAGCGAGGTGGACAGCGGCAGGCAGCCTTCGGCGCTGACGCGGCGCGCGGTGGGCTTGAAGCCGGTCAGCCCGCACAGCGCCGACGGGATGCGCACCGAGCCGCCGGTGTCCGTGCCCACCGCGGCCACCGCCATGCCGTCGGTGACCGACACCGCCGCACCCGACGACGAGCCGCCGGGAATGCGCCCGCGGCCGCCGTCGGCGCCACGGTCCCAGGGGTTGCGGGGCGTGCCGTGGTGCGGGTTCAGGCCCAGGCCCGAGAACGCGAACTCGGTCATGTTGGTGCGCCCGACGATCACCGCGCCGGCGGCGCGCAGGCGCTGCACCACCACCGCATCGGCCGCGGCGGCCGGCGCGTCGGCCAGCACGCGGGAGCCGGCGCGCGTGACCTGCCCGGCCTCGTCGAACAGGTCCTTGATGGACACCGGCAGGCCGGCCAGCGGCCCCAGCGCCGCCGACGGCAGCCCCGCGGCGCGGCGTGCGTCGATGCCCTGCGCGGTGGCCAGCGCCGTCTCGGCATGCACGCGGGTGAAGGTGGCGCGGCCTTCCGCGCCGTCCAGCGCACTGGCCAGCGCCGCCTCGGTCAGGGCGCGGCTGGACGTGCGGCCGGCGTCGAGGTCGGCCAGCCAGTCGTCCAGGGGTCTGAGGGCCAGGGCCATGGCAATGCCTCCGGGGTGGTCAGCGCGCGGTCATGGCCTGCGGCAGGCCGAGCACGATCTGCGGGAACAGCGTGATGAGCACCACCGCCACCACCATCAGGACGAAGAACGGCAGGCTCGCCTTCGCCACGGTGAAGATGTCGCGGCCGGTGAGGTTCTGCACCACGAACAGGTTGAAGCCCACCGGCGGCGTGATCTGCGCCATCTCGACCACCAGGATGATGAAGATGCCGAACCACAACAGGTCGATGCCCGCCGCCTGCACCGCCGGCAGGATGACCGAGGTGGTCAGCAGCACGATGGAGATGCCGTCCAGGAAGCAGCCCAGCACGATGAAGAACACCGTCAGCGCCACGATCAGCGCCCAGGCGGGCAGCTTCTCCGCCGCGATCCAGTCGGCCAGCGCGGCCGGCAGGCCGGTGAAGCTCATCGCCGAGGTGAGGAACGCGGCGCCGAGCAGGATGAAGAAGATCATCGTGGAGGTGCGCACGGCACCGAGCAGGCTGCTCTTGAGCGTGGCCAGGCTCAGCGTCCGCGAGGCCGCGGCAATCAGCAGCGCGCCCACCACGCCCACGGCTGCGGCCTCGGTGGCGGTCGCCCAGCCACCGTAGATGGAACCGATCACGCCGACGATGAGCAGCACCACCGGCGCCAGCCGGCGCGACGCCCGCAGCTTGTCGCCGAAGGACAGCCTTGCGCCGGCCGCCGGGATGCGCCCCGGGTTGCGCGCGGCCCAGAGCATCAGCCAGCCGGAGAACAGCGCCATCAGCAGCAGCCCCGGCAGCACGCCCGCGATGAACAGCCGGGCCACCGACACCTGCGCCGCCACGCCGTAGACGATCATGATGATGGACGGCGGGATCAGCAGCCCCAGCGTGCCGGAGCCGGCCAGCGAGCCCATGCTGACGGGCTCGGGGTAGCCGCGTTGCTTCAGCTGCGGCAGGGAAATGCGGCCAATGGTGGCGGCCGTGGCCGCCGAACTGCCGCTGACGGCGGCGAAGATGCCGCAGCCGAACACGTTGACGTGCAGCAGCCGACCCGGCAGCCGCTCCACCCAGGGCGCGAGGCCGGCGAACATGTCCTCGCTGAGCCGGGTGCGGAACAGGATCTCGCCCATCCAGATGAACAGCGGCAGCGCCGTCATCGTCCAGCTGGCGCTGGCAGCCCAGCTGGTGGTGGCCAGGATGCTGCCGCCCGGCGCATCGGCAAACACCAGCATGCCCACCAGGCCCACGCCCAGCAGCGCGGGCGCGATCCACACGCCCATGGCCAGCAGCCCGAACAGCGTGATCACCAGCACCGTGGCGGTGACGGCCAGCTCCATGGTCTTCTCCTACTCCACCGGTGCGGCGTCAGCGTCGGCCACCTCGAAGGGCCGGCCGCGCCAGACGCACCAGAGCCGCTCAGCGAAGCCGATGGCCAGCACGACTGCGCCCAGCACCATCGGCAGCTGCGGGATCCACATCGGCACCGGCACCAGGCCCTGCGAGACCTCGTTGAAGCGCCAGCTGTCGAACACGAACAGCGCGATGTACCAGGCCAGGTACACCGACAGCGCAAGCGCCACCCCGGTGGAGACCAGCTCCGCCGGACGGCGCAGCGCCTTGGGCATGAAGCGCGTGACGACCTCGACCCGGATGTGGGCGCCGTGGTGCAGCGCGTACGGCAGGCCGAGGAAGCCCGCGGCGGCCATGGACCAGGCCGCGAGTTCCTCGGCGTCCCGCACCATGCCGCCCAGGCTGCGGGCGACGATCTGGGCCAGGATGAGCCCGCAGATCGCCACCAGCGCCAGCGCCGACAGCAGCCCGCAGGCCTGGTAGAGGCGGTGCAGCAGCGGCATGGTCGGTCGGGCGGCAGGCTGCGGGTCAGCGGCGGGCGGCGTCCAGCGCGGCCTTGCCGTCAGCGCCGGCCTTGGCCAGCCACTCGTCGGCCATGGTCTGGCCGATCTTGGCCAGCTCGGCCTCGACGGCGGCCGGCGCCTTGCCCACGACCATGCCCTTGTCGGCCAGCTGCTTGGTGAGCGCGGCCGTCAGGTTGCGCGCCGTCTCCCAGCCCTTCTTCTCGGCCGCGGCGGCGGCGTCCATCACCGCCTTCTGCTGCTCGGCCGGCAGGCTGGCGAAGGCGCGCTGGTTGACCATGGCCACGTTCTTCGGGATGAAGGCCTGCACGTCGTAGTAGTACTTGACGAAGTCCCAGGCCTGCGAGTCCACGCCGGTGGCGGGGCTGGTGATCATGGCCTCGATCAGCCCGGTGCCGAAGGCCTGCGGCACGTCACCGCTGTTGACGGTGGTGGGGTTGGCGCCCATCAGCTGCACCAGGCGCGAGGTGGCGGCGTTGTAGGCGCGGAATTTCAGGCCCTTGAAGTTGTCCATCGAGGTAACGGGCTGCTTCGTGTAGATGCCCTGCGGCGGCCACGGCACGCTGAACAGCAGCTTGATGCCCTGGCGCGCCAGGCGCTGCTCGATGCCGGCCTTGCTGGCCTGCCACAGCTTCCAGGCGCTGTCGAAGTCGCGCGCCAGCAGCGGCACGGCGTCGATCTCGAACAGCGCGTCCTCGTTGCCCAGCACCGAGATCAGCACGTCACCGGCCTGCACCTGACCGGTCTGCACCGCGCGCTTGAGCTCGGGGCGCTTGAACAGCACGGAGTTCGTGTGGACCTTGATGTCGAGCTGGCCGTTCGTGGCCTTGCCGACGTCGGCGGCAAAGTCCTTCATCACGCCGGCGATGTAGTTGCCGTCGGGCTGCTCGACCGACATGTTCCAGCGCGTCTGCGCCTGCACGGTGCCGGCCGCGGCCAGCGAGCCCAGCGCAAAGGCGGCCAGGGTGATGCGACGGGAGAGGTTCATGCGAAGGGCCTTTCGAAGTTCCGGACTACGGAGGGAAGAAGACGCTCAGGCGCCGAGGCGCCACAGCGACTGGAACACCGCCACACCGGCGGCGGGCTGGCCCAGCGCAAGGGCCAGGCCCTGGGCCGCGGCGCGCGCGGCTTCGGGCCGCGTCGCCTCGACGAAGACGAGGCCGTCGGCCGCGGCGGGCACGGCACCGGCGGTCAGCGGCGTGGAGAGCGCAGCGTCGGTGTGCAGCAGCGAGGCCGCCACGATGTGATCCTGCGCCAGCAGCGCATCCAGCCGCGGCTGCAGCGCGGCGGCATCCACCAGCGCCGGCGGCAGCACCAGCACGGCCAGCGCCCCGCCCTCGCCTTCGCCGCGCTCGAGCACCAGCGTGCCGACACGGCGCTGCGTGTGCTGCATGCGGGCGAAGTTGCGCAGGCTCCACTCGGTCTGCTGCGTGAAGGCCTGGCGGTAGGCCGGGCTGGTGAAGACGGCCAGGCTGTCGGTGGCGTACAGCGCCAGGTACGGGCGCTCGCTGGGCTCGACGGCGTGGAAGCGCCGCGCCGCCTGAAAGCCGGGAATCGCCACGCGCTCCTGCATGTGCTCGCGGTCGTACCAGCGGTTGAAGTCGGCCTCGTGCTCGGGCGCGATGCCGGTCCAGATGCAGAGCAGGCCGCGGGCGTTGGACATGGATGGCGGGTTCTGGCGATGTGACAGGGCGGAGTCTGTGCAGCCTGCGCACCACCGTCCAACAAAACTTTCTGTTGCAGGGCGATCAGAGAATCTGATGGGCCAAGGCGAGGCAGGCGCGCACGCGGCCGGTGCAGCCACGCACCGCAGTGCAGCAGGCGGCCGGGCTCACTCGGCGCGCGGCAGCAGCGTCCAGGGGTCGGCCGCCAGGTCGGTGACCGGCAGGCGGGCCATGTCGGCCGGCAGCTCGCGCGCGAAGTCCTGGGCGGTGCGCTGCGCCACCACCGCGATCTGCTGGAACAGCGGCGACTCGGGCCCGGCGCGGTAGCTGCAGATCAGCGGCATCTGCGGCATCTCGGTGTCCAGCCGCAGCAGCTGCACGCTGCCCTCGGACAGCTCGCGGCGGATGATGGCCGGCGGCAGCAGCGCCACGCCGAAGCCGTCGACCACCATGCGCACCATGGCCGCCACCGAGCTCATGCAGTTGATGTGCACGCCCTCGCCCACGCGGTCATCGAACAGGCGCTGCAGGAAGCGGTGCGGGCCGCTGTGGCGGGAGAAGGTCAGGATGGGCACCTGGGCCAGGTCGGCCAGGGTGAGCAGGTCGCCATGCAGGTCGAGCCGCGTGGCGCCGACCCAGCGCATGGGCAGGTCGCACAGGGCCAGGTTCTGCACGTTGGCCCCGATGACCGGGTCGGTGCTGAGGATGAGGTCGAGGTTGCCGCGGCTGAACTGCTCGATGAGCCGGATCGTCGTGTCGCCGGCGAGTTCCACCTCCAGCTGCGGGTAGGTACGGTGCAGCCTCGCCATCAGCTCGGGAAACCAGGCATGGATGATGGTCTCGATGACGCCCACGCGCACCACGCCCGCCACGCGGGTGGGGTCCTTCACGCTGTCGAGCATGTCGTGCAGGGTGCGCATCAGGCGCTCGGCATACACCAGGGCCTTGGCGCCCTCGGAGGTCAGCGCCACCTCGCGGTCGCCGCGGTCGAACAGGCGCACGCCGAGCTCCTGCTCCAGCGTGGCGATGCGGCTGGAGACGGCGGCCTGCGTGGTGTGCAGCTTCTCGGCCGTGAGGCGGAAGTTGCGCAGCCGCGCCAGCCACACGAAGGTCTCGACGAAGCGCATGTTCATCGCATCGCCTCCTTCAGCCCCGGAAGGCGCAGCGGCCGTCCGGGGCGCTGCGCCATGTGCCGGGCAGGCATGACGGCGGCGCGCTCGGGGGCGGCGCGCTCACGGGCGCAAGGCAGGGGCACGGCGGCGGTCTTGTGCAAGGCTTCGGCACGCGGCTCCGGGGCCGGACGCAGGCGCGCCGGGGCGGCGCATTCCGGCGATGGTATCGCGCGGACAGTCGGCCTCCGGGGGCGCCAGCACCGGGCTGGCCACCGGGCCAGACGGGCCTGCCGGGCCGGCGGTCGTGACCCACGGCGAGTGTCATCTTTGCTTGACAACCCAATTTGTCCTTCTAGACTGACATTCGCAGCGGCCATCGTTGCAGGAGATCGATGCGATGCGGGAACTCGGCTTCACAGGCGTCTGGCCCGTTGCCCGGGTGCTGGCGCTCGTCACGGTGCTGATCGCGAGCGGCTGCGAGCGGCCGCCCGTCGACTCGGTTCAGCGCGGGCACCGCGGAACCGGCATTGTGCAGGTCTACAACCCCCGCGCGCTGGAGGCCGCGGCCGGTCTGAATGCCGCACCCGAGGTGGCCCCGCCGGCACGTCTGCGCGCCAACGCGCCGCAGGCCGGCAACGTCTACCAGAACGTGCAGGTGCTGGGGCACCTGTCGATCGCGGAGTTCGCGCGCACGATGGATGCCATGTCGCAGTGGGTGTCGCCCAACGAAGGCAGCTGCAACTACTGCCACGTGGAAGGCAACCTCGCGGACGACTCGAAGTACACGAAGAAGGTCGCGCGTCGCATGCTGCAGATGACGCAGGCGCTCAACACGGAGTGGAAGGCCCACGTGGGCAAGACGGGCGTGACCTGCTACACCTGCCACCGTGGGCAGGCCCTGCCGGCCGAACGGTGGTTCAACCGACCGCCACAGGACCTTCGCGCCGACTTCATCGGCAACCGCAACGGCCAGAACGCGCCGGAGCGCGTCGTGGGCCGCTCGTCGCTGCCGGGCGATCCGTTCGGCACCTACTTTCGCGGCCCGGACGCCGCGGCCCCGAGCATCCGCGTCTACGCGTCGAGCGCCTTGCCGACCGGGCCGGGCGCCGCGATCCAGGACGCCGAGGCCACCTACGGACTGATGATGCACATGTCGTCGGCGCTCGGCGTCAACTGCACCTATTGCCACAACAGCCGGTCGTTCGCCGACTGGGCGCAGAGCTCGCCGCAGCGCGTGACCGCGTGGCAAGGCATCCGCATGGTGCGGGACCTCAACGGCACCTACCTCGAGTCGCTGGCAGGCACCTTCCCCGAGATCCCTGCCGGGCGGCTGGGGCCGGGCAAGGACGTGGCCAAGGTGCAGTGCGCCACCTGCCATCGCGGCGCCTACAAGCCCTTGTACGGCGCCCGGACGGCCGAGCACTACCCGGCGCTGCTGCCGCCGCCGCCCGTGGCCGACGCGGCCTCGGCCGGGGGCTGACGACGCGCCTCAGCCCAGCTTGACGTAGGAACTGCACCAGCCAGTGCCGGACACCAGGCGGTCGGGCATCAGGTCGCACTCGGACCATGCGTCGCTGGCCTTGCCCAGCCAGGCCATGCAGTTGGTGCACTTCTCGCCGGCCTTGTATTTCGGGAAGCGCTTGGTGTCCACCTTCGTCGCGTCGTGCCGGTACCCCAGCGACGCGGCCTTGGGCTCGCTTTCCTCCACCCGCTTGAGGTTGGCGGCCTGGGCCAGGGGCGCCATGGCCGCGGCTGCGGCACAGCAGGCGGCGGAGCGAAGCATGAAGACACGGCGGGTGGGTTGGCTCATGGCGGGTTTCTCCAGGGTGGGCGGTGAGGGTTGACGGGCCGAGGGCGGTCAGGTCGCGGGCTCGGACTCCAGGCGGAACTGCTGGACGGCCCCGACCAGGTGGTCGGCCTGCTGGCGCAGGCTCTGGGCGGCGGCGGCAGCTTCCTCGACGAGGGCTGCGTTCTGCTGCGTCACCTGATCGAGCTGGATCACGGCGTCGCCGATCTGGTCGATGCCGCCGGCCTGTTGCTGGGTCGCGGCGCTGATCTCGCCGATCATGGCGTCCACGCGCTGGACCTTGTCCAGGATGCCCTGCATCGACGAGCGCGCGTCGCTGGCCAGGCGGGCACCGGACTCCACGGTGTCGACGCTCTCCGCGATCAGGGCCTTGATCTCCTTGGCGGCCGCAGCGCTGCGCTGGGCCAGCGCCCTCACCTCGCCGGCCACCACGGCAAAGCCGCGCCCCTGCTCGCCGGCCCGGGCGGCCTCGACAGCGGCATTCAGCGACAGGATGTTGGTCTGGAAGGCGATGCCGTCGATGACGGTCGTGATCTCGGCGATGCGGCGGCTCGAATCCCGGATGCGCTGCATCGAGTCCGCCACCTGTTGCACCGCCTCGCCGCCGGCATTGGCGGCGCCGCTGGCGCTGCGGGCCATGACGCTGGCCTGCTCCGCGACATCGGCGTATTGGCGCACCGTCGAGCGGATCTGCTCCATCGACGCCGCCGTCTGCTGCAGGCTGGCGGCCTGCTGCTCGGTGCGCCGGCTCAGGTCGGCGTTGCCGCTGGCGATCTCGTGCGTGCCCGTGGCAATGCCATCGCTGCCCTCGCGCACGGTGTGCACGATGCCCTGCAGGTTGGCCGTCATCGCCGCCAGCGCAGCCAGCAGCTCGCCGCACTCATCGCGGCGGTCGACGTCGATGGCCACCGTGAGGTCCTTGTCGGCCACCCGTCGGGCATGTGCCGTGGCCTGGCGAAGCGGCACGGTGATGGACCGCGTGACCATCCACGCCAGCAGCATGCCGACCACCAGTGCCCCCACGGTGAACACCGCCATCAGGGTGCGGGCCTGCTCGTAGTGGGCCTGTGCATCGGCAGCGTACTCGGCGCTCGTCTTGCCCTGCAACCCCGAGAGCGTCTGCAGCACGGTGATCCAGCGGGCCTGCCGTGGCCTGACCTTCTCCATCAGGAACGAGAAGGCCTCCTCGCCCTGGTTGGACAGCGCCATCTCGACGGCCTTGTCCATCAGGGCGGTGGTCATCTTCTCCGACCGCTTGATCGCCTCGAGCAGCGCGGTCTCGGCCTCCGACGGCTTGAACCGCTCCATCAGCGCGAGCAGTTCGCCTTCGGCGGCTGCATAGGCGGCGGCGGCATCCGCCAGCGCCTGCTGCTCCTGCTTGCGCAGTTCCGGGTCCTGCAGCATCGCCAGGTTGCGGATGGCGATGGAACGCTCGCTGACGGAATGAACCATGCGCGAGACCCTGGCCGCCTGCTCGAAGTTGCCTGCGGTGATGGTGGTCATGCGTGCGTTCATGTCGGCCATCCGCCAGGTGGCGAACGCGGCCATCACGGCCATCAGCACGAAGACGCCGGTGAAGGCCAGACCGAGCCGCAGCCCGATGCGCAGCCGCGACAGCAGCCGGGCGGGGAGATGGAACCAGACATGCCGAGTGTTCACGCAAGCCCTCTCGTTCGCAGGACCCGGCCATGACCGGAATGGTCGGGTATTCGGCGACCCGCAGGCGGACTTGAGAGGGCCTGTGCAGCGAAGATCAGCGGGGGTGCAGAACGCCCTTGACCCCGGTCAAGACGAGCCTCGTGAGGAGCGCACACGCTGGCGCGATCCTGACGCAGGACCAGATTGTGGGCACCCGGGATCGGAATGCCACCGTGCCGGAGGCTCTGCCTCGCGACCCGGTCCCTGTGTCACCGCGACGCGCAGCCACCGGGACATTCGCGGCATGCCGACGTCGGGCGGGGCCGCGTTCAATGACCTGTGCGGCCGCAGCGGACGGTCAGGTACTCACCGAGACTGCGGAGCGACCGTGGTCGTCTGGGTTGGAGTGGGACGACGTCGACGGTATTGACATCCCTGACGAGCGGCCCGATGACGGTGGATTCCGCCAGGCTGTCGGTATCGCGGCTTCGACGGCCTGGGCGCACCGAAGTCGCTGGGCCCTGGTCAGTGGTAGTCGTCTTCCAACTGGTGGCGCATGGCCAGCACCACCACGTTCGCGTCGTCCTCGATCTCGAACAACGCGACATAGCCCGATCGTCCGAACGGGACGATCAGTTCCCGCAAGAACGGGCTCTGCCCGGCCTTGCGGCATGTAAACGGCGACGTCTTCAGCGTCGCGAGTCCCGACCGCAACGCAGCGATGGCCTGTGTCGGCAGGCTGAGGTCACCGCAATCGCGGGACATCTCACGCTCCAGCAGGAAGTCAAAGAGCCGGTCCAGATCCGCCTCGGCTTGCCTGGTCAGGCGAATCTGGAACGTCACTTGCCCTTCTTGGCCAGGCGAGTACGCGCGGCGTCGAGCTTGCGCTGCAGGCCGTCGATGACCGCGTCGGCATCGGCGTAGTCACCCATGCGCCGAGCCTCGTCGCGCGAACGAAGTCCGCGCGCGACGAACTCCGCCTGCATTCGACGGCGTTCGACACTGGCGCGCACTGACGATTCGACGAACTGGGAGAGCGATTCGCCCTCAGCCAGCACCGCCTCGACCTCGGCGCGGAAGTCGGGCTCGACGCGGATCGACGGGATGGTGCTTGTCTTCACGTTGTTAGTGTATCGCAATTGCGCGACATCGAGAGTTCGTTCGAAACGACCGCGTTGCGAGCCGAGGTCGGCGTCAGGCGCCACGGGACTGTGCCCGCCTGCGGCCAGGAGCCGACCTTGGCCAAGGTCAGCTGACCGATGTCGGTGTCGCGGAACTGAAGTCCAGAGCATCGCGGCGCACCGGGCGACATCCGCGGTCTGGACAAGCGCTCAGGCCCTACCGAATGAATGCGACGCCTCGCACAGCCTCGTGGCGACGCGTATCGCGCGGTGAAGGCCTCGACGCTCGTTGACGGTGCATGCGCATCATCAACAGGAAATCACACCCTGTTGATCGATAGCAAGTTCTTCTTGCGACCCGTCACTCCCACTCGATCGTCGCCGGCGGCTTGCTGCTCACGTCGTAGGTCACGCGGTTGATGCCGCGCACCTCGTTGATGATGCGGCCGGACACCTTCTTCAGCAGGCCGTACGGCAGTTCGGCCCAGTCGGCGGTCATGAAGTCGCTGGTCTGCACGGCGCGAAGCGCCACCACGTAGTCGTAGGTGCGGCCGTCGCCCATCACGCCCACGCTCTTCACGGGCAGGAAGACACCGAAGGCCTGGCTGGTGAGGTCGTACCAGCTCTTGCCGGTGGCCTCGTCCTTCCAGGCGCGCAGTTCGTCGATGAAGATGGCGTCGGCGCGGCGCAGCAGGTCGGCGTACTCGCGCCGCACCTCGCCCAGGATGCGCACGCCCAGCCCCGGGCCGGGGAAGGGGTGGCGGTAGACCATCTCGTGCGGCAGGCCCAGCGCCACGCCGAGCTCGCGCACCTCGTCCTTGAACAGGTCGCGCAGCGGCTCCAGCAGCTTCAGGCCCAGCGTCTCCGGCAGCCCGCCTACATTGTGGTGGCTCTTGATGGTGACGGCCTTCTTGGTCTTGGCGCCACCGGATTCGATGACGTCCGGGTAGATCGTGCCCTGGGCCAGCCACCGGGCCCGGGAGAGCTTCTTCGCCTCGCGCTGGAAGACCTCGACGAACTCCCGACCGATGATCTTGCGCTTGGCCTCGGGGTCGGCCACGCCCTTCAGGTGCCCCAGGAACTGCTCGCTCGCGTCCACGTGCACCACCTTGGCATGCAGGCGGCCGGCGAACATGTCCATCACCATCCGGCCTTCGTCCAGGCGCAGCAGGCCGTGGTCGACGAACACGCAGGTGAGCTGGTCGCCGATGGCACGGTGGATCAGGGCGGCGGCCACGCTGGAGTCCACGCCGCCGGACAGGCCGAGGATGACCTCCTCGTCGCCCACCTGGGCGCGGATGGCCTCCACCGCCTCGGCGATGTGGTCACGCATCACCCAATCGGGCTTCGCACCGGCAATCTGCAGCACGAAGCGCTCCAGCATCGCCCGGCCCTGCGCCGTGTGCGTGACCTCCGGGTGGAACTGCAGGCCGTAGTAGCCGCGGGCCTCGTCGGCCATTCCGGCGATGGGGCAGCTCGGCGTGCTGGCCATGAGCTTGAAGCCCGGGGGCAGCGCGGTGACCTTGTCGCCGTGGCTCATCCACACCTTCAGCATGCCGTGGCCCTCGGCGGTGCGGAAGTCCTCGATGCCGTCGAGCAGCCGGGTGTGGCCGCGGGCACGCACCTCGGCATAGCCGAACTCGCGGTGGTCGCTCCACTCGACGGCGCCGCCGAGCTGGGCCGCCATGGTCTGCATGCCGTAGCAGATGCCCAGCACCGGCACGCCGAGGTCCCACACCGCCTGCGGGGCGCGCAGCTGCTGGTCCTCGTAGGTGCTGGCGTGGCTGCCGCTGAGGATGATGCCCCGTGGCGCGAACGCGCGGATGAAGTCGTCGGTGACGTCGTTGGGGTGGATCTCGCAGTAGACGTGCGCCTCGCGCACCCGGCGCGCGATGAGCTGCGTGACCTGGGAGCCGAAGTCGAGGATGAGGATCTTGTCGTGCATGGTCACCGGTGGGGTGCGGGGTGGGGGTGGGCGGCTGCGGGCAGGCCGCGCTGGCGCTGGAAGTGCCGCAGTGCCACCACGGCGGCCGTGCCCTGCAGCAGGGCGCAGAAGAAGAAGGGCAGGCCGATGCGCATGTCGCCCTGCGGCAGCTCGGCCACCAGGCCCAGCAGCGCGGCGGCGATGACCGGGGCGGCCACGCCCATCAGGCTGTTGAGCGAGGCCACCGCACCCATGGTGCGGCCCTGCTCGCGCTCGTCGGCGGCGCCCGAGACCAGGCTCTGCACCGCGATGATGGCCGTGAAGCCGAACAGGTTCAGCGCGATGACGACGAACATCACCCACGGCACCGTGGCCAGGCCCCAGCCCAGGTAGGCCAGCATGGACGACAGCAGGCCCACGGTGGCCAGCTGCTGCGGCGTGAACCGGCGCAGCATGCGCTTCATCAGGCCGCCCTGCACCACCGCCATGGCCACGCCCACGGCAAACAGCGACCAGCCGTTCTCCTTCGGGCCCCAGCCGAACTTGTAGGTGTTGTGCAGCACCCAGCTCATGTGCAGCGTGAACTGCGCCAGCCCCGTCAGGCCGATCACCCACACCAGCGGGCCGACGCCCGGCAGGGCCCGCAGCGCGCGAAAGGCACCCACCGGGTTGGCGCGCGCCCAGCGGAAGGGCTCTCGCCGCTCGCGCGGCAGCGACTCCGGCAGCACGAACACGCCGTAGGCGGTGTTCAGCAGGGCCAGCACGCCGGCCACGACGAAGGGCAGCTGCAGGTTCACCGACCCGAGCAGCCCGCCCAGCACCGGGCCCAGCGTGTAGCCGATGCCCAGCATGGCCCCGAGGAGCCCGAAGCGGCGCGCACGCTGCTCGCCCGCGGGGGTGATGTCGGCCACGTAGGCCTGCGCCACGGCGGCGTTGGCCTGCATGGCGCCGCTGAAGAAGCGGGCCGCCACCAGCACCCACAGCGCGGTGGCCGCGGCGGTGGCGAAGAAGCCCAGCGTCAGGGCGCCGAAACCCAGCAGCAGCACGGGCCGGCGGCCGAAACGGTCGGACAGCGCGCCGAGCACCGGCGCGCCCAGGAAACTGGCCACACCGAAGGCGAAGGACACCGCGCCGTAGGCCAGCGCCTGCTCCGACGGGCTGGCGGTGAAGCTGCCCACCAGTGCCGGCAGCACTGGGATCATCAGCCCGATGGCGATGACGTCGATCAGCACCGCCACCAGGATGAACGGCATCCCGGCGGCGCGCCGACCGTCGGCCCCGCGTGCAGCGTCTGTCACGGCCGGCTCACCCGCGGCCTTCACTCGGCGCGGTAATTCGGCGCTTCCTTGGTGATCTGCACGTCGTGCACGTGGCTCTCGCGGATGCCGGCGGTGGTGATGCGCACGAACTCGGCGCGGTCCTTCATCTCGTCGATGGTGGCGCAGCCGCAGTAGCCCATCGCGGCGCGCAGGCCGCCGGCCATCTGGTGCACGATGGCGATCAGCGAGCCCTTGTAGGGCACCCGGCCCTCGATGCCCTCGGGCACCAGCTTGTCGGCGTTCGGGTTCGTGGTCTCGTCGTTTTCCTGGAAGTAGCGGTCCGCGGAACCGGCCTTCATGGCGCCGATGGAGCCCATGCCGCGGTAGCTCTTGTAGCTGCGGCCCTGGAACAGGATCACCTCGCCCGGCGCTTCCTCGGTGCCGGCGAACATGCCGCCCATCATCACCGTGCTGGCGCCGGCGGCGATGGCCTTGGCGATGTCGCCGGAGTAGCGGATGCCGCCGTCGGCGATCAGCGGCACGCCGCTGCCCTTGAGCGCGGTGGCCACGTTGTCGATGGCGGTGATCTGCGGCACGCCGACACCGGCGATGATGCGCGTGGTGCAGATCGAGCCCGGGCCGATGCCGACCTTGACCGCGTCGGCACCCGCTTCGCACAGGGCCAGTGCCGCGGCGCCGGTGGCGATGTTGCCGCCGATCACGTCCACCTGCGGGTAATGGCGCTTGATCCAGCGCACGCGCTCGATGACGCCGGCGCTGTGGCCGTGCGCGGTGTCCACGACGATGGCGTCCACCCCGGCCTTGACCAGCAGCTCCACGCGCTCCTCGGTGCCCTCTCCCACACCCACCGCCGCGCCCACGCGCAGCTTGCCTTGCGCATCGCGCGCGGCATTCGGGAAACTGGTCTGCTTGGTGATGTCCTTGACCGTCATCAGCCCGCGCAGTTCGAAGGCGTCGTTGACCACCAGCACCCGCTCCAGGCGGTGCTGGTGCATCAGCGCCTTGCCTTCGGCCAGGGACGCGCCTTCGGACACCGTGACCAGCCGTTCGCGCGGCGTCATCACCTCGCGCACCGGGGCGTCCAGGCGGGTCTCGAAGCGCAGGTCGCGGTTGGTGACGATGCCCACCACGCGGCCGGCCTCCACCACCGGGAAGCCGGAGAACCCGTGCTGCTCCTGCAGCGCCATGACCTCGCGCACCGACTGCTCGGGGCGCACGGTGATGGGGTCGCGCAGCACGCCGGACTCGTAGCGCTTGACGCGCGCCACCTCGGCCGCCTGCTGCCGCGGCGGCAGGTTCTTGTGCACGATGCCGATGCCGCCTTCCTGGGCAATGGCGATCGCCAGGCGGGCCTCGGTGACGGTGTCCATCGCCGCCGACACCAGCGGCAGGTTCAGCGCGATGTTGCGCGAGAGGCGGGTGGCAAGGGAGGTGTCGCGCGGCAACACCTGGGAAAACGCCGGCACCAACAACACGTCGTCGAAGGTGAGCGCTTGGCCGAGAAGGCGCATGGGAAGGCTCCAGACGCAAAGCGCGATTATACGGACCGTTACCACGCCCGCCGCCGGCCGTGACGGATTGCACGGCACCGTGGGGCAGCCGCTGCCCTACACTGATCGCATGCCGCTGCACCGCCTCGCCCTCGCCTGTCTGCTGTGCGCCGTCGCGCTCGTCACGCTGGCCGGGCCGGCGGCCGCGCAGTGGAAATGGAAGGACGCCAGCGGGCGCATCACCGTGAGCGACCTGCCGCCGCCGCGCGACGTGCCGCCGCAGAACATCCTGCAGCGCCCGGCCCCGCCGGTGGCCCGCGCGCCCGAGCCGGCCGCCTCCGCAGCCTCGGCGGCGGTGCCGCCGGCGCCCCCCGTGGACCGCGAGCTTCAGGCCCGCCGCGATGCCGCGGCCCGCGAACAGGCTGCGCGCGAGCAGGCCGACGCGGCCCGCGTGGCAGAGCAGCGCGCCCAGAACTGCCGCAACGCGCGCGCGCACCTGACGGCGCTGGAATCCGGGCAGCGCATCGCCCGCTTCAACGAGAAGGGCGAGCGCGAGATCCTGGGCGACGCCCAGCGTGCCGCCGAGGCCCGGCGCGCACGCGACGTGATCGCCTCCGACTGCCGCTGAGCCGCCCGGCGGCGCCCGGCTCAGGTGTCCGAGCGCCCCGGCGCGCGCCGCCGGTAGCGCAGACGGCGGGCCTCCTTGGGGTCCACCGTCAGCGGGCGGTAGAGCTGCACCTGGTCACCGTCGCGCAGCGGCTGGTCCAGGCTGCAGGCCTTGAACCACACGCCCGCGTCCACCGCGTCGATGTCCAGGCCGTGGCGCTGCAGCAGGCCGCTGCGCAGCAGCGCGGCGCGCACGGTGCAGCCGGGCTCCAGCCACAGCGTGCTCAGGTCAGCCTGGCCCGGGGCCGCGCAGTAGACGACCTCAACGCGGACCATGCACCTGCTCCGCGCGCTTGACGAAGCTGTCGACGAAGGTGTTGGCCACGCGGTCGAACACCGGGCTGACCACGGCCTCCAGCGCCACGCTGGCAAACGCGTAGCGCAGGTCGAACTCGATCTTGCAGGCCTGGGCCTCGCTGCCCGGGCGGCCCAGCGGGTGGAACAGCCAGGTGCCGTCGAGCAGCGAGAACGGGCCGTCGACCAGCTGCACCACCACCGAGCGTGCCGGCACGTGCACGTTGCGGGTGGTGAACGCGTGGCGCACCCCCATGTAGTGCAGGCCGATGCGCGCGGTCATGCCGTCGCCGTGCTGCTCCAGCACCTCGGCGCGGTCGCACCACGGCAGGAAGGCCGGGTACTGGTCGACCCCCGTCACCAGGTCGTACATCTCCTGCGGCGTGTACCAGAGCAGGACCGACTTCTTCACGTGCTTCACAATGGTGGATTCTAGGTTTGCACCGCCCATGCCCCCGATTGCCGAGAACCGACGCGCCCGCCACGAGTACCACATCGACGAGAAGTTCGAGGCGGGCATCGTGCTGCAGGGCTGGGAGGTCAAGGCCATCCGCGCCGGGCAGGTGCAGCTGACCGACGGCTACGTGGTCATCCGCGACGGCGAGCTCTACCTGATCGGGCTGCGCATCAACGCGCTGCGCACCGCCTCCACCCATGTGCTGCCCGAACCCGACCGCACCAAGAAGCTGCTGATGCACAAGGACGAGATCCGCCGCCTGGTGGGCAAGGTCGAGCAGAAGGGCTTCACGCTGGTGCCGCTGGACCTGCACTACAAGGGCGGCCGCGTGAAGGTGGAGGTGGCGCTGGCCAAGGGCAAGGCGCTGCACGACAAGCGCGAGAGCGAGCGCGAGAAGGACTGGCAGCGCGAGAAGGGCCGCCTGATGCGGGCCAAGATCTCGTCCAAGCCCCGCGGCTGAACGCGCCCGGCCGGCGCGCGCCTTCAGGCGCGCCCGGGCCGCAGGCGCTGTGCGTGACGCGCCAGCGGCGCTTCCACGACGCGGTGGAACAGCCCCGCGACCGCCAGGCTCGCCGCCCAGGCGGCCACCACACCGACGGCCTGCACCGCCGGCTGGTGGGGCAGCCAGCGCTCGAAACCGGCGTTGACGACCAGGCCCACCGGGTAGTGCACGAGGAACAGCGCGTAGCTGGTGCGCGAGAGCCAGCGCACGATGGCCGGCGCCACGGCCGGCGTCCGCGCGGGCCACGCCAGCTGCAGCCACAGCCCCGCCGCCACCGCCAGCGCGAGTGCGAGCCGGATGCGGTGGTCCAGCGCCAGCGCCGCCAGCACCAGCAGCGCCACCGCCAGCAGCCGCCAGGGCCGGCCCTGCCACCAGTGCAGCAGCGCGCCCAGCCCGTAGCTGGCCAGGAAGTACGGCGCGACGACGTCCCACGACGACCAGCGGTTCACCCACAGCGCCGACACCGCCACGCCGGCGAACAGCAGCCACGGTGCCAGCGGCTCGCGGCCGGGACGGTGGCGGTCCAGGCGGGCGCCAGCCACCAGCAGCAGCGCCAGCACGCCATACAGCTGCAGGTCGATGGACAGGTACCACAGCCCGGCCGAGAGCGACTCGAGGCCCAGCAGGTCCTGCAGCAGCAGCAGCTGGGCCAGCACCTGGCCCGCGCCCGGTGCCGCCGGCGTGGCCGGGTGCGTCATCCAGGCCCGGGCCAGCGCAGCCGCCGCCACCGCCAGCAGCAGCACCGGCACCAGCGGCAGAACGAGGCGCAGGTAGCGCCGCCAGAGCACAGCCCACAGGCCCTGCCCGTCGGGCCAGTGCCCGGCCGGGGCGAGCGATCGTGCGGCAAAGTAGCCGCCGAGCACCAGGAACACCTGCACCGCGTAGCGCCCGTGCTCGGCCAGCGCGGCGAACAGCGCCGGCGCCAGCGGCCAGGCATGGTCGGCCATGGGCCCGTAGAGGGCCAGGTGGTGCAGCACGATCAGCTGTGCCGCCAGGGCCTTGAGCACGTCGGCCCCGGGCAGGGCCGGGCCACCCGCCGTGGCCGGCGCGACCGGGCCGGTCACGCCAGGGCCGTCAGCGCCTGTGTCAGGTCGGCGCGCAGCGCCGCCTCGTCCTCCAGCCCGACCGAGAAGCGCACCAGCGTGCCAGCATGGGGCACCGGGTCGCGCATCGCGCGCAGGTCGTAGGGCACGACCAGGCTCACCGGCCCGCCCCAGGAGTAGCCCAGGCGGAACAGGCGCAGGGCGTCGCAGAAGGCATCCACCTGCGCCGCGCTGAAGCGGGGGTGGAACACCACCGAGAACAGGCCGGCCGCGGCGCTGCACAGGCTGCGCCAGTGGGCATGACCGGGCGAGCCCTCGAGCGCCGGGTGCAGCACGCGGGCCACCTCCGGGCGCTGCTGCAGCCAGGCGGCCAGCCCGCGGGCGGTGCGGTCGTGGGCGTGGTAGCGCAGCGCCACGCTGGGCAGCGAGCGCAGCACCGCCTCCGCGTCGTTGGCGGCCACGCCCAGGCCCAGGCGCATGTGGGCGAGCTTGATCTTCAGGTGCAGCGCCTCGTCGCGCGTGGTCACCGCACCCATCAGCACGTCGCCACCGCCGGACGGGAACTTGGTCAGCGCCTGCATCACGATGTCGCAGCCGAGACCATCGCCGAGGTCGAAGCCGTCGAAGGCAATGCCGGCGCCCCAGGTGTTGTCCAGCGCCGTGACCACGCCGCGGGCGCGCGCCGCGCGCACCAGGCCGCGCAGGTCGGGGAACTCCATGGTTACCGAGCCCGGCGCCTCCAGCCAGACCAGCCGGGTGGCCGGGCCGATCAGGGCGGCGAAGCCTTCGGCGTCCTGGGGGTCGTACAGGCGGTGGCCGATGCCCCAGGCCGCGAGCTGCTGCGCCGCGAAGTCGCGGCCCGGGCCGTAGGCATTGGCCGGCAGCAGCACCTCGTCGCCCTGCTTCAGCAGCGCCATGTCGACCAGCGCGATGGCCGAGAGCCCGCTGGGCGCCAGCACGCACTGCAGGCCGTGCTCCAGCGCGGCGATGCGCTCCTCCAGCAGGAAGGTGGTGGGCGTGCCGTGCAGGCCGTAGGTGTAGCCGTGCTTGTGCCGCCAGTCGCGCGCGCGCATCGTGGCCACGTCGGGGAAAATCACCGTCGAGGCCTTGAACACGCCGGGCTGCGGCGCCTCGAAACCCTCCGGCGGGCGGTAGGGGTGGTGGATCAGCGCGGTGGGGTCGTGTGCGGCCACGGTGGGTGTCCTGGGCGGGTGTGCGGGGGGTGCGTTCGCGCGGGCGCCCGCGGCGTCAGAGGGGCTGCGCGACGAGGTCGTGGCCCTCGGCCGCGACGATGCGGGCACGCGTGAACTCGCCCACCTTGAGCGTCTTGGAGGCCTTCAGCGGCGGCAGCAGGCGAACGCTGCCGTCGATCTCCGGGGCATCGGCGTAGCTGCGGCCCACGCCGCCGCGGCGGCCCAGCGCCGGCGCGCTGTCCACCAGCACCTGCATCTCGGCACCGATACGCTCGCGCAGCTTGGCCGCCGAGACCTCCTCGGCCACGGCCATGAAGCGCGCACGGCGCGCCTCGCGCTCCTCGGCCGGCAGCGCGCCGGGCAGCTCGTTGGCCGTGGCGCCCTCCACCGGCGAGTAGGCGAAGCAGCCGGCGCGGTCGATGCGGGCCTCGCGCACGAAGTCCAGCAGGGCCTCGAACTCGGCCTCGGTCTCGCCGGGGAAGCCGGCGATGAAGGTGGAGCGCACCACGATCTGCGGGCAGGCCTCGCGCCAGCGCTGCAGGCGCTCGAGGTTGCGCTCGCCGCTGGCCGGGCGCTTCATGCGGCGCAGCACGTCGGGGTGCGCGTGCTGGAAGGGCACGTCCAGGTACGGCAGGATGCGGCCCTGCGCCATCAGCGGCAGGATGTCGTCCACGTGCGGGTATGGGTACACATAGTGCAGCCGCACCCAGGCGCCATGGGCCTCGGCCAGGTCGCCGAGCTTCTCGCACAGGTCCAGCAGGCGTGTCTTCACCGGCTTGCCGTCCCAGAAGCCGGTGCGGTACTTCAGGTCCACGCCGTAGGCCGAGGTGTCCTGGCTGACGACCAGCAGCTCCTTCACCCCCGATTCGAACAGCGCACGCGCCTCGCCCAGCACATCGCCCACCGGGCGCGAGACCAGGTCGCCACGCATGCTCGGGATGATGCAGAAGGTGCAGCGGTGGTTGCAGCCTTCGCTGATCTTCAGGTAGGCGTAGTGCTTCGGCGTGAGCTTGATGCCGGCGGCGGGCACCAGGTCGACGAAGGGGTCGTGCGGCTTGGGCACGTGGCGGTGCACCGCATCCATGACCTCCTGCGTGGCGTGCGGGCCGGTGACCGCCAGCACCTTGGGGTGCACCTGCTGCACCAGCGTGCCGCCGCCCTCCCCCGCCTTGGCGCCCAGGCAGCCGGTCACGATGACCTTGCCGTTGGCCGCCAGCGCCTCGCCGATGGTGTCCAGGCTCTCCTGCACCGCGGCATCGATGAAGCCGCAGGTGTTGACGATGACGAGATCGGCACCCTCGTAGGTCTTGCTGGTGCGGTAGCCCTCGGCGGCGAGCTGGGTCAGGATGAGCTCGGAATCGGTCAGCGCCTTGGGGCAGCCGAGCGAGACGAAGCCGACGGTGGGCGCGGAGTCTTGCATCCGGGCATTTTCGCTCAGCGCGCGGCGGCGTCAGCGCTTGGGCGGAAAGCCGGGAAACACGCTGCCGGCCTGCGCCATTTGCTCCTGCATCTTGTCGAACATCGCGCGCGACTGCTCGAGGTAGCTGCCCATCAGGTTCTGCACCAGCGGCGCCTGCCCGGTGACCAGCTGCTGCTGCATCTCGGCGAAGGCCTGCAGGTTGCGCTCGAGCATGCTGCCCATCGCGCCCTGCATCGTGTGCCCGTAGAAGCGGATGATGTTGGCCAGCATCGAGGTGCTGAACATGGGCACGCCGCCGGACTCCTCCTCGAGGATGATCTGCAGCAGGATGCTGCGCGTCAGGTCCTCGGCGGTCTTGGCGTCCCGGACCTCGAAGGCCTCGCCGGCCAGCACCATGCGCTTGACGTCGGCCAGCGTGATGTAGCTGCTGCTGCGGGTGTCGTAGAGGCGCCGGTTGGGGTACTTCTTGAGCACGCGCGGCCCCTGTGCGGCCGCCTCGTCGGGCTTGGACGAAGCGTGGCGAGGGGACGGCATGCGGGGAACTCCTGCGGGCGAGGGAAGCGGCCGATTCTAGAAGCGGGCGTCCGAGGTCCCGTGGGGGGTTTCCCCCTGCGGATCGGCCAGATAGGCATCGATCGCGTCGGTGTACGGGCCTGGGTGCCCCAGGGCGTCGTTGAGGTCGAGGTGCCCCATGGGCACCGGCAGCACGCGCACCAGGCCGCCGAGCGCCTGCGCACGGTGCGCGAAGGAATCGGCGGCGGCGCGGGCGTCATCGCGTGCGTCGCCGTGCACCAGCAGCACCGGTGTGACGGGTGGACCCTGCAGTTGTCGCGTGGCCGACGCGGCGGCCCAGAACCGGGGGTCGCTGCCGAACACCGGGTCGTAGAACGGATAGTGGGGCCGCCGCATGACCTCGACCATGTCCAGCGCCGCGGTGTCGATGACGACGGTGGCTCGCCAGGGGCGCACGCCAGCGGCCGCCGCGCGCCCTGGCGAGGCCGCGAGCAGCGCGGCGAGCTGCGCGCCCGCGGAGTGGCCGAGGAGCACGATGCGGTCGGCATCCAGCCCCAGCCCGCTCCCCTCGCGCTGCAGCCAGGCCAGGGCACGGGCCACGTCGTCGCACTGCGCGAGCACATCCACCTCGGGCCACAGCCGGTAGTTCATGGCCGCGAAGGCCCAGCCCCGCGGCGCCCAGTGCGCCACCTTGGTCTCCACGAAACGCGGGAGCGCCTTGTCGCCGCGGCGCCAGCCCCCGCCGTGGACGAACAGCAGCACCGGCCACGGGCCAGACGCAGCGCCGTCGGGCCGGTAAAGGTCGAGCACCTGCCGCGCGTGCGGGCCGTAGGGCCGGTCACGCAGCAGGCGCACGCCGGCGGGCAACGTCGGCTCGGCACCACTCCAGCCGGCCCCGGGCGCACCCGGCCCGCGGCGCCATGCGCGTCGAAACCCGCCGAAGGGACCGCCGCCGATCACGGCCGGCGGCCGAGGAACACCTCGCAGCCTCCGCGGGGGTTGAACACGTAGCGGTCGCCGTCGAGCGGCATCAGGTTCGGCCCCCAGGGGTTGGCCGTGCCGGCGAACAGGCCATACGGGGTGGACTCCAGCGTGCGCAGGCCCATGTTGTGGGGGTTGCCCAGTCCGTTGTTGGACACCGGCACCCAGTTCTCGCCGTCATGGCTGCGGTACATGTCGAAGCCCGTGGTGTTCTCGAACATCGCCTTGGGCGTGACATAGGCCATGAGGTTGGCAAAGGCGCCGGGCCAGCGGCTGTGCTTGACATAGCCCAGCCAGCCGCTCCATTCGAAGGTGCCGATGTAGAGCCAGCCCTCGTGCTCGCACATGCGCCAGAAGTAGCCGTTGAAGAAGGTGTCGAAGCCCGCCCGACGGCCCGACAGCGGCTCCTTGCGGCCATCCGGCGTGTCGCGCGGGTCGCCGACGATCAGGTCCCAGCGCCCATCCTCGTGAACGCGGATCAGCTCCGCCGGCGCCGGGCCGATGTTGTTGAGCTTGTCGATGCCGCCGCCCTGGATGCCGGTGCCGATGTACAGCGCGTTCTTGAACACGCACATGCTCAGCACGCCCTGGTTCTCCTTGCCGCGCCAGGCGCCGCGCTCCAGCACCTTCTCCCATTCGTAGGGCGCCTCGCCCTCGCAGCGGCTGCGCCAGAGCTGGAAGCCGCTGTGGTTCAGCGTGCCGGCATAGAGGTAGTCGCCCCACCCGCACAGCTCGTGGATGGACTTGTTGCTCAGGTCGCCGAAGGCGAAGTCGCAGACGGGTTCCCACTGCCCGGCCTGGGGCTCCCGGCTCTCGTAGATCACGACGTGCCCGGAGATGTTCTGGTTGCCACCGCGCGAACCCGCCGGCGTGGTGTAGAGCCGCCCCTTGAACGACACGAGCGAGCGGATGGTGGTGACCTGCAGGCCGACGAGACCGGGCTCGCAGGTGGTCTCGAACCGGCGGCCGTCGTCGCTGCGCAGCACGATGGGGCCGGGCCCCCGGGCCGGAGACCAGGTGCAGGCGTAGAGCACCGGGTCGCGGCCGGCGGCCTCGCGGTGCGTGGTCATGGCCCGGTAGCTCACCTCGCGCGGAATCAGGCCCCCGCCCGTCCCTTCGATCATCGGCGACTTGAACGCGCGCTCCCAGACGTCCAGCCGCGGGTCGTAGGCCCAGATCTCGGCGCAGAGGTCGAGCTCGAACGGGTCGACCGGCCCCTCCACCGGCCAGACATCCAGGCCGAGCGAGCCGGCCTGTCGCTTGCGCATGAGCGAAAACGCGCCGCGGATCGTGCTCACGTACAGGCGGCCGTTCCACCACACCATGGAGTGCGCGTAGGAGTTGTGCCCGTCGCCGAAGCCGCCGTAGGCGATGAGCTTGAAGTGCTCCTTGTTCAGGCCCGGATGCATGCCGAGCCGGTTCACGTGAGGCATCAGGTGATGACTTCCGACAGGAAGCTGGCGAGGTGATGGGCCGCAGCCTCCCGGCTGGCGAACGGCCCCACGCGCTCCTGGCTGCGGGTGGTGAAGTACCAGCCCTCGCCAGCCTGGAACACACGGTCGCTGCGGAACCAGCCGCGACTGGGCTCGCCGGCGCGAGGCCGGCGATGCGAGTGGTCGAACTCGCCGTCCCAGAACCGGATGCAGTCGGCCAGCACCTCGGCAGGACGCACGGTGGGAAAGAAATGCCCGGCATCACGCACGCGCCGGAAGGTGGCGTGGGGCCAGATGTCCAGCAACTCGGCCCCCGACAGCCGGGCCGGCGAGTTGTCGCCGTACATCGCGATGATCGGGAACCGGAGCTCGCGCAGCCGCTCGAGGGCCAGGCCGTCGTCGCAGGTCATCTCGCGTTCGGCCGACGTGGTCTTCATGAGCTTGACGAACTCGCCGGCCGTGCGACGGCCGGTGCGCCCCAGCAGCGGGCTGACGAGCTCGCCCAGTTCCCGCGGGATCTCGAAGCCGTTGATCTGCCACTCGGCCACCCGCATCAGCAGGCGCGGGCCGAAATACGGGTCCTGGGCGTCGAGGCCCAGCCCGTACATGTCCAGCACCGGCTGCACGCGCTTGCCGAACTCCCACTCGGCGCGGGCATGGATGCGGCGGCCCGCCGAGAAGTGCGAGTCCGCGAGCACGAGGCTGTGCACGCGGTCGGGCTGGGCGCAGGCGAAGTTCAGGGACACGACGCCGCCGAAGCTGTGCGCCAGCAGGTGGGCCTTGCGGATGCCCAGGTGGTCCATCAGGGCGGCGAGGTCGTCACCCAGGGTGGCCGGGGTGTAGCCGCTGTCGGGCATGGCCGACCGGCCGTGGCCACGCAGGTCGTACAGCGTGACGCGGAAGCGCTGTGACAACGGCACGGCGTACTTGAAGTACCAGAACGCCATGTTGGTGGCCAGGCCGTGGACCATGACCAGGTCCTCGCGGGGCACACCGTCGTCCTCCTGCAGCTGCAGGATGTTGAGGTCGACGCCGTTGACGTGCACGAGCGGCATGGCCTATTCCACGTACCCCAGCATCTGCAGCTGTTCCAGGATCTGCTGCTTCTCGTCGTCGTCCATCGCCTCGGTGGTGCCGGCATTGCTGCTCTGCGTGGCCGCGCCGATGCGGATCGGATGGGCAGCGCGGTGCTCGGCCGTGAACATGTTGGGCGGCACCACGCCCTCGAAGTCGGAGGGCACTTCAAGGCCCAGGCTGTAGAGCAGGGTCGAGGCCACGTCGGTGATGTGGCGGCGGCCCAGCAGCTTGCCCTTCTCGATGCCCGGACCGTAGGCCATCATCACGCCCTCGGGGTGGTGCGTGCCGACGATGTAGTTGCGCTGCTGCACGATGGGCAGGATGTTGCGCACCGAAACGAAGCCGAAGTCGCGCAGCACGAGCTGCAGGTCGGGGGCGTCACCCATGGCGCTGCCGGGGAAGACATCCTCCCGCTTGTGGATCTCGGTGATGATGCGCTCGCCGGTCTCCGGATCCTTGAGCTCCTCGAGGTCGCGGATCAGCTGGTTGCGGAAGCGCTCGTAGTCCTGCGGCTCGATCCCGGTCTCGCCCGGGTTGCGCTTGACGCGGATGGTGATGCCATTGCAGCTGGGTGTGCGGCAGTAGGCGGTGGTCTTCGTCCAGTCGAGGTAGGCGAAATAGCTCTTGTTGACGTTGTGCCCGGCCTGTCCCTCGGGGATGGGCTTGAAGCCGACGTAGCCCTTCTCCGCGAGGAAGGCGTTGATGCGCACGATCTCGTGCGACGCGGTGAAGCCGTGGTCGGAGGCGAAGAACACCTGCACGTCGGGGCCGGCGGCCGTGACCAGGCGCTCGATGAAGCCGTCGAGCTGCGCGAAGTAGCTCAGCGACAGCGCACGCATCCGCAGGTGGAACTCGCCCATGCTGGCGTGGTCGACGGCGGGGTCCAGGTACTGCCACGCCTGGTGCTGCAGCTTGTCGACGCCGTCGAACAGCACCGCCATCAGGTCCGGCGACTCCTCGGACATCAGGTACTCGGCCACGCGGAACCACTGCATCTCGCGCGGCAGGTGGTAGCGCACCCATTCCTCGCGGTCGTGGTCGCTGAGTTCGTTGCCCGCCTGCTGCTCCTGGTCGAAGTCCCAGGCCAGCTCCTGCGCCTTGAAGCCGGGAATCTGCTTGAGCCTGTCGTACAGGTCGGCCGGATGGGTGTTGCGCCGCAGGTGCTTCCAGGGCACGAAGCCGGGCAGGATGAAGCCGTTGAGGTCCTGGGGCGGCGGCGCGGTGAACGGGAAGTTCAGCGCCGCCACACGCTTGCCCTGCCGGCTGGCGATCGACCAGATCGTCTCCACGCGGCAGTCGCGGGCGTCGTAGAGGGTCATGAAGACCTGGTCGCCACGCTCCTCGGCGCGCACGAAGTCGTACACGCCATGATGGCCCGGCCCGCGCCCGGTCATCAGCGACACCCAGGCCGGCGGGGTGAGCGGGTTGGGCGTGGACCGCAGCTTGGCCCGGCTGCCCTCGGCAAAGATGCGGCCCATGAAGGGCATCACGGCGGGCTGGTCGCCCTGAGGCTTGACGAGCTCGTTCAGCACCGTGAACGTCGCCCCGTCCAGGCCGATGAAAAGCGTACGTACGGTCATGTTCTCGACTCCTCGTTCCAGATCAATGCATCCGCGCCGGCAAGCTCTCCGGCCAGCGCCACCACCTGCCCCTCGGCGGGAATCCAGTTCACGCCGACCTCCCGCCCCTCGTGCACCACCACCGCGGCCGTGAAGGCTGCGTCCAGCGGCCGCACACGCCAGTCCCAGGGCCGGCCCTGCAGGCCGCTGCCCAGCGCCTTGGCCGCCGCCTCCTTGGCGCACCACAGCTGCAGCTGCCGCAGTTCCAGCGCCTGCCCATGCAAGCCCTGGACCAGGGCCTGCTCCTCGGGGGCCAGGGCCTGCGACAGCAGCGCCGGGTCCTTCAGGCGACCCGGCTCCTCCATGTCCACCCCGAGTGGCTGGCCTGCCGGCCCCACGGCCGCGACGCAGCGGCGCGCATTGTGCGACAGCGACACCGCGGGCGCCGCGCACAAAGTCCCGGTCCAGGCCCCGTGCACGAATGGCGCGCCCAGCGCGTCGTGGCCGACGACGATGTCGCTCGGGTAGAGCAGGTGCCCGGTGCGTGCGTGGATCCAGGCGCGCACGGCCTCCTTGATGGCGGCACGGCCGAACAGCCACTCGCGCCGCCGGCGCAGCGTCCCGGTCTGGGCCTTCCAGGCCTCGCGCTCCGAGGCATCGAGCACCGCATGCGCCAGGATGCGCAGGCAGATCGCGCCGGACTGGGCGAGGAACTCCTCGCTCATCATCGGCACGTCCCAGAGCAGCAGGTCACCGGCCTCCAGCATGGGCCCGCCAAACCAGCCTTGCTGCGGGTCGGTGCGCACCTCGTGATAGGCGGTGGGCACGCGGAAGAACAGATTGACGAGCTGGTCGCCACGCATCAGCACCCGCCCTGCCCCGTCCACGCAGTCGAACTGCCACACGCGGGGCGCCGCGAGGTCGGTGGCTGCGGGGTCCACGGGACGTTGCCGCATCTGCATCACGATGCCCTCGCGCCCGGCCGGACAGGGCTCGTGCAGCTCCAGGCGCTGGATGGTGGACGGGAAGGCATGGAATTCAGTCCCCACGTACTGGACCAGCCAGCACGCCACCAGCTGCCCCATGGCGTCCAGCAGCACCGGGTTCAACACCAGCTGCGGCCGTTGCCCGGGTTCGAAGAAGCCGTCCAGCGTGACGTCGGACAGCTCCACGTCGATGCCGGCGTGGTCCCAGGCGCGTACCCAGCGCATGCTCTGGAACACCGGGCCGTGGAACATGCCGGTCGCGTACAGGTAGGGCGCGTTCAGGCACGACGGCCGCGGCTCGGGCAGCGGTGCCACCGGGCCCAGCCGCAGCGTGGCCTCGAACAGGAAGTCCGCCGTCAGCACCGGCCCCCTGGCGGTGACGATGCGGGCCACGTAGCGTGCGGCGGCGGCATCGAGCACCTCGGCCTGCACCTCGAACACCAGCTCGCCATCGTCCAGTGCCACCCAGTCGAAGGTGCGCACGTTCTCGATGACCTTGACGTCGCTCCGCCCGGCCAGCAGCGCACAGGCCTCGGCCATCACCTCCAGGCTCACCGTGAACGGCACGCAGGACAGGCCGAACAGCCCGGGGTCGGTGTCGGACACCTGACCCGACATCACGTGGTCACGGATGAAGGCGTCGTTGGCCAGCGACACGCGACAGCGGGCAACCACTCGATGCGCGTCATGCACGACGATGTCGTCGAGCAGCGGCGTGAAGCCCGGACGCACGTGGCTGGACACGGGCTGCGGCACCGCCATCACCCCGGTCTCCGACCACGGCTGCGCGCCCTCCGGCGGCGGTGTGGCGCCTGCCGCCGGCAGGGCCGCCACCAGCGCGGACTGACGGTCAAGGAAGCCGCGCATCAATGCGAAGTAGTCGGCCATCACGGCACTGCGGGCCTCGGCTTCGCCCGGGTCGACACCGTGACCGGCCGCCGCCTCGACCGAGGGCGCGCCGGGCTCCGCGGCCGCCAGGGCCACCGGCGCCAGCGGTGCGGCCGCCTCGGCCGGCGGGCCCTCGGGGCGGGCCAGCGCCGCCAGCCGGGCATGATCGGCCGCGTCTAGCCGGATCATCGGCAGGGTGTTGTCGAGCAGCACGCCGCGCAGCGCCGGCGGCGACCCGGCGAGGTCGATGGCATCGATGCGCCGACCCTCGAACAGCCGCGCGAGCACCGGGCCGCGCCCCAGCACCCAGAGCTGGCCCAGCACCGACAGCAGTTGCTCCACCCCGTTGCGGCGGCGCACGTTCGTCGACAGTGCGGTGAAGTCGCGATCGATGAGGATGTCGTTGACGAAGGCCGTGAGCTTGGCCGACGGACCGACCTCCACGAACAGGCGCACGCCGTCGTCGTGCATGCGCAGGATGGTCTCGCGGAAGCGGACCTTGGCCGACCATTGCGCGGCCGCCAGCTTGCGCACCCCCGAGACCGTGTCCGGGAAGGGCCCCGCCGACGCGCAGGAGTACATGGGGACCCGAGGGCGACCCACCTTGACGTCCTTGTAGTACTGCAGGAAGGCCTCGGCGGCGGCCGCGAACGCCGGCGTGTGGTAACCGCGGTCGAACGGCAGCGGCATGCAGATCGCGCCCTGCGCCGTCAGGCGCTGTTGCACGTCGGCGATGCGGGCTGGCGGGCCGTAGAGCACCATCTGGTTGGCGCAGTTGTCCATCGCCACCACGACCTCGGGCACCGCGGCCACCTGGGCCTCCACCGCGTCGGTCGGCAGCGCGCCAACGGCCAGCAGCGCACCGGTGGGGATCTGGTCGTCGGCCAGCAGGCGCTCGTAGACGGCGTAATGCCGCGCGATGCAGGCGGCGCGCTCCGCCGGCGTGCGCGCGGGGTTGGCGCCCGAGGCCCCCAGCGCCGCCGACTCGCCGGAGCTGTGGCCCAGCATCACGTCGGCCTCCACGCCCAGCGCCACGAGCAGCTCGTGCATCGCCATGCCGCCGATGAACACCGACTCGGAGCCGACGTCCATGTCGTGCATGCGCTGCTCGAGGGCCCGGCGGCGCGCGGCATCGATCTCGGTGCTGGGGAACACGATGTCGGTGCGCGTCTGTCCGGCAGGCAGGTCGTACAGGCCGTGCCAGAAGTCCAGCCACTGCTGGATGGGCTCGAAGCACAGCGCCAGGTCGGCGAACATCTCCGGGTACTGCGAACCCTCGCCCGGGAACAGGAAGGCCAGGCGACCGGGCTCGCGCACGCGGCTGTAGGTGACGCCGCCGCGGGCCGACCAGCTGGGCTTGGCCGTCGACTCGGCCAGGCGCTTGAGGGCCTGGTCGATGGCCTTGGACAGGCCGGCACGGTCCTTCGCGACGATGGCCACGCGGTGGGGACCGGCGCTGTCGGCCGCGGACAGCGCCGCGGCCACCTCGGCCAGCCGCCACTGCGGATTGCGCGCCAGGCCTTCGCGCAGCGCCTGCAGACGGGCCACGAGGCCCGCGTCATCGTCGGCCGCGAACACGCACAGCTCGGCGGGCCAGTCGGTCAGGCGCGGCGGCCGCTTGGCTTCCGGCGGCGCCTGCTCGAGGATGGCGTGCGAGTTGGTGCCGCCGAAACCGAAGGCATTCACGCCGGCGCGGCGCAGCGCGCCAGGGCGTGCCATCCAGGGCGCGGTCTCGGTGTTGACGTAGAACGGCGTGTGCTCGATGCCCAGCGCTGGGTTCACCTCGTCGCACAGCGTCGGCGGCAGTGTCCGGTGGTGCAGGGCCAGGGTGGCCTTGATCAGGCTGGCCACGCCCGCCGCCGGGATGCAGTGGCTGATCATGGACTTCACAGATCCCAGCGCCTTGGTGCCGATGGGCGCCTGACGGGCGCCGAAGGCCGCCTTCAGCGATGCGATCTCGGTGCGGTCGCCCAAGGGGATGCCGGTGCCATGCGCCTCGACCAGACCGACGGTGTCGGGGTCGACGCCGGCGGCCGCGTAGGTGCGGCGGATGGCCAGGGTCTCGCCCTCCTGGCTGGGCGCGAGCAGCCCGGCGCCGCGGCCGTCGCTGGACTGGCCCACGCCGCGGATCACGCCGTAGATGCGGTCACCGTCGGCCAGGGCATCGGGCAGGCGCTTGAGCACGACCACGCCCAGCCCCTCGCCGAGCAGGGTGCCGTCGCTGCCGGCCTCGAACGGGCGCACCTTGCCGCGTGAACTCAGCGCACCGAGCTGGGTGAAGATCGTCGTCACGTCCGCCGGCAGCGAGGCGTTCACGCCACCGGCCAGCATCATGCGGCTGCGGCCGGCACGCAGTTCGTCGATGGCTGCGGCCACCGCCAGCAGCGACGACGAGCAGGCCGCGTCGACCAGGTAGTTCGGCCCCTTGAGGTTGAGCCGGTTGGCGATGCGGCCGGTCATCACGTTGGGCACCAGGCCCGGCGCGGTGTCGGCATTCATGGGCGGCACCTTCTTCGCCAGCATCGCGCGCATTTCCGCGCGCTGCTCGGCGCTGAGGTGCGGCATCGCCGCCTCCACCAGGGCCATCGTCTGGTCGATGACGATGTCGGTCTGGATGACCGTGACCTGGCCGCGGTGCAGGTAGGTGCTGTGACCCAGGATGACGCCGGTGTCGGTGTGGTCGGCCTGCGGGCCGAGGTAGCCGGCGTCGGCCAGGGCTTCGGCGGCGATCTTCAGGGCCAGGAACTGGTCCGGCTCGCCGCCGTCCATCGAGTTGGGCATGATGCCGAACTCGCGGGGGTCGAAGCGGTACAGGTCCTTCAGGTACCCGCCGAACTGGGTCTTGATGCGCCCTGCCTCCAGGTAACGCTTCGCGTCCCAGCTGGCCACCGGCTCGTCGATGGCATCCACCTTGCCGAGGATGTTGTTCCAGAAGCTGCGCAGATCGGGCGCCTGCGCGAAGGTGCAGGCCATGCCGATGATGGCGACCGGCGTGGTTGTGCTCATGCGGGGGTTTCTTCCGCGGTGCGCGCGGTGCCGCCCAGGCGGTTGAGCGCGGCGCTGGCAATGCTGTCGAGCTCCTCCACGGCCAGCACGGGCACGCCGTCGGCGTCGAATAAGGTCACGTGACCGCGCACCAGGGTGGGGTCATCGGTGGCCACGCGCTGGTACTCCATGTGCAGGCGCTCGGGCAGCCGGTCGCGGTAGCGCACCACGCGCCCGAAGCGCGCCGGCAACGCCGACTCGTCGCGGAAGGCCCGCGCCCACAGCCACGCCATCTGCGCGGCGGCATCCAGCAGCGCAGGGTCGAACACCCAGGCCGGGCCGTCGACCGGCTCGCGGGCCAGCCAGCGCGCCGGGTGGGTCGAGACGACCTGCGCCGCAGCACCCTGCATCGACAGGCCATCGAAGCCGGTGATCACCTGGAAGCGCGGACCGTGGAACAGCCAGTCGCCATAGGCCTGGGCGGTGCTGAGCGCGCGATCCTGGTGCAGGCTGCGCGGCATGGCCACCGGCGCTGGCCAGGTCTGCTCCAGCCGCACGGTGGCCCGGTAATGGGTCAGCCAGCGCCCCGGGGCGACTTCGCTCTGCAGCTGCGCGCTGACCTCGAAGCCTTCGCTGCTGCCGTAGGGTGGCGGGCTCAGGAAGGCGCGCAGCGTGCGTCCCTCGGGTCCGAGCTCGACGCCCTTCATCAACCGGTGCTCGTGCACCTCGGTGACCTTCCAGCCCGGCCAGAGCACGGCGGCAGCCTCGGCCAGGATCTCCAGTGCCGCTGCAGCCGGCAGCACGAACCTGCCGTCCAGCGCGTGCTCCTGCAGATACAGGTGACGCGAGGGGTCCAGCCGCACGGGCATCAGGCGCTCGCCGGTGGGCAGAGACAAGGGTTCCGTGTGGCCCAGCAGGGGCGCCAGCGACGGTGCGCTGCGGATCGGTGCACGTGCGGCCTCGTGGCCTTCCCAGCCGGCTTCGCCGAAGACCACCTCCACGGCACCGCCGGCGGCGCGCGCCAGCTCGCCGCGGAACAGCCGGCGCCCGAGTGCGGCCGAGACCAGCCGCACGCCCTTGGCGGCGAACTTCGCTTCGGTCTCGGGCGTGACCATGCCCGCGCCCGTGGAGGTGGGCCCCCAGGGCCCCCAGCACATGGCGCTGACGACGACCCCGCCGCCCCAGCGGGCCTGCAGTTGCGCGCACAGGCGGTTCATCAGCTCGTTGGCAGTGGCGTAGTCGGACTGGCCACTGTTGCCATAGCGCCCGGCGACCGAGCTGAACACGGCCAGGAACTTGAGCAGCCGCGGGTCGACCGCACGCGCGAGCGCCAGCAAGCCCAGCACCTTGGTCTCGACCACGCGCGACCAGGAGTCGCTGCGCTTGTCGGCCAGGCGTTTGTCCTCGATGACCCCGGCGCCATGCACCACGCCGTCGATTCGGCCGTGGCGGTGCGTCACGTCGGCCACCAGGGCGGCCACGGCCGCGGCGTCGGTGACGTCGACCGGGTGGTACTCCACCTGCGCTCCGGCACTGCGGAAAGCGGCGAGGTTGGCCCGCATCTCCCGCTGGTCGAGCACAGCCTGGACCTGGCGCTGGATCTCGCCGGGCGTGAGCTTCAGCGTGCCTGCACGCACCTGGGCGACGAAATGCGCGCGGAGCGCGGCGGCATCCACGCATCCCAGGGTCTCTGCGGCCTCGGTGTCCACCAGGCGGCTGCGCCCGGTGAGCACGAGGGTGTTCCCGGGCAGGGCCAGTTCGCGCAGCACTTCGGCGGTGATGCCACGCGCCCCGCCGGTGGCCAGCACGACGATGTCCCGCAGGGCAGCGTCTCGCGCCGGATCGACCGTGACCGCCTGGCCCACGCTGCGGAAGACGGTGCGCACCCCGCCGGGGTAGCCGACCTCCTGCCGGCCGCCATCCAGGCGGAGTTCGGCCAGCAGGGACTGCGCCAGCGCTGCGACCGGCTGGCCGGCATCGAGGTCGACGGCCTTGATGCGCAGCGTCGGCCTCTCCTCGCCGTAGGACTTCATGGCCCCGACGGCACCGCCCACCAGGCGCAGCGCGTCGCCGCTCCCGAGGCGACCGAAGTGGCCGCCGAGGTCGGTGGCCGCCAGCACGTGGCCATCGGCCGCGAGGCGTGCATCCAGCCGGTTCAGCAGCAGGAACAGGGCGCGCTCGTGCTGGTTCAGCGCCGCGCGCCAGACCTCGGGCTCGTCGGCCAGCGGCGGCGTGCCCAGTGCGGCCAGGTGCAGCACGCCAGCCACCGGGGCGTCGCCCAGGCCGGCGGCCCAGGCGTCGATGGCGGCCTCGTCGGCGAGATCCGCGTCGACCCAGCAGACGCTGCGGCCCTGGGCCTGCAGCAGCCCGGCCAGTGCCTCGGCAACCCCCGAGGCGTCGCGCGTGAGCACGAAGCGCCCGGGTGCCAGATGATGGCCGGCGCCGTCCGGAATCGGCTCGGCGACGGCCTGCATGACCTGCCGGGGCGGGTGGTCGGCGATCGCGGCGCGATCGTCGGCCCGTGACTCCCCCCCGGCCGGATCAAAAGGGACGGCGACGGCGCCTCCCACCTGGGCCGAGGCCACCAGGTCCAGCATTCCGTTGAGCGTCGGCTGGGTGTTGAGCTTGCTGCGCTGCTCGGTCAAGGCCTCGCGGTGCCCCGCCGGCAGCAGCTGCAGCAGCGCACCGACGACCTCGATGCGCTTGATGGAATCGATGCCCAGGTCGGCCTCGAGGTTCTGGTCCAGACCGACCATGTCGCGCGGGTAGCCGGTCTTCTCCTCGACGATGCCCAGCAGCAGGTCGGTCAGCCTGGCACGCGTCAGGCCCTCCCCGGCGGCTGCGGGTCCGGGCGCGGCAGGTGCGGGCGCTGCTGCCGCGGCCGGCTGCGGCGCAGGCACCGGCGCGGCGACGGGTGCAGCCACCGGGGCAACGGCCACCGGGCTGGGCGCGGGCACCGCCACGGCCGGCGCCACCGCGGCCACCACCGGTGCCGGCACCACCGGCACGACCGGCGGCGCCACCAGCGGCGGCACCTCGGCCACCCTCGGCAGCGCGGCACTGATGGCCCGAGACACGCGCAGTGCGGGCCGCGCCGGCGCCACCTCGGCACCGAGGAAGCTGGCCATCACGCGCTCCTGCGTCTCGAGGAACTGTCGCATCGTCGCAAAGTACTCGGACATGACGGAGGGATCCGCCGGTCCGGATGGATGTCGTCGTTCGTCCATGGATCGACCTCTCTTCCAGGGTGGGGTGACAGGGGACGGCGCGGGCGCGGCGTGCGGCGCAGGCACCGGAAGCGCCGGGGAGACAGTGGCTGTCGGCATCGCCGGCGTCGCCGCGGGCGGCGTGACCGGCGGCGCGGCCGGCGGCAGGGCCGACGCGGCCTGCTCGAGCGTGACGCCGATCTGGCGGACCGGGTCGCTCGCGCGCCGGGCGCCGCTGCCATTGAGCATCCAGGCGTGCGGCGACAGCGCGGGCGCGGGCCGCAGCGCCGCCGGGTCGGCAGGGTCGCCCACGCGGCAGTCGCGGCCTTCGAACAGCCGCGTCACGGCCAGCGGCACGCCGGCGCAGACGAGCTGGCCCAGGCCCGACAGCAGGCCCGGCAGGCCGCTGCCGTCGTCGAGCGAGACGGCCACATGGGCCCGCCCCTCGAGGATGCGCCCGGTCAGCCGCGCCAGCACCGCCTTGGGACCCACTTCGACGAACACGGTGGCACCGTCCCCGGCCATGGCCTCGACCTCGGCCACCCATTCCACCGGCCGCACCAGGTGCTCGGCCATCTGCTTCTTCACGCGGGCCACGTCGGCGGCGTGCGGGCGCGCCGTGGTGTTGGAGTACACCGGCAGCCTGGTCGATGCCCAGGGGGTGGCCTCGATCTCCGCGGCAAGCCATGCCTGGGCCGGGCGCACCAGCGCCGAATGGAAGGCCGCGGCCACCGGGATGGGCGTGACCTCGAGCCCGGCCTGCTGCAGCCGGGCCGAGGCGGCCTGCACGGCGTCGCGCGTGCCCGACAGGATGCTCTGGGCGGGTGCGTTGTGGTTGGCGATGATCACGCCATCGATGTCGGCGATCGCGTCCTCGATGTCCTTGCGCGGCGCGCTTGCGGCGGCCATGGTGCCCAGTTCCGCGCCCTCGGCCTGCGCCGCGTCGACGATGAAGCGGCCACGCGCCGCCGACAGCCGCATCAGCGCGTCGAAGTCGATGGCCCCGGCGGCGTGCAGCGCGACGAACTCGCCATAGCTGTGGCCGGCCACCATGTCCACCGGCAGTCCCAGCGCGCGCAGCAGCCGCCACAGGCCGACCTCCACCGCACCCAGCGCCGGCTGTGCCACATCGGTGCTGGTGAGCCGGCGTCGCGCCTCGGCCCGGGCCGTGTCGTCGTAGGCCCCGCGGGGAAAGATGAACTCGCTCAGGCGCGCGCCGGCGCCGAAGCGTTCACCAAAGGCCTGCGCCAGCGAGCGGTCGGCCTCCTCGAGTGCGCCGCGCACTTCCTCGAAGTGCAGCGCGGGCTCCCGCAGCATGTCGGGGTACTGCGAGCCCTGACCGGAGAAGAGCACCGCCACCTTGCCGGCCGGCGCGGCGACGTCACCCAGGTGCACGCCGGGCGGCAGCGGGCGCGCATCGCCACGCAGCCGGGCCACGGCCGCGCCCAGCTTGGTGGCGAGGTCGTCGACGCTGCGGGCCACGATGGCCACGGTACGACCCCGCGGCCGGAAGCGCGCCGCCAGGCTCGCGGCCAGATCGCGCAGCTCGATGCCGGGCGCCGCGGCCATGCGGGACTGCAACGCTTCCAGGCGCTGCGCCAGCGGCTCGGCTTCCGCGTCGCCCCAGAGCAGCAACTCCGCACTCCAGCGTTCGGCAGCCGGCGCACGCAGCCAGTCGCGGTACTCGCCGGTGTACTCCTCCATCACCACGTGGAAGTTGGTGCCGCCGAAGCCGAAGGCGCTGCAGGCGGCGCGGCGGGGGTGGGCACCGGCCAGCCAGGGCATGGGCGCATCCAGCAGGTACAGCGGCGCGGCCGGGTCGGCGAGCACGGCATTGGGACGCTGCACGTTGCGGTGCGGCGGCAGCACGCGATGGCGCAGGGCCATGGCGGCCTTGACCATGCCGGCCACGCCGGCCGTGGCCTTGGTGTGCCCGATGTTGGTCTTGACCGAACCGATCACCGCCTGCCGCGGCCGCGCGCCTTCCTCGCGGATCAGTCGCGTGGTGCTTTCCAGCTCCGCGGTGTCGCCCGCCACGGTGCCGGTGCCGTGGGCCTCGAACAGGCCCACGGTCGACGGTCCGAAGCCAGCCATCCGGTAGGCACGGCGCATCGCGCGCAGCTGGCCGGCCGGCAGCGGCGCGGTCAGCCCCTTGGCATTGCCGTCGCTGCTGGCGCCCACGCCCTTGATCACGGCATAGATGCGGTCACCGTCGCGCTCGGCATCGGCCAGGCGCTTCAGGGCGACCATGGCAATGCCTTCGCTGATCACGATGCCGTCACCGTCGGCATCGAAGGTGGAGCAGCGGCCGCGCGGCGACAGCGCCTGCGTCTTGCTGAAGCACAGGTAGCCGAACGGCCCCTGCACGGTGTCCACGCCGCCGGCGATGACCATGTCGCTGCGCCCGGACACCAGTTCGGTCACGCCCTGGTAGACCGCGGCCAGCGACGACGCGCAGGCGGCGTCGACCGCGATGTTGATGCCGCCGAAGTTCAGCCGGTTGGCGATGCGGCCGGCCACGACGTTGGGCAGGATGCCGGCAAAGGAATCCTCGCTCCACTCGGGCAGCCGGGCCGCCACGTCCGCGGGCAGCGTGCCGGCGAAGCGCGGAAGCTCCGACCGCAGCCCGTACTGCAAGCCGTAGTCGCCGGCACCGCCGCTGGCGCCGACGATGACCGACGCCCGTTCGCGGTCGAAGGCCCGGTCGGCATAGCCGGCGTCGGCCAGCGTGCGCCGCGCCACCTCCAGGCCCATCAGCTGCATCGGGTCGACGGACTGGATGGACTTCGGCGGCATGCCGTAGCGCGTGGGGTCGAACGGCAGATCGTCGAGGAAGCCGCCCCACTTGGAATAGACCTTGTCCTTGGCCTTGCGGTCAGGGTCGAAGTACAGCCGCCAGTCCCAGCGGTGCGACGGGATCTCCGTGATCGCATCGACCCGGTCGATGATGTTCTGCCAGAACGCCGGGGCGTCGTTGGCCCGGGGCACGACGCAGGCCACGCCGATGATGGCGATGTCGGCCGGCGGCAGCGGTGGCTCGGCCGCGGCCGGCAGCACCTCGTCGGCCGCCAGCAGCGCCGCGGCACCGGTGGTCACCTCGGCATGCAGGGCGGCGATGTCGGTCACCGCGCTGCGCAGCGTGGCCACCTGCCCGAGCATGTACATGCCCTCGGCCATCTGCTGCTCGGCGTCCAGGCGCTGCAGCGGTGCATTCAGGCCTTCGCGCTTGGTGCCCTTGCTGGCGATGCGCAGGCGGCCGAGGATCAGGTCGTCGAGCACGCGGCGGCTCTCGTCGCCGGGCACGCCTTCACGCTTGAGCCGCGCGCGCTCGCGGAAGAAGTCGGCGGCAAATGGCGTGTAGGCACAGCGGCTGGCATGCCCGGGGCCCGACTCCAGGTTGACCGTGTGGTCGCAGGCGATGACGGCCTGCTGGAAGGGCTCGACGATGGCGCCGCTGTCGACGATCTCGCGCGTGAACAGGTAGGCGCTGCCCATCAGCACGCCCACGCGCGCGCCCGCCGCAGCCAGCGGGGCGACGAGCACCTGCAGCATGGCCGACGACAGCGCATCGTGCACGCCCCCGGCAAACAGCAGTTCCACCTCGCCTGCGGTTACCTTGCCACTGGCCAGCTCCTCGCCCAGCCGGTCGACCATCGTGCTCCACAGCACGAAGCTCGACAGCGGACCGATGTGGCCCCCGCATTCCCGACCCTCGAAGATGAAGCGTCGCGCGCCCTCGGCCAGAAAGCCGGGAATCAGGTTGGCCGAGGGCACATGCAGATAGGTGGCCACACCGGCACGCTCGAGGTGCACCGCCTGGTCGGGCCGGCCGCCGGCGATGATGGCGTAGCGCGGCCCGAACCGCGTGGCGATGGCGAGTTGTTCGTCGAGCAGCGACTGGGGGGCGAAGCCCAGCAAGCCGATGCCCCAGGCACGTTCGCCGAGCAGCTCACGGGTGCGCACCAGCAGCTTCTCCAGCGCCTCGCCCTTGAGCATGGCGAAGGCGATCATCGGCAGCGCGCCGCCCTCGGCCACGGCGAGTGCGAACTCGGCGCTGTCGGAAACCCGGGTCATCGGCCCCTGCACCACCGGGTAGCGGATGCCCAGCGCCTGGGCCAGCGGGCCATGCTCACGGAGCACCGGCGTGGCGCGCACCTGCGCCTGGTGTGTCTCGATGGCGCGGCCGATGGCACCGATGATGCCGGCCAGGCTGCCATGGCGGCGCTTCCATGCGGCGGCGAACACCACCTCCTGGCCCATCGGCAACAGGCCCTCGGCCGGCGCACGCCAGCCCGCATGGCCCACCATGCGCGCGCGCAGCGCCTCGGCGCGCAGCCCTTCGCCCTCGGCCACGAAGCGGCGCGCGGCAGTCAGCGGCGGGCGCACGAGCACGCGCAGGTATTCGCCCGACTCGCCGTCGCCCACGGCCACCGTCTCGCTGCCCGACAGGCTGCCCACGGTCTGGCGGAGCAGGTCCGGCAGGCGCAGCTCGTCGAGCAGCAGCAGCTGCGACTCCAGCACGCCGCCGACCGCACCCACCGCATGGATGGCCGCGGCCACCGCCGGGGTCAGCCCCCCGCGGAGCACCAGCGGCAGCGCGGTGGCGCGCAGCCACTTCTGCAGCAGGATGAAGCTGGCGTCCTCGCCCACCAGGCCCGGCGCCTCGTTGCCCTTGACGACCAGGCCGTCGACCTGGGCCTCGGCACCGGCGGGCAGGGGTGCGGCGGTGCGCACCTCGGCCAGCACCCGGACGCCTGCCTGCCGCCAGCCCGCCAGCACGTCGGCGTGCGAGGCCAGCAGCGGCAGGTCGACGATCATCCACAGCCCGTCGCGACCGCCGGCCAGCGCGGCAACCTCACGGGCCAGGGGCTCGTCGATGGCGTCCACCTTGAGGCCGAACGCGCCGCGCGCCAGGCCCGCCATCCGCCCCAGCGCCGCCCGGGCCAGGGTGCTGTCGGCGTCGAACTCGGCGTTGTAGATGCCCACGGCACCGGCGCGGCTGGCCGCGATGGCGAGATCCGCTTCCTCGAGGCCGGCCGGGGTGAAGACGAAGGTCGTGAAAGCGCTCATCGGTCGGTCTCGCTGGCGTGGCGGCGGGTCGGGCGGCAGGTCATCCAGCAAAGTAACAAGCAGATTCCGCGCCCGAACTCCCTAGATTCTGTTCGCAGTACGGCGACAAGCGCACGACACGACAGGCCGCAACGTGAACAGCGCACGGCGCCCACAGGTAATTCGCCCGGATCCACCGCACGAACTGACCCTGCTCGGCGCGAGTGCCTGTCGCCGAGCTCCACGCGAATCAGGGGGGGTATCCGTTGTGCCGAAGCAACGCACTCTGCGGCGTGGGCACCGGCCGAGGCCGTCGTCGGCGCGGTGCCACCCGGGCGCTGAAGTGCCGGCGGCGCTCAGCGCCCGTTGAAGAAGTCCCACATCATGTCGGTGGCGGAGATGGCCGTGGAGCCGGGCTCGCCGGAACGCACCTTGATCCCGCCCGGCCAGGAATGGCCACCGGTCTCGGTCACGCAGAGCCGCACCCGCACGCCGTCACGGCAGCCTTCGTACTGCTCGCAGTAGGCTCCCGGCTTGTCCAGCACGCGCCGGGGCTGCGGGCTGCAGGCGTTTCGGCGCACCCAGCGCGCCACGGTCTCCGGCGTGGAGACGAAATCCGTCTTGGTGCGGCTGTTCCTGCCCACGCCGCCATCGAAGTTCATGAAGTCGTCATCCTTGGCGTGGATCTCCAGGATGTTGACCGGCCGCGAGGGGGCACAGCGCGCCGTTCCATCGGAGCCCGCCACGGATGCGATCCCGCGAAAGGTGTCGGCCATCTCGCAGGCCAGTCGGTGCGAGAACTGGGCGCCGTTGGACATGCCGCTGGTGAAGATGCGTTGCTCGTCGACCGGCAGTTGTGACTTCAGGTGACGCAGCACCTCGCGCACGAAGCCGACGTCGTCGATGTCCTTCTCGCGTGCGCCGCCACAGCAGTTGCCGGCATTCCAGGTGGCCAGTTTCCCGGACGGCAGCGGGCTGTAGCCATTGGGAAAGACGGCCACGAAACCGGCTTCGTTGGCCTTGGAAATCAAGCCGTAGTAGCGGTCGTCGGCCTGGATGTCCATGTTGGCGCCGCCGCCGTGGAACGAGAAGACCAGCGGCACCGGCCTCGAGGGCGAAAAGCCACGCGGGACATGGATGCGATAGCTGCGCGTCATGCCCCCGTGCTGGATCTCGAATCGGTAGTCGCCCGGACCTTCGATGCGGCGCGACACCGGCGTGACCGCCGGATCCGAGGCGGCATCACGCGCCGCCTGTCGCTCGGCGATCCGTTCACGCAGCCGCTCCCGCAGGGTGCCCTCCCCGGCGGCACCACACGCGGCCAGCATCAGACTGGCGGCCAGCACCAGGGGCATCGGGGTCAGTCGGGAACGTCTCACGGGGCTACCTCCTGCGGCAGGGATTGCCGTGCCGCCAGCGGCGCGGCCACGGCGCCGTGGGCCGGGCCGGCGCAGGCTTGCCTGGCACAACCCGCCACGGCACCTTCGGGTGGCCCCGCGTTTTAGCAGATGCGCGACAGGTCATCGCGGCGCGCGAACTTGGCGTTACCGTCACATGCACCGGCCGACGAGCGTCTCACTAGGATGCGCGCACGACACCCGCAGCTTGTCGCCGCACCAGGACCGGCTGGCGATGATGCGCCGGTGGCGCCTCGGTGAACAGACTCGGAGGCAGGCGGGGCTCGCGGATCGCCGACGTGCATCCGCCCCGGCACGCCCCATGAGGGCGCACTCGGGCCGGGAACCCGCAGAATGCCGACACACAGGATGAACCCATGACCCAGACCGCCGCCCGTCGACATCGATTCAAGCACTTTGCCGCACTGTCAGTGGCCGTGCAACTGCTCGTCGCCTGTGGCGGCGGCGGCTCCAGTCAGAGCGTGGACCCACCGGCATCGACGGAGCGCGAGTTGTCACCCGTCGCCATCGACGCCCGGGTCGAGACGGCCACCGAGCCCCATGTGGTGATCAACCCGCCGGCTTCGGTGGCAGCGGCAGGCCGGCTGCTCGTCTTCCTGCCCGGCACCGAAGGCGTGCCGGCCCTGTACCGCCAAGTGCTGAGGACCGGGGCAGCGCGCGGCTACCACGCCATCGGATTGAACTATCCGAACGGGCTGGCCGTCGGCGTGCTGTGCGCGGGCGCAACCGACCCCGACTGTTTCTGGGACATCCGCCGGGAGGTGATCACCGGCCGCGATCTCTCGGCACGTGTGAGCGTCGCCGAGCCTGAAGCGATCGACACCCGCCTGGGCAAGGCCCTGGAGTACCTTGCCCAGCGTTATCCCGACGAAGGCTGGAGCCAGTTTCTCGATTCGGGCGTTCCGGTCTGGTCGCGCATCGTCGTGGCAGGCCACTCGCAGGGGGGCGGGCACGCGGCGGTCATCGCCAAGCTGCGCCCGGTCGCGCGAGCGGTCTACTTTGCAGCCCCAGCCGACTGGGACGGCCTGACCGATGCGCCCGCAGCGTGGATGTCCACCGCCGGACAGACGCCGGCTGGCCGCCAGTTCGGCTTTGGCCACCTGCGAGACCCTCTGGTGCCTCATGACCAGGTGCTGCGCAACTGGACTGCGCTGGGTCTGGCGTCCTTCGGCGCCGCCACCTCGGTCGATGGCACCGCGGCACCCTACGGCGGAAGCCACATGCTGCACACGAATGCGACACCGGAACCGGGCCTGGCCGCGTCGCCCTTCCATGGCGCGCCGGTGCTGGACAGCGTGACGCCGCTGGCGCCTGACCGGACGCCGCTGTACGCCCCAGTCTGGACCTATCTAGCCTTTCCCTAGGGCCGGGCGGCCGCGGGGATGCCGGTCTCCACGCGGTAGAGACCCTCGGCGCACCGGACGCAGAGCCAGTAGGAGCCCTTGGTCTGGTCGAAGCGGCTGAAGTAGACGACCGGGCCGCTGTCCGTGAAGAACACTTCCGGGTCGGCACGCGCACGGTCTGGCAGCGACGGCGTGAGGCGGCGGAGCACCGGCTCCTCCGTGTCGAAGTTGGCAAGCCAGATCGAACGCGGATAGTTGCCCACGATGATCATCATGATCACGTAGGACTTGCCGTCGTACACGAAGGGCTCGGTGGAGAAGAACCGCCCGCCCGCCTCGGGCGCGCTGATGGTCAGCCGGCGCTCCCACGTCGAGCCCGAGGCGCCGCCGCCATCGGGCTGCTTGACGTAGAAGCCGAGCTTGTCCGTGTCGATGGTCGTCAGCATCACCAACCCGTTGCCGAAGTCGGGCGCACGCCAGATCCAGGGCTGCTCCTTGGTGCCCGCGTCAAAGGTGATCTGCTCGAAGACCTTGGTCTGCGTGTCGTACCAGTGCACCTGGGGCACACCCGCCACCGTCAGCGGATACACCACCGCCTGACGTTCGCTGTCGCGCACGTGGCGCACCGCGGGCAGCAGACCGGTGCCGACCAGGCCGGGCAGAAGCTCCTCGGTCGCCGGGTCGTTGATGACGCGCCAGTAGTGATTGCCGTTGGCGTCGTTGTAGGTGATGCGGGGCGCCGCGTCGGTGGGGTTCTCGCTGCCGTACGGTGAGTTCAGCGGAACGTCGGGGCTGATGGTGCGACGGACCCACTGCCCTTTCGCGTTCACGAATGCGGCGCCCAGGCGAGCCAGTTCGGCCGACTGCGGGGAGGTGCTGTCGTAGCGCGTGTAGATGATGTAGTCCGTCGGCGCTCCGAGCACCCACTCCGGCCCGTTGAGCGAGAAACCCAGCCCGCCCACGGGGGCCGCCGAGCGTTCGATCAGCTGACCGCGGCCGTCTTCCGGAATGAAGCGGCCGCTGGCGCGGTCGATTCGGCTCACCCAAATCGAGCCGTCGAGGATGTCGACCCAGGTGAACAGGCCCTTGTCCTGGTTGAACTCCGGGTCGAGCAGCCGCTTGTTGGCCGTGGCGGGCACTTCAACAGGCTCGGCAGCCACCAGGCCGGGGATGAAGGCCACGGTCAGCGCGGTGGCCAGCAGGGCGATCCGGCAGCGACGAAACGGCATTCTTGCGGTCATTGCAACTCCAGGGCGGTGGTCGGCAGCGTGCCGACCCCTCGGTGCGCATTGTGGAAGGGCAGTTCCGCGGGTGCGCCGCCGCCGATCCCGTGAACGGGGGGGATCGGTCTGCGGAGCCGTCGCAAACCGTCACTCCTTGGCAGCCCGTCGCCGCCGCGCGCCCACGGGTGCAATCACCGGCCCCACCAGCATGGTGTCCTCCGGCTGCAGCAGCATGAACACGATCAGGTCGGCCACACGCTCGGGCGGGATCGCGTCACCGGGCATCGGCGCAGGCTTGTTCTGCTCCCACATGGGCGTCGCGATGGCCGCGGGCATCAGCGCCTGCACCTTCACGCCGTAGCTCTTGACCTCGTCGGCCACGGCCTGCGAGAAGCCGACGACGCCGAACTTCGAGGCACAGTAGACACTGTCGTAGGCACGACCCTGCAGACCCTGGACGGAGGAGATGTTCACGATCAGTCCGCTGCGCTGCGCCACCATGGTGGGCAGAACAGCCCGGTTGGCCAGGAAGGTGCCCTTCAGGTTGATGCCGACGACGTCGTCGAACTCCTCGGTGGTGGTGTCCACCAGCAGCTTGGGCGGCGTGCCGCGCAGCCGCAGGATGCCGGCACAGCAGATCAGGGCGTCGATGCGGCCGAAGCGCTCCAGGGTGGCCTGCACCATGCGCGCGTGGTCGACTTCCTCGCGGACGTCGATGGCCACGCCCAGTGCGCCGGGGCACCCGGCCTCGGCACCCTCACGCGCAACGGCCTCGGCCACCTCGGCCGCGCGCGCCGCGTCGAGGTCGGCGATGACGACGCCGGCGCCCAGCGCGGCCACGGCGCGCGCCGTGGCCAGGCCGATGCCGCCGGTGCCGCCGGTGATGACGACCACCTTGCCGCGCAGGTCTTCGGCGGCACTGCTGAACGGGGAAGGCATGGGGGACTCCTTGCGTGAACGGGTGGGGGACGCCGACATCCAGCCGGCGCCGCCGGCCTGGTGCAGGGGTTCGATCAGCGGCGACATCAGCCGCGCATCGTCGGGAAGGCGCAGCATCCAACGGATGGCGTCGGCCACCCGCTCCGGTGGCGGAATGTCGCCGGGCTGCGGCAGGCCGATCTGGGCCAGCACCTCGGTGGCGAACTTGCCTGGCGCCAGTGACTGCACGCGCACGCCCTGATGCCGCACCTCGTCGGCCAGGGCTTCGGTCATGCCCTCCAGGGCGAACTTGCTGGCGCAGTACGGGGCGTCGTAGGCGAGCCCGATGCGGCCGGAGCGCGACGAGAGGTTCAGGATGTCGCCGCGCCGGGCCGCCAGCATGGCCGGCAGCACCGCGCGATTGGCCAGGAAGGTGCCGCGCAGGTTGATGTCCAGCACCTCGTCCCACTCGGGCAGGGACATGCCCGCCACCGTGCTCATGCCGGCACCGGCGGCCCGCAGCACGCCCGCCGAGTGCACCAGGGCATCGATGCGGCCGTGGCGGGACAGCGTGGCCTCGGCCATCCTGCGCATGTGCGCCTCGAGGCGCACGTCCAGTGCCAGCAGCAACGGCTCCGCCGTGGACGCGGGGGCGGCAGCGACCGCCTGCCGGGCCGTGTCCCGAAGCCGCGCCTCGTCACGGCCGACCAGCACGAGTGCGGCGCCATCACGGGCCAGCGTCACCGCCGTGGCGCGCCCCAGCCCGCTGCTCGCCCCGGTGACGACGACGACCTGGTCGCGCAGGCTCCTCAGCGCCATGGCGCGCGTGCGGCTCTGACCGGGGCCGACGGTCAGGCCACCAGGGCCTTCTCCAGGAACTCCGAGATCTGCTTGACCTGCAGTTCCTGCACGTAGCGGCCGTCGACCATCAGCAGGTGTTCGAAGTGCATCTGCCGCTTCTTGAAGTGGCCCTCGATGGCCACCACGAGCTGCACCACGTCGATCGACTCGAAGGCGAGGTCGGCCATCAGGCGGGTCTCGCCGTTGATGGGCTCGTCGTACTCCAGGTCCCAGTCCGTCGTCATGTCGGTCAGGATGGTGCAGAGGTCGGCTTCGATCTGCTCGCGGCTCAGCGGGCTGGCGGGGGCTTCGGACATGGTCGCTCCAGGGAAGTCTCGTGATGAATGGGGAGGTCAGCGCTTGACGGCGACGACTTCGATCCAGTTGTGCTGCACCGCATCGACACCGGCGGTGTCCAGCGCTGCACGGGCCGTCACCTCCAGGGCCTGGGCGGCGATCTCGGTCGGGTAGCCGCTGAGCTGCGCTTCGGCCAGGCCGGAGTACGACCCGACCTTGGCCAACGAATCGTGGTCGAACATCACCGGGCGTTCAGCGAGGTCGCGCACCTCGAAGCCATGGCGGCCCAGGGTCTCGCGCCACTCGTCGGGCGTCAGCCAGCGGTTGCCGTAGGCCACCGACGACAGCTGCGACTTGCCGCGCTGACGCTTGATGGGCGGCTCGCCACGGGCCACGCGATCGGCGCTCTGCTGCGCGATCCACGCGGTGGCGGCCTTGAGCCACTCGTAGTACACCTGCTGGGTCACCGGCGGCCAGCAGCCGGCGTAGAAGCCGGAACTGAAGCTGTAGACGCCGCCCGGCCCCAGCACGCGCGCGATCGAGGCGAGCAGCCCGTCCTTGTCGCCGATCAGGTGGATGGCGTTGGAGATGTTGACGGCGTCGAACGTCGCGTCCGGGAAGCCCAGTTCGGTGGCCGAGCCGACAATCAGCCCGACCGTGCGGCCCGCCGGGAACGGCACCGCCGCGGCCGGGTCGGCCACGCGCCGGACCGTGTAGCCCAGACCGCGGTAGTTGGCCTCTGCCAGGCCGATCTGCACCGGGTCGAGATCGATGCCGACATAGCTGGCCCCGGTGGCGCTGGCCATCATGATCTGGCCGACCGCACCGGTGCCGCAGCACAGGTCCAGGATGCGCGTGCAGCCCGCGATCGGCAGGCGTGCGACGAACGCGTTGTTGGCCTGCACGTAGGCCTGGTCAGCCGCAAACCGGGTGTAGGTGGTGTCGACGGTGTCGGTCATGGGTGGCTCCGGGTGGGGACGGTCAGGGGATCCACGACCAGACCTGGACCTGGACGAAGCGGGTGATGGCCAGCGTGAAGGCACGCCACACCGGCATCGATGCGCCGAGCACCTTGGCGCGCCCCGCCATGCCGGTGCGCAGCAGCCCGTCGTGGTTGTCGATGGTGGCCTGCACCTTGATCACGTTGCCGGTGGACTTGGGGGTCACGTTGCGATCGATCAGGGTGACCTTGCCGTGGAACTCGCGGTCGACGGCGAAGGACACGGCCCGGATGCGCACCTCGTCGCCCACCTGGACATAGCCGATGTCGCCTTCCTGGATCTCGATCTCGGCCGTGACGGTGCTGGTGTCCTCGACGGTGGCGAAAGTATCGCCGCGCTGCAGGAAGCCCCCGATCTTGTTCTTCAGATTGAGCGTGAGCAGGTTGCCGTCGAGCGGCATGACGAGGTCGGAGCGCTGGATCCTGGCTTCGAACGTGGCCCGCTCCTCGACAAGGCTGGCGAGCCGCGCCTCGGCGGCCGCGATCTCCGACGGCGTGACCGGCACCTTGACCAGCGCAAGCTCCGCCTCGCGCTGCAGGATCTGCTGGCGATCGGAGGCCGACTCGCGCAGCGCCGCCTCGTACTCCTCGCGCGAGACAGCCTCGATGGCCACCAGCGGCCTCAGACGCTGCTCGCGCTCGGCGCTGAAGCGGGCCTGCACACGCGCCAGTTCCAGGCGCTCCTCCGCCAGCCTCACCTCCTCCTGCTTCGGCAGCGACTTCAGGTTCCGCACCACCGCCGCCTGCTCGTCGATGCGCGCGGTCAGCACGTTGATCTGGGCGGAGTAGTCGGCATTGACGACACGCGCGAGCACCGTGCCCGCCTTGACCGTCTCGCCGCCCGAGAAGAAGACCTCGGTCACCAGCCCGCCCTCGTCGACGGTGACCACCTGCTGCCGCGCCGGGAAGATCCTGACGCTGCCGCCCGGCTCATAGGGATAGGGCAGGAACAGCGCGAAGACCAGCGCCACCAGCACCGCCGTCGGCCAGTAACGGGTCTTCGCGGTCTGGACCTCGCCGCCCTCGTCCTTCAGCGGGACGGTGCGGCTGCGCCATCGGTCGAACTGCAGCTGCCGCTCGTAGGTCTCGCCGAACTTCTTCAGCGACAGGTAGTTGCGGTACAGCGCATAGAGGACGAAGCCGCCGACGATGAGCGCCGCCGAGCCACCAATCTCGACCTCGCCGAACACGAAACGCGCCAGCATGCGCGCCAGCAGCAGGATGACCAGCACCACGTAGGTGGTGGTCAGGAGCGCGTAGATCGCCAGCAGCGTGCTGTCGGACGCCCGGTAGACGCCGCCCTTCCACTTGTTGAGCAGCGCGGTGTAGGCCTTGCCGCGCAGGTGCGGCTCGTTCAGGAAGGCCGACAGCAGGTAGTAGCCGTGCGACTTGACCAGCGGGTTGCCCGACTCGAGCACCAGCCCGGCAAACGAGCCGAGCGCCAGCAGCAGGCCGAACTGCGACAGCTCCAGCGTGTTGTCGCGCGCGTTGAACCAGACCAGCACGCCGACGCCGAACAAGGCCAGGCGAACCAGCAGGTTCCCGCCGTGCAGCCACATCGTCTGGATCCGCGTCAGGCGCTCGGCGCCCGTCATCTTCAGCGTCCAGCGCGGGATGAAGCCGAACGCCAGCGTGATGCCCACCCTCTCCGGTGCGAGGTGGTAGTGCTGCCCGATGAGCCCCGAGGTCATCGTGGTGACGAAGCGCACCGTCAGGAAGACGATCACCAGGTACTGGAACAGCGTCAGGTCCAGGTGGAGCTGGCGCAGGTCTTCCTCCAGCAGATGCCAGTAGCTCGACAGCAGCATCACCGCGGTCAGCAGCAGCAGCGGCACGACGTACACCGCGTGACGCAGCGGTCGCAGCACCGGCAACAGCAGGCGGAAGACCGGACGCGGGTCGAACAGGCCCAGCATGCCCGCCGTGCTGCGGAAGTCCAGCCCGAGGGCGTCCTGCACGCCGGCGGGCAACTCGGCGTCAGGCGCCGGCGACGCGCCGGCCGCGGCCGCGGCCGCGGCCGCGGGTGCGGGCGCAGGCGAGGCCGGCGATGCGGCCGGCGCCGGTGCCGGCGGCAGCGGCGCGGCACTCTCGATGGCCGGCCGCGCGACGGCCTTGCCGTCCTGCACGTCGAAGGTCTTGCGCATGAAGCGCTTGATCAGCGCATGCTCGCCGGCTTCCTCGACGAACAGCTTCTGGTCGACGACCGAGGCAATGAACTCGTCGAACTGCGCGCGCGTGAGCTCGCGGTCGAAGCGGTCGACGAAGGCGGCCTGGATCTTGTCGAACTGCTCCAGCCCCGGAAGGACCTCGAGCAGGTAGAACTGCCAGGCGTCGAAGTCGTAGGTGCGCCCCTTGACCTTGTCGCGCAGCAGGTAGCTGGTGGTCTCGCCGTTGACCACGCGGAAGGCCTCGAGCCGGCGGACGAGGTAGCCGGGCAGGACGATCTTCTTGGTGTTTTCGCTCATTTCGGCGCCTGTTCGCTGCTCTTGCCCGGCAGGTCCGCGCGTGCCTGCCGGTCGGGTTGGGCCGCTTGGCGGCGCTGTTCTTCCTCGTGCATCCAGCCGCCGCCCATGGCCTTGTAGACATCGACCATCGCCAGCAGGCGATCGCGCTGGAACTCCAGCCGCACCGTCTCGGCCTCTCGGAGGTCGATCTCGGCGCTGAACAGCTCGATGCGCTGCGCCTGGCCGCCTTCGAGGCGGGCGCGGGTCATGTCGCGTACCTCGGCCAGGGCCTGCACGCGGCGTTGACCGACGGCGTCACGTTCGTCGGCCAGCGCGCGCGTGGCCAGGGCATTCTCGACCTCCAGCAACGCCACCTGCACCGCCTTGACGAACTGCGCCTGCGCTTCGGCCCGCACTGCCTCGGACTCGCGCACCTGCGCGGCGATGCGGCCGCCGTCGAACACGGTGCCGGCCAACGCCGCGCCCACGCTGGCGGTGCGTGCGGTCTCCGCGAACAGCCAGCGGAGGTCATCGGCCGCCAGGCCGATGGCGCCCAGCAGCGACAGCGACGGGAAGTAGGCGGTCCTGGCCACGCCGATGCGGGCGTTGGCCGCCACCAGGGCCTGCTCGGCCGCGGCCACATCGGGCCGCCGCGACAACACGTCCGCCGGCACGCCGGCCGGAACCACGGGCAACGCGAGGGTGTCGATCGACCGGCGCGCGATCGGCCCGGGCGGGCGCCCGAGCAGCATGGCCAGGGTGTGTTCGGCCGTGGCAATCTCCCGCCGGATCTCCGGGATCACCGAGGCCTGTTCCTCCACCGCGGCCTGCAGCCGGGCCACGTCGAGCCGGGTCGCCGAGCCGCCCTTGCGCCGCTCGTCCATCAGCGCCATCGCCTGACGCCGCAGCGAGAGCTTCTCCTCGGCCAGGGCCAGGCGCCGGTCCAGCGCCACCAGATGCAGGTAGCCTGCGGCAACGTCCGACACCACCGTCAGCATCACACCGCGCCGCGCCTCCTGGGAGGCCAGCAGTTCCGCGCGCGCGGCCTCGGTCGAGCGCCGCACGCGGCCCCACAGGTCGAGCTCCCAGCTGACCTTGCCGCCAAGCTCGAAATCGGACAACGTGGGGCTCTGCCCGGGGCGCAGTCCGTTGGGGCGTTCCTGGCTGCGCAGCTCGCGCGAGGCCCCCACCGCGTAACCGACCGTCGGGTAGCGCGCGGCTTCGCTCCCGCCCAACCGGGCCGCGAACTGCTCCACGCGCGCCGTCGCCACGGCCAGGTCCTGGTTGGCATCGATGGCCTCGTCGACGAGCGCCTCGAGCGCCGGGTCGCCGAAGGCCTGCCACCAGCGCGCGTTGACCAGGCCGGCGTCATCGCCGATGCCGCCCCGCCAGGCGGTGGGCAGGGGCAGCTCGGGGCGCTGGTAGTCGGGGCCGGTCGTGCAGGCGGCCAGGGCGGCGCAGAGCACGGCAATGGCCAGGCCGGGTCGGGTGTCGCGAGGGCGCCGCATCAGTCCTCCGACGACGCACGGGAGAGCATCTCCAGCGCGTAGTCCTCCATCTCCCGCACCTTGACGAGGCGGTTGTTGAGCTCCAGCACGATGCCTTGGAACCACTTGAGCTGGTACTCCAGCTTGCGCCGCTCGTCGATGATGTCCTCGAGCGGCATGTTCTCCGGGGGCCTGCCCTTCTCGTCGAACAGGAACTTGATGCCTTCGGCGAGGTCGCGGTTGATGTTGATGTGGTTGACGTGACGCTCGATGAAGCGCCGCGCCTTCTTCGCGCTGAACGCGTCCATCATCGCCCGCCGCAGCGCCAGCTGGCGTTCGTTCAGGCTGGCGGCGTCGGGTCGCCCGGTTTCGGGGTTCTCGGCCGCGGGCGACAGTCGCTTGCGCTCGGGCTGCTCAGACATAGCCGAACTCCTGGGCCATGGCCACCACCTCCGGGTACAGGCCACGCCCGTCCTGGCGCCACGGCACCGGCTGGTCCAGCCGCGGCACCTTGGGTTTGTGGGGGCGAAACGTGGGACCGGCCAGGAAGTTGGGGTCGTTGCCGAACAACGCGTTGACCGGACCGAAGCACGCATAGGGTGAGCGCTCGGGATGCATCATCTCCTCCACGGCCTCGTCGTCGTCGCGCAGGCCGACCCAGCGGGCGATCTCTGCGAGCTTGCGCTGCGGGTCGGCCATGATGTCCTCGCCGCGCATGCGCATCTGACGATCCGGGGGCACCTCCCGCAGGAAGTTGAGGATGTTGACGTTGATGTCGTGCCAGGCGATCTGCGGCTCGATCATCGCGTAATCCTCGGTCAGCTCAAAGGCTTCGATCTTCAGGCAGAAGGCGCCGTCGTTGATGGCCATCAGCGACTTGCATTGCGCCACCGGATGGCGCACCAGGTGCAGGAATCGCGCGTCCGGAAAGGCGCGGTGCATGGCCTGCATGCGCTTGACCGACATCGTGTAGGACGGGCTCTTCTCCACCGCGACCAGCGGATGGATCTTGTCGACGATCTCGCGATAGACGTCGCCGGTGTTCATGTGCTCGCGCGCAGACGCCCAGGAGAACGCCATGTTGACCGTGTTGACGCGCTGCTCGCCGCCCCAGAGCTCGGCCACGGCGCGCATCAGGCCGTGACGCACCATGGAGCCGTTCTCCGAGATCTCGCCGGTCGTGCCCTTCCACAGGTCGAGCAGGGTGTCGACATTGAACAGGCAGAGCTCGGGCAGGCCATACATCTGCGGATGCTGGCCAAGCATGGCATTGACCAGCGAGGTGTAGGACCTCGGCGGAGCCAGCAGGAACAGCGGAGGCGCCATCGTCAGCGCTGGTCCCCGACCCGGCCTTCGACGAAGGGCACCTCGAAGCACTTCTCGTGCATGATGGGTCCGTGGCCGAAGTAGCCCTCTTCGCCGAAGAGTTCGCCATGGTCGGCGGTCACGATGAAGTGCGTGTTCGGCGGCGTCATGGCCATCAGGCGGCCGATCTGGCCATCGACGTACTCCACGCAGCGGATCTGCTGCTGGCGCAGCATGGCCATCTGCTCGGCGTCGAAGCCCTGCGACGCGCTCGTCGCGACCTCGGTGTCGTCCATGGCCTTGAGTGCCCCGTGCACGCCCGAGATGCGCGGCAGCTTCGAGCCGTCGAGCATGTACGGATAGTGCGTCTCGCCCAGGTTCAGGAAGTAGTAGTGGGGTTCATCCGGGAACTCCATCTCGTCGATCATCCGGGCGAAGTCGTTGTGGGACTTCATCAGCTTGTAGTCGTCGAAGTCGCGGCTGATCAAGGTGTTCTTGTTCAGCACCGGCATCGAGACCTTGGCCACGGTCCGGTAGCCCAGCGTGCGCAGCACCTTCGGCAGGGAGAGGTCCGGCAAGAAGGCCTTGAACTCGATGGTGTCGCAGCCGGTTCGCACCTTCCACTGCACGTACTCGTCCTTGTAGACCTCCGAGGCGAACACGTCCTTGGGGCTGCTGTGCGGCATCAGGCCCATGACGAAGGCGTGGTGCGAGGGCGCTGTCCAGGAGGCGTACGCGTATCGCTTCTCGGCCACGCCCAGGCGGTCGATGTTCGGCGTGCGTGCCGCGGCGAAGCTGTCGTGGCGACAGCTGTCCATGACGATGAAGACGATGTGGTTGAGTTCCATCCGGGGCTCCAGCGCGCTCAAGGCGGCAAGACGATCTGGATTCGGCCGGCCGCTGCGCCCGTGGCGTCCGGGTTGCCAAAGGTCACCGCCAGCGGCGCGGCCTGCATGACCCAGACCCGGCCGCTGCCGCTGGCCAGCAGCCCGCTGCGCAGGTTCTGGACCGCCGGGTCCGTGGTACTGAGGGTCGCGCTGTCGTTCTCGCTGCCGGCATCGGTGACCAGGTAGCTCGTCGGGGTGATCGTCAGGGTCGGCAGCCAGGCGCCGCTGGTGCTGGCACCGCCCAGCGTGCCGCCGATCAGGGTGTTGAGGGATGTCAGGCCCAGGCGCATCTGCGCCCCGCCGGTGCCACTGCCCGAGGCACCGAGCAGCACCGACGACGCCCCGGTGCGGGCCACGAAGAACCGGAAGCTGCTGCCGCCCGCGACCGGCACGGCCGTGAACACGCCGTTGGAGACGGTCAGCGTGTAGTCCGCAGCCAATGCGCTCGGGCAGGTCGGACCGGGCACACGCACCACGGTGGCCGCCTGGTTGCACACCGACATCTGGTTGCCGGCGATGACCGCGGCGGCCGCACGCGTGGCAGGCACTCCCGCCGTCGGCAGGTCGCGGATGACGATGAAGTAGGTGCCGGCAGCCTCGGCCAGCGAGGTGGCCAGGTTGCGCACGGCCACGTAGGGCGTGGGCCCGGCGCCGAAGTCGTGGGCCCCGACCAGGAGGTCCTCGGCGACGCGGAAGCGGACCGCACCGGCCACGGTGTACTCGCTGCCCACCGGCGCGCCGAAGTCCTGGGACGGCCCGGCACCGGCCATGGTGTAGCGGCGGGCGTCGAAGTCGATGCTCAGGTCGTAGACGTTGCCGTCGGTGGCCACGACCTTGTAGGCGCCGCTGCGCGGGTCGTTGACCGTCACCGTGGAGACGGCGGTGTTGTTGGCCGTGTCGGGGTCGCCGTTGACCGACAGCGCAAAGCTGCTGCTCAGCGTGCCGCGCGTGGTGGGTGCGGTCGGCACGCTGACAACGAAGGTCAGCGTGCTGCGGGCCGGCAGGCTGGGCACGGTCATGGTCGGCCCGATCGCGGGGCAGGTGGCGGCGACCGAGGCCGTGCAACTCACCGTGGCGCCCAGGCCGGCCGCCGCCGACCCGGACAAGGCCTGGGTGATCACCAGCCCGGCCGCGGGCTGAGTGCCCGGGTTGGCCACCACGGCGGTGAAGGTGGCCGTCTCGCCCGCGCGCAGCGTGGCCGGCGCCACCTGGCTGACCGACAGGTCGCTGCTGGCGGCGGTGAATGCCACCGTGGCGCTGTCGTCGCCCGGTCGAGAGTCTCCGGCGGTGCGCGTGCCCAGGGTGCCGGAGACGGAGCCATTGGCACCGGCATCGACCGTGAACGGCACCCGCAGGCGAAGGCGACCGTTGGCCGGCAGCGACGGGACGGTGAACCGGGAACCGGAAATGACCGGGCAGGTGGCATCCACCGCCTGGACGCAGCTGATGTCGCCGGCGGCCGACAGGCCGGCGGACAGGGTCTGCGTGGCGTCCACGTCCAGCGCGGTGCCCGGTCCGGCGTTGGCGATCTCCATCAGGAACTCGCCGCTGCTGCCGCCGGGCAGCGGCCCGGCCGGCCCGCTGCCGCTGACCGACACGTTGGCCGAGTAGGCGCTGCCGACGCCGACACCCGTGGCCTGTTGCGTGCTGCCCCCGGCGGTGGTGCTGGCCGTGAGCGTGTTGACGATCGCACCCTGGGTGCCGGCGCTGACGGTGGCGGTGACATCGAAGACGACGTTCGCCGACACCGGCAGTGCGCTCAGGTCCATCTGCACGCCGGTGGCGGCCGGGCAGCTGGCGCCGCCGGTGGCCTCGACGCAGCGCACGCCGGTCAGGGTGAGGTTGCCGCCGACCGTGTTGACCAGCCGCACCGAGCCTGCGGCATCGGGCCCGGTGTTGCCGACGACCATCCGGAAGCTGGCCGACCCGCCGGAGGGCACCGGCGCCGGGGGCGCGCTGCCGGTCACCGTGAGGCCGCTGACCGGAGACACCGCCGTACCCACGGCGATCACGCTGTTGCCGCTGCCGGCGAACACGTTGTCGCCGGTGGCCAGCAGGGTGTTGGAGATGGCGCCGTTGGCACCGGCCGCGACGCGGGTGTCCACGCTGAGCGTCAGCTGGCCGCCCACCGGCAGGCTGTCGACCTCGGTCACGACACCGGCGGTTGCGGGGCAGGTGGCGCCGCCGGCCGCGCTGCAGCGAACCGCCAGCACGGTCAGGTTGCCGCTGACGGTCTGACGCAGGCGCAGCCCGGTGGCCGGGTCCGGGCCGGTGTTGACCACCTTCATGTCGAACGCGGCCAGACTGCCACCCGCCACCGGTTCGGCCGGGCCCGTGCCGCTGAGCGTCAGCACGGCCCTCGGCGTGTTGGCGGTGGCCACCGCCGTGGCGGTGTTGTCGCTGCGGTCGGTGTCGTTGGCCGCATTGGCCGTCATGGCGTTGGTCAGCAGCCCCGTCGTCCCGGCATCCACGGTGGCGTCGATCTCGAACACCAGCGTGGCGCCGGCCGGCATCGAGGCCGCGGACATCACCGGTCCCAGGGCGGCCGGGCAGACCGCACCGCCGGTGGCGGCGCAGCGCACGCCGGCAAGCGTCAGCCGGGTGCCGACGGTGTCGACGATGCTCACCGTGCCCGAGGCGTCGGGGCCGGCGTTGCCCACGGTCATCACGAAGGTGGCGGTCCCGCCACCGACCACGGTGCCGGCCGGTCCGACGCCGGTGACGAAGACGCCGGCGCGCGGCGTGACCACGCTGGCCTGGGCCGTGAAGCTGTTGTCGGCACGGTCGCTGTCGGCGTCTGCGCTGACCTGCAGCGTATGGGTCACGATGCCGTTGAGACCGGCGGCCACGGTGCCCGTGATCACGAAGTCCAGGGCGCCGCCCGCGGGCATGGACCCCACCTCCATCAGCGCACCGGGCGCCGGCGGGCAGGTGGCGCCACCGCTGGCCGTGCACGTGATGCCCTGCACCACGAACCCCGTGCCGCCGCTGTTGGCCACGCGGACGCCGGTGGCGGCATCCGGGCCTTCGTTGCGCACCGCCATCGCGAAGGCAACGGTGTCTCCGCCGGTGACCGTGCCCGACGGGCCGCTGCCACTGACCACGAGGTCACTGTTCGGGCTGTAGGCGGTGACCGTGACCGTGGCCGCGTTGTCCGCACTGTCGGTCTCGTAGCGGAAGCTGGCCGTCATGCGGTTGAACAGCGTGCCGCGCGCGGCCGGACCCGCCAGCGTGGTCACCGTGAAGCGCAGCGTGCCGCCGGCGCGCAGACTGGGCACGCTCATGACCACCCCGGTCGTCGCGGGACAGACGGCGCCGCCCTCGGCCGTGCAGGTGATCCCGGTCAAGGACAGTTGACCGCCGGCGTCGTTGGTGATCGTGACGTCCTCGGCCGCATAGTCACCGGCGTTGGTGACCGCCATCTCGAAGACCACCGTGCTGCCACCCGCCACCGTGGCCGTGGGCCCGACGCCGGACACCCGCAGATCGGTGCCGGAGCGCCCGCTGCCGCCACCGCAACCCGCCAGCGCGAGCATGACGGCCACCGACCCGGCCAGGGTCACGCTTCTCAGCAGGTCAGCAAATCGCATGGGGAGCAATGCAAGCAGCGGGTGAAGCACCGCCAGCTATGGTAGCCGCGGCACTAGCAGGAACGGTGCCATCGATGGCACACCGGGGGGCGGGATGCGTGAACTCTGCGCGCGGGCCGATCAGTCGACCCGCCCCGACGCCACGAAATGCGGGTTGTCGAAACCGGGCTTGCCGTAGCGCAGCGGAACGCCGTCCAGCGTCTGCACGCGACCGCCGGCGGCCGACAGCACCGCGTGACCGGCGGCGATGTCCCACTCCATGGTGCGGCCCAGCCTCGGGTAGAGGTCGGCCTCGCCGGCGGCCACCAGGCACAGCTTCAGGGACGAACCGGCGCTGACCAGCGCCGCCACCTTGCGGCCGGCGAGAAAGGCGTCGAGCGCGGCGGCGTCGCCGTGCGAGCGGCTGGCCACCACCGACAGCCCGGCCTCGGGCACGGCGCGGCAACGGATCGGCCGCCGGCCATCGGCATCCTCGAGCCAGGCGCCGCGGCCCACGTCGCCCAGGAACATGCGCCCCAGCGCCGGCGCCAGCACCACGCCCATCACCGGCCGCCCCTGGTGAACGAGGGCGATGTTCACCGTGAATTCGCCATTGCGGCCGATGAACTCCTTGGTCCCGTCCAGGGGGTCGACGAGCCAGAACAGTTCCCCGACCTCGGGCACCGAGCCCGCGGCGACGGCTTCCTCGGCCACCACCGGGATGTCCGGCGCCAGGGCCTGGAGCGCCGGCACGATCAGCTTCTCGGCACGCTCGTCGGCCTCGGTGACCGGCGACTGGTCACCCTTGCCGCGGACCGCGAAGTCGGTGGCATAGACCTGCATGATCAGCGCCCCGGCGTCGCGCGCCACGCGCGCCAGAGCCTCGAGCCAGGGCTCGCGCTGGTGTTCCCAACCCATCCTTGTTCTCCTGGGCGGCCCCCTCGCCGCCTGTCCGGGCCGCAATGTACCTGCGACCCGGGCGCTTGCCGATACCTTGATCCGTAGGGTTGCGCAGATCGCGCCGTGATGAAACGCACGGCGCTGCCGGCGACGCCCCGGGTTCTAGGGGCGCCGTCGGCCGGCCGCACGCCAGGCCGTGCGCGATACTTCCAAGGTTTGCGCCCCTGGGCATGCCGCGCGGCCGAGCGCTGGCGCCATGGTTCAGGGGCGCGATGGCACGAAGCTTGCCAACTCCCCCGCGACGCCACCCCCGATGAACGCCATGACCGAAACCGAGGCGCCGGTGCGCCTGACCCACCTGCAGCGGCTCGAGGCCGAGAGCATCCACATCCTGCGCGAGGTGGTGGCCGAGGCCGAGCGCCCGGTGATGCTGTACTCCATCGGCAAGGACAGCGCGGTGATGCTGCACCTGGCCAAGAAGGCGTTCTGGCCGGCGCCGCCGCCCTTCCCGCTGCTGCATGTGGACACGACCTGGAAGTTCCGCGACATGTACGCCATGCGCGAGCGCATGGCGCGCGAGCTGGGCATGGAGTTGCTGGTGCACCAGAACCCGGAGGCCAAGGCACTGGGCATCAACCCCTTCGACCACGGCTCGCAGATCCACACCGACATGTGGAAGACCCAGGGCCTGAAGCAGGCGCTGGACCAGTGGGGCTTCGACGCCGCCTTCGGTGGTGCCCGCCGCGACGAGGAGAAGAGCCGCGCCAAGGAGCGCATCTTCAGCTTCCGCAGCGCGCAGCATCGCTGGGACCCCAAGGCGCAGCGTCCGGAGCTCTGGCGCCTCTACAACGGGCGCAAGCACAAGGGCGAGTCGATCCGCGTGTTCCCCATCAGCAACTGGACCGAACTGGATGTGTGGCAATACATCCACCTGGAGAACATCCCGATCGTCCCGCTGTACTTCGCCGCCGAGCGGCCGGTGGTCGAGCGCGACGGCACGCTGATCATGGTGGACGACGAGCGCATGAAGCTGCGCCCCGGCGAGGTGCCGATGACGCGCAAGGTGCGCTTCCGCACCCTGGGCTGCTACCCGCTGTCGGGTGCGGTGGAGTCCGAGGCCGACACGCTGACCGCCATCATCCAGGAGATGCTGCTGACGCGCACCAGCGAACGCCAGGGCCGCATGATCGACCACGACGCCGCCGCGTCGATGGAGAAGAAGAAGCAGGAAGGGTATTTCTAGGGCCCCACGCTCCCTCCCGGTCGCTGCCCCCCGAGGAGGGGGTTCTTGCAGCGGACCGGCGAAGCCGGATCCGCGCAAGCGGCTTGACACACTCCAAGAGACCCATGGCACACGTATCCGATCTCATCGCCACCGACATCCAGGCCTACCTGGAGCAGCACGAGAAGAAGAGCCTGCTGCGCTTCATCACCTGCGGCTCGGTGGACGACGGCAAGAGCACGCTGATCGGGCGGCTGCTCTACGAGTCGAAGATGCTGTTCGACGACCAGCTCGCCGCCATCGAGGCCGACAGCCGCAAGTGGGGCACGCAGGGTGGCGACATCGACTTCGCGCTGCTGGTCGACGGCCTGGCCGCGGAGCGCGAGCAGGGCATCACCATCGACGTCGCCTACCGCTTCTTCAGCACCGACCGGCGCAAGTTCATCGTCGCCGACACGCCGGGCCACGAGCAGTACACGCGCAACATGATCACCGGCGCCTCGACCGCCGACGTGGCCGTGGTCCTGATCGACGCCCGCAAGGGCGTGCTGACGCAGACGCGCCGGCACAGCTACCTGGTGCACCTGATCGGCATCCGCAAGATCGTGCTGGCCATCAACAAGGTGGACCTCATCGACTACGACGAGGCCGCGATCCGCCGCATCGACGAGGACTACCGCGCCTTCGCCGCGCAGATCGGCCTGAAGGACATCACGACCATCCCGCTGTCGGGCCTCAAGGGCGACAACATGGTCGAGCGCAGCACGCGCATGCCCTGGTACCAGGGGCCCACGCTGATGGCCTTCCTGGAAACCTGCGAGATCGACGAGACGCGCCTGCAGGCCGGCCCGTTCCGGCTGCCGGTGCAGTGGGTGAACCGGCCCAACCTCGACTTCCGCGGCTTCTGCGGCCTGGTGGCCGGCGGCCGCGTGCGCCCTGGCGACCGCGTGCGCGTGCAGCCCTCGGGCCGCGAGACCACGGTGGCGCGCATCGTCGGCACCGACGGCGACCGCCCGCTGGCCGTGGCCGGCGAGTCGGTGACCCTCACGCTGGCCGACGAGGTGGACATCTCCCGCGGCGACGTGATCTCCGCCGCCGACGCGCCGGCCGAGGTGGCCGACCAGTTCGAGGTCACCATCGTCTGGATGGCCGACGAACCCATGCTCCCCGGCCGGCCCTACCTGCTGAAGCTGGGCACGCGCACGGTCAACGCCACGGTCACCGAGCCCAAGTACAAGGTGAACGTCAACACCATGGAGCGGCTGGCGGCCAAGAAGCTCGACCTCAACGAGATCGGCGTCTGCAACATCGCGCTCGACCGCGCCGTCCCCTTCGACCCCTACGAGGCCAACCGCGACACCGGCGGCTTCATCCTGATCGACCGCATGACCAACAACACGGTCGGCGCCGGGATGCTGCACTTCGCGCTGCGGCGCTCGCACAACATCCATCTGCAGGCGGTGGACGTGGACAAGGCGGCCCGCGGCCGCCTGATGGGCCACAAGCCGGCGGTGCTGTGGCTCACCGGCCTGTCCGGCGCCGGCAAGTCCACCATCGCCAACCTGGTGGAGAAGAAGCTGCACGCCGCCGGCGTGCACAGCTACCTGCTCGATGGCGACAACGTGCGCCACGGCCTGAACAAGGACCTCGGCTTCACCGAGGCCGACCGGGTGGAGAACGTGCGCCGCGTGGGCGAGGTGGCGCGCCTGATGGTGGACGCCGGCCTGATCGTGCTGACCGCCTTCATCTCGCCCTTCCGCTCCGAGCGGGCGCTGGCGCGCAGCCTGGTGGCCGAGGGCGAGTTCATCGAGGTGCACGTCGACACGCCGCTGGACGTGGCCGAGCAACGCGACGTCAAGGGCCTGTACAAGAAGGCGCGGCGCGGCGAGCTGGCCAACTTCACCGGCATCGACTCACCCTACGAGCCACCCGAGGCGCCGGAACTGCGCATCGACACCACCGCGGTCACCGCCGAGCAGGCCGCCGACCGCGTGGTGGCGCTGCTGCGCGAGCGGGGCCTGATCCCGTCATGACGCTGCAGCAGGGCGCCGTCTTCCTCGGGTTGGCGGTGCTCGTGGTGGAGCTGCTGCGCGGGCGGCGCGCACCGGCCATGGTGTTCGCCGCCGTGGCCTTCGCCTTCCTCCTGCTGGACTTCGTCAGTGTGCCGGACGCGCTGGCACAGCTCACCAACACCGGCCTGGCCACCGTGGTCGTGCTGCTGCTGTTGTCGGTGGTGCTCGACCGCTCGCGCCTGCTCGAGGCCATGGCCGAGGTGCTGGTGCGCGGCTCCTACCGCTGGGCGCTGGCCAAGCTCTGCGCGGCGACGGCGCTGTACTCGGCCTTCCTGAACAACACCGCGGTGGTGGCCTCGCTGATCGGCCCGCTGCGCTCGCTGCGCGCCCATGCGCCATCTCGCCTGCTGATGCCGATGTGCTTTGCCGCCACCCTCGGCGGCACGCTGACGCTGGTGGGCACGTCCACCAACCTGCTGGTCAACAGCCTGATGATCGGCCAGCAGATGCCGCCGCTGCACATCTTCGACCTGTTCCCGGTCGGTGCGCTGATCCTGCTGGGCTGCACGGCGACGATGATCCTGCTCTACCCGCGTCTGCTGCCGGCGCAGGCGGCCAGCGAGGAGCGCGCGTCGGAATACTTCCTGGAAGCCACGGTGCGGCCGGAGTCGTCTCTGGTCGGCCGCAGCGTCGACGCCGGCGGTCTGCGCCGCCTGGCACACCTGTTCCTGGCCGAGATCGTGCGGGACGGTCGGGTGATCGCGCCGGTGCAGCCTGACGAGGTGGTGCAGGCAGGCGACGTGCTGGTGTTCACCGGCGACCTGACCCGGCTGGACCTGCTGCTGCGCTTCGACGGGCTGCAGACCCGCGGCCAGCGCTACCGGCTGCCGCTGGACAACCTGGTGGAGGTGGTGATCGCGGCCAACTCGCCGCTGGCCCGCCGCACGCTGAAGGAAACCGATTTCCGCTCACGCTTCGACGCCGCCGTCATCGCCATCCGCCGCGGCAGCGAACGCCTGCGCGGCCCCATCGCCGACGTGCCGCTGGACGTGGGCGACACCCTCGTGCTGGTGGTGGGCAGCGACTTCGAGAAGCGCAACAACCTGCAGCGCAACTTCGTCATCGTCAACCGGCACGAGGTGCAGAAGTTCACCGATCCGCGCAAGGGCCTGTTCGCCACCGCGGGCTTCGTGGCGGCCATCGCGCTGTCGGCGCTGGGGCTGGTGGACTTCCTCAAGGCCCTGCTGGTGCTGCTGGTGGTGTTCCTGGCCACCAGGCTGACGCGCCCCGCGGAGTTGCGGCGCAACATGCCCTATTCCATCATCGTGATCATCGGCTCGTCGCTGGTGATCTCGCAGGTGATGGTGCAGACCGGCGCCGCGGGCCTGCTGGCCGGCGTGCTGCTGGGTGCGGTGGACCAACTCGGGCCCTATGGGGCGCTGGCGCTGATCCTCCTGGGCACCTGGGTCCTGACCGAGCTGATGACCAACAACGCCGCGGCGGCGCTGGCCTTCCCGGTGGCCCTGGGCGTGGCCCAGCAGGCGGGCCTGGACCCGCTGCCCTTCGTGATGGCGGTGCTCTACGGCGCCAGCTGCAGCTTCGTCACGCCCTATGGCTACCAGACGAACCTGATGATCATGTCCCCGGGCCGCTACACGCTGAACGACTTCGTGCGCGGCGGCCTGCCTGTGGCGCTGGTGTTCCAGGCGGTGGCGCTGGTGACGCTGCCGATCTTCTTCCCGTTCGTGCGCTAGGGCCGGGCAGGCAACGCGCCCACCAGCGCGGCGAACGCGTCGGCGTCGTCCACCGGTCCGCGCGCCGCCCCCACGGGCTGGGCCAGCAGGCGCAGCGCCACGTCGGCCCTCGGCAGCACCGGGCCGGCGAACCACGGCCGTCCGCCGTCGGCCAGCACCAGGGTCGGGAAGGTCTGGATGTCGATGTCGTCGACCAGCGCCGCGTCGTCCTCGATGTCCACCCAGTGCCAGGTGACCTCCGGGTGCGCGGCGCGCAGCACATCGACCACCGGGCGGTAGGCGTCGCAGGTGCGGCACCACCCGGCGCACAGCACCACGGCCACGCGCGACGCGCCGGCGTCCGGGTCAGGCGCGGGCCGGGTGGTTGCGCGCGGGGCGGCGTCGATCATGCCCGGATGCTACGCCCTCGCCGAGCGTCGGGGGTCAGACCACGGCAGCCTGCCGGGCCGCCTGCCAGTCTGCGAAGCCGCGCCCCTCGCGGGCCAGCTGCAGCAGCAGCGGCGCCGGCTCCCACCAGGCACCGAGTTCGGCATGCAAAGCCTGCACGCGTGCCGCGACCACCTCCAGGCCGATGCGGTCGGCCATCCACATCGGCCCGCCCTGCGCCGCCGGGAAGCCGTAGCCGGTGAGGTAGACGACGTCGATGTCGCCCGGCCGCAGCGCGATGCCGCGCTCCAGCAGGCGCGCACCCTCGTTGACCATGCCGTAGAGGCAGCGCTCCAGGATCTCCTGCGTGCCGATGGGCCGGCGCCGGATGCCGCGCTCGGCGGCGTAGCGCAGGATGAAGGCCTCCAGGTCGGGGTCGCGCCGCGGTGTGCGGTCGCCGGCCTCGTAGCGGTACCAGCCCTGGCCGCTCTTCTGCCCCAGCCGGCCCTGCTCCACCAGGGCCATGATCAGGTCGTTCCAGCGCCGGTGCGGGTCGCGCGTGGCCATCTGCGCCTTGCGCGTGGGGTAGCCCACGTCGTTGCCGGCCATGTCGTGCACGGCGAAGATGCCCATCGCATAGCCGAAGCCGGTGAGCGCCGCGTCCACCTCGTGCGGCAGCGCGCCGTCCTCCACCAGGAAGTGCGCCTCCCGGTTGTAGTGCCGGAACAGCGCGTTGCCGATGAACCCCGGGTACACGCGCGCCAGCACCGCCACCTTGCCCAGCCGCGGGCCCAGCGCCATCAGGGTGGCGATCGCGTCGTCGGCCGTGCGATCGGTGCGCACCACCTCGAGCAGCCTCATCACGTGCGCCGGGCTGAAGAAGTGCGCGCCGATCACGTCCTGCGGGCGGCCGGTCACCGCCGCGATGGCGTCGATGTCCAGGCCCGAGGTGTTGGTGGCCAGGATGGCGCCCGGCCTGGCCACCGCGTCCAGGTCGCGGAACAGGCGCTGCTTGAGGGCCAGGTCCTCGAACACCGCTTCCACGAACAGGTCGGCGTCGGCGGCGTCGGCCAGCGCCAGCGTGCCCTGGATCAGCGCCATGCGCTGCTCGACCTCGGCCTCGCCGAGCTTGCCGCGCTTGACGCTCTGGCCGTAGTTGGCGCGGATGCGGTCCAGGCCGCGCGCCAGGCCCGCCGCGTCGGCGTCGATGAGCCAGACCGGGATGCCGGCGTTGGCGAACGCCATCGCGATGCCGCCGCCCATGGTGCCGGCGCCGATGACCGCGGCGCGGTCCACCGGCCGCACCGGCGTGCCCGGCGGCAGGCCGGTCCGGGCCGCCTCGGCGGTGGCCTGCTTCACGTGGGCGGCCGCCGCGGCGCGGTCGGCCTCGGTGAGGTCGAAGACGCTCATCACCCGCCCTCCCCCGCCGGCTTCAGCGGCTTCGCGCGGCCCTCGACGAACTCCCGCAGGCGCTGCTCCACCTCGGGCGGCCGGGCCATGGCCGAGTTCAGCTGCTCGAGGAACAGGCCGTCGTCGTGCGACAGGTCCATCACCCGCGGCAGCACGTTGACGATCTTCCAGTTGGTCTCCACCGTGTTCTGGGCGATGCGTGCAGCCAGCGCACGCGCCTTGGCCAGCGCACCGCCCTCGGGCTCCACGTAGCGCACGATGTGCTCGGTCATCGCCTCGTCGGGGTTCAGCAGGCGGCCGGTGAGCATCATGTCGGTCATCACCGTGGTGCCCACCACGCGCTGGATGCGCACCGTGCCGCCACCGCCCACGAAGATGCCGCGCTGGCCTTCGGGCAGGCCGAAGAAGGCGCTGCGGTCGCAGACGCGGATGTGCGCGGCCATGGCCAGCTCCAGCCCGCCGCCCACCACCGCACCGTGCAGCGCGGCCACGAAGGGGATGGGCGCGCGCTCGATCTCGTCGAACACCACGTGCCAGTTGTGGCGCTTGCGCCTGCGCGGCGGCGCGATCTTCCCGGTGGCGCGCGCCAGCGCCTCGGCCAGGTCGAGCCCGGCGCAGAAGTTGGGGCCATGGCCGAAGAGCACCGCCACCTGCGCCTCGTCGTGGGCGCGCAGCACGGCGGCCTTCAGCGCGTCGATCATGGCGTCGTTGATCGCGTTGCGCTTGTCCGGGCGGTTCAGGCCGATCAGCGCCACCGCGCCGTCGAGGTCGTAGCTGACCAGGGTGTCGTCACTCATCAGAGGTCCAGTTCCAGTTCGGGGGTCAGGGCGCCGGAGCAGCAGATCATCATCCTGTCGCCGGCGGCCTTCTCGGCGTCGCCCAGCACCAGGTCGCGGTGGTCCGGCGTGCCGCGCAGCACGCGCGTCTCGCAGGTGCCGCACACGCCTTCGCGGCAGGAATGCATCGGGTCCAGGCCGGCGGCGAGAAGCGTGTCGAGCACGGTCTGCCCGGCGGGCACCGGCAGGCGGTGGCCGCTGCGCGCCAGCACCACGGTGAAGCCGCCGCCGCTGGCCGCGGCCCGGCTGTTGCCGAAGCGCTCGAGGTGCACGCGCTCGCGCGGCAGGGCGGCGGTGGCGGCCTCGTAGGCGTCCAGCAGGCCGGCCGGGCCGCAGGCGTACAGGTGCGCGCCGGCGGGCAGCCCGGCCACGATGGCGGGCAGGTCCAGCGGCTTGTCGCCCTCGTGGTCGGCGCGCAGGTCCAGCGTGGCGCCGGCGCGCCCGGCCAGCCCGCGCAGTTCCTCCACGAAGGCCATCTGCGCCCGCGTGCGGGCGGCATAGTGCAGCGTCCAGGGCCGGCCCAGCGCCGTCAGCCGGCGGGCCATGGCCAGCAGCGGCGTGATGCCGATGCCGCCGGCGATCAGCACCGAGTGCGGCGCCGCCTCGTGCAGCGCGAAGTGGTTGCGCGGGCCCCGGACCTCGATCCAGGCCCCCGGCCGCAGCGACTCGTGGATCCAGCGCGACCCGCCGCGGCTGGCGGCATCGCGGTGTACCGCCACGCACCAGCGGCCGGTCTCGCCCGGGTTGAGCAGCGAGTAGCTGCGCACGATGCCGTCGGCCAGGACCAGGTCCACGTGCGCGCCGGCCTCCACCGCCGGCAGCGCCGTGCCCGGCTGCGCCGGCACCAGTTCCAGACCGAGGACGCCCTCGGCCTCCCAGGTCAGCGCGCGAACGCGCAGGCGCCAGGCATCGGTCATAGGTCGATGATCGTGATCTCGCGCTGCGGCACGCCCAGCGCCGCCTCGCTGGCCTGGCGCACCGCCTCGGGCTGCCCGGCGTGGAAGATGAAGCCCTGCAGCAGCCGGCCCCACTTGGGGTGGCGCAGGTAGTCGGCCAGCGGCAGGCCGTGCAGGAAGAAGTCGCGGTGGTCGCTGGGCAGCGTCACGCGCTGGTTGCGGGCAGGGTCGCGCATCACGCCCTTGGGGTCGCGGCCGGCGGCCACGGCCTCGATGTCGTCGAGCAGCCGCCGGCGCAGCATGGCGATGCCGCGGTCGCTGGCGCCCAGCGTCTCGCGCGTGCGGTCGGTGACCGTGCCCTGCCCCACCCAGGCCACGATGTCCTGGTTGATCACGTGGCTGGTGATCCAGCGGCCGCTGGCCGCGTCGCGCACCGGGCTGGTCCAGGTGGGGATCTCCGCCTGCACGAAGGGCTCGCGCTCCCGGGGCACGCGGATGAAGCTCCAGGTCACCGACAGCGTGGTCTCGTCGTCCACCGGCACCCGCCACTCGAAGTGGTCGCCGAGGAAGAAGCCGTGGGGCCACAGGCAGACGCGGCCGATGGTCCACAGCGGGTGCGATTCGTCGGTGTCCTCGCTGACGCGCTTGTACAGGAAGCCGTGTTCGAATTCCTCGAAGCCCAGCTTCAGGTGGCGCGGCGCGTACGGCCCGGTGCGGCCGGCGAGGCGGCGGCTCCAGTTGGCGTGCATCCACTCGAAGTGCACCGGGTCGATGGAATTCTCCTGCGTCTGCAGCCAGTTGCAGGGCACCTCGGCGAACACCGCCTGCACGAAGCCGTGGGCCCAGTGGAAGGGCTCCCAGTCGGGCAGTTCGGGCGCCGGCTGCGGCCCGATGTAGGCCCACAGCAGACCGGCCTTCACGCGCACCAGACCGGCCTGCAGGCAGGCCCGGGCGCGCAGCCGGCCCTGGGGGTCGACCACGTCCTCGTAGGGCTGCTCGATGCAGCGGCCGTCGGTGGCGTACTGCCAGCCGTGGTAGCTGCAGCGGATGCCGCCGGCCTCCACCATGCCGTAGGCCAGGTCGGCGTTGCGGTGCCTGCAGCGGCGCTCCACCAAGCCGTGGCCGCCGTCCAGCGTGCGGAACAGGACGAAGTCCTCGCCCAGCAGACGCAGGGGGTGGATGGGCTCGCGCGCCAGCGCATCCACCCCCGCCACCGGGTGCCAGTGGCGGCGCAGCACCTCGCCCATCGGCGTGCCGGGGCCCACCTGGGTGAGCTGGCGGTTCTTCTCCGCGCTGAGCATGCCCGCGGCCGTCAGCTGGCCTTGAAGCCCGCGGCCTTGATGATGGGGCCCCAGTAGGCCAGTTCGCCACGCAGCAGCCGGTCCACCTCGGCGCCGTTGCGGAACAGCGGGTAGGCCCACAGCCGCTTGATCAGGGTCTCGCGCACCTCGGGCTGCTGCAGGATCTGCTGCACCGCGTTCTGCACCCGGGCCAGCGCCTCGGGCGGCGTGCCGGCGCGGGCCCACATGCCAGTCCAGCCTTCGCCGGAGGTCACGTCCACGCCCTGCTCGGCAAAGGTGGGGATCTCGGGCATCAGCGGCGAGCGCTCCCGGGTGAAGACGCCGATCACGCGGATGCGGCCCGCCTGGTGGTGGGCCATCATGCCGTCCATCAGGCTGATGGCCGACGGCACCTGGCCACCGACGAGGTCGTTGACCATGGGCGGCGAGCCCTTGTAGGGGATCACCGGCAGCTCGATGCCCACCGCCTTGGACAGGGCCACGCCCAGGAAGGCGTTCTGCCCGCCCAGGCCCGGCGTGCCCACGCTGGCCTTGCCGGCGTTGGCCTTGGCCCAGGCCACGAACTCGCGCACGTTGGTGGCGCCGGTGTTCAGCGCCACGCCCATGCCCAGCGGGTAGCTGGCCAGGCCGGCCACGGGTGCGAAGTCGCGCAGGATGTCCCACTTGATCTGGTCGGCGAAGACCAGGGTCTGGAAGGTGGGCGTGGCGTTGGGCGCCACCATGAAGGCGTTGCCGTCGGCCGGGAGGGTCAGCAGCGCGTCGGCCGCCATGCGGCCGCCCACGCCGGGCTTGTTCTCGACGATGACGGGCTGGCCCAGCAGGGCGGGCAGGCGGTCGACCACGGTGCGCGCGATGGCGTCGGTGGCGCCGCCGGGCGGGAAGCCGATGAGCACGCGGATGGGCGGCTTGTCGCCCTGGGCACGGGACAGTCCGGACAGGCCCGGCAGGGCCAGGGCGGCACCGGCGGCCACGAGGTGGCGGCGGCTGAGGGTCATGCGCTTGTCTCCTGGGTGAGCACCCGCCAGTCGGTGCCGGCGGGCAGGACGCCACCGACCGAACGGATGCGGCGGTAGTCGAGGTCGGGGTTGTCGGCGAGAGTCGGCGTCTGGCCGGCCAGGTGCTCGCGCACCGCCTTCATCAGCGCGGCGCGCACGCGCAGCACGGCACCGTCGGCGGAGCACAGCTGCTCCTGGCTGCGGTCGTAGATGGCGCCCTGGCTGAGGAACATCGCGAAGTCCTCGGTGCCCAGGTGCTGCGGGAAGCCGGTGGCGTGGCCGCGCTTCATCAGGTCGCGGTTCTGGCCCCAGTTGTCGTCGGGGCCGCCGGGCGGCAGCGGCGGGAAGTTCCACACGTCGGGCGAGGCCGACATGTTGGTCATGCCCAGGGGCCGCGTGGGGTTGAAGTGCACGAACCAGGCGCGGTGCGTCACGTCGTCCACCGGCACGCTGAAGAACACCGTGCTCGGGCCGCCCTCGTTGGGCGGGCAGATGATGCCGTACCAGGGCATCACGAAGTTGTTCACCCGCGCGTAGAGCTGGCCGTCGGCCACCTGGCGGATGGCGGCGTAGCGGTAGCCGTAGGGCCGGTCCTCGAACTCCAGCTTGGGCGCGATGGCCTGGTTCATCAGCAGGCGCTGGTTGCCGCCGCCGGCGGTCATCTGCGTCGACGACTCGTGCAGCACGCTGACGTGCGAGCTGTCCATCGACGCCTCCACGCCCTGCACCCAGTTCGTGGGCACTTCCACGCTGGTGACCGAGCGCTGGTGCTCCGGCAGGTCGACGAAGGGCAGGTCCGGGAAGCGCGGCGGGCTGTCCTCGGCGCGGCCCTGCCCCAGCCAGGCCCAGACGATGCCGCCGCGCTCCACCGCGTGGAAACGCCGGGTCTTGACGTGCCGGCAGAACTGCGCCTGGTCGCCGGCATGGTTGGGTGCCTCGGCCACGCGACCGTCGGTGCCCACCTTCCAGCCGTGGTAGATGCAGCGCAGCCCGCCGGGTTCGTTGCGCGCCAGCGCCATCGAGGCGCGGCGGTGCGGGCAGCGCTCGTCCACCACGCCGACGCTGCCGTCGGGGCTGCGGAAGGCCACCACCTCCACGCCCAGCAGCTTCAGGCGGAAGGGCCGGCCGCCGGCCTCCAGCTTGCTGGCCGGGATGGCCGGGATCCAGTAGTGCTGGCGGATCATCGCGCCCATCGGCGCATCGCCCTCGACCCGGCAGAGCAGGTCGTTGTCCTCGCGGGTCATCGGCATGGCGGCTCCCCTTCAGTCCTTCCTGAACGCCCGGCTGTAGAGCCGGCGGCAGTTGCATTCGAAGATGTCGGCGCGGTCGTCGGCACTGAGCCAGGTGATGTTCTCGATCACCGGCTTCATGTCGTCGTAGTCGCGGCCGCTGAGCGGGTCGCGCGCGCTGCCGGTGCCCGGCTTCTCGGTGCCGAAGACCACGTTCTTCACGCCGGCCACCCTGATCAGCAACTCGATGGCGTCCTGGCTGTAGTTGCAGGTGTCGAAGTGCAGCTGCCGCAGCTGGTCATCGAAGGAGACGGGGTCGCCGCGGCGCACGCTCCAGCTGCGGAAGCGGCCCATCTGGTACGGGATGGCGCCGCCGGCGTGCGCCACCACGATCTTCAGCGCCGGGAACCGCTGGAACACGTCCGACGAGAGCAGCGAGATCACCGCGATGCTCTCCTCGTTGATGAACTTCAGCGTGTAGCTCTCGCGCGGGCTGCAGCTGCCGGCGGAATGGATCAGCGCCGGCACGTCCAGCCGCACCATGGCTTCGTACAGCGGGTGCCAGAAGGGGTCGCCCAGGCCGGGGGGCGGCAGCGCGCTGCCCTCGGTGGGGTCGGGGTTGAGCAGGCAGCCGACGAAGCCCAGCTGCTCCACGCAGCGCTCCAGCTCGGCGACGCAGCGCTCCGCCGGCGACTCGTGCATGTACTGCGGCAGCCCGGCCACGCCGCGGAAACGGTCGGGGTAGCAGGCCACCACGCGGGCGATGACGTCGTTGCAGTGGCGCGCCCAGATCTCGCTCACCCGCGCCGGGCCCACCGAGTGCATCTGCAGGTAGGGGCGCGGCGAGATGAACTGCAGGTCGGTGCCGACGCTGTCCATGATCTTCACCACCTCGGTGGCCACCTTGTGGATGGCCTCGTCGGGGATCTTCGGGTCCACAGACGGGTTGCCCCGCCCGCCCACCAGCTCGGACATGAACTTCAGGCTCTGCGGCGGCATCACGACGTGGGCGTGGGAATCGATGATCAAGGGGGTCTCCGGGTTCGGGAAGAAGGGGAAGCTCAGCCCACCCAGGCCAGCACTTCCAGCTGCAGCTGCATGCCGTGGCCCAGCGGCTGCACGGCGATGTGGCGCGCCGGGCGGTCGGCCGGGTCGGGGAAGCAGGCCAGCCACTGCGCGTTGACGGCGTCGCGCAGGCCGTCGTCGGCCAGCGTGATGCCGAGCTTGACCACGTGCTCCAGCCCGCCGCCGCCGGCGGCCAGCAGCGCACGCAGGTTGGCGAAGGCATGGACCACCTGGGTGGCACCGTCGGGCGGCAGGCTGCCGTCGACCGGGTCCTTGCCGGCGATGCCGGAGGAGCAGACCAGCGGCCCCACGCGGGCGCCCAGCGGGATCGGCGCCTTGTGGCCGACGTGCGGCACCTGCAGGCTGCGGGGCGGGCGCGGCGTCATGCGGTCTCGCCGTCGACGTCGAAGAAGTGGCCCGGCACCTTGGCCAGGAACTCCGAGAACCCGGTGGTGCCGGCCGGCACGTGCAGCGACATGGCCTGCCAGGCGCCGGCCTCGTCGCCGTTCTGGATGGCGCGCGCGATCTTCAGGTGCTCCTGCAGCGAGCGTGCGATCTGCGCCTTGTTCTGGAAGTCCTTGACCCGGTAGCGCTGGATGGTGCGGCGGGCATGGCGGATCTGCTCGGCCAGGTAGGGGTTGCGGCTGCCGGCGTAGACGGCCTCGTGGAACAGCGTGTTGGCCAGCGAGTACTCGGCCGCCCCGCCGGCCACGGCCGCCTCCTGGCAGCGCGCCAGGGTCTCGTCCAGGCGCTGCGAGAGCTCGTCGTCCACCCGGCGCGCAGCCAGCTTGGCCGCCAGCGCCTCCAGCTCGGCGATGAACTCCAGCATCGCGCGCAGCTTGGCCACCGACAGCCGCGCCACCGTCACGCCCTGGCGCGGCGCGATGCGCACCAGGTCCAGCGCCGCCAGCTGCTGCAGCGCCTCGCGCACCGGCGTGCGGCTGACACCGAAGCGCGCCGCCAGCGCCCGCTCGTCCAGTGGCGCCCCGGGCGGCAGCGTGCCCGACTCGATCTCGTCCTGCAGCACCGCCCGCACGTCGGCCGCGCGCCCGCCGGCGCGGGGCCGCAGATCGTCGGCCGACGGGTCCTCGGGGCGCAGCGTGTCATCGGTCATGCGGGCTCTCCAACTCAGACAGGCCGCCAGAATGCCAGATCAGCTATGTGGCATACATAAGGGCAAATCATGAGTACCGGCCAATTCAGACCCGTCCACCGATGCCAACGCGTCGCAACCCATTGATTTCACGGAATTCAGCGGTGACCCGATCTGCAGACAACCCAGTCGATCGGCTCGATCTTCGGACTTGGATCGGACCTTTGGCATTTGCAAACGATGTTCTGGCATGCCAGACTGTCTGCATGTCAGTCCTGCCCTTCCCCGAACCCGGCCCGCGCCCCCTGCAGCCGCTGCTGCGCCCGCGCTCCATCGCACTGGTCGGCGCCTCGGCCGACCCGCGCAGCTTCGGCGGCTTCGTGCTCGGCAACCTGCGCCGCTTCGGCTACGCCGGTGCGCTGCACCTGGTCAGCCGCAGCAGCGCCGAGATCGACGGCCTGCCCTGCGTGAAGACCGTGGCCGAGCTGCCCGAGGGCGTGGACCTGGCGGTGCTGGCCATCCCCGAGGCCGGTGTGGCCGAGGCGCTGCAGGCCCTGGCCGCCAAGGGCTGCCGGGCGGCGGTGCTGTTCGCCTCCGGCTACGCCGAGGCCGGCGACGAGGGCCGTGCCAGGCAGGACGCGCTGGCGGCGCTGGCACGCCAGAGCGGCATGCTGCTGCTGGGCCCCAACTGCATGGGCTTCACCAACTACCAGGACGCGGTGCCGGTGACCTTCGAGTCGCTGGCCCCGCAGCCGGCCGCGGGCCGGCCCGGCATCGGCGTGCTGGCGCAGAGCGGTGCCATGGCCGCCAACCTGCGCGACGCCTTCCTGGGCCGCGGCCTGGTGGTGCCCTGCGTGTGCTCCACCGGCAACGAGGCCTCGGTGACGGTGGAGGACGTGCTGGCGCACTACCTGGCCGACCCGCAGGTCCGCGTGGTGGCGCTGTATGCCGAGCAGATCCGGCGACCCGCCCTCTTCCTGCGCCTGGCCCGGCAGGCGCGCACGATCGGCAAGCCCGTCGTGCTGCTGATGCCGGGGCGCAGCGCGCGTGCCCGCGAGGCCGCGGCCTCGCACACCGGCGCGCTGGCCGGCGACCACGCCAGCGCCACCGCGCTGCTGCGGCGCGAGGCGGTGGTGGTGGTGGACTCGGTGGACGAGCTCTACGACACCACCGCCATCCTGCTGCGCCACCCGGTGCCGCCGGCCGGCGGCACGGCCTTCGTCACCGGCTCCGGGGCGATGAAGAACCTGGCGCTGGACTTCGCCGACGACGTGGGCCTGGCGCTCCCGGCGCTGGCCGAGGACACCAAGGAGCGCCTGCGCGCCCTGCTGCCCGACTACGCGGTGGCCGAGAACCCGCTGGACTACACCACCATCGGCGTGCGCCAGCCGGGGCTGATCGGCGAGCTGATCCACACCATGCTGGCCGACCCCGCCATCGGCAGCGCGGTGCTGGCCATCCCGGTGGGCCCGGAGGTGGCGCAGCGCGACAAGGCCGCGCACATCGTGCCGGCGCTGGCCGCGGCGGCCAAGCCTTCGGTGCTGGTGCTCACCGGCGATGCCGGGCCCGTGCAGCCCTTCTTTGCCGACGCCATCCGCGAGGCCGGCGTGCCGCTGTTCCGCTCGCCCGACCGCGCGCTGCGTGCGCTGCGCCGCGTGGCCGACTACGGCGAGGCGCTGCAGCGCGCCCGGCGGGCCGACGCCGGGGTGGCCGGCACGCCGGCCGCCCAGCCGCTGCCCGACCCGCGCCCGGCCAACGGCCTCTACGCCGAGCACCAGGGCAAGGCCTGGCTGCAGGCGCTGGGCCTGGCGGTGCCGCGCGGCGGCCTGGCGCGCGACCTCGCCGACGCCGAGCGCATCGCCGCCGACATCGGCTGGCCGGTGGTGATCAAGGCGCAGGCCAGCGCGCTGCCGCACAAGAGCGACGTCGGCGGCGTCGTCGTCGGCCTGTCCGACGTCGCGGCGCTGCGCGCCGGCTGGGCCACGCTGATGGCCAACCTCAGGCGCCACCGGCCCGAGCTGGTGCTCGACGGCGTGCTCGTGGAGGCCATGGGTGCACGCGGCGTGGAGCTCATCGTCGGCGCCCGCCGCGACCCCGAATGGGGCCCGGTGGTGCTGGTGGGCCTGGGCGGCGTGTGGATCGAGGCGCTGAAGGACGTGCGCCTGCTGCCGGCCGACCTGGCCGAGGCCGACATCGTGGCCGAGCTGCAGCGCCTGAAGGCTGCGCCGGTGCTGCACGGCCTGCGCGGCCAGCCCGGCGTGGACCTCGCGGCGGTGGCCCGCGTGGTGGCCGCGGTGGGGGCGCAGATGCGCGCCAACCCGGCGCTGCAGGAGATCGACATCAACCCGCTGGTGGCCTACCCCGACCACGTGCTGGCGCTGGACGCGCTGCTGTGCGTCAGCAGCGCAGGAGCCTCGGCATGAGGCTCGGCTTCACCCCCGAGGAAGAGGCCTTCCGCCAGGAGGTGCGTCACTTCGTGCGCACGCGGCTGCCGGCGGACATCCGGCGCAAGGTCGAGCTGGGCCTGCGCCTGGAACACGCCGACTACGTCACCTGGTTCGGCATCCTGGAGTCGCGCGGCTGGCTCACGCCCGGCTGGCCGGTGGAACACGGCGGCCCGGGCTGGACGCCGATCCAGCGCTACCTGTTCGACGAGGAAACGCTGCTCGGCGGCGCGCCGCGCATCATCGCCAGCGGCATCCAGATGCTCGGCCCGGTGCTGCTGGCCTATGGCACGCCGGAACAGCGGGCGAAGTACCTGCCCGACATCCGGGCCAGCCGCACCTGGTGGGCGCAGGGCTTCAGCGAGCCGGGCTCGGGCTCCGACCTCGCCTCGCTGCGCACCACCGCCGTGCTCGACGGCGACCACTTCGTGGTCAACGGCCACAAGATCTGGACCAGCTACGCCACCTGGTGCTCGATGATGTTCGCCCTGGTGCGCACCGACCCGGACGCGGCCAAGCCGCAGGAGGGCATCAGCTTCCTGCTGCTGGACATGGCCAGCCCCGGCGTCACGGTGCGGCCGATCCGCATGCTCGAAGGCGGCACCGACCTCAACGAGGTGTTCCTGGACAACGTGCGCGTGCCGAAGGAGAACCTGGTCGGCGAGCTGCACAAGGGCTGGGGCTACGGGAAGTACCTGCTGGGCCACGAGCGCACCGGCATTGCCGGCATCGGCTCCTGCAAGCAGCAGCTGTCGCGCGCGTGGCGGCTGGCCGCGCAGCAGGGGCTGGATGCCGACCCCGAGTGGACCGCGCGGCTGGCGCAGTTCGAGATCGAGCTGATCGCGCTGGAGACCACCGCGCTGCGCCTGCTCAGCCCCGGCCAGCGCAGCCCGGTGCCGCAGGTGGAGGCCTCGATGCTCAAGGTGCGCGGCACCGAGCTGCGCCAGGCCATCCACGAGGCGCTGTTCGAGATCGCCGGCCCGCACGCCCTGCCCTTCGACGCCGAGACGCTGTTCCTCGAGTCGTTGGGCGACATGCCGGCCCCGCCGGAGCTCGGCACGCTGGCGGCCAACCTGCTCGACAGCCGCAAGCTCAGCACCTACGGCGGCAGCAACGAGGTGCAGCGCAACGTCATCGCGCAGGCGCTGCTGAAGGCCTGAGGATCGCCATGGACTTCACCCTCACCGAAGACCACCTCGCCCTGCGCGACGCCGTGCGCCGATGCTGCGACGGCGAGTTCCCGGCGCACGAGCGCGGCCTGCCCGACACCGCGGACACCGACGCGCGCCGCCACGCCACCTTCGCCGAACTGGGCCTGCTGGGCCTGCAGCTGCCCGCCGCGCACGGCGGCAGCGGCCTGGGCGCGGTGGAGGCCATGCTCGCGGCGCAGGAGCTCGGCCGTGCGCTGGCCGGCGCCGGCTGGCTGGCCAGCGGCGTGATGGCCGGGCCGCTGATCGCCCAGGCCGCCAGCCCGGCGCAGCAGGACCGCTGGCTCGGCGCCATCGCCGCCGGCACGCTGCGCGCCGCGCTGGCGGTGGAGGAACCGCATGCACGCTGGTCGCTGGCCGACCTGCGCACCACCGCCCGTGCCGATGCCGAGGGCTGGCAGCTCGACGGCACCAAGTCCGGCGTGCTCGACGGTGCCGCCGCCGGCCTGCTGCTGGTGCTGGCCGCCGCCCCCGAAGGCCCCACGCTGTTCGCCGTCGAAGGCGGCGAACCCGGCCTGCGCCGGCGCCCCTGCCGCCTGCTCGACGGCCGCGCCGCGGCGCACATCGATCTGGTCGCGGCGCGGGCCGAGGCCGTCGGCCCGCTCGGCGGCGGTCTGGCCCTGGCCGAACAGGCGCTGGACCGCGCCGGCGCCATGCTGGTGGCCGGCACGGCGGGTGCCGCCGAGGCGCTGCTGGCGCTGACGCTGGAGCACCTGCGCACGCGGCGCCAGTTCGGCAAGCCGCTGGCCGCCTTCCAGGCGCTGCAGCACCGCGTGGCCGACCATGCCATCGCGCTGGAGCAGCTGAAGTCCATGGCCTGCGTGGCCGCGCTGTCGCTGGACGCGCCCACGCCGGCCGAGCGCACGCGCGGCCTGGCCGCGGCGCGCACGCTGTCCGCGCAGCTCGGCCGCCGGCTGGCGCTGGATGCCATCCAGCTCCACGGCGCCATGGGCATGACCGAGGAGTGCGCCGCCGCCCGCTACGCCAAGCGGCTGCTCGTCGACGGCACCCTGTTCGGCGACGCCAGCTTCCACCGCCAGCGCTTTGCCGCGCTGCCTTCCGCGCTGAGCCAACCGACCTGACACACCCAGGAGACAAGCCATGACCCCATCCCGCACCCGCCGCACCCTGCTGGCCGCCGCCGGCGCCGCACTGTGCCTGGCCGCCGGCACCGCCGGCGCGCAGGGCGACAAGCCCATCCGCATCCTCGTCGGCTTCCCGCCGGGGGGCGCGGCCGACACCATCGCCCGCGTGCTGGCCGACAAGCTGCCGCCCATCCTGCGCAACCCGGTGATCGTGGAGAGCCGGCCCGGCGCCGGCGGCCGCCTGGCGGCGCAGGCCGTCAAGGCCGCAGCGCCCGACGGCCTGACCTACATGGTCGCGCCCAACGCCACCTTCGTGTTCCAGCACCTCACCTACCCGGTGAGCGTGCTCGGCTACGACATGACCAAGGACTTCACCTCGGTGGCGCGCCTGAACAGCTACCCGATGGCCATGGTCGTCAATGCCGGCACCGGCGTGAAGAACGCCAAGGACTACGTGGCCTGGCGCAAGACGCCCGCCGGCCAGCCCACCTTCGGCACCGCCGGACAGGGCGGCGACACGCACTTCAACGGCCTGCAGTTCGGCAAGGTGGCCGGGGTGGAGATGACGGTCGTGCCCTATCGCGGCAACGGCCCGCTGGTCAACGACCTGCTGGGCGGCCAGATCCTCACCGGCAACATGGTGGCCGGCGACGCGCTGCAGCACGTCAAGGCCGGCAAGCTGAACTACGTGGGCATCTTCGCGAAGAAGCGCTCGCCGCTGATCCCCGACGTGCCCACCATGGCCGAGCAGGGTTTCGACACCGGCGGCGACAACGGATGGATGGGCATGTGGGCCCCCGCGGGCCTGCCGAAGACCGAGCTCGACCGCATGCAGAAGGCGCTGGCGTTCGTGCTCGGCCTGCCCGAGGTGAAGGAGCTGATGGCCACGCGCTACCTCCAGGTGGCCGACTACCAGCCCGGCAGCGCGGTGGACAAGGCGCTGGCCGCCGAGCTGGCGCACTGGGGCCCGGTGATCAAGGCCTCGGGCTTCACGCCGCAGCAATGACGCCCGCCAACCGGGAGACCCCGCGATGAGCCTCAACGGCAGCGCCGCCATCGTCGGCGCCTGGGAGCACCCCACGCGACTGGCCACGGCGCAGTCGGTGCTGCGCCTGCACGCCGACTGCGCGCTCGGTGCGCTGGCCGACGCCGGCCTGGACAAGGCCGAGGTCGACGCCGTGTTCTGCGCCGGCGACGTGCCCGGGCTGGGCGCGGCCACGCTGGTGGAGTACCTGGGCCTGCGGCCGACCCACATCGACAGCACCGAGTGCGGCGGCTCGGCGCCCATCCTGCACGTGGCGCACGCGGCGGCGGCCATCGCCACCGGGCGCTGCCGGGTGGCCCTCATCACGCTGGCCGGCCGGCCGCGCGCCGCCATGGCCGAGGCCAAGGCGCGGGCCGAGGCGGCGGGCCAGGCCGGCGGGCGCGCCCCGCTGGCGCTGCGCCCGCCCGACCCGGACTGCCCCGAGCTCGCCTTCGAGCTGCCCTACGGCCCGGCCACGCAGAACCTCTACGCCCTGGTGGCGCGCCGCCACATGCACGAGTACGGCACCACCGCCGAGCAGCTGGCGTGGATCAAGGTGGCGGCCTCCCGGCACGCCCAGCACAACCCGCACGCCATGCTGCGCAAGCCGGTCACGGTGGAGGAGGTCGTGAACTCGCCGATGGTGGCCGACCCGCTGCACCGCCTGGACTGCTGCGTGATGAGCGACGGCGGCGGCGCGCTGATCGTCGCCCACCCCGACATCGCGCGCAGCCTGAAGCGCCCCCTGGTCATGGTGCGCGGCACCGGCGAGGCGCAGAAGAACGCCGCCGGCGGCCGCGTGGACCTGCGCCACAGCGCCGCCGCCGCCTCGGGGCCGCGTGCCTTCGCCGAAGCCGGCATCGCGCCGGCCGACATCCAGTACGCCTCGCTCTACGACAGCTTCACCATCACCGTGCTGATGCAGCTCGAGGACCTGGGCTTCTGCCCCAAGGGCCAGGGCGGCCGTTTCGCGATGGACGGCAACCTGATCTCCGGCACCGGCCGCCTGCCCTTCAACACCGACGGCGGCGGCCTGTGCAGCAATCACCCGGCCAACCGCGGCGGCATGACCAAGGTCATCGAGGCCGTGCGCCAGCTGCGCGGCGAGGCCCACCCGGCGGTGCAGGTGCCCGGCTGCACCTGGGCGCTGGCCAACGGCATCGGCGGTGCGCTGGCCTCGCGCCACACCGCCGCCACCCTGATCCTGGAGCGCGTGGCATGAGAAAGATCCCTGCCCCGATGGTGCAGCCCGACACCCTGCCCTACTGGCAGGCCGCCGACGAAGGCCGGCTGCTCGTCAAGCGCTGCACGGCCTGCGGCGAGCACCACCACTACCCGCGCGACATCTGCCCCTTCTGCGGCAGCGACGCCACCGAGTGGCGCGAGGCCGCCGGCCTGGGCCGCGTCTACAGCTTCAGCACCATGGGCGAGGGCGACGCCGCCCACACCCTGGCCTACGTGACGCTGGACGAGGGCCCCACGATGCTGAGCAACCTGGTGGGCGAAGGCCCGTGGGCCTGCGACCAGCGCGTGCGCGTGCAGTTCGTGCCCACCCAGGGCGGGCATGCGCTGCCGGTGTTCGCGCCCTGCGCCGACCCCGAAGGAGCCTGATGCCCATGCGACCCGGTGCCCTGAGCCGCTTCACCATCCTCGACGCCACGCGCGTGCGCGCCGGCCCCACCGCCGTGCGCACCTTCGCCGACCTGGGCGCGCGCGTGATCAAGCTCGAGATCCCGCCCGGCGCGCCCGGCGGCGACGACATGATCGGCGGCCGCGACCACAACCGTGCCGACTACGAGAACCTTCACCGCAACAAGGAAAGCCTGACGCTGAACATGAAGTCGCCGCAGGGCCGCGAGATCCTGATGGCGCTGGTGCAGCGGGCCGACGTGTTCATCGAGAACTACCGCCCCGACGTCAAGCACCGCCTGGGCATCGGCCCCGAGGCGCTGCGCGCGGTGAACCCGCGCCTGGTCTACGCCAGCATCTCCGGCTTCGGCCAGGACGGGCCCTATGCCGGCTGGCCGGGCTTCGACAGCATCGCCCAGGGCATGGGCGGGCTGATGAGCCTGACCGGCGAGCCCGGCCGCGGCCCCATGCGCGTGGGCATCCCGATTGCCGACCTCTGCGCCGGCCACTTCTGCGCCATGGGCATCCTGGCCGCGCTGCTGGAGCGCGAGGCCACCGGCGAGGGCCAGTGGGTGCAGACCTCGCTGCTGGAGAGCCAGATCGCGATGCTGGACTTCCAGGCCGCGCAGTGGCTGATCGACGGCAAGGTGCCCACGCAGAACGGCAACGAGCACCCGCTGACCGTGCCCACCGGGGTGTTCCGCACCGCCGACGGCTACCTCAACGTGGCCGCCATCGGCCAGACGATGTGGAAGCGGCTTTGCGAGGCGCTGGAGGTGCCGGAGCTGGTGGACGACCCCGACTTCGCCGACGACCCGGCCCGCGTGGCGCACCGCGACCGTGTCAACGCCGCCGTGGGCGCGGCCTTCGCGCGCCGCAGCACGGCCGAGTGGACCGAGCGGCTGCTGAAGGCGGGCGTGCCCTGCGGCCCCATCCACCGCGTGGACCAGGTCTTCGACGACCCGCAGGTGCGCCACCTCGGCATGGCCTGGCCGGTGGACCTGCCGGGCCGCGGCGCCGTGTCGCTCGTGCGCACGCCGTTCCGCCTGTCGGCCCACGCCGAGCCGCTGCCGCCGCGGCCGGCACCGCACCAGGGCGACCAGACCGACGCCATCCTGCATGAACTGGGCTACGACGACGCGCAGATCGCCCACCTGCGCGCCGGCCTCGTGGTCTGAACCCCGGGAGACGCCCCATGGCCCGACTCGTCGCCGCCTTCGGCAGCTCGCACAGCATCATGCTGGTGTCGCAGCGCGAGGACTGGATGCACGGCTTCCGTGCCGTCGACCCGAAGAACCCGCACTATTTCGACAAGGCGGGCCGCAAGACCGACTACGCCACGCTGCTGGCCGCCGCGCCGGCCGAGGCGCAGGCCCTGCAGACCCCGGAGGTGCTGAGCGCACGCTTCGACGCGGCGCAGGCGGCGATGGACCGCGTGCGCGATGCCATCGCCGCGGCACGGCTGGACGTGCTGGTCATCGTGGGTGACGACCAGACCGAGCTCTTCACCACGCGCAACAACCCGGCCATCGCGATCTACCACGGCGCCACCATCCGCAACACGGCGCGCGAACCGGCGCAGGCCGGCGACCCCTGGGTGAAGACGGCGCGCATGTGGCGCCACGAGCCCGAGGCCGACCGCGACTACCCGGTGAAGGCCGACATGGCCACCTGGCTGACCCGTCGGCTGTGCGACCGCGACTTCGACATCGCGGCGATGGACGGGCTGGCACCGGGCCAGTCCGAGGGCCACGCCTTCCAGTTCGTGCACCGGCGCCTGATGGCCGAGCCGGAGCGCCAGCGGCTGCCGGTGATCCCGGTGATCCTGAACACCTTCGACCCGCCCAACCAGCCCACGCCGCGCCGCTGCGTGGCCCTGGGAAACGCCCTGCGCGAGCTGGTGGCCGAGTGGCCCGAGGACCTGCGCGTGGGCGTGATCGCCAGCGGCGGGCTGAGCCACTTCGTGGTGGACGAGGCGCTGGACGCGCACGTGATCGACGCCATCCGCCGCAAGGACACCGACGCCCTGGCGGCCCTGGACCCGAAGCAGCTGCAGGCCGGCAGCAGCGAGATCCGCAACTGGATCGTCGTGGGCGCCATGGCGCGCGACCTGACCCTCGGGCAGGTGGACTACATCCCCGGCTACCGCAGCCCGGCGCTGACCGGGACCGGATTGGCCTTCGCGACGTGGGAGATCCTGGAATGATCGCGCCCGCTGCTGAACCCACGTTCGCGTTCGCATGCGGGCGTCGAGGCGGCAAGGCGGCAACGGGCAGGCCTGTGTCGCGCTGCCCGGACGGTCTCCGCTTCGCTCCGACTCCCCTGCGCTTCTCGGTCCCGAGGCCCGCGGCCGAACTCCCTCCGCTCACTTCGTTCGCTGTGGTCGAACGTCGGCCGCGAGTCAGTCTACGAAGCGCGCTGACGCGCGCGGCCTCGGGCCCTGCGATGCTCGGCGTCCTCAAAGCGCGCCCCAGGCCTGCCCGCCGCCGCCTTGCGGACGCAGCGAGGTCTGCGGGGGCGCACCACTGCCGGTGCCAGCTCGCGTGGGTACCGGAGGGGGCGACGGGAAGTAAAGGAGGAGC